>Ga0123336_10005361_pt1 | contig 10236 bp, 5 predicted proteins | sample SSSSmetaG_FD_96466 | JGI IMG/M metagenome (GOLD analysis project Ga0123336, IMG submission 96466) | Glacier valley bacterial and archeal communities from Borup Fiord, Nunavut, Canada, to study Microbial Dark Matter (Phase II) - ​SSSS metaG | ecosystem: Environmental > Aquatic > Freshwater > Ice... | reverse complement strand
TCCCGTCCACTCCGCCAGAATTCTCGAAGAAAGCCGCTTCCCAGCGGCTTTTTTTCGTCCTTCGACAGCGTCATTGCGCAAGCGCAACATCGCCCGATGCTCGGCGGGTTCGATCGATCCTTTGCTCGGTACGGGCCATTCGTGAGCAGTCACCTCGCGCGCGAGGCGGTCCTCCGGCAATCCGCACGAATCGAATGGCTTATTACATCCCCTTCAAGATTTTTATCCGGAGAGAATTTCCATTCTTGCCTCGCCGCTTTGGTCGGAAGCGCTCAATGGGAGAATTTCGCCATATGCGCTCGACGGCATATGAGACGTGGTCACCGCCAAGACGTTCCTTATCGTGAATCGGCGGTGCCAGCGATGGGCTTGCACGCCAGCGGACTCACCGTTGCGACTCGCGAGTTCCGCCGCCCGGCAGCCGCTTCCATGCGGTCGTTTCCATAGGAGAGAACCGCGGCAAATCGTGGCGACCGCGAACGGCCGGATGCACGTGCGGCCAATCTCTCGCCTTTTCGTTTTGCTGCATCGGGATTGATTTCTTTCAGGCTCCGTTCAGGAGGCGCCAGAGACATTGGCACTTCGATGTCGATGGTCGATGCATTCGTGTAGCCATGCAAAAACGATCGCATTGAAACTGGCATTCGCTTTGCTTATGGCGTTGCAGTTCGTGACCGATTCGTTGTTTCATCCTGAACCTTCCAAAGGCCTGCAATCATGTTCGGTAGATTTCGCTGCTTGAGAATGTGCATATCGATGGCTGCCATCGGTCTGCCGGTGTCGTTGGTCCTCGCGGGCAGTGCACTGGCACAGAGCGCCACTGCACCAGAGGCGAAACTCGAGCGCGTCGAAGTGACCGGTTCGTCGATCAAGCGGATCGAGGGCGAGACCGCATTGCCTGTGCAGGTTCTGACGCGTGAAGACATCCAGCGCTCCGGCGTGACGTCGACCGAACAACTGCTCAAGCAGGTCACGGCCACATCGCAGCTCGGTGCCGCGACGGTCGCCGGTACGGGTGCAGGCGGCGGGCAGGGCGGCAACAACTCGGTGTCGACCATCTCGCTGCGTGGACTCGGACAGGCACGCACGCTGGTGTTGATCAACGGGCGGCGCAGTGCCCCCGCGAACACCGGCAACTCGGTGGACATCGCCAGCATTCCGCTCGCAATGATCGACCGCGTCGAAGTGCTGAAGGACGGTGCGTCTTCGATCTACGGCAGCGACGCCGTCGCCGGGGTCGTCAACTTCATCACCCGACGCTCCTACGCCGGCGCCGAGGCATCCGTGACAGTCGGCGAGCCCACGCGTTCCGGAGGCGGCCTCGAAACGAAGTACTCGGGCCTGGCCGGCTTCGGCGATTACGACGCCGATCGCTTCAACCTCACACTCGGCGCGACCTACGAACGCACGAAGCCGATCATCGGGTCGAGCCGGTCGTTCGCGACGAATCTGGATATCCAGCACTCTCTCGACCGGACCAGCGCCACGGCCTTCCCAGCCAACGTCAACGTGCCGACCTCCACCGGGGCAGTGGTGCGCAGCCCGGTTTACCCGAACTGTGCACCGTCGTTCGTCTCCCCGCTCAGCCCCGGGCTCTGCCGCTTCGACAACGCGCCCTTCGACGCGCTGCAGGCGGAGTCGAAGCTTGAGAACGTTGCGTTGAACGGCCGCTTCAAGATCACCGAATCGCTCGAAGGTTTCTTCGAGTCCGGCTATACACGCAACGAGACGCGCCAGCAGATCCAGCCCGTCCTGATCAATGGTGCTGCGCAGCCGGCGGGCAGTCCCTACGCCATCGACCTGCACAACCTTTATAACTCACGCTATTCGCAGTTCCCGAATCTCGGCACGCTTCTGTTCGGCTCGACGTCGGCCGCAGCGCTGTCGCCGAGCGCCGGTGCGAACGCCTACGCGCTGTTGCCGACTAGCAGTCCCTATTATCCGGCAGCGTTCGCTGCTGCGAACGGGCTGACGGGTCAACCTCTCCCCCTGCTGTTCCGCTCGTTCATCACCGGGCCACGGAAGGAAACGGACATCTCGCAGATCTCGCGGTTCGTGACCGGACTGAAAGGGAACGCGCTCGGCTGGGACTACGAGCTCGCGGCGCTATATAGCAAGGACAAGATCAGCACCTTCCTGCCGGCCGGATGGACTCTGACGGACCAGTACCTCAACTTGCTCAACACTGGCGTCATCAATCCCTTCGGACCAACCACCGATCCTGCCGCCGTCCAGGCGGCTCAGAACGCTGTGTTCCATGGCCGCTACCTCACGCAGACGAACTCGATTTCCAACGTCAACGGGCATGCGTCCCGTGAGCTGTTCAACCTGCCGGCCGGTGCGCTCGCGCTTGCGACCGGTGCGGAATTCCGTCGCGAGCAGTTGAGCATCGATCCATCGATCGAGAATCTGCAGTTCCTGGTGTCGGGCTTCGGCGCACCCTCTGTTGCCACGAAAGCGGCACGCAACGTCGCATCTGCGTTCGTCGAGGTCAGCGCACCGATCGTGAAAGGCCTGGAAGTCGACGTTGCGGGCCGATACGACCACTACGAAGGCGTGGGACGGACTTTCAATCCGAAGGCCTCGGTCCGCTGGCAGCCGATCGATTCGCTGCTATTCCGCGCCTCGGCGGGGCTGGGTTTCCGGGCGCCGACGCTTTTCGACCTTTTCCAACCGGCGGCCAACAACATCACCACCAACGGACAGCGCGACCGTGTGCGCTGCCCGACCGGCCTCGCGATCATCGACTGCAGCACGCAGTTCGTGACCCTCGGGGGCGGCAACCCGTCGCTCAAGCCGGAGAAGTCGAAGTCGCAGACACTCGGCGTCGTGTTCGAGCCGACCAAGGACTATTCGATCGGCGTCGATGGCTTCTACGTTGCCGTGAAAGACACGATCCGGCCGGCCTTCAGCACCGCGCAGATCCTGCTCGACCCGGTGCGCTTCTCCAGCTTTATCGTGCGTGGTGCGCCCGACGGAAACGCGAGCGGCGTGGGGCCGATCCTCGGCATCCTCCAGCAGAACACGAACGCGGGCCGCACCAACGTCTCGGGCGTCGATCTCGACCTGAAGGGCCGCATCTACAACACGCCGTCGGACAAAGTGACGCTGCGACTCGACGGCACCTACTTCACGCGTTACGACGTCCAGAACGTTCTGGACGGCAGCTTCGGCACCGCCATCAACACGCCCGTCAACGGCGGCATCGGCGTCGTGCTGCGCTGGCGTCACGTTGCCAGCGCGACGTTCGAGCACGGTCCGTTCGGCCTGACTTTCCAGAACAATTATCAGGTCGGCTATCGCGACGTGTTGACGTCGCTGCAGCCAAGGACTGCCACCACCGGCAGCGTCGGTTCCTACACGACCTGGGACACGCAGCTCACCTACTCGGGCATCAAGGCGCTCAAGCTGACGCTGGGGGTGAAGAATCTCGCTGACAAGGATCCGCCGTACACCAACTATGGCGGCGGCTTCGTCGGTGGGTACGACCTCAGCTACGCCGACGTCCGCGGTCGCTTCGTCTACGGCAGCGCTTCGTACAAGGTCTTCTGATCGGAATCAGCCGACGCCGGACGCGCTAGAGTCCGGCGTTCCTCCCATCCGCCTGATCCGGGTCACGACGCCGCGCGCGTCGTGGACCTGTCGACCATTTCACAAGACTTTCATGCGACGCCGCGATCTCCTGCTGACCCCGGCGGCCCTGCTGTCCCTGGGAACCCCCGCCATGGCCACTCCGCGAACCCGGCGTTATGCGGGCAGCAAGCTCCTGGAGGAAGCCAGCGCCACCGACCTGATGCGCGCCATGGTCGACGGTCGCCTCACGTCCGATCACCTGGTGCAGCAATGCCTGGCCCGCATCCGCGCCGTCGACCGGCACGGGCCGAGGCTGAACAGCATCATCGAGCTGAATCCCGACGCAGCCGGACTCGCGCGCATGCTCGACCGCGAACGACAGGCCGGTCACGTGCGCGGCCCATTGCACGGTCTGCCCGTCCTGATCAAGGACAACATCGCCACGGGCGACGCGATGTGCACCACCGGCGGCTCGCTCGCGCTGGCCGGCGTCCGCGCGACGCGCGACGCGCACCTGGTCAAGCGCCTGCGCGACGCCGGTGCCGTCATCCTCGGCAAGACCAATCTCAGCGAGTGGGCGAACATCCGCTCGACGCGCTCGACCAGCGGCTGGAGTGGCCGCGGCGGCCTGACGCGCAACCCGTACGCGCTCGATCGCAGCACCAGCGGGTCGAGCGCCGGCACGGGCGCGGCCATCGCCGCGAGCCTGGCACCGCTCGGCGTCGGAACCGAGACCGACGGGTCGATCGTGTCGCCGTCGTCGCTGAACGGACTGGTCGGCCTCAAGCCGACCATCGGCCGCATCAGTCGCGACGGCGTGATTCCGATCGCCCACAGCCAGGACACGGCCGGGCCGATGACGCGGACCGTCGCCGATGCGGCGCTGCTGTACCTGGCGATGGCCGGCGCCGATCCGGCGGACGCGGTCACCGGCACGGCGCCGCCGGTCGACGGCGCACCGGCCACGTTGTCCGCGGATGCACTGTGCGGTGCGCGCCTCGGCGTGGCGCGCGCCTACCTGCCGGGCTTCGACGAGATCAACCAGCTGTTCGACCGGACCGTGGCCGACCTGCGGGCCGCCGGCGCCGAGGTGATCGACGACATCGCGCTACCACCGCCCACCTACCGCGCGGCCGAGCGCAGCGTGCTGCTGTACGAACTCAAGCACGACCTCGCTGCGTGGCTGCGCACGTTCGCGCCGCACGCGCCGGTGCAGTCGCTGGCCGACGTGATCGCGTTCAACCGCGCGCACGCGGCCGAGGAGATGCCGTGGTTCGCGCAGGAACTCTTCGAGCAGGCCGAGGCACTCGGCGGGCTCGACAGTCCTGCGTACCGCGAAGCGCGCGCCGCCTGCGTGAAGGGCTCGCGCGAAGAAGGCCTCGATCCTGTCTTCGAGAAGCACCGCCTCGACGCCGTGATCGCCCCGACCAGCGGTGTCGCCTGGCTGATCGATCCGATCGCCGGCGACCATTTCGGCGGCGGTTTCGCGGGACCGGCCGCGGTGGCCGGCTACCCGCACCTGACCGTGCCGTCGGGTTTCGTGCGGGGCCTGCCGACGGGCCTCTCGTTCGTCGGCAGGCCGTTCACCGAATGGCGGCTCCTCGATCTCGGCTACGCCTACGAACAGGCGACGCATCACCGCCGCGCACCGACGTTCCTGCCCCGGAGCGTCCCCGTCTGAGCGCGGTTGCCCGAGGGGCGGTGCGCTGGTAGGATGCGCGACGCCCGACTGCCGCATGGTCGGGCCGTCGTGCTTGCTCGGGTCGTGACGTCGTACCGACCTGCCAGGAATCGAAAAGGCGAACACGGGTTCGCCTTTTTCGTATCCGCGAGCGGCGTACCGTCCAACTTCCCGGATTGATCCCATGTTCGATTTCATCCGCTCGCATCAGCGTCTGATGCAGCTCATCCTGCTGGTCCTGATCGTGCCGTCGTTCGTCTTCTTCGGCGTACAGGGCTACGAGCGCATGAGCCAGAGCACGCAAAGCGTGGCGAAGGTCGGCGGTCAGCCGATCTCGCAGGGCGAGCTCGACAACGCGCAGCGCGAACAGGTGGCCCGCATGCGCCAGACCTACGGTGCGGCGATCGACGCGGCGATGTTCGACATGCCGCAAGCGCGCGCGACGACGCTCGACGGACTGATCGCCCAGCGCGTGCTGATGCAGCAGGCGCAGAAGCAGTCGCTCGGTGCGAGCGACCGGCAGCTGCAGGAAACCATCATGGCGATCCCGGCGCTGCAGGAGAACGGCAAGTTCAGCCAGGACCGCTACCAGTCGCTGCTGGCTCAGCAGGGCATGACGCCGGTGGTGTTCGAGCAGCGCCTGCGCGAGGACCTGTCGATGCAGCAGATCAACGCCGCGATCGAGAACTCGGTGATGGTGCCCAAGACGGTGGTCGACCGCTTCGCCGCCATCGTCGGCCAGCGTCGCGACGTCAAGGCGATGGTGGTCAAGCTCGCCGACTACACGTCCAAGGTCCAGCTCGCGCCCGACGCGATCCAGAAGGAATACGACGCGCATCCGAACGACTACATGACGCCCGAGTCGGCGAAGGTCGAGTACGTCGTGCTGAGCTCGGACGCGCTCGCCAAGCAGGTCAGCGTGCCCGAGGCCGACGCGAAGGCGTTCTACGAGGCGAACAAGAAGCGCTATGTGCTGCCCGAGCAGCGCCGCGCGAGCCACATCCTGGTCGCGGTCGCGAAGGACGCGAGCGATGCGGACAAGGCCAAGGCCAAGGCGAAGGCCGAGGACCTGCTCAAGAAGGTCCGCGCCGCATCACCGTCCAACCTCGCTGCCGACTTCGCCAAGCTCGCCAGGCAGTCGTCCGACGATCCCGGCTCCGCGGCCAATGGCGGCGATCTCGACTTCCTCGGCAAGGGCGCCACGGTGCCGCCGTTCGAGGCGGCCCTGTTCGCGCTCAAGGACAAGGAGATCAGCGATCTCGTGCAGACCGACTTCGGGTACCACATCATCGAGCTGACCGGCATCAAGCCCGAGCAGGTCAAGCCCTTCGAGACCGTGAAGCCGGAGATCGACGCCGAGATCGGTAAGCAGCTCGCGCAGAAGAAGTTCACCGAGGACGCCGAGGCGTTCACCAACGGCGTCTACGAGCAGTCCGACACGTTCGCGCCGACCGCGCAGAAGTTCGGTCTGAAGGTGCTGACGGCCGACAACGTGACGCGCACGGCGCCGGCGGCCGCCGACCCCGCTTCGCCGCTCGCCAGTGCCAAGCTGCTCACCGCGCTGTTCTCCGCCGACTCGATCAAGAGCCGTCACAACACCGAGGCGGTCGAGACGTCGCCGGGGACGCTCGTCTCGGCCCGCGTGCTCGACTACAAGTCGGCCGCGCGCAAGCCGCTGGCCGAGGTGTCCGACGCGATCAAGGCCCAGTTGACCGGCACCGAGGCGCGGCGGCTCGCGACGGAGGCCGGCAAGGCGATGCTGGCCGACCTGCGCGCCGGCAAGGCCAATCCGGCGGGCTTCGGTCCGACGACCGGCGTGTCTCGGGTCGAGCGTTCGGACGTGCCGCCCGAGGCGGTGACCGAGATCTTCCGCACCGATGCCGCGAAGCTGCCGGCCTATGCCGGTGTCGTGCTCCCCACGGGCGACTACGGCATCTACCAGATCGCTGGCGTGTCGACGGGCACGGCGGTCGATGCCGCGCGCCGCGCGTCGCTGTCGCAGAGCATCGCCAAGCAGCTCGGCACGATCGAGTTCAGCGGCTATCTGGCCGACCTGCGCAGTCGTTCGAAGGTCAAGATCTCGGCGCCCTACGCCGACCTGATCGAGAAGAAGGACGCCGCGCCGGCGAAGGCCGCATCCTGATCGTTCACCTGCGGTCACTGCGCATTGACAGTGCGACCCTGACGCGCAAGCATTCACCGCCACCGCGTCGACGGTCGCTCGTCGACGCGGTTCGTCGCCACCCACCGGGAGCTCTCGCATGTTCAAACGGATCCTGCTCGCGTACGACGGATCGGAATCGGGTCGCCGCGCGCTGCTCGAGTGCGGCGAGGTCGCCAACCTGATGAAGGCCGACATCAAGCTGCTCGCGGTCACGCCATCGATGCCGCCGGTCTACGTCGGCGAAGGATTCATCCCGTCGGACACGCTCGACGCCGAGAAGGAGCGCTTTCGCGAAGTACTCGAGGACGGCATCCGCCAGCTCGAGGCGCAGGGCTTCTCGTGCCAGGGCCAGCTGTCGTTCGGCGAACCGGTCGACGAAATCGCGCGGGTGGCCCGCGAGTGGACCGCCGACCTGATCGTGATGGGACACCGGCGTGCCGGCTCCTGGGCGGAACGCTGGTGGCGCGGGTCGCTCAGCCGCTCGCTGGTCGAGATCGCGCCGTGCAGCGTGCTGATCGCGGTGATCGGCACGACGCCGTCGGCCGCGTGAACCGCTAGGCCGCGCGTTCCAGCAGGGCCTGCTGCTCGAGCCATTCCGCTTCGAGCTGTTCGATGTCTCGGAGCCGGTAGGCCTGGTCGATCAGCGCCTGCTTGAGCTTCTCGCGGTGGGCGTCGTCGTAGATGTCGGGAGACGCGAGCACAGCATCGATCTTCTTCTTGCCGGCCTCGGCTTCCGCGAGTTTTGTCTCGATGCGCCGGATGCGCTGCTCGATCGGCTTGCGCTGCTGAGCGAGCGCGTCGCGCGAGGCGGCATCGACGCGGCGTTGTTCGCGGGACTTCGGTTCGGGCGCGGCCTTCGGCGCGGCGACCAGGGCGGGCGCGGCCGCAATCGCGACCACCGGCTTGGCGACCGCTGCGGTCTTCTTCAGCGACCAGGCGCGATAGTCGTCGAGGTCGCCGTCGTATTCGGTGCAACGTCCTTCGTTGACCAGCAGGAAGCGATCGGTCGTCGCTCGCAGCAGCGCGCGATCGTGCGACACGAGGATCAGCGCCCCTTCGAACTGCGCGAGCGCCAGCGTCAGCGCTTCGCGCGTCTCGAGGTCGAGGTGGTTCGTCGGCTCGTCGAGCAGCAGCAGGTTGGGGCGGTTCCAGATGATCAGCGCGAGCGCGAGCCGCGCCTTCTCGCCGCCGGAGAAGGGCGCCACCGATGACGTCGCCATCTCGCCGCGGAAGTCGAAGCTGCCGAGGTAGTCGCGCAATTCCTGCTCGCGCGGCGGCGCCGCGTTGGGCTTCGCCGCGATCGCGACGCGCTGCAGCTGCAGGATCGGCGACGCGTCCATGTCGAGCATGTCGATCTGGTGCTGCGCGAAGTAGCCGATCGACAAGCCCTTGCCGGCGGTCATCGTGCCGGCGATGCGCTCGAGCGTGCCGGCGATGGTCTTGATGACGGTCGACTTGCCCTGGCCGTTGGCACCGAGCAGGCCGATGCGCTCTCCGGCGGTCAGGCGCAGATCGACGCCGTGGACGACGGTCCGCGCCTGCGCCGTGCCCGTGCCGTAGCCGCAGTCGACGCCTTCGAGGATCAGCATCGGGTCGGGCGACGACAGCGGCGAGCGGAACTTGAAGGTGAACGGCGACGACTCGGTGATCGGCGACAGCAGCGTCATCCGCTCCATCGCCTTGACACGGCTCTGGGCCTGCTTGGCCTTGCTGGCTTTCGCCTTGAACCGATCGACGAACGACTGCAGGTGCGCGAGATCGCGCTGCTGCTTGCCGTACGCGCTCTGCGCGAGGCGGATGCGCTCCGCACGCTGCAGTTCGTAGGCGGTGTAGTTGCCGGTCCAGCGCACGAGCTTGCGGTTCTCGAGCGCCAGCGTGACGCCGCACACGGCGTCGAGGAACTCGCGGTCGTGCGAGATCACGACCAGCGTGCCTTCGTAGCGCCGCAGCCACTGCTCGAGCCACACGATGGCGTCGAGGTCGAGGTGGTTGGTCGGCTCGTCGAGCAGCAGCAGGTCGGACGGCGCCATCAGCGCTTGCGCGAGCTGCAGGCGCATGCGCCAGCCACCCGAGAACGTGACGACAGGCTGCTTGGTCTGCTGCAGCGTGAAGCCGAGGCCGAGCAGCAGGGCCTCGCCGCGCGAGATCGCCGTGTAGCCGCCGGCGTCGCCGTAGGCCATGTGCAGTTCGGCGAGCGCGTGGTCGTCGGGGGCGGCGGACGCCTCCATCGCGGCTTCGAGTTCGCGCAGGTGCCGGTCGCCGTCGATGACGAAGTCGAGCGCGCTGCTCTCGCTCGCGGCGGTCTCCTGCGCGACGTGCGCGATGCGCCAGCTCGCGGGAATCGAGAAGTCGCCCTGGTCGGGCTGCAGCGCGCCGCGCATCATCGCGAACAGCGTCGACTTGCCGCTGCCGTTGGCGCCGATCAGGCCGACCTTCTCGCCCGGATGCACGACGGCCGAGACGTCCTCGAGCAGCAGCTTGACGCCGCGGCGCAACCAGAGGCCGGTCCAGCGGATCATCGCGCGCCCTTCACGAGATCTGCGGCCTGCACCGCGAACACGGCGTCGTCGCCGCCGCTGGTCGACAGCCAGGTGCAGGGCAGGTCAGGGAACGCGGCCTCGACGTGCGGCCGCTCGTGGCCGACCTCGATCACGAGCAGTCCGTTCTTCGTCAGGCGCTTCGGTGCGGCGTCGACGATGCGACGCACGAGGTCGAGGCCGTCGCTGCCGCCGGCCAGCGCCATGCGCGGCTCGCGGCGGTACTCGTCGGGCAACGTGTCCATCGACGCGTCGTTGACGTACGGCGGATTGCTGAGGAT
>Ga0123336_10005359_pt1 | contig 10237 bp, 8 predicted proteins | sample SSSSmetaG_FD_96466 | JGI IMG/M metagenome (GOLD analysis project Ga0123336, IMG submission 96466) | Glacier valley bacterial and archeal communities from Borup Fiord, Nunavut, Canada, to study Microbial Dark Matter (Phase II) - ​SSSS metaG | ecosystem: Environmental > Aquatic > Freshwater > Ice... | reverse complement strand
TCCGCAGCGGCGACGAGGCCGCGGCGGGCGCTGACGGCGCCGGTGAAGGCGCCCTTGGCGTGCCCGAAGAGCTCGCTCTCGACGAGGTTCTCAGGGATGGCGCCGCAATTGACGGCGACCAGCTCGCGACCGCTGCGCGTGCTCTTGTCGTGCAGGAGCGCCACCGCCAGCTCCTTTCCGGTGCCGCTCTCGCCCGTCACGAGGACGGTGCAGTGCGAGGAGGCCACGCGCTCGATGAGCGCGATGACCGCCAGCATGCGGGCGCTGCGGGCGACCAGGCGGCCACGCGAGGTCTGACGGACCGCCGTGACCTGCGCCAGGCGCTGGGACTCGGTCGGCGTCTCGTGATCTTCGAGGTCCGTACGTGAAGCTAGGTGACCCATTACGGATGGATCAACGGCACCACACGGAAGGACTTCAGGTGTCAGGCGGAGATGCCGGCGAATCCTTCGCGAAGCGGGATCAGGGCCGCGACCACGTCGCGCAGGCGCTTCGGATCTCGATGCAAGTTCGCCTCCACGAGGTGCGTCATGCAGAACGAGTAGATCGCCAGCAGATTGTCGCAGAGCTCGGGCGCCTGCTCGCGATCGAGGGTCGAGGCGAGCTCGACGAGGATGGCGTGGACCTTGGCGATGCGCTCGCCTGACCGGGCCCAGTCCCTGACGGCCATCGCCGCCTCGGCCTCGCCGGCGAAGCGCATGGCGCCGTCGTAGAGCATGACGAGGAGCTGCACCGGGGAGCAGGTCTTCACCTGGACGCCCTTGTAACGCGCGGCCGCCGCAGAAGCGTTGAAAGTGGAGTTCATGGTTCTCAGCGGTTGTTGGTGATGCCGGAGATCGCGGCAGACATGGCGGAATACTTGCTCTGGGCGGCGTCGAGCGCCGCGTACTGCTTGCGGAGCTGCTGCTCGTAGTCGTCGACCCGCTTCTGCTTGTCGGCAGCCGACGTGTCGAGGCGGGTGCTCGTCGCCTGGAGCGCGGCGATGCGCGCCTTGATCGGCGACTTGGTGCCGGCGATCAGCGAGTCGACCGCGCTCGACATGGTCTTCATGATGCCCGTCGCGCCGGAGGTGGTGTCGGTGATGAAGAGGCGGCGGACGCTGTCCGGATCCTTCACCACGGCCTCGTCGAACTTCGTGGCGTCGAAGGAGAGCGTACCGTCGGCCGCGAGCTTCACGCCGACCGATCCGAGCGTGGCGAAGGAGCCGCTCGCGCCGGGTACGGCGCTGCCGACCATGCGCGCGAAGCCGTCGAGCGCGCGGCGCATCGAGGAGTCGCCCGCGAGCACGGAGTTGGTCGCCTTCACGGTCGAGTAGCCGGTCGCGGTGTGCGTGGCATTCACGATGTCGTTGTAGGAGGCGATGAAGCCGTTGAGCTTCGTCTTGAGCGCCGTGGTGTCGCTGCTCACGCGGATGGTCGAGGAGACGCCGGGCTTCGTCAGCGCCAGCGTCAGGCCAGGCAGGACTCCGGCGATCTGGTTCGTGGGCCGCGTGATCGTGAGGCCGTCGACGGTGAGCTTTGCGTCTCCCGCGGCCTGGTAGACGCTCGCCGGATCGGCGAGCCCGAGGTCGAGGCCCGTCTGCGCGACCGTGAACGCGTTCGCGGCGCCAGTATCGAGGCCCTGCACCGAGAGGCGGTAGTTCGTGCCGTCGTACAGCACCGACGCGGCGACGCGCGCGCCGCTCTTCGCGAAGCTCGCGGCGATGTCGCCGAGCGTGTCGGTCGCCGAGACCGCGATGGCGATGGGGTCTCCGGTGCCGACCTTGATGGAGAGGGTTCCGCTCACGCCGAGGGCGGTCGAGCTCGACGTCTGCGTCGTGCCGCGAAGCTTCTGGATGGAGGCGAGCTGCGTCACCGTGACGTCGTAGCTGCCGGGCTGCGCGGTGCCGGTGGCGCTCGCCACGACCGAGGTATCGCTCGAGGTCGTCGCATAGGAAGCGTAGCCCGCGGCATCGCTCATCGAGACGGCGTTCGCTCGCAGCGTCGTGAGCCGCGAGGTGTAGGTGTTCATCGTCGAGACGGCGGAGTCGACCTGCGACTTCTTCGCCGCGAGCGCGTTCAGCGGCGCCTTCGCCAGCGCCACCAGCTGCGTGATGATGCCGGAGGAATCGAAGCCTCCCGACAGACCGGTCAACTGGATGGGCATGAAATGGGTGCTCGGGAGACGTGAGGATCGAGAAAAGCGTGTGCCCCCGGCGATGGGTCATCGCCGGGACGGCTGGTGCTCATCAGCCCTTGAGGAGGCCCAGCGCGAGCTGCGGGGTCTGGTTGGCCTGGCCGAGGATCGCGGCGCCGGCCTGGGAGAGGACCTGGTTCTTCGAGAGGATCGCGGTTTCGGACGCGATGTCTGCGTCACGGATCCGGCTCAGCGAGGCCGACGTGTTCGTCTGCATCGTCTGGAGGTTCGAGATCGTGTTCTGGAACCGGTTCATCGCCGCGCCGAAGTTCGCGCGGACGCCGCTGAGCGTCTGAATGCCCGCGTCGAGCTGGGTGATCGCCGTCTGGGCGGTCGCGAAGGAGGTCACGTCGGTCGCCGTCGCGCCGATGAGGGACGCGGAGTCTGCGCGGCCGAAGCTGACCGCGATCCGGTCCGTCGCCGCGGTGCCGATGCCGACCTGGAAGTTCTTCGCGGACACGGTGCCCGCGAGCAGGTTGATGCCGTTGAACTGCACGGAGGACGAGATGCGGTCGATTTCCTGCGAGTTCGCCTGGTACTCGGCGTCGAGGTTCGTGTAGTCGTTGGTCGAGAGCGAACCGTTGGAGGCCTGAACCGCGAGCTCGCGCATGCGGGTCATGAGGCCGTGAATCTGCTCGGCGCCGCCGTCTGCGGTCTGGAGCATGCTGATACCGTCGTTCGTGTTGCGCTCGGCAACCGCGTACGAGTGCACCTGGGCGTTCATCGACTTGCTGATGCCGAGACCGGCCGCGTCGTCCGCCGCGCTGTTGATGCGCATGCCGCTGGAGAGACGAGCGAACGAGGTGCTGAGGGCAGTCTGCGTCTTGGCGAGCGAATTCTGCGCGACCATCGACGAGACGTTAGTGGTGATTGCAAGGGACATGTGAGACTCCTGAATTAAGTATCGTTGAGTGGACTACTGGGATGACGCGCGGCCGGCTTCTGGCTCGCTCTGTTCTGTCATCTTGTTGGTACGGCCACTCGCCCGGTTACTTGACCCAGAATCACTCGAAAACGGCATCCCCCAGCGCCCTCCGCGCCGGGGGATCCGCCTCGTCATCAGCCGCGGAGGAGGCCGAGCGCCATCTGCGGGGTCTGGTTGGCCTGACCGAGGATCGCGGCGCCCGCCTGCGAGAGGACCTGGTTCTTGGAGAGGGTCGCGGTTTCGGACGCGATGTCTGCGTCACGGATCCGGCTCAGCGAGGCCGACGTGTTCGTCTGCATCGTCTGGAGATTGGAGACCGTGTTCTGGAACCGGTTCATCGCCGCGCCGAAGCCGGCGCGCACGCCGCTGAGCGTCTGGATGCCGGCATCGAGCTGCGTGATCGCCGACTGGGCGGTCGCGAATGACGTCACATCGGTGGCCGACGCGCCGAGCAGCTGGGCCTGGTCCGCGCCGCCGAAGCTGACGCCGATGCGGTCCGTGGAGGCGGTGCCGATACCGACCTGGAAGCTCTTCGAGGCCGCAGTGCCGGAGAGGAGATTGATGCCGTTGAACTGCACCGAGGACGAGATGCGGTCGATTTCCTGCGCGTTCGACTGGTACTCGGTGTCGAGGTTCGTGTAGTCGTTGGTCGAGAGCGAACCGTTGGAGGCCTGGACCGCGAGCTCGCGCATGCGGGTCATGAGGCCGTGAATCTGCTCGGCGCCGCCGTCCGCGGTCTGGAGCATGCTGATGCCGTCGTTGGTGTTGCGCTCGGCAACCGCGTAGGAGCGAACCTGAGCGTTCATCGACTTGCTGATGCCGAGACCGGCCGCGTCGTCCGCCGCGCTGTTGATGCGCATGCCGCTGGAGAGGCGCGCGAACGACACACTGAGCGCGTTCTGCGTCTTGGCGAGCGAGTTCTGGGCAACCATCGAGGAAACGTTAGTGGTAATGGCGAGAGACATTTTGAGTAGCTCCTACGGAGGGGTGATTGAGAACCAGGTGCCGAAGTCATCTTCGACTCTCTGATTCCCTTCACTGCTGGGGAACGTACGCGCCCCCGATTGCTTGAATTCTATTTCCCTTTTTCCGGAAAGGCTCATGCCGCCCTCGCGACGACGCGCAGCGTGCCGTGGGCCACGGCCGCGACCTGCGCACGTGCGACCTGGAGGACCACCGCGAGCCCGCCGTCACGCGCCGGCCCCGTCGAGGACGCCGACACCTGCTGCGCAGCTGCGGCGTCCACGATGCTCGCGGGCAAGCCCCAGAGCGCGAGCAGCTGGGCGTCGACGTCCGAGAGCAGCCCCGCCACGAAGGCCTCGTCCCGCAGCCGCAGCGGCACGAGCGAGGCGGCGGCGTTCGCCACCGCGAGGGACACGCGCTCGGGCTGGCGGGTGCTGGCGAAGAGCCCGCAAGCGAGCGCGCTGCGCAGCGCCTCGAGGCCGACGCGCTGGACCGCGGTGGGCAGGTCGACGACCGGGCAGCCACGCGAGAAGAAATCGGTGTTCGCGATCTGGAGGACCTTGGCCGCGAGCCCCGCATCGCTCCCCACGAGCGCGCTGACCGACGCGACGTCGGCGCGCGAACGATCGCGAAGGAGGGTCGCGAGCGGCCCTCCCGCGGCGGCGAACGAGTCGATCCCTCCGCTGGCTGCGCGTTCGTCCTCGGAGACCCGCGCCAGCGCTTCGTCGAGGTGCTGAAGGCTGCGGACGAGCGCGTCGGCGCGGCACGGCTTGCTCAGCACCTGATGCGCGGCGCGCAGGAGCCAGAGGACCGCCGCGTGGTCGGTCTCCGCGGAGAGCGCGATGCGCGCGACCTCGGGATACCGGAGGCGCGCCTCCTCGAGGAGCTCGCCGTCGTCCAGGCTCGTGACCAGCACGTCGAAGGGCGCGGCGCCGAGCACCGCGAGGGCGCCGCGGGTTCCCACCGCCACGTCGATCTCCCAGCCGTCCGCGAGCTCCGTCACGCCGCGCTCGAGCTCGAGGAGCTCGTCCATCGTGGCCTCGACGAGGAGGACTCTCATGCGTCCCTCGTGCCGGGCAGCGAGGGTTCGAAAGGAAGATGACACGCGTGCTTCATGGTCGGATCGCCTCTCCAGGGAGAACGTCCGCACCGCCGCGCGCGTTCAGGGTCAGTCTTCGTCGTCGCTGGTCGTGTCGCGATGGTGGCCGATGGCGTCCATGACCCGGGAGAGCTGCGTCGTGTCGACGAAGCCCGGGCCCGCCGCCGTGCCGGCACTGATGCTCGACATGTTCGGCAGCGCGGGGAGCGAGCCTACCGTCAGCCGCTCGCTGGCGGCGTGCCCGCCGCCCGCCGTGCTCGCCGCGCCCATCAGCGAGCGCAGGCCGGAGGCATAGTCCTTCTCGGCGGCCGTGTAGTAGCCCGACTGCTTGAGCGCCTTCGCGAACCCGTCGACGTCGCCGCGCTCCGCCTGCGCCATCGCGCCGGGGAAGCGGTCCTTCATGAGGCGCACGTAGTCGGTCGCGCCCTCGTCGAGCGTGCGGTACGCGCGGAAGCCGTCGCGGATCTCGACGTCCTTGCCGCCGAGCACCTCGTGCGTGCGGAGCTTCGCCGTCTCGCCGGTCGGGCCAGAGCCCTTGATGCCGCCGAAGTTGTAGTTGTACATCCGGCCGCCGCTGGCCGTCTCGAGCGAGGCCTGCGCGGTGAGCACCTCGAGCGTCGGGCCGCTCGCGGCGCGGCCGGTCACCTTCGAGTGCGCGCGCGCGATCGCGTCGCGGATCTCGGCCTGCGAGACCTGCGTGCGCTTCGGCTCGACCTCGCGGGCGAGGCCGGCGTGCTGCAGAGCGGTGCTGGGACCGACGCGCATCGGATCACTCGCCAGCGGCCGGGACGGTGGTGAGGACCTTGCGGTCGATCTCGCCGAACGTGTCGAGCATTCGCTGGAACGCTTCGAACGTGCGGGACGCCGTGACGAGGTCGGTCATCGAACCGACCACGGTGGCGTTCGACTCCTCGAGCGCGCCGATGTCGAGCGTGGCGGTGGCCGCGACCGGCGCCGGACCGGTCGCCGCGAGGAGGTTGCCGGCCTCGTGCTTCATCGCCGCGCCGGCCTCGAGCTTCACGAGGCGCAGCCGGCCGACCGACGCGCCGCCCTGCATCACGTTGCCGTCGGCGGTGATCGAGGCCTCGACCGCGGGGTTGAGCTTGATGGGATCGCCGCTCTCGCCCGCGACCTTCTGGCCGGAGACGGTGACCAGCGAGCCGTCGGTCGCGACCCTGAGCGAGCCGGCGCGCGTGTAGCGCTCGCCGTTCGCGGTGGTGACGCCGAGGTAGACCCCCTGGGGCAGCGCGACGTCGAGCCCGCGGCCCGTGGCCTTGAGGGAGCCGCGCGTCGTATCGAGCGCCGTCTGATCGACCACGGTACTGTGCAGGCTCGAGCCGGCCTTGCGGGTGGCGCCCGAGAGCACCTCCTTGAAGACCGGGCGCGCGCGCTGGTAGCCGTTCGTCGTCGCGTTCGCGAGGTTCTCGGCCGTCGTCTCGAGGGCGGTCTCCTGGGCCACCGCTCCGCTGAGCGCCACGTAGATGCCGCGAGACATGGTCAGTCCCTCCCGACCGCCGCGCGCAGGCGGTGGATGGCCTCTGTGTGCAGCTGGCACGCGCGAGACTCGGTGACCTCGAGCACGATGCCCACCTCGCGCAGCGTGTGGCCCTCGCTGTAGTAGAGCGCGAGGACCTGCTGGAGGCGGACCGGGAGCTCCTCGATGGCCTGCGTCACGGCGTTCGCGAGCTCCTTCTTGCCGGCGCCGTCGTCGGGCGACTCGGTGGCGCCCTCGACCTGGACCTCGTCGAGATCGAGCATCTCGAGGCGCGCCATGCCGGCCTTCCCGACCTCGTCGAGCGCCGCGCGATAGGCGTCGACGGTCATGGAGAGCTCGGCGGCGATCTCCTCTTCCTCGGGCGGGCGCGTGAGCCGCTTCGTGAGCGTCTGGATGCTGCGCGCGATGGCGCGGGACTGCGCGCGGGCGCCGCGCGATGCCGGATCCAGGCTGCGGAGGTGATCGAGCGCGGCGCCGCGGATGCGGTAGAGCGCGTACGCCTCGAACTCCTGCGCGTCCATGTCGGGGCTGGCGCGCTCGAAGGCCTCGAGCAACCCCACCCACCCGTAGCTCACGAGGTCCGCCACGGTGATGGTGGTCGGGAGCTTGCGCGCGAGCTTCATGGCGGTGCGGCGGACGAGCGGCAGGTACCGCTCGTACTCGCTGCGGGTCAGCTTGCGCCGCGCCTTGACTTCGTGCGCTGCGTGCGTTGCGAGAGACGACATGCTCATCGGCCCTGAACCTCGGTCGTGGTGGTCACGTGCGGCGCTGCGGGGACGAGCCGCGTGACGATCTCGGTGTGCGTCGCCGGCCCGATGTCCTCGGGGACCCGCTGGCCGAAACAGAGGGTGGCGATGGGCAGCTTCGTCGCGAACGGCGCGTGCACGAGCGCGGAGGGCTGGTCGGTCTCGTCGAGCTTCGTGACGCACAGCGAGGTGGGGTCGGTGCTGGCGAAGTCGCGGGCGATGCGGCCGGCATCGGCGCCGCGCAGCGCAGCGGGCGCGCAGAGCATCACCTCGATGTGGCGCTTCAGCGAGCTGCTGCTGCGCAGGCGGTCGTCGCCGAGCATCGCCTCGACGGAGCCCTGCTCCACCGCGCGGCCCGAGGTGTCGACGATGATGACGTCGGCGGTGATCCCGCCGATCACGGTGAGGAGCTCCTCGGGCGAGGTCACGGCGTGGAACTCGGACTCCATGAGCTCGGCGTACTTGCGGAGCTGGTCGAGCGCGCCGACGCGGTAGCTGTCGCAGGAGATGAAGGCGACCGTGCGGTTCTTGCGGATGGCCCGCGCGCCGAGCTTCGCGGCGGTCGTGGTCTTGCCGACGCCCGCCGGTCCGACGAGCGCCACCAGGCTGCGCGTCTCGCAGGCGATGGGCCACGGCGTCACCTCGACGAGCGCGGTGATGGCCTCGGCCAGCCGCTCCTCGTTCGTCTTTCCCGTCTTCTTGGGGCCGCGCGCCAGGGCCGCGGCGGCTGCGCCCTCGATGCCGATGGAGCGGATGAGCGCGGCGTACGCGTCACCCTTCCGCGGCTCGGCGAGGAGCTGATCGACCGCCGCGCGGAGCCCCGCGAGCTCGACGCTCAGCTCGTTGTTCGGACGCGGCCGGCTCATCGCACCGCGCAGGGCTCGCACCTCGATCCGCACCTCGGCGCGGAGCGCAGCGATCTCGTCGAGCACCGCAGAGCGCGGCTCGGGGGCGTCCTCGGCGCGGTAGACCTCGCGCGCGAAAGGGCTCTCGTTGCTCTTCGACGTGCGGCCCGGGTACGAATGCGAATTCATCGAAAAAGCTCCTTCGGAATCTTCAAGCGGCGGCGAGACGTTCAATCACTCGGAGAGGCGCGTTCGGCTCGATCTCGCGGAACGAGACCACCGGCATCTGCGGGAGCTTGCGCTCGAGGATGGCGCGCACGTAGCGGCGGAGGTCGGGGGCAGTGACCACCAGCGGGGAGCCGCCGTGCACGCCGAACTTCACCATCGAGGCCTCTGCTGTCACTGCAAGCTGTCTCAGCAAATCTGGATCCAACGCTCCACCGGCGCCGCGGGCGATCTCGTTGAGCGAAGTACGCAGGATCTGCTCGAGGCGCGGGTCGAGCGTCAACGCGTTGACCACGCCGTCGTCGGCGCGATGACGTGACGTGATCTGCGAGGCCAAGCGCTCGCGGACCATCTCCGTGAGCTGCTCCGGGTCCTTCGTCTGCGTGGCGAGCTCGCCCACCACCTCGAGGATGCTGCGCATGTCGCGGACGCTGACGCCCTCCTTCACGAGGTTGCGCAGCACCCGCACCATGTCGCCGAGCGGGAGCAGCGTCGGGATGACATCGTCCACGAGCTTGGGGCAAGTCCGCGCGAGGACATCGATGAGCTGCTGCGCCTCCTGGCGACCGAGCAGGCGGTGCGCGTTCGTCCGGACCACCTCGCCGAGGTGGGTGGCGAGGATCGTGGCGTGGTCGACGACCGCGTATCCCAGCGCCTCGGCGAGCTCGCGGTCGCGGTCGGCGATCCAGATGGCCGGCATGCCGAACGTGGGGTCGAGCGTGCGTTCGCCTTCGATCGGGGGTGCGTTACCGCTCGCGTCGATGGCGAGGAGCCGCCCCGCGGCCAGCGCACCCTTCGCCACCTCGGTGCCGTGCACCTTGATGCGGTAGGCGCCCGCGGGCAGCGCGAGATCGTCGTTCACGTGGACCGGGGGCACCACGATGCCGAGCTCGCGGGCCATCTCGTGCCGGAGCTTCGAGACGCGATCCAGCAGCGTTCCGCCGCGCGCGGTGTCGACCACCGACACCAGCTCGTAGCCCACCTCGAACGCGAGGACGTGGACCGTGAGGTCGGCCTCGATCTCCTCGGCGTCGGTGCGCTTCGGGTCGGCCTTCGCCTGCGCGTCCGCCTCGACCTTCGCCGCTGCGGCCTCGGCCGGCGCGGAGACCCGCCGCGAGAGGACGATCAGGGCGACCGCGATGGCCCAGCAAGGCAGCGCGGGCATACCGGGCATGAGGCCGAGCAGCGTCATGATGCCGGCGGTCAGCGCGACCGCCTTCTTGCGGCCGAGGAACTGCTGCGAGAGCGCGCGACCGAGAGGCTCGCCGGTGGCGCTGCGGACGACGACGATGCCGGACGCCGCGGAGATGAGGAGCGCGGGCACCTGGGAGGCCAGCGCGTCACCGATGCTCAGCACCGAGAACGTCTCGGCGGCGCGGGCGATGTCCATGCCGCGCGCCACGCCCAGGATCAGGCCGCCGATCAGGTTGATGGCCATGATGAGCAGGCCGGCGACGGCATCGCCGTGCACGAACTTGCTCGCGCCGTCCATGGCGCCGAAGAAGTCGGCCTCGCGCTCGAGGTCACGACGGCGGACCTTCGCCTGCTCGTTGGTGATGATGCCGGACGAGAGATCGGCGTCGATCGCCATCTGCTTTCCAGGCATGGCGTCGAGCGTGAAGCGCGCGGCGACCTCGGCCACGCGGCCGGCGCCCTTCGTGATGACCACGAAGTTGATGACGGTGAGGATGAGGAAGACGACGAGACCGACGACGACGCTGCCCTCGACTACGAAATGGCCGAAGGCCTCGACCACACCACCCG
>Ga0123336_10005352_pt1 | contig 10243 bp, 8 predicted proteins | sample SSSSmetaG_FD_96466 | JGI IMG/M metagenome (GOLD analysis project Ga0123336, IMG submission 96466) | Glacier valley bacterial and archeal communities from Borup Fiord, Nunavut, Canada, to study Microbial Dark Matter (Phase II) - ​SSSS metaG | ecosystem: Environmental > Aquatic > Freshwater > Ice... | reverse complement strand
CTTTACCCCATTGTAAGGAGAGTTTTTATTTTGGTTAAATCCTGTTTCAGGTTTTGTTGAATTGTAGGGGTGGGGAGACCCCACCCTTGTCTTGAAAGTTAAAATCCCATTGCATTGTAGGGGTGGGTTTCTAACCCACCCGGTTGGAATTTTACCCCGGATTAGTTAGTGTTGAAGTTAAAGACCTGGCTTGTCCCGGTAGTATTGCCCTGGGCACTCAAGTGCCAGCTACCGATAGAAGGTTTGTAGAGTATCACCTGTAGATACTGGTCTAAAATAGTCCCATCGGTGTTGTACTCCGTTACCAGATTGGTATAGTTTGCCCCAAGAGTCTGAGCCAGGGCATCGGGGTCGGAGGTCTGCACCCGAATTTGAAAGTTACCACTGGTGTCAGCTAAAACGTAACTGGCCGCCAGAGCCGCGCCGGAGGGGTCAGTAGTCCACAGACCAACCTTCTCGCCGGGTTCGTAGCCGCTACCCTTGAGGGTAAAGGTCGTGCCAAGCTGTCCGGAAGCAGGGCTGGCATCTGCCGAAGTAGCCGCTTGCTCGCCCAGTACGACGCTAAAGTTGACATACTTCATCTGGTTGCTGGTCTGCCCATGCCCGGACAAAGCCCAATTGCCTAACGAGGGGCTGAAAAGAATCAGGTCAAGATACTGATTCAACACATTCCCGTCAGTGTCATAGTTTGTAATCAGATTGGTATAGTTGCCACCCAGAGTTGTGGCTAGACCATTCGGGTCAGATGTGTGTATCTGCACCTGAATATCGCCACTGGTGTCAGCAAGCAGGTAACTTGCCCCTAAGACCGCCGATTTAGGGTCGGTAGTCCAGAGGTCTACCCGTTCACCGGGGGTAAAACCGATGGCGTTGATAGTGAAAGTGCTGCCTAGCACCCCAGAAGTGGGGCTAACCCCATCACTGGTAGCGGCATGGGCGGGCAAAGCTACCATCGTATAGAAAACCATTGCCAAAAGCATGGTGACAATCAAACCTAACTGAAGGCGGGCGCGCCGCTTGTTAGCTAAATTCAAATTCATTAAATTTCTCCTTTTTAGTGGTAAAGACACTTTTAAGTCCAAAGACTTTTTGAACAGGAAACTTGTTGCCCCTTTAATTTAGCGTGGCAACTCTAAGAAACCTGCAACAAATTGCTAACCTTGCCGAAAGAATCAATTAAAAATATTTAACAGGCGCGGAGGTACTTTTAACAATAAAAATGGACTTTAAGGCTTTGGGAAGGGTTGATTAGTAAGAAGGCTGAATTTAACAATTTGTAGGTTTGGTTTGCAAAATTTAAAATATCTTTGCAATTTGATAGCCTTTTCCTATTAATTTGACCCTAAAATTAAAGTAGTTCTCAGATGCTATTGTGCCAAGCTTGCGTGGTTATTCTTTTCAGCTTAGGCCGTTAGGAATCCTGCTTTGCCGTGTCTATATTATTAGCAAGAAAATATAACCATTCAGGGGTAGCGTCTTTCCAAGCTTGCAAAGACTCTCAATTTTATTCATTGAGACCCTCACCTCACTCTAGGAAACGACTGAGGTGAACGGCACCTACAAATAACCCATTTAAGGTCATAAAATATGGCATTACCCTGGAATAATCCTGGCCTTCAAAGCTCGATGGAGGTTTCAGAGGAAAAAACCTGGAAAAGTCTCGATAAAGAACCAACCCTTGCCCAAAAGAAAATTTTGATAGTTGAGGATGAAAACGATATAGTTGAATTAGTGACCATGTATTGCCAGAAGGAGGGCTACTGTAATCAGTGCCAGCGATGGCGAGAGCGGTCTGGAATATTTTGAGAAGGAATTACCCGACCTGGTGCTGCTCGACCTGATGCTACCGGGTATGGGCGGGTTGGAGGTCTGTCGTCGGATTCACAGTGTCAGCAATATCCCGATAATCGTAATTACCGCCCGCCGCGAGGAGGTGGATAAGTTACTGGCTTTGGAAACCGGAGCCGACGATTATATTACCAAACCGTTTAGCCCCCGCGAGTTGATGGCCCGTATCCGGCTGATTTTCCGCCGAATTGAAAGAAGTATGACGCGGCAGTCATCCAAAGAGGAAAGTAGCCTACCCGCCCTGGAAAATAAACCCTTGACTATTGGCAAACTAACCGTAAACCTCTATAGCCGGGAGATTGCCTATGACCATCAGCCAATTACCAGCCTGACCAAAGTAGAATATGAGTTGCTGGTACATCTGGCGCAATATCCTGGTCGAATTTATTCCGCCACTGAGCTGAAAGAAGCGATATATGGTTACGAACACCCCAGCGAGTCGCGGGTGATTTCGGTGCATATTTCCAATCTACGCAACAAATTGCCCAGCCCTGAGTTAATCGCGACAGTCTACGGCACAGGCTATAAGCTTCAACGGGATTCGGAGTAGTGGGATAATATTAGTTCGTTTGGCGGCGGAGTGCGGACAATTCCTGACGGGCGCGGGGGTCGCCAAGTTGGGCAGCCCGTTCCAGGTCGCGCCGTGAATTTTCCTGGTCGCCCTGCCAGAGCAATGCCAAACCTCGGTGGCGATAGGCCGGGGCATATTCAGGGTCAAGCTCCAGAGCTAAGTCATAACTTTTACGGGCCATGCCGTACAATTCCAGTTTGGCGAAGGTCAAACCCCGCCGGGTGAAAAGCTCCGGGCTGGGATCGTGGCGGGAGCGATAGGTCAGCAACAGGTTAATCAGGTTATAGGCCAACTTTAACAGCTTAAAACCTTCTCGGATAGTTTCGCCTTTGATTTGAAAGGGCAAGGGGCTTGCCGCCCCATCCAGAGCCTGCCGGAACTGCTGATAAAGCTCACCTGCGCTGCTGGGACGCATACCTGGTTCTTTTGCCATTGCCCGCGCCAATACCGCATCAAGAGCGGGAGGGTAATTCAGGTCGGGGGCCTGTTCCGCCAGTCGTGGCACAGGGGCATCCAGATGTTGGCGCATTACCGCTGCCGCACTCCCCTGATACGGCAACTGCCCCGAAAGCATCTGATAGAGCAACACCCCCAGCGCGTAAATATCCGAGTGTTTACTGACCTTTTCGTCCCAGACTTCGGGCGCGGCATATTCCGGCGTGCCCCAAACTCCCGTACTGCCCAGGCGGTTCAGGGTGTGCGGGTTAGTTATCGCCAGAGCCAGCCCAAAATCCGCCAGCAACACCTGATTATAGCGGTCTAGTAAAATATTTTCCGGCTTTATATCGCGATGAATCAAGCCCTGCCCGTGCGCTTCGTCCAGGGCGGTGGCGATTTGTTCCAGAATTTGGGCCACCTGATTCAGGGGTAAAACTTTGCCGGGGCGGGTGGGGTCGGGGCGCAACAGCCGGGAAAGGGAGCCGTTGGGGGCCAGTTCGGTAATAATATAGGACTGGTTAGGGTTGATTTCAAAGTCGAGTACCCGCAAAATATGGGGATGACTAAAACGAGCCAGCACCCCCGCCTCGTGCCGCAATCCCTCGCGCACTGCCGGGTCACTCAGGAAAGCGCGATGCAGCAACTTCAGGGCGACCGGGCGGGGTGGGTCAAACTTGGTATCCTCGGCATAAAACACCTCGCCAAATGAGCCTTCACCTAACGAATGGTGCAAACGATAGCGGTTGCCGATTAAGTTGCTGACAGGCGGCCAGATATTCTGCATACCATCAACCTCTTGAATATTCACCACAAATCTTGTTGGAAAAGCCCGGTGAAAGCGTAGTTTTTTGATGCTGGGTGTGAGCAATATAACGCCTGGAAAGGGAAAATGCAACCTACATAGGGGTTAGAGAAATTCAAGACTGAAATATTGCTTATTGGTCGTGCCCGCTTAGGTATCGCCAGACATAATAGTGGCGACCAACATTGCCCATTTCCACTTGAAATTGGGTGGGGTTAGCCGGGGTGTAGGTTAAAATACGTCGCTCAAAGGCTTGTACTAATACATCCTGCTCCAAGCCAGCAACGCGCGTCCTCACCCAATAAGCTTCGGTTAGGGGCAAGCCTACGCTAAATTGCCAATCTACCACATCGCCTTCTACAAGAGCATTACTATTTCCCTCTTGTACTGGCCCGCGACTCTGGCTTAGATAGTTCCAGAAAACATCCGGGATATTGTGACTGGTTTCAGGGATATAGTGACTATAGCGCACCAATTGGTCAGGTTTAACCTGTTGACCCACCTCTCCATTTTTGGCAAGAGTAGCATCAACCACCTGCCCATTTTTGTCAGGGGCTATATTTTGACCGGGACTAAGAGTAGCAACTTTGGAAAAACTGGCGTAAGTAGGGCTATCGGGGTTAGCCTCGGTGGGGTCGCCCGCAATTGCTACCTGGGCTGGCTCAAGTGGCCCAAAACTATTATCGCCCGTCTGTAGCCGACCACTGATTAACTCCTTTGCCAATAAGCCGTTTGTTACATACCATTTTGAAAGAGGGTCGTCGGCTGGCTTGGTAAGTTCCATGCGGCTTTTGTCAAAATATTGCACCAGGCGTTGCCCACCCACACTTTCGGTATAACTTTCCAGGGCTACCGCAAAACCACCCGGCCCCCATAACCAACTACGAGTGACTGCCCCGCTTACTACGGGCTGGTCAACTCTTTGCCAGGTTTTTTCAAAAGAATTTTCGACAAAAGTACCGTTGGGGAGTTCGGTAGACTGATTATACAGCCAACCTTTGGCATTAGCGGCAGTTATGCCAAGCTTTGAAACCTGTACTTCACCCGCTTGCCCCTTAAATTCAGGATGATATTCTAGCCGCCCCTGTTCAAAATATTGCACTTGCAGGCCGTTTTCGCTCAAAGGTTGGCTGATAGGTGAGCCGAATATTTTATAACCATAATGCGTTTGCCAGAAAGCCAGAAAAGGCCCGCTGAGGTCGTGACTGGTAGCACTAAAAAATTGATAGTTAGGCCCATCGGGTTGCTGGCGGGTTACGGTGGGACTATTTTGAACATTCGGGCCACCTAACTCCCGGCCCAATTGACTAAAATCTATAATATAGAAATATTTATATATATTGCTGTATTTCAAAAAATCTTTATCGTGAATCTTGCCAGGGTAATATTCAAAACGCGCCCGCTCAAAATACTGGACAATTCGAGCATTATACCCGGAGTCGGTGCCATCATCACCTAATTGCTCTACAATTGCGTCGGTTATGGGCAAGCCAAAGATTGCCTCACCCCCCGCTCTGCGCCACAGTTCCTTGAGAGGGGTTGAAACATAGTGATCGGTTTGCGGGAAATAGACCGTCCGAAGGGTTTCGTCTACAGGTTGTTGGGTAAGGGGCAGATTGGAGGTGGTGGTTGAGGCTAATCCTGTAACCTGTAAGCCTTGCCGAAAACTAAGCCCGGCGGGTTTGAGCGTACCATTGCGGCGCACCAGGCCGTAATAATTCTGATAGTCGTCCAGTTTAATTAGACCAACTGGCACGAAATCGGAGAGTGTCCAGCCCAAAAACCCTACCAGCGAAGTTTGTTTAACCGTAGAAATTGCTAAATCGTAAACCCTCTGCTGGGAACTCTCGGTAAAATTAGAGTCGCCCGAAATTGGGCCAGTGGGCCAGCCAGTTTCTTCCAGTAAAATCGGCTTGGTGGTATGTTCCCGCACATGATAAACCTCATTGCCAAAATCCAGCGAGTTATAGCTATGCAGACTAACAATATCGCTAAGTCCAATAAAACTCCGACCCTGACTATCGCTATACCACAAGTTTTCATAACTACCGGGGCCCACAGTCAGCAAATGGTTGGGGTCAAGCTGGCGAATAGTCGCCGCCATCCGGCTGGCCCAATCCAGCACCAGGTCGGGTTGATGGCTAATCTTCCACATCTGATAATTATCGGGTTCGTTATGCAAATCCCAGGCCAAAACCCGGTCATCCCCCGCGAAGGCACTAACAATTGTTTTCAAATAAGTTAGGTTGGCTTTTTCCTCTACTGTGCCCGCCGCCGGAAACCCCTCACTAAAATCAAACAAAGTGATGATTACCCGCATATTAAAATTCCCGGCGATTTGCACCATCTGGCGCAATTCATCCAGATAAAGCGGAGTTACTACCCCCGTTTTGTCATTATTCCAACCGTAAATCTCGCCGTAAGGTATTAATATGCGGAGAGTATTGCTACCTAAAATGGCAGCGCGTCCTACTTCGGATTGTACTTTATTGCCATCCCACTGTGACCACATATAGTTCCAGGGATTATCACGCGGATAATAATTCAGGCCCTTGAGGATTATCGGGCTATTATTAAGGAGCAACTTTGAGCCATCGCTATAGACAAATTGGGGCGTGGTAGTCAGGGCGGGCAGGGGTAAAATTTGGAGGTAGCTGACTGACAAAAACAACAAACAGATAATTGTAAAAGGTTTCATGGTGCAAGTTAGTTTCTAGCCAATTGTAGCAACGGTTATAACACCGAAATACATTTAGAGTTATGTTTATTATGCTCTCCACTATCTTGATTTTATCCTAACACAATCGAACCACAAAAGAAACCATAAATTATTAAGAAACAAAAGCTGATAGCTATATATCAGATTTTGTGAATTTGCACTAATGCCTAAAATTATCAGGCGGCTTCTTCTTCTTCGACCCGCACTGTAATTGGGGGGACTTGCAAGCGGCTCTGGGTACGGCGGCGATTGTAGTAATAGATGGCGATACCACCGATAATCAACCCACCCACTACCAGCAACACAAAGCCGTTCATCAGTTGCACCAGCGTCTCAAAGCTGCGCCCGCCGACGTAGCCGAGGGTTAGTTGGGTGGTTGACCACAAAAGCATGCCTAGGAGATTGGCGATAAAAAACCGCCCAAAGGGTAGACGGGCAATCCCCGAAAGATTGGAACCCCAGACGCAAATCGCCGGGAGATAGCGACCAAAAAAGATTGCTTTTGTGCCGTGTTTCTGGGAAAGAGCCTCGGCGCGGGTGAAACGTTCAGGAGTAATAAAAAGGAATCGTCCGTATTTTTCTACCAGTTTGCGCCCACCCTTGAGGCCAATCCAGTAGCCCAACACCCCGCCGATTATCCCACCCGCAACGGTTAGAATATAGACCAACCAGAAATTAAGTTGTCCTTGCCCCGCCAGAGCCGCCATTACCAGCGCAAAGGTGAGCGAAGGCAGGGGCAAACCAACTCCTTCTAGCAAGACCGCCAGGAAGACCGCCACATAACTCCAGGCCGCCAGATTTTGTACAAGCTGTTCGTACTGCAAACCAAATTTCCTTCTCTGCTAAAACTGTGTTTAATAAATGTAGCATCGCATCTTGTAGGAGGACGCTCCGTCGTCCGATAATAATCGCAGGACAGAGCCTGCTCCTACAGATTAGGATTAACCAAGATTTAATTGTGAAACGTCCAGACTGAACCGAACTAGCCCGGTAGGTTTACCCTTAACCTCCTGGTCAATCGGCTCATCGGTAATAATAAGTTTGGAATATTTCTGGGGGCCAAAATCGTTGGGTATCTTGTTGGGGTCAACCACCGTCAGGCCATTGGCATTAGTACCGTTACTGAAAACCTGCAAAACCAAATAATCCGAAGGGCCGGGGTTGGCTACGGCTTTAACGGCGTATAACACAAAGACCCGATTTTTATCAGCCATCGAGTTAAGCTGGCGGGTGGATAAAGCCCAGAGCTTTGGCCCACCAAGATGCAGATTGGCCTCTGCGCCGGGTACAGGGTCAAGCACCGCCATTTTATAGGTGCGAATAGTGGGGGCATTCAGTAAGGCTATTACAGCCCCTTGCTCCGTACCCTGGTTTTGCAACGAAGTATTAGTCTGTTTGATGGCGTTGAGTTGCAAATTCAGGTCAATAACCGTCCAGATTAGCCACAATATCAGAGGTATGCAAAACAGCAAGGCCAGAATTGCCGCCCACGCTCCCCGTCCCAGAATAACCCGCGTTTTAACCACAGGTGGATTCTCAGGGGTGATAGGGCGGGGTTCGAGCGGTTGCCCTTCCAGTCGAGCAATTTCGTCTTGCTCCTCCACCAGCCCAAACCATTTATTGGCACGGGTCATAACCTTCGCCACCCGATGTCCACCGCCTCGCCCGCCGATACTAGAGGCGATTTTCATGGGCATGATACTATCGTCATCCGGCGGGGTGGCGGGTTCGACAGCATGCGCTAAATCACCATCCTCAGGGGATGGCTCGTCCTGATTTTCTTTTGGTTCTTCTAAATTTTTATCCATCATGTCCCGATGATAACTTAGGCTGGAAAAAGCGTCAAGAGTCAAACCATTAATGTTGTGAAATCGTAACTCAATTCCATAAATTACTATCCTGTTTGTTACTTTAGCAAAAGATAAAGGGAAAGTCAGTGGGGGAGGTCACTTTATAGAGGTTGATGGTTGTTAGTTATTAGTTGTCAGTTGGAAATCAAAAATCTAATATCGAAAATTGGGGGATTTATGTTTCCCCTTCCCTGAATCAAGGAAGGGGGCTAGGGGGTTAGGTCAAAAATCTACAGAACGTCTTTGGTCAGGGTTGCCAGGAACTCGGCGTTGGTCTGGGTTTTCGCCATTCGGCCCAACAAAAGCTCGATACCTTCGGTGCCACCCAGAGCCGAAACCATCCGGCGCATTGTCCAGACCTGTTTAAGAGCCTGGTCTTCCAGCAACAATTCCTCACGGCGGGTGCTGCTGCGCTGAATATCAATAGAGGGATAGATGCGACGCTCGGCCAGCTTGCGGTCAAGGTGCAACTCCATATTACCCGTACCCTTGAACTCCTCGTAAATCACATCGTCCATACGCGAGCCAGTATCCACCAGACAGGTCGCAATAATGGTCAGGCTGCCACCTTCCTCAATGTTACGCGCGGCTCCAAAGAAACGCTTTGGGGGATAAAGGGCCACCGGGTCAATACCACCTGTCAATGTACGACCACTGGGCGGCATTGCCACGTTGTAGGCGCGGGCCAAACGGGTGATACTATCCAGCAAAATAACCACATCCCGACCACTCTCGACCAGGCGTTTAGCCCGCTCCAGAGCCATTTCGGCTACTTTGGTATGGCTATCAATTTCCTCATCAAAGGTACTGCTGATAACTTCACCGTTAACGCTGCGCTTCATATCGGTTACTTCTTCGGGACGCTCGCCGATTAGCAGCACCATCAGATGTATATCGGCGTAATTGGCAGTAATGCCGTTAGCGATGGATTTCAGCAACATTGTTTTGCCAGCTTTGGGCGGCGATACAATCATCCCGCGCTGTCCCCGCCCGATGGGGGCGACCAGATTCAGCAAACGGGTGGATAAGATGTTGGGGGCGGTTTCCAGGTCTATCAGTTGGCGGGGGAAAATGGGGGTCAAAGTGTCGAAATTGGGGCGGCGGCGAGCTACTTCGGGATCCATCCCGTTGACCACTTCTACCCGCAACAGGCTGTAATATTTCTCATTTTCCTTTGGCGGGCGCACCTGCCCCGAAATTTTATCGCCCGTCCGCAAGCCAAAACGCCTGATTTGGGATTGGCTAACATAAATATCATCCGGGCCGGGCAAGTAGCGATCCTGGCGTAGGAAGCCAAAGCCGTCTTCCATAATTTCCAAAATACCAGCACTAAAGATATTCCCTTGCTGTTCGGTTTGGGCCTGAAGCAGCTTGAAAATGAGGTCTTGCTTTTTGAGAGCACTAAACCCGGCCATACCAATCTCACGGGCCATCTCTCGGAGCTCTTCTAAGGTTTTTGTTTCTAATTCTGCGAGGTTCACATTAAACTCCTGAAGGTTGAATCAATTAAATAGATGTTCTCAGTTTAGTTTCCACATCCTGTACTGAGGTTAGTTGAAAAAAAGGGATTTAAAACTGATTGGGGCAAACTCTGCCCTAGTTAAACACCCAACGACGGAGCCTGCTTTTTCTTCAACCAGAAGAAAGCCGCAGACGAGCGGGTCTGTCCGACCTTAATCCATAATCTTAATTTCCAAATAAAATATTTCAAGGGCATTATTGGGGTTAAGTGAGATGTAGCACCACACTCTTAACCAGTATCCAGCACCAAAAGCAGGTCAAATGAAGCTACGTTTATTGGCTTACTGATATAAAGCCAACTAAATTTGGGAAAGTCTTCTACTGCGAAAACTCGCTGGGTCTGAAGATACAAGATTATCAGTCGGATTGAAAGTTTGGGCTTCTCTGGGGCTGGCTCATATTGGACGCAATCTCATTTCGGGAAAATTGTTAATTACAGAAGGGATTTTGTACAAGAGCCGAGGCAGTGAATTACGAGAATACCCGCAACTTAG
>Ga0123336_10005351_pt1 | contig 10244 bp, 9 predicted proteins | sample SSSSmetaG_FD_96466 | JGI IMG/M metagenome (GOLD analysis project Ga0123336, IMG submission 96466) | Glacier valley bacterial and archeal communities from Borup Fiord, Nunavut, Canada, to study Microbial Dark Matter (Phase II) - ​SSSS metaG | ecosystem: Environmental > Aquatic > Freshwater > Ice... | reverse complement strand
AGTTTAACTGTTCCAAAAAGTTGACCTGATAATTTCAAGCTGAAAGTTCTCAGCTATAAGAAACCATACAAATTGAGTATGAGGTTTACCCACAATTGACTATTTTAGCACTCTTCAAGAGCATAACCCTAAAACCCTTGCGACGGTTATTCCACCTGACTGAAAGGTTTATCAGACACGACGCAACCCTGCGTAAAGCGAGGGTACCCGACCACAAGGAAAAAGAACTTCGTTTGGCAAGTTGGTGGGGGAAAGAGGTAGTCTGGTTTCCGGCTGGCACTCCGCCGAGAGCGCATAATCAGGTTACTCCTCTAATTGATGGGGAAAATTTCTTCAGGGAATTACACCAGCAGCTATGTAAGGCTAAGTATTATGTGTTTATCGCTGGGTGGAATCTGACCCCTCACTTTCCAATTTGCCGGGCTAGTCAGGATGAGCTTATAGAAACTCGTCTTCTGGAACTACTATCCCCAGATTTCCAGAAAAGTACCAGTGAGAATCTTATTATGGAATGGTGCCCCTCTACTATTCCAACCTACAACCCGCCATACCAAACATGTAAAACAAACTATGGAACACAATGAGCAGGGTGATCTAAGCTGTTACCTGGATAGTAGCGCAAAACCTAGCCACTGTCACCACCAAAAAACCATCATAATTGATGCGCGGGTGGCTTTTGTCGGGGGAATGGATTTAACTACCTTTATGGGTGACCGTTTTGATAGTAGTAAGCATCCTTTAAGAGCTGGAATAAACTGGCATGATGTACAACTAAAACTCGAGGGTGAAGCAGTCGGGACTTAGAACTGAATTTCCGCCAACGCTGGCAGGAGGTGGTTAAGAAGAAAGAAGCAAGAATTTTGCCCCACCGGGCGATAGAATTTGACCAGAACTGGAAAACACCAGTGCAAATAGTTCGTACAATTCCCCGCAAAATCTATCGGTTTGCGCCAAAGGGGGAGTTTGGTATCATCCATGCTTATACCACTTTGATTGCCCAGGCCAAAAACTTTATCTATCTCGAAAACCAATATATCTGGTCACCGCACATTTTAGAGGCTTTAACTAACGTGATAAAAGCCCCTCACACCGCACCATTCCGGGTGGTGCTGGTATTACCGGCACAAGCGGAAGACGGCAAATGGGATAACGATAACCATGTGAAGCGATTACGTGAACTGGATGGGGGCAAAGGAATTGTCTCGGTTTATTCGCTTTATACCTCCGGGCCAAATATAGGAAAGGAAGCCTTTACCTACCGAGCGGTATATGTTCACGCCAAGGTTGCGATAGTGGATGACGAGTGGTTTATGGTGGGATCAGCTAACCTAAATAATCGGGGCCTTATAACTGATAGTGAAATAAATGCCCTGGTCCATCACCCAGATCTGGCGAAAGAACTGCGAGTTAACCTGTGGGCGGAACACCTGGGAATGTCACTCGATGAAGTAAGTAGAATAGATCCAATAGAGGTAATAGACCAGGAGTGGAAAGAACGTGCAAGCACAAACCGAGAACAGCTCAAAAAAAAAGAGCGGCCTTTACAAAGTAGAGTATATTCTTACGACACCGGGAGAATGCCAGGAATGTGGTTACCTGAAGAGCTTGAAGTTTTGTCATTAGAACATTAGGAGTATCGTTGGCAAGCTACTAATTCGTGACAAAGAGAAAGAAACGGACGAATTCGAGGGTTTGCGCCTAAGGCGGGATGACCCGCCTCCCAGCCTACTTTCCAAATTTTGGTAGAGGCACTATTCAGATAAAAGGTAAACATTTCAATTTCATTATCAAAAGAATGAGAAGCAAGTTATAGCCAAAGCCGCCGTGAAGATTACATTTTTCCGAGCTACGGGGCGGAAAAATGATATAAGAAAATAAAATTCAAGAAACGAAAAAAGAAAGGAAATGAGCATGGGTAGCAAGTTAGCTGGAAAAGTAGCACTGATAACAGGGGCAAGTGCTGGAATTGGAAGGGCTTGTGCCCTGGCCTTGGCCGAAGAAGGAACAACCCTGGTGTTGACTGCCCGACGGGATGGGCGCCTAGTGGAACTTCAAGAAAAAATTCGGGCTATCGGTGGAAAGGCGGTATCGGTGATTGGGGATGCCAGAGAGGAAGAGACTGCCATACAGGCGGTTCAAGCGGCGGTCAAGAATTTTGGTCGGCTGGATATTCTTATTAATGATACAGGGGTCGGAAATTACAAGAATCTAGTGGAAACCACTGCTGAAGAGTACGACGAGATGATGGATACTAACGTGCGGAGTACTTTCCTTTTCTCTCGGCATGCTGTACCAGTAATGATAGAGCAGGAATCGGGTACAATTTTAATAATTTCCTCAATGGCTGGGATTTACGGGTTCGCGAGAGAGGCGGTGTACTGTGCTACTAAATTTGCTCAGGTTGGCTTCGCCCAGGCGTTGGACAAGGAATTGCGGCAGCAGGGCATTAAAGTCGGTGTAATTTGTCCTGGTGGGGTAAAGACTGAATTTGCACTGGGTAAAGGCCGGACGGAAGCGGGAGTGGGGGCTTCGACAATGCTGGAACCGGAAGATGTAGCTGGCGCGGTATTGCTGGCTTGCACCCAATCTCCCGGTTCTCGAATTATTGAAATTCAAATGCGAACGATGAGCGAGTCCCTTTAGGATGCAGTTGTGTTGCAGAAATTTGGTTCGGGAAATACAAGCCGCGATTATTCAATTTTACGTCCGCGTCGCTTTTGGCCCGCAACGCATGGCTCAATAATTTCCACTCGCTTTCACTCAGATCAGTGGTGTATGCTGCTCTATTTTTACTCATAGCCCCAATTTACGGTTCTGTCAGATTTCAAAAAACGGGCTAATTTTAACTAAAATATTCCCCACTTAAGAGCTAAATTTAGCTATAACGAGCCAGATTTAAGCCTGTTTAAACCTGGATTTTAAGTTTCTGTCTCCACTTTTAGCTTATTCAAGATATCTGTTGTCTGAAGTCTGACAGAACCGGTTACGTTACTTTCGGCGTTGTTTCTGACTAATGAAACTATTTGGTAGAAATGTAGTATCTCATATTTACTTCCAACTTGCCTTTTTAACCTGACAATACTCAGCTGGGAGATAGGAGCGGGAATATTATCCCTGCTCCTATCTGAAAAAAGCAACTTCAAGAAAATTAGAATTACTTAAAGGCTTCAACTTCTAGCCAATATGCATCAATCCCAACTGGCCGGGGGTGCGGCTAAGTTCACTAAGAATGGCTCCTGTTGTCAGGTCTATTGTCAGGATTTTTCCAGGTTGGTTGCTGGTGGCATAAAGACGATTGCCCTCGGAGTCTGCCATTATACTTTCCAGTTTCCAGTTAGTAGCCAGTTGCCCGCTTACGCTAAAGTTTTTGGTATTAATCTGCATCAAGCCCTTTTCCCCAATTACCAGTAATTTTGCACCATCGTTGGTTAGAGAAAGCGTGTTTGAACTCAGAGGTAACGGCCTGGTACTGCTAGGGGCACTCGCGGGGAAGGTGGCACTTCGTCCAATCTGGGGCCAATCGGCTACTATCTCAACCGCCTGCCCCAGCACTCGGTTTACCGCATAGATAGTGTGCCCACTACTGTTGATGGTTAGCGTCCAATACATCGCCGCGTCTTCGTTTTCTTTACCAGCCTGGGGCAAGTCCAGACAAGCCGCTACCCCTGCTTCAGTATTGAGGGCGTGGATAAAAGGCCCATGTTTATTGTTACGATAAATGGTATAAACCCATGAGCCATTATTGCCAACCACCTGCGCCCCTGAATAACCCTCCATTATGGCCTCGCTCTCACCCTTCTCGAAAACTGGCTCTTTAAGCAGCTGGTTGGTAGCAAGGTCATACTTGCGTACCTGATAACGCCCAGCCTCAGCAGGTGGCAAGTGTTCAATCAAATAAAGATATTGCCCTTTGGGAGAAAGCGCGTCATAAACAAAAGTGCCAGGCAATTCCAGAAAGCGGGGGGAACTCTGGAAGGCCGTGTCTAAAACGACCATTCGGCTGAGGGTGGCTGAAGGGCTTCTGGCTTTTTCCACTAGCACTAAAACCTTGCCATCTGGAGATAGGCCACCCAGTCGGATATTAGCATCAATTCCTGGCAAGACGAACTGACCAGCCAGCGTGGTAGTGCGAAGGGTTTGACCAGTGGTAAGATCAAGGGCCGCCACCGTAGTTTGGTTGCCACTGCTAGTGGTGGTGTATAGCATTTTCCAATCAGGGCTGATTACCCCAAAAGGCAATTGTCGCTCAACCACGCCGCCCGGCAGAGTTATCAGGCTAAGTTTCGTACTCTCCTCCCGCAGATATAACCTGGTTAGCGGCGAGTTTGGCGCGGCGGTTTGGCTAGTAGCTGACAAAGTTGTGGACGAGGCCGTTGTGCTTATTCCAGAAACAGTAGGGGTATTGTTGTTGCTGGCAGTAAGGGCCACCACTGGAGTATTATCGCTACAAGCCGCCAGCAACCATCCCGCCAGCAACACCCCGATTAGACTCAACCTACCTGGTTTCCTTAAAGTTCTCATTTTATATCCTCCTTCATCCTGCTATTCTGCTTTTACTGTTTCGGCTAACGTTGCCGAAATTTGAGTAAAAGCGAAGTAGTGCTATCGGTTACAAAAATATTGCCTACGCCATCCACCGCAATCCCGGTGGGTTGCTTGAATAAACTCTCTCCTGGCTGGTTACCCCATACTTCCTGGAGTTTTCCAGCTGAGTTTATTTTGAAACAAAGCCCTTTTTGCCCGTCCACTATATACAGGTTTCCCTGCTGGTCTACTGCTATACCCGCAAGCTGTCCGATTAAGCCCGGTTGCGCCGTAGGGTTAGCCCAACTAGCCAGAAATTTTCCGGCCTTATCAAACTTTTGAATATTATCCAGACTTTCATCGGTTACATAGACATTCCCCTGGTTATCTACCGCTAACCCACGCGGGGCAATAAACTGGCCTTTAGCCCGGCCATAACTACCCCAACTACCGAGATAATCTCCGTTCCGGTTAAATTTTTGAATCCGGGCATTATCACTATCTACCACATAGACATTGCTTTGGAGGTCTAACCCTATCCCCCAGGGTTGCTTAAAGTTACCAGGCTCAGAGCCTTCACTACCCCAACTGGTTACATGCCGCCCTGTATTATCAAACTTCTGTATTCGGTGATTATTTATATCCGTAACATAAACATAACCCTGTTTATCTACCGCCACTCCCCAGGGCCGATTAAATTCGCCATTTCCGCTACCTAGCCCACCCCAGCGACTTAGTAACTGTCCCATAGGATCCAGCTTTTTTATGTAATAAAAATACTGTTCGGCTACATAGAGGTTGCCAGCTCCATCTAAGGCTAGGCCACCCGGCCTGGTTAGCCCAAAGCTAGTACCATTTACCTGCCATTCCAATTCAACTCTGGTTGTAGGTAGTTCTAAAACTGCCTCTGGCCCTGTCCCGCTAATTCCAAGTAATAACATCAGCAAAAACCCGGCTACCGCTACCAATCCTAACCCGGCTACTAAACCAAGCGGCCAGCCTGACGACGATTTCCTCATACTAAAAATCTCAGGGAAATCATCACTCTCTACATCAGCCTGACTATTCCCTAGAAAACCGTCGTTTTCAGGCTTACCAGCTAGAGCATAAATCCTGGCGGAAGGCACTGAATGCAAGCATGGTTTTCCCTTATTTTTTGACATTAAACTGCTAACATCGGGCTGCCACTCGCTACTCAGGCGGTTAAAAAACGGGTCGGACTTATAGGCTCGGAAAGTAGCCCTGAGTGAAGCCTCCTCCTGGTTGGCAGTCTGGCAAGTCTCACAACTTTCCAGGTGGGCTAGCCAACTTTCCATCTCAGCTTGAGTTCCTATAGCTTGCAAGCGGGTTAAAATTTGGTCTGGCGAACCTGCGTTGAGGCAAAACCAGTTTACTTTTTTTATTTTTTCGGGATTATCAAACATCGAGAGCTTGCTCTTTCTGGTACAAATTACAAAATAATCGTCGCGCCCGACTTAAACGCTGCCAGATAGCGGATAAGCTTTCGCCCGTAATGGCGGCGATTTCCGGGCAGGAAAACCCCTGGTCATAATAAAGCAGTAAACAAATAGCCGAGGTACTATCCAAACGGCGCAAGGCGGCTACAACCGCTAATCGCACCTCGGTCTGTTCCACCGGGTCACCCCATTGATTAGACGCGGCGGAGTCAGACTGGGAGTATAGCAATTCCTCCCCATTATCAGGCAGGGGGATAAAATAAAATTTATTCTGCCGCCGCAACCAATCCAAAGCACAATTGGCAGCAATTTTGAAAAGCAAAGGTCGCCATTCTACCGCCGCCGGGTTATTTTCAGCTTGATCCAGCCACCACTGGTAGCCTCGCGCAAAAGTTTCCTGGGCCAAATCACGGGCGGTTTCAATTTCGCCCACCATCCCGTAAAGGGTTCTAAGAAGCTCAAGCTGATGTCGCTCAAAAAGCGCAGAAAAATCCACTAGATCTAATGGTGGAGGTTGTGGCTTCTTTTTTGGGTGGTTTTTTGCTTTCAGCTCGTTTTCTCCAGGAAAATCCAGCCAGTATCGAAGATATAGTAGTTCAACCTTTGGATTTTAAGACCTTAGCCAGTAGCTTTCAATAGCAATTAGTTTTACTTATTGCTTTTATTGTTTGCTATTAATTATAACGAATGGGCTTGTCCAATACTGACAAATTAGTGTCTATTCTTTTAGAAGACTTATTAACCAATGGTGCTAGTTAATGAATGACTAAAGGGAAAATTGAGCAATCGCCAATTTCCCGCCCGCCAGCTCAAATAAACAGTTAAACATGGCAGCCAAATAGCCAAACCGGGCGTGTAAATGTCGCTCCGTCCGATGAAAGAGTTTTTTAGTATGATTGACCACCGTTATCAAACTAAAGACCCGCTCCACTACAAGGCGGTCATTGTGCTCACCCCCTTGGCAGATTGTCCATTTGGCATTTTCCCGTCCCGAAAGCCTAAAACCGTTGTCACTCAAAATCTGACTGTTTTCACTCCAGGCATTGCCAATATCTCGAAAATTCTGGTCGTGAACTTCAGCACTTTCCTAACCCCAATCAATCACTTGGCCTTGTGGGTTGATAAGCCAGCCCAGTTTGACCCCTACAATCCAGCGATGATTGGACAGCCCTTTTTCCCCGATTTGAGAGTGACTACGCCCTTCTCGAATGGGGTGAATGAGTTCAACCCCGTAACTATCAATGATGCTTTCGGCTTGTGGGTCGGCCAGAAAATTGACACTCAACGTCTCGTATTCCACCAAAAGGCGTTCCAAGCGGCTACGTTCGGGCAAGGCTGGAAACAAGGGTTGCCAATCACCTTTAAGCCAGCGATAGAACGGTCGAAAATGAACCCCTTTGAGGCTGAAAAGCATCTCAATAGTAATTATTTCACTAGGATGCAACTGAGCATCTTCACGTTTGTTGACCTAACCCAGTTTATCGTCTACCATACAAAGGAGCCGAGTAATTATTTCTTCGGTTCGCATAGGTTTAGCTTGTTTTTGGTTAAGTGCTTTTAGGATAGGCCAAACCTTTTATTTTTTCAAAGTCTTTTGCTACTCACTTCCTTAGTAGCACCATTGGTTGCTACAGCTCTGTGCTCTTTTTACTTGTTAAGGTGCTTTTTAGTACTCTTTGGCACAACGCGGTAGAACTGAAGTAATTGTACATTTTCGGTGTCCTTACCGAACCGCCGTAATATAGATGGAGGTAGTTATATTGAACCCCGCTACTGCTCAAACGCCCACCCCTGATGATTTTGAAAGTATCAGTAACGCCATTGCTAACGGAAGTGAACTAAAAGAGATTCTAGAACTGATTACAGAGCGTACCTGTGAACTAGTGGAAATAGACCGAGCTTATATTTTCTTAAAAGAGGGTGAACAAAATCAGGAATTACAACTCAAAGCTGCCAGCGACCAAACTGTCCTTACCCCGCCGATAACTGCTTTGCCCCAGAGTTTGGAAAGTTGGGTAGTACGGCGCGGACGTTCGTTGATACAATCCCCTGAGACGGTTAATGTTCACAATCTACGTTCAACTATGCTACCTTCAAGCGAAGATGTTAGCCTGATGACACAGGTGGCTGTACCTATTGGTAGTGGCTCTGCGGCTATCGGTGTGTTAGTAGTAATGGATGGATTGGAAACCTCTTCCGGCCCTCAATCGTCCCAAAATCCAGTAACCTTACCCCCGAACCAACCCCAATCGCCCAAAATAAATTTCTCGGTAACACAAATTGTGCCTTTTCTTAGCGTGTTAGCCGACCTTATAGCATTGGCCCTGGAAAATCGGCAGATTATGAAACGTCAAAACCGACGGAGCCAATTGATCGCACTTTTGCAGTTTATTTCCCAAACCTCAGCCAACCAGAATACCAGCCTGGAAGAGATGTCCCATGCTATAGCTGACCAGATCTCGTTGGCTTGCAATGCGGAAAAAGTAGATATAATGTTATACAGCCAGGAAACAGACGAACTTGTTACGCTTGGCACAACTAATACAGCACTTAGCCAGTTGCAAGCTCAGTTGGGTCTGGATCACCTACCACTCGCTACAGCCGGTCTTCTGAGCGAAGTTTATCTGACCGGGCAACCTTTTTTGAGTGGGCAGGTTATGCAGCGCGAGCAGGTAGGCCACCTTGAGAAACTGGGGATAAAATCCTATTTGATTGTACCGCTCAAGGTTGAGCAGCAAAAACACGGCGTTATTTCACTTGCCAGCACTCAATCGCAGGCTTTCAATGAAGACGATCTCAGTTTTATTAATTTTGTAAGCCTGCGATTAGGCTATTCCCTGAGCCATGAAGAATTAACCCAGGAGTTAGCCCAGGCCGAGACTGTCCGGATTGAGGCGGATGAGCGCGAGAACTTTATCGCCACCATTGCCCACGACCTAAAAAATGCCCTGACCGTGGTCCGAGGTAATAGCCAACTTAATTTGAATAAAATAGCGAGAGGCGATTTTAGCTTTAGCGAGCGAACACAGCAGCTTAGCCTCGTGAAAATTAGTCAAGCCCTGGTTTTGATCGAAGATATGGTCGAGATCAATCAGATTGATAAAGGCAGCTTTCGACTATTTCGGAGCGAGACCGAGCTGGTTTCTTTGATACAAGAGGAGGTAGAAGCAGCCCAAACTCTGCATCCGAATGCCAATATTACTTTTAAGAGCGATTATAAAGAGGTAAATTTAAGCGCTGACTCTAACAGACTCCGGCAGGTTGTAGCAAACCTGCTATTGAATGCTTTACGTTATTCTCCTGCCGAAAGCCCACTTGAGGTAAAGATTACGCTCGCACCGTCCCAAGACCAAATTGAAGCCAGGGCCAGGCCGAGATTAGGCGAAGCCCAGCAAGCTCATCTTGCAAAAGTAGCCGAGGGGTTGCTAGTGATGGTAATGATTGTCGACAAGGGCATCGGTATTTCGCAGACCGATCAGGACCATATTTTTGAGCGGTTCTATCGAGGACAGGGATCGCAAATAGTAAGCGGAAGCGGGTTGGGTTTATACATTTGCCGCGAAATTGTGTTGCAACATGGCGGCCTAATTTGGGTCGAGTCCGAGCAGGGGAGGGGGTCGACCTTTCATGTGACTCTGCCAATCAACCAGGTGCTCTAAACCAAATAGGGGTACTTACACCGATAAGGGAATCTGAAGGGCTTACCCCAAATGGGCCAAGGTTTGGGCATCCAGGGCATCTGACTTAGCTCGGTTGAGTAGAGCTTTAGCGAAATAATGGGCCTGGGCCGGGTTGATAATGGCCATTACGAAACCAGCGGTGTGCAAGGCCCAGGCCAGGGCTATCCAATATGAACCAGTGGCTTCCATACCACTAACTGCTTTTGAGGTGGTACGTCCTTGTCTCCTAGCCATTGGAGGTATTTCTCGAAGCCTTCAGCATTCTGGCTAAAGGCTTTGGGAGCAAGTTTAGGCTTAACATTAGCCCCAGCTTTCAGCTTAGCGGCAGTGAAATCTTTAGCCGCAATGTCCACTCCGCTAACGCACTCGAAGGTAATTGAGTGGAGGTCGGGTTCACTCAAGATTATTTCCTCCTACTAATAAATGGTGAAAAGTAAAGGAGGTTCGTTGGCAAGACCTTAGCTCGACTTTGCACATTTTTACAAATTGAGCTCAAGTTCAAACAGTAATTTTTATCTGAGTTTTAAGACATGCCCTTCTAACTCGACTTTGCACATTTACAAGAAAATAAGCTAAAGAAGGT
>Ga0123336_10005350_pt1 | contig 10244 bp, 8 predicted proteins | sample SSSSmetaG_FD_96466 | JGI IMG/M metagenome (GOLD analysis project Ga0123336, IMG submission 96466) | Glacier valley bacterial and archeal communities from Borup Fiord, Nunavut, Canada, to study Microbial Dark Matter (Phase II) - ​SSSS metaG | ecosystem: Environmental > Aquatic > Freshwater > Ice... | reverse complement strand
CGGCGCGTCGCGAGGAGCCTCGGCCGCGACGAGCGACGAGGGCGCATGCCGGTGGCATGCAACCGAGGAGTGAGGAAGTGGACGAGGCCCGCAGCAGCGACGGCGACGGGAGTCAAACCGTTCGGTGTTCTAGGGACGGTCGAGGCTGCGGGCGAAGCCGAGGGCCAGGCTGACGAGAGCGTCGGCGAAGGCGGGGTCGGCGAGGCGGGTGGCGTCGCGGATTACGGCGGCGGTGATGGCGCCGTCGATGGCGGTGACGAGGACGGCGGCTTTGGTGCTGACGTCGGCGAGCTTGGGGTGGGCGGCGAGGATGAGTGCTTCCATTGCGTGCACCAGTTGTTGCGCAGCGACTTGGCTGGCTTTGTCTTTGGGCGGCCAGTCGCCTGCGGCTTGCATCGCTTGGGTGAAGCGGATGTTTTCGTGTTTGATGCGCAACACGCCGCGCACGACGAGGGGAAACGCGTGATCGAGAGGCTGGCCAATTTGGCTGACCAACAGCGCGTGGATCCCGCCCATCACACGCTCGACATAGTGGGTCTTGATCGCCATCAGCAGCGACTGTTTGTCGGGGAAGTATTGATAGAGCGTGCCTACCGACACGCCCGCTTTTTCGGCGATGCGTGTCGTGTTCAAACGCGCCACGCCGCCGGAGAGTAAAAGCTGAAGGGTGGCCTCCAACACGGCATCGACCGTGGCCCGCGAACGCCCTTGAAGTGGCTGTTTTCGTTTACGAATTTGCTTCGCGACGAGGTCCTTGGGCAATGCGAATACCAAAGTTGAAGGATCCTTCACATGCTTAGTCTATATGAAGACTTTCATCGTGACAGGGGCAACACGCGGTTTGGGCCTGGAAATCGCGCGGGCGTTGGCAGTGATACCAGACACCGATGTGGTGCTCGCCGTGCGCGATGCAACCAAGGGCGCAGAGGTCGCGCGTGCGCTCGGCAAGAACGTGCGCGTGCTGCCGCTCGACTTGAGCGACTTGACCGACGTGAGACGTTTTGCGTCTGCGTGGACGAGCCCGCTTGCCGGCTTGGTGAACAACGCGGGTGTCCAAGAGACGACGGGCACCGGCCGCACGAAAGACGGGCTCGAACTCACCATTGGCACGAACCACATTGGTGCCTTCGCATTGACCGAAGCGCTGTTACCGTCGCTCATGGGCGGTCGTGTGATGTTCATTGGCAGCGGCACGCACAATCCAGCCAAGGCAACCGAGTTTGGTTTTCGCGGCGGTCGTTTCACCTCGATCGAAGCGCTGGCCCGCGGCGACACCGACGCGGCAGATGAAGGGCAAGCGAATCGCGACCGTTACGCCACCAGCAAGCTGCTCAACACGATGACGGCCATGGAGTGGGCGCGCCGAATACGCACCACGACGTTCCTCACGCTCGATCCCGGATTGATGCCCGGCACCGGGCTTGCGCGCAAACACTCACTGCCCATGCGCATCATCTGGTCGTCGTTACTGCACCTGGTGGCGCCGCTGATCCTGAAAGACAGCAGCACTGCCACACGTTCGGGACGTGCCGCGGCGTGGCTGATGACCGACCCGTCCGTCGTGAGTGGAGAGGTGTACAGCTTCGATCGGAAACCATCGCAACAAGTATGGGAGAAGGCCCGTGATCCGCAGCTGATGGCCGCAGTCATCGACCAGACGTCCGCATTCTTGCGCGGACATGGCTTTGCCTGATTTAGGTTACCCTACACTAGTCATCGCAGAAGAACCCGCACCATAGCGTCGGGATTGCCCCGACCAGCGCGGCGACAACAGCGACGAGAAGCCAACGGCGCGAAGTGGACACGGGGCCTCTATATCGTACAGTTGCCCCGAGCGCGCCAGTGGCTACTTGGGATCAGAACTGCGGGCGGTTGTCGACGGCTTCCGTCAGTCGATCTCCAACCCCAGTTGCTCCGCCATCGGCCGCCAGTCGAAGCCGGCATCGTCGGCGAGCTCGAAGTAGGCGCGCGCTTTTTTCGGATCGGCCGCCAGCTCAGTGCCCATGATGTACATGAAGCCCAGCGTCGCTGCCGCCTTGCCGTGTCCCGCCTGCGCGGCGCGGTCGTACCACGTCACCGACGTGGCCGTGTCCTGCTCGACGCCGTTGCCGGTGGCGTAAAACCCGCCGAGGTTGGACATGGCGCGCGCATTGCCGGCCTCGGCCGCCTCCACGCACCAGTCGAGCGCACGCTTGGCATCGGGCTTGGTGCCGAGGCCCTGCGAGCACATGGCGTAGAGCTCGAACATGGCCTCGCCGTGGCCTTTTTTGCCGGCAGCCTCGTGAAGCGCCAGCGCCGCCTTGTGATCTTTCTTGCGACCAAAGCCGTGAAAGGCATACAACGCCCGCGCATATTCGACAGCACCGTCGTCGCTCTCGCCTGCTTTCTCGAGCCAGCCGTGCGCCGTCTTGGCCATCGGCCGATGGTCGGCGCGACGGATGAGCTCGGCCGCCTCGACGACCAGCTCGGGCACGCCGCTGGCGGCAGCGTTGGCATAGTGCTCGATGGCGCCCGCGAGATCGTCGTCGTCGAGCGCGGCACGGGCCAGCCGAGCATGCGCCTCCGGCATCCCCTTCTTCGCCGAAAGCTCGAGCGCCCGCAGCCGCAAGGTCCGCAGCTCATCGATGCGTTTCTCATTCGCTGGCGGCAGTCCAATCATGGCGTCGCTGTCGCGAAAATCGAGCACCACCGCGGCGAGCTCGGCAGCGGCAAATGCTTCGCGAGCATTTCCCTTCTTGATCGCCTCGCGCAGTGCAGCCGATTTCTCCAACAGATCTTGATCACGGTTCACAGAAGTGGCCTCCATGGTCATTTGCACGAGACTGCGGTGCCCGAGGTGTATTCGTCGACGCTGTAGCCAGCCGCATAACGGCCTCCGCCAGCGTAGGATTGCCCGACGGCAGCGGGCACGATGATGCAGGCGTTGGCGCCTTTGACCTTGACCAGCACCGAGCCGTCTTTGTAGCGGTTGGTGATGAGGCCGATATCGTTCTTCTTGATCTTCCAGCTGGCATCGACGAGCCAAACGCGCTTGATCTGGATATCTTTGCGACTGGCGTAGGCCTCTTTGATGGCGCGTTCCGCACCGGCATCTTTGGAGGCGGGCTTTTCCATCTTGCCGACGGCAGCGGCGGCTTCGATGGCCTTCTTGGTCTCGGCCACGAGCGCGTCGACCTTGACGAGGATCGTCTCCGGCACCGGCTCACCGAGCGCGTCGTAATAGTCTTTCACGAACGACGTCACATATTTGCGCCGGCCCGCGGAATCGATGCCTTCAATCGCATCGGTCAGAAAGATCCGCTTTTCTTTCTCGATGGTGGCGAGCGTCTCCTTGCCGCTCGACAGCCTGGATTCGGCGTACGCGTTGGCCCATTCGCGCAGGCCCTTCTTGGTGTGCTCTTCGGCCTTGGCGACGAGCGGGCACATGATCGCGGCAGTGAGGCACGCGCCATCCCGCGTGACACCGGCGTCCTCGCCTTTGAAGCGGCCCTCGGCGCAGCCTTTCTTCACGTCGTCGAGCTTGGCCAGCTCTTTGAGATCGTCGAGCGCGCGACGGGCATATTGATCGTTGCCGGTCGGCCCAGGCGTCTTCTGTGTCGCATATTCGTAGAGGCGCACCAGCCGGTCGCCCTGCTCGCGCTGCACCACGCGCCAGGCGTCGGTGGCGGCGCGGTTGTTCGGCTGCTCTGTCTCTTGCGCAGCCTCTTTTTGCTGCTGGGCGGCCGGCTTCTGCTGCTGGGCGGCGGGCTTCGAGCCTCCCACGCGAAAGCCGCCGAACTGGATCTGGGCGTGCGCGACGCCACTGGCAACGACACTGAAAACGACGAGGACATACGACAAACTGGGCTGCACGGTGGACTCCTGCTGGCAAAGGGTTGGTCCTCCCTAGTTCCAGCGGGGTAAGAAATGTCGCACAGAAAATCGCGGCAATTTTCTAACCATACGTACTTGCGAGTAATTAACCCCAGAGCTCACCTGGGTTGACCTGGCGAGGCTGAGACTGGCGAGTCGAATCGCGAGCGCGCCCGGAGCGACCGACCGAGCCGTACCCTCGGTACGGCGACGGAGGGAGCGAGGACGTAAGCCGCGATTCGGCCGCCAGGCTCGGCCGCAGCGGCTCAACCCAGGTGAGCTCTGGGGTTAAGGCTGAAGCAAACGACCCAGGCTGAGCTCGAGCTGGCTTTTCACCAGGTCCAAAAGCGACCGCAGCTCGGACTCACCGAGCGCCAACCGCGACGCCAGCTCGGCCCGCACACCGTCGAGCAGCGCGGCACGCAGGTCGACGATCCAGCGCGCGGAGGTGGCGCGATGCACCCGATAGAGCTTGCCGAGGTCGTCGATGCTGAGCCCGTCGAGGTAGTAGTGTCGCAGAATGTTCCGCTCGCGCACGGTGAGCTGCTCGGTGGCAGCGCGAAACGCGGCCCGGAAGTCTTCGCGGTAACGCTGCTTGTAGGGCTCGAGCTCGGGATCTTCGGTGGTGGCGGCGAACTCCAAAAAGACCTCTTCGTCGACGGAGACCAGCCGTGCGGCGCCGCGCATGTCCTTGATGGCGGTGCGTACGGCAATCGACCGCACCCAGGCGCGCAGGCTGCCGCGACCACCATAACGGGCGATGAGGGGCTCGGTGGCGGCGCCGCGCACGAACAGCTTTTCGCGCACGCGCTGCAACACGTCGTCGCTGTCGGCCGCGCCGAGGCCAAGCTGCAACACGGCTTTGGTCACGTCGCTGAGACAGCGGGACTCGAACAGTTGCAGCGCCTTGGGCATGCCGTCGACGCAGGCGCGGGCCAGGTACAGGTCGGTTGCATCGATGTCACGCCACTGTCCGTCGGCGCGTGCATGGCGGCCCAGGTGACGCGCAAAGGCGATTCCGTCGAGCTTGACCTCGGGCCAGGCGGCATGTGCCTCGGCAAAGGCTTGGTCGAGCCAGGCGCCCACTGCGACGTCTTCGTCGACAGCAACCCCGGCCGGCAGCGCGGCCCGGTAGGCGGCTAGGTGGTGCTGTGCGTCGGGATTCGCCATGGGTTCTCGATGCGTAGGTTAACAAAGCCGCCACCATTTTGGTGTACCGTCCGCCGGTGCCGGGTCCATTGACGACGCCCAATTGTCTCGACGATGCCGGCGCGGCCGCGTTCGTCGAGGGCCTCATGTCGAGCGACGAGCTCGAGCGGGTGGAGACGCATCTCGACCGCTGTCCGGCATGCCGTACCCATCTGGCTCATCTGGTGCGGGCGCGGACCAGCGACGGCGCGCCGGTAGAGAAAGCCGTGGTGCTGGCGCCTGGTGCCACCGTCGGCAAATATCGGATCTTGCGCGTGCTGGGTGTGGGCGCGATGGGCGTGGTCTATGCTGCGCATGATCCGCAGCTCGAGCGTGACATCGCGCTCAAGATGCTGCGCGCACACGCCGCCGAGCAGCGACTGCAGAAAGAAGCGCTGGCGCTGGCCCGTCTGAGGCATCCCAATGTGGTCACGGTGCACGACGTCGGTGTCGACCGAGATCGCGTGTTCATCGCCATGGAGCTGGTGCATGGCGTGACGCTGACCGAATGGTTGACGCGGACGCATACGCGGGCGGAGATCGTGGCGGTCTTCGTGCAAGCGGGGCGCGGCCTCGGCGCCGCCCATGCGGCGGGCTTGGTGCATCGCGACTTCAAGCCGGACAATGTTCTCGTCGGTGATGACGGCCGGGTGTGTGTGACCGACTTTGGGCTGGCGCGCGCCGAGACCGATACGGTGACGCCGCTCGAGGCTGGTGAAAGCGAAGAATCGGGGCTTTTGGTCTCAGGTTCCGGCGCGTTGGTGGGCACGCCGGCCTACATGGCGCCAGAGCAGCATCTTGGTCGCGCGGCCGATGCGCGCAGCGATCAATTTGCGTTTTGCGTCGCGTTGTATGAAGCGCTCTACGGCGTGCGGCCGTTTTCGGGTAGCAATCTGGCCGAGCTGGCGGCGCGGGTAACGGCCGGTTCGCCGTCGCTGCCGTCGCGGCGTTTGCCGAGTCGGCTGACGCGTGCCGTGCAGCGCGGTTTGTCGACAACACCCGAGAATCGCCATGCGTCAATGACAGCGCTTCTCGCCGAGCTCGGCGAGAGTCGGCGTTCGCGGACGGTCGCGGTCCTGGCCGTCTGTGCCGTCGCTGCGGCGGCGCTCGGTGTCGGCGCCGTGTGGCGCAGCCAGAATGCGCGGCTGGCACCTTGCCGCGACGCCGAGCGCCAACTGGCGACCGTGTGGAACCCCGATCGCCGCGCGTCCGTCGCTCGGGCCTTTGCCAAGCATGGCGGCAACGATCAGTCGACCATCGCCGGCGCAGAGCTCGATCGCTATACCGCGCGCTGGCGGGCCATCGGTGCCGAGCTGTGCGAGCCCAACGAGGCTCGGCGACCCAACGCCCAGGTCCGCGCCGTGCAACGTCGCTGCCTCGAGCGTCGGCTGCGCGAGGTCGACACCTTGGCGCGCTTGTTCGCAGAGGGTGAGCCGAGTGTGATCACCCGGGCTCCCGAAGCGGTGTACGCGCTGTCAGGCATCGAAGAATGTGCCGACACCGTCGCTGCCTCTGCGCGACCACCGCGAGATCGAAAAGTCGAGGCGCAGCTCGTCTCCTTGGAGAACCAGCTCGCCGAGGCGCGTGCGTTCGAGGACGCCGGCCGCTACAGCGACGGGATCGCCCGCGCGTTGCCGTTACTCGACGAGGCCAAACGGCTTCACGAGCGCGGTGCCGAGGCAGAAGTGGAGCTGCAGCTGGGACGGCTGTACTTCCGCAATGCCGACTTTGTTGCTGCCGAACGTCAGCTCACCGACGCGGTGCTGGCCGCCGAGGCCGGTCAGCGCGACGAGCTACGCGCCGCGGCGCTGGCCAAAGAGCTCTTGCTCGTCGGGGTCCGCCTGCGTCGCCTGCCGGAGGGAAAAGAGCTTGCCCGGCGTGCGGATGCATTGGTGGAGCGCCTGGCCGGCGAGCCACGGCTCAAGACCGAGCTGCTCTACTCGGAGGCGGTGCTGGCCGGATCGCTCGGCGACTACGACACCTCCGTCGAGCGCTATCGCCAGGCCCTCGTGTCGTCGCGCGGCGCCGACCTCGACCCGACCATCGGCGCCAGCATCTCCGACGGGCTCGGCATGGTGTACCACGATCTCGGCAAATATGCCGAGGGCCTCGTCGAGGTCGAGCGCGGTCTGCAAACGCGCGAGCGGCTCTTCGGCCCGCGCCACATGACGGTCAGTTTTTCGCTCAACAACAGCGCGCTCCTGCTGCTCGCGCTCGACCGCCCCGCCGAGGCTGCGGAGCGCGCCCGGCGTTCGCTAAGCTTGGCCGAAGCCACCGTCGGTGGGCAACACCCCGACGTCGCTGCCTCGCTGCAGATCCTCGCCGATGCCGAGGCCGCGCTCGGTGATTCCGCTGCGGCCGAGACGCATTTTCGCCGGGCACTTGGCATCATGGAAAAGACGTTCGGCTCGGAATCGCCCAACCTCACCAACGCGCTCCACGGCCTCGCCACCGTCGAGATCAAGCAGCGTCGTTATGCCGAGGCCGACGGCACGCTGCAACGCATCCTCCGCAACAAACAGCAAGCGCTCGGACCCCGACACCCTGAGCTCGCCAGCACCTACGACGCCCTCGCCAACCTGGCCAACCGCAAAGGCGACCCTGCCGCTGCCATCCGCTATGCCGACCTGGCCCTGTCGCTGCGCCGCCCGGAGAGCGATCCCGAGTCGCTGGCCTCGATCCTCATCAACCTCGGGGTCGCCTGCAACCATGCCGGCCAGACCGCCCGCGCTCTGTCGTCGCTGACCAGGGCCAATGCCATCCTGGAGCCGCGCGGAGATGCGTCGGTCGATCTCGCCGAAGCCCGCTTCGCGCTGGCCGACACACTCTGGAAAACCGGCGAACGCGCGCGCGCTGTGACCCTGGCAACGCAAGCCGCACACGCCTGGTCCAAGCCCACCCACACCATCGAGAAATCCGAAGCCCAAGCCTGGCTCAAGACCCACCATCTCTAGGCCCGACGCGGCATTTCGAAGCGGGCCCCGCCGTGGCTGGCGACGATTTCTTTGACGATAAAGAGACCCCTGCGCCAGCGTGCGGCCGAGTCCGTCGGCATCCATTCACTGATCGTACCCGTCAGACTCTCATTGCGAAGTGCGCGGGGCGAAGTGTCGCAACGGGGTAAAACGGCTATCAGCCGACGGCGCCCGCCACCGAAATGCGCGGCCGGCCAAACTCGACGATGCAGGCGGCCAGAAGGCGCAACGCGCAGTCGGTGCGGTCGACGACGTCGAAGGAGCGCAACAGGGTCGCCGGGTTGTCGTCGTAGTAGAGCGTCGTCCCCAGCCGATCGTAGAGCTGACGCAAGACGCGGCGGCAGGTCGGGCACAGCGGCGCCGTGCTCAGGATCATGCGCGCCTCGGGCGAGGCCTCGGCGACCGACTGGGCCTCGAGGAAGCCCAGCGCCGGCATGCGACCCGCGGACGGGCGACGGCGAACGTTGCGAAGGGGAAGGTCGACGGCTTGAGCTCGCAAGTGAGGCATCTGGGTCTCCACGGAAATGGGTCCGTGCACAGGGTCCTAGCATCGCCAATGCCAAGTCCGAGGTCAGCCTGGCACGCGATGCGCATGCTCCAGGTGCATGACATTCATAGAAACGCAGACCAAGAAGGCAGCCCCGGTCATCACGCGCCCCAATCTGCAGTCGTTGGCGAATCGGGCCATGCGGCTCATGCAAGCACGTCCACTGCTGGTCATGGCCACCATTCTCGGCACTGGCATGCTCATCGGCTCGTCGATGTGGTCGGGGTTGGGACGTCTCTGGCGCTGAGCACGCGGGACATGGCAGCCACGTCTTTGGTGCGTAGACACGGAACATGAAAAGGCTCAGATGGGCTTGCCTGGGCTTCCTGTTGTTGTGCTTGCTCGCGACCAAGATCGTTCACCTGACCTGGAACCACGAAAAGGCCGGGCGCACGATTTCTCGCTGGGTGTCCGAGTCGCTGGCGGGTCAAGGTGGGCCCACGCAGCAGGCGTTTACCTTTGGTCGTGTCGACTACCCCTGGTGGGGTGCGGTGCGCTCTCTCGTCGGTGGCAAGCCGGTGCGTTTCGACGCCTACGACATTCACATCTGGGATCCCGAGGGAAAAGAAGTCCTCTACGCTTCGCATGTCACGGCTGGGCTGCGGCTCCATCGGCTGGTCGGGGCGCGGCTATGGGGCATGTTGCCGGGCACCGACCCCGATCTCGAGCTGCATTTTGTAGATGGGGTCGTCGATGGCGTTCGTTGTCGCATCCAGCCTGGCAGCGATGGTCGGGTCAACATCGTCGCCGCATTTTCGGCGCGTAAACCCAAGCCCGGCTCCAAAAAAGACGACAAGCCCAGCAGTGGAGGCATGGTCATCTCGGTGGCGGGATCCATCGTCAAAGACGGCCAGTTCCGCATGCAGTTTCCCGCTTGGGAGATGGACATCGAACACTTCCACATGCGTCATGATTCGCTGCGCTATTCGTCTTTCCCGTCGGAGCAGAGGCCCGATTCGCCGGCGTTCACCTACGCCGTGTCGTATCTCGAGGCGCCCACCGGCAACCTCACCATCCATGGCTACGCCTTTCCGCTCGACCATCTCGTCGCCACCGACTTTCACGCGCTGGAGCCACGGCGCCAGGACATGGTCTTCCGCGGCACGTCGCACTCGTGGGGCTCGACGGTGGCGGCGGCCGGCCGAATTCGTGACATCTATCACCAGGATCGCAATGTCGACCTACACCTCGACGCGCGTCATGGCGCTGGACCTTTGGCCCATCTGCCGTCGAAGAAATACCTGAGCGGAGATCCGTCGGCAACGGCGCACATCCATGGCCCGTTCACCGACGTGGTCATCGAAGGCGACACGCACGGCGCCGACCTGCATGTCGCCGGCATCGACGTCGACAATCTGGGCGCCCACTACCGGCTGGCGCAGCATGAGATCGCGCTCACCGACGTCACCTCCGACGTCGCTGGTGGCCATGCGCGCGGCAAGGCCGGCCTCGACTGGAAAGCGCATACCTGGACCACCGACATCGAGCTGGAGGGCATCAAGACGCTCCAGCTCGGCAAGCTCGCCCCCGTCGAGATCTTGGCTTATCTGGCCGGTATTCCGTTTGCCGTCTTTCATGCGGGCGAGAACACCGAACATCTAAAACTCGTGGGGATCGATATCGTGCTGCATCGTCATGCACGCGATCCGATGCCGCATGCGCTGTCCCTGCGGGGGCATTGG
>Ga0123336_10005345_pt1 | contig 10247 bp, 8 predicted proteins | sample SSSSmetaG_FD_96466 | JGI IMG/M metagenome (GOLD analysis project Ga0123336, IMG submission 96466) | Glacier valley bacterial and archeal communities from Borup Fiord, Nunavut, Canada, to study Microbial Dark Matter (Phase II) - ​SSSS metaG | ecosystem: Environmental > Aquatic > Freshwater > Ice... | reverse complement strand
GCCCGGAGCCAAAGCCGACCGTAAGCCAGGCGCCCGCCTGCCACACAAACCCAATGGGCGCGGGAGCCACTCCGAACGAGAGTAAGGGGAGTGCTGCCAACGAGCATCCTGTCAAGGCCAGTACGCGTGGCTGAAAAGGAAGAAACGAAGCCAATATAAGGCCCACTCCCACCGCGCAGAATAGCCAGCCAGCGGTGGCATGTTCTTCGGTGAGGTAAAAACCGCTGCCTGGCAGCGCGGCACCGGGGAGTGCCAACAGCAATCCAGAGAGAAAAAAACCGCTCCAAATAGGAAGGCGAGTGCTCTTCATGGAACACGGCCGCAAGGGACAGGCGTGTAACCAGCAGGGGTACCACCTACACCACTCCGTAGGAAAGTTGTTGACAAACGCGGAAGCGGGTTGTAATTTCTAGGTATCACTGAAAAAGGAGGTGGTCCAAGTAAATGATAAATGGTTGTAGACCCGACGAGGTGGCTGACCAGTAGGTCGACTTACCGGCATGACGTCTAACATGCTGGGCTTCCGCTTGATCAGTGGCGGAATTGTTTCCCTGTGGATTGGTCGCTTCGTCGTTTGAAGCAAAACTGCCTCAGGTATCATCAATAAGGCTGACATGCCCCCGCAGGCTCGTGAGAGTTTGCGGGGGTTTGTGTTAAAATAATCCTTTCAGGAAGGTCCCCAAACAATGAAAGCCGCTATCCATCCAGCCTATGCACAGGTGAACGTTGTATGTGCCTGCGGGCATAAGTTCGAAACCCGTTCCACGCACAAAGGCGATATCCGCGTTGAAATTTGCTCCAGCTGCCATCCGTTTTTCACCGGCAAGCAGAAGTTGATCGATACTGCGGGCCGCATCGACAAGTTTGAGAAGAAGTACGCGAAACAGCGGGAAGGCAAGGGCGTTCCCGTCGCCTCGTAAACTTTTCTCTATTCCGTTTTTTCAAGCCGCTGAAGGCACCTCACTTTGAGGGAAGCTTTCAGCGGCTTTTTCTTATTTGGGAAAGCTTTATTTGCGTTCGGCGGCGCGCTTCTTTTCGCGCTCCTGACGCATTTTGTCGTACTCGGCATCCTGCCGGTCATCAAGGATGGCGTGTACTTTGTCTACCTGCTCCTGGTGAATGGCGGACATTTCCGGACGATCGCGCTCATGAAGAGCATGCATGCGTTCCTGCGTAGCCTGTAAAACCGCGTTCAGTTTCAGCAGTTGGTCAGGCGTGAGGTTTAGGCGCCGCTTGAGTTCCTCGATATATCGCGTTCTGTACTCATCCGGTGTACGCGACCCGGAGCGCGTATCGGCTCTAACCGTCGTCTCCGTGGTGTACAAACGGTCGCCAAAGACGCCCACTCCCGCGCCGCCGGCGAAGACAAGAATCAGGTAGAGCCAAACAGGAACACGTGAGCCGATCATCAGCGTCGCGGGTGCTCCGTTGCCGTCAGTTCCAGGCGTACGGGCTCGAAAAACGTGCCGTTCGCCGTCGTATTATCGCTCGCGATTTGCTCCACGAAACTTTCGGAATAAAATGCCGAAGGCTGCCGGCTGGGAAGAGCCAAAAAAGCGCCCAAACCCAGGGACAAAGCAACAGCGGCCGCCACCAGCGAGCGTGCGGCACGTTCGAAGACACGGGTGCGGGAGCGTTTACTTTCAATGCGCGCCCAAAGCTCGGGCATAAAATTCACCCCGCCTTCCGGCGAGCCGCACGCTTCCCGGTAGTGTTGAAACAGCGCGTCGAACTTGCGATCACGCCAGCCGCTCTCTTCTGGTGTCATGTTTCTTGTAAGTCTCCTTTCATCTTGCCGCTCTTGCGTTTGGCGCCACCTGGTTGCAAAGCCTTCAGCACCCGTTGCCGGGCGCGAAACAAACGAACTTTCAAAGCGGTTTCGTTCACGTGGTAAACCTGTTCCATCTCTCTGAGCGACAAACCTTCTACTTCTTTCATCAATAGTAAAACCCGGTCCTCTTCCGAGAGCGGCGACAGCAATTCTTGCACATAAGATCTGGTTTCCTGCTTCTGCATGTCGCTCAAACTGGCCTGACTGCTGGCGGCGGCATCGGCCAGAATGACCTGTGTTTCGGAAAGATCGCACATGCGCGATTCCATTCTGCGCTTACTCTTCCTTAAATAGTCATACGTGGCATTCACCGTTAAACGATACAGCCAAGGCTCAAAAACCTCCGGCGTGCGAAGCTGATCGAGCGAGAAATATAGCCTAAGAAATACCTCCTGGCCAACATCTTCCACATCCGCCGGATGGTTGATCAATCGGGCAACAGTACCCAAGATTCGACGCCGATAGGCGGCAACCACCTGAGTAAATGCTGCTTCGTCCCCCTTTTGGGCTTTCTGAATCAACTCGAACTCAACCAGCATCTTGGCATGGCAAAGAAGAGGCGCTTTGCCGAAACTTAAGGTTACAAGGGATGAGAAGGTCGCGTGGGCTCAAAATTTTGACAGCCCGCCGCTTGACATACTGACACTCATATTTTATGATTGTTTTAAATGAGATTGCTTGATGGCGATCTTAATGTAACGACGAGCAAGGAGATACTCCAATGAGCCTTTCAGTTGATCCTTTCAGCAATCTTCGCCTTTTCGAAGATGCCGTTACCCGCATGAGGAGCGAACCCGGGGCAGCGCGCCCCTGGTCTCCCGCAGTGGACGTCATGGAAAATGAGCATGAGTTGGTCCTCAAGGCCGACGTTTCCGATGTCGATGCGAAAGATGTGAGCATTCAGGTGGAAAACAAGACCCTGACCATCAAAGGACACCGGCATTTCGAGCGCGATTCCACAAGTAAGGGGGGCTATCGCCGGATTGAGCGCAGCTATGGCGATTTCATTCGCAGCTTCACCGTTCCTTCCACGGTTGACACTGAGAAGGTAGCGGCGGGTTACAAGCATGGTGTTCTGACGGTGAAACTTCCGAAGAAGGAAGCCGCGAAGCCGCGCCAGATCAAGATCGATCACGCCGGTCAGGAAAATCGCCAGCAACTGGCCAGCTAGTCGCGCATCTATATAACTACACGAGTCGGGCCGTTCGGATTCACGAGAGTCCGGACGGCCTTTTTGCACTTGAAAAGAGGACCCCATGTTTCGATTCGATAAATTAACTCAAAAGGCACAGGAAGCAGTACAACAGTCGCAGGGGGTTGCCGAAAAACACGGGAACCAGGCGGTTCACCCTCTGCATTTGTTGATCGCCCTGCTGGAGGACCGCGAAGGAATTGTGCGGCCGGTGCTGGAAAAATGCGGTGTGCAGCCGGACGCGATCCTGACCGAGGCCCAGCGTTTGAGCGACGGTTTGCCGAAGGTGACCGGCAATGGCGGCATGCAGGTGGGCATGATGATTTCCCCCGGCACGAATCAGGTTTTTGAATCCGCGTTTAAAGAGGCAGAGCGTTTTAAAGATGAGTTCGTTTCCACCGAACATCTTCTGCTGGCCATCGCGGACCAGAAGTTCGATCCCTCCGGCCAACTTTTGCAGAGAGCCGGGGCCGAACACGATTCCCTGCTGAAAGCGCTGGTCAGCGTGCGCGGCACCCAACGCATTACCGATCAGAATCCGGAATCGAAGTATCAGGCTTTGGAGCGGTACGCGGTGGATTTGACGGAGCAGGCCCGCAAGGGCAAGTTGGACCCGGTGATTGGGCGCGACGAGGAAATTCGGCGCGTGATGCAGGTGTTGAGCCGCCGGACCAAGAACAATCCGGTGCTCATTGGCGAGCCCGGCGTGGGCAAGACGGCCATTGTGGAAGGTCTGGCCGCCCGCATGGTGAAGGGCGATGTGCCGGAACAGCTCATGGGCAAGCGCCTGGTGGCTCTGGACCTGGGCAGCATGGTGGCGGGAACAAAATTTCGCGGCGAATTCGAAGACCGCCTGAAGGCCGTGCTGAAAGAAATTACCGATTCTCACGGAGAATTGATCTGCTTCATCGACGAACTTCACACGCTGGTGGGCGCTGGGTCAGCTGAGGGCGCAATCGACGCGGCCAATATGTTGAAGCCGGCTCTAGCGCGCGGTGAATTGCGCTGTATCGGCGCGACGACGCTTTCCGAATACCGGAAGTACGTGGAAAAAGACGCCGCCCTGGCCCGCCGTTTTCAGGCCGTCCTAGTGGGCGAACCGACAGTCGACGATACCATCGCTATTCTGCGAGGCCTTAAAGAAAAGTATGAAATTCACCACGGCGTGCGCATTAAAGATGCCGCCATTGTGGCTGCGGCCCTGCTTTCCGACCGCTATGTGAGCGACCGTTTCCTGCCCGATAAAGCGATCGATTTGATTGACGAAGCAGGCAGCGCGCTTCGCATGCAGATTGGGAGCATGCCGATTGAAGTGGACCAGATGGAGCGCCGCATTTCGCACCTTGAAATCGAGCGCCAGGCCCTGCATCGAGAACCTGACAATCACTCGCGGGAAAGACTGCGTCATGTGGAAAGTGAACTGGAGCGTATTCGCGGCGAAGCGGCCGTGCTACAGGAACGCTGGAAGCGGGAGAAGAGCGCCATCAATCGCGTTAGCCAGCTCAAGAAAGATCAGGAGCAGGCGCGCATGGATGAAGAGAAAGCCACGCGCTTGGGCGAATGGGAGACCGCTTCGCAACTCAAATACGGCAAGCTGGCCGAAATTGAGCGTGAGATGGAAATGGCCACCAAGGAACTAGAGACCATTAAGAGCGGGTCGGCATTGTTGAAAGAAGAGATCGACGAGGAAGATATCGCCCGTGTTGTGGCCAAGGCAACCGGCATCCCCGTTTCGCGCATGATGGAAAGCGAGATTCGCAAACTGATCGACATGGAAGCGCGGCTGCATGAGCGCGTGGTGGGTCAGAATGAGGCCGTGACGCTGGTAGCGAATGCAATCCGGCGCAACCGCGCGGGCTTAGGCGATCCGAACCGGCCCATCGGCAGCTTTATTTTTCTGGGACCCACGGGTGTGGGTAAGACGGAAGTGGCGCGCGCACTTGCCGAGTTCCTTTTCGATGACGAGAAGGCCATGGTGCGCATCGACATGTCAGAGTACGGCGAGCGCCATGCCGTGAGCCGCATGATGGGCGCGCCTCCCGGATACGTGGGCTACGACGAGGGCGGCCAGCTTACCGAGCACGTGCGCCGCAAGCCGTTCAGCGTGGTGCTGTTTGATGAGATTGAAAAAGCGCACCCCGACATTTTCAACACCATGCTCCAGATTTTGGACGATGGGCGTTTGACCGATGGCCAGGGCCGCACGGTGAACTTTAAGAACACCGTCATCATCATGACGTCAAATGTGGGCTCAAGCGCGATCAAGGATGGTGGAGCGATTGGCTTCTCCGTCACGGCGCGGGACGGCAAGAACGATGGCGTGAAGAATCGCCTGCTGACCAGTTTGCGGCAGACGTTCCGGCCGGAGTTCCTGAACCGCGTCGACGACATTATTGTGTTCAATCCGCTTCAGAAAGAGCACTTGACCACCATCATCGATATCCAGCTTCGCCGTTTGGTGGCCACCATCAACGAGCGCGGTTTGCATATCGAGATCACACCGGCGGCGAAGGAAATTTTGCTCGCCGAAGGCTACGATCCGGCTTATGGCGCAAGGCCGATGCGGCGCGCCATCCAGCGTTTGATTCAGGATCCGCTTTCGCTGAAGCTTTTGGAAGGTGTGTATCAGACGGGTGACACCGTGCTGGTGGATGCTTCCGAAGAACCCGGTAAGCTCAGCTTTGGGCGCCGGGCGGCGGAACCGATCTCGATTGAAATTCCGGTGCACGAACCAGCCGGCGCCGCGAACTAGTTCTTACGTGATGATGCCGTTCTCAATGGCGTAGCGAGTCAATTCGGCGGTAGTGTGGCGGCCCAACTCTTCCATCAGAACCGACTTATGATATTCCACTGTCTTGGGAGAAATCTTCAACCGAACGGCAATGTCTTTCACCTGCTTGCCTTGCGCCACAAACCGCAGCACTTCCCGTTGACGCGGCGTGAGACTCTTGCCAAACAACTCACTGGGATTCACCAGCGGTCGAAGCAATGAAGGCGCAATTCCCTGCGTTACCAGCGGTGTGACGTAGTAATGCCCAATCAGCACCTCTTTTAAAGCGTTGCGCAGTTCCGCCGCCGCCGATTGCTTGAGCAGGTAACCCGCGGCCCCCGCTCGAAACGCTTCCTGGATGTAGCCCTGGCCGTTCTGTTGCGTGACCATCACAATCTTCGTTTTGGGGAGGGCCGCTCGCAAAATACGCGTGGCTTCAATCCCAGTCATTTCGGGCATGGAAATATCCAGCAGAATAATATCGGGTTCCAACCGAAGGGCGTCCGCCACCAACGCTTTACCGTCGGCGGACATCCCCACAATTTCGTACTCGGATTCCAGAAGGCGCGAGATGCCTTCTAAGACCAAGGTGTGGTCGTCAGCCAGCAGCAGGGTAGGTCTTCTCATCGTCGAGCCTCCTCTTTTGCGGCAAAGGCACTGTGACGCGAACGGAGGTCCCTCTACCCAGTTCAGACTGTATCTCAAAAGTGCCGTTCACCAGATGCGCGCGTTCCGCCATGCTCAATAAACCCAGGCCGTCAACATGTGCGTCGCGGTCGAAGCCTTCTCCCATATCGATGATTTCCAGGCAGACATGGTCTTGGCCGCCTTCCAAGACCACCCTCACATGAGTCTTGCCGGCATGCTTGGCCACATTGCGCAAAGATTCCTGTGCAATTCGATAGAGTGCGGCGGCCACGTCTCGCTCCAGGTGTTCGGGCACGTTGCGACGGGTAAGGGTGGCCGGCATCCGCTCTCGTTCGCCAAACTCTTCCACCAGGGATTGCAGCGCGTGGCCCAGGCCGAGATCGTCCAGCATGGCCGGATGCAGGCGATGGGAAAGCTTACGAACATCGTCCGACAAAGACGCCACCTGCAACGCAAGGGACGTCATCTGCTTGCCCAGGCTGGCGGGGTCTTCAGAAACGCGTTGCAGCACTTGTTCAATGTCCATGTGGACCAAAGCCAGGCGCTGACCCACATCATCATGCAACTCACGCGCCACGCGGCGGCGTTCTTCCTCCTGCGAGGTGAACAGACGGGCGGCCAATGCGCGCAACTCCTGCTGAGATTGCCCCAACGCATGAGAAGTGGAGCGCACCTGCCCCGCCAGCAACAGATTTTCCCGCGCCAGAATCTGTTCCGCCCGTTTGCGCTCCGTGATGTCTTCAAGGGTCACCAGAAGTACGTAACTCTCGTTCGATTCGACGGCGCGGGCGCGCATGTAAATCGTCTTGCCGTCCGTGCCGCCGGCCAGCTCTCCTTCGAAGAAGTCCGATTCCGTTCCCGGCTTGCCGATTCCTTCCAACACTTCCCGGATAGTGGAATGGCCCCATTCCCGAAGAGCGATATCGGGCAGGTGGCGGCCGTGCAACTCTTTGCGCGAAAGCCCGGTGAGCGCGCGAAAGGCGCTGTTGGCGGAACGAATGGTCAGATCGCTTTCCAGAATTAGCAGCGGAAACTGAATGGCCTCAATCAGGTCGTGCCCCAGATCGCGGGCGGCGCGCAGCTCCATTTGGCTGCGCCGAAGTTGATCGATTTCAAGCAGCACGATGACCACGCCTTCGATTCTGTTTTCGTTAGTGCGGTAGGGGCGGATGCGAAGGATGTGCCAGCGCCCTTCGCGGTCCTGCACTTCCACCTCGCGCGTAGCCAGGGTGTCCAGCACTTCGTGCAGAATCGGCTCCAGATCCTGTAGAGCCAGATTCATGCGAATCTCCGAAATGGGCCGGCCGATATCGGTGGGGCGCACGCTAAGCAGTTTCTGCGCGAGTGGTGTGAATTGCCGGATGTGGAGCGAGTTATTCAACATCAAGACGGGAATGTTCACGCTGGTGAGCAGATTGGTGATGTCGTTGGCGGTTTCGGTGAGCACCTGGTTGCGCTGCTGCAATTCGTCATTCACGGTTTGCAACTCTTCATTCGCGCTCTGCAGCTCTTCTTTGGTGGTCTCCAGTTCCTCGTTGGTGGATTGCAATTCTTCGTTTGCGGATTGCACTTCTTCGTTCGAAGATGTCAGTTCCCGATTTTTCAGGTCGCGCTCTTCAATCAGGGAGCGCAGATAGAGCTTGCTGGCGTGCAGATCCTGGCGCAATTGGCTCTCGCTAGGGGCGCCTTCCGCGACCGGCTCCGATTCGCGGCTCCAGACCTGCGCTTTCGACGAGGTTGTTACAAGGCTGGGCGCGTCGAAGGTCAGGTGGCTTGTGTTCAGCTTGGTAAACACTTTGTTCTCGCGATCGACCGGATCGAAAGTCTCCGCGAAGTCGCGCAGCGCTTCCGATTTTCCCAGGATCAGAAAACCAGCCGGCTTCAATGCGTAATGGAACGCGGGAATCACTCGCCGCTGCAATTCCTGCCCCAGGTAAATCAAAACATTTTTACAGGTGACCAGATCGACGCGGGAAAAGGGAGGATCCTTACAGAGGTTCTGGCGCGCGAAAACACACAGATCGCGCACGCGCTTCGCGACCTGGTAGCCCTTGTCCACCTTCACGAAAAAGCGGCGCACGCGTTCCGGTGATACTTCGCTGACGATGCTATTGGGGTAACAGCCGGCGCGCGCGCGCTCAATCGAGCGATTGCTGACATCGGTGCCGAAAACCTGAATCGCCGGTTCCAGATTGTTAGCCGATGTATATTCCAGCAGAGCCATCACGATGGAATACGTTTCTTCGCCAGTGGAACAACCGGCAACCCAAATACGGACTTGCTGGTTGGGAGCCCGATGTTCGAAAACCTTCGGGAATACCGTTAAGTTTAGCGCCTCATACATTTGAGGATCGCGAAAGAAGCACGTCAAGCCGACTAGCAGATCTTCATGAAGCAAGCGCAGTTCGCCAGGCGAGGATTGTAGCAATTTCAGGTAAGCGCGCAACGAATTCGTTTGGGTGACCAGCAGGCGGCGGGAGATTCTGCGGTGTACCGTTCCCGGTTTATAGAGCCCGAATTCCAAGCCGGCGAACCCTCTGAGCATGTGGAAAATCTTGCGCAGAATCTCGTGATCCGTGGCAGCGGCTTTCCCCTCTTCCCATTGCCGCAATTCAGGATGCGCGTACACGTGGCCCAAGCGCCCCAACTCCTTTGCGATCCCGGCGGGAGGCGCCACCAGATCCACATGGTCCGCGGCGATGCAGCTCAGCAGCATGTCGGGATGCCGGGCGCTGCCTGGCTCCTGCACCAGCGCGATGCCGCCTTCGGATTTAATGGCCTTCAAACCAGAAGCGCCATCGCTATCCATGCCGGAGAGAATCACGCCCACGGCCATGTTTTTTTGATCGACAGCTAGCGATCGGAAAAAGTAATCGATGGCGAAGGTGCCTTTCACTTTGTCCGCGCGGCTTTCAAGGTGCAGCGTACCGTGCAAGATGCTGACAAAGCTGTTCGGCGGCAATACATGAATATGGTTCGGCTGGGGCACGGTGCCGCTCTCAATAGTGCTGACCGGCAAACGCGTATGCCCTTGCAAAATTTTTACCAGATGGCTCTTGTGATCGGGCGCCAGATGCGGCACCAGAACAAAAGCCATTCCGGTATCGACCGGCAAGCTGTGAAGAAGGTCTATGTAAGCTTCAATCCCTCCGGCGGAAGCGCCGATACCCACTACCGGATAGGGCAGAGTTTCCGATTCGGGAACCTCATTCTGCACGATGTCGTTCTGGCCGAGCATGTCCACCGGGAGTAACTATCCGCTTTAGCGTAACGCTTCCAGGTAAGTCTTGCGAAAGAGCGCCGGGTCGGCGGAGAGAGCGACGCGCAGAGGCCGGCCGGAATTGGTCTCCATTGTGCGGCCTTGCTGGGGAGCGTCAAGCGCCACGGTCAGGGGAACGGAGCTGATCTTGAGCACCGCCGGCGCCACCAGGGCAACCGCCGCCAACGGGTCCCAGGCATAGAACTCGTGTTGGTCGATCAGGATTCGATTGGACGCGACGATCTGGGCTACCAATCGGCCCAGAGAAGACTTTGCGGTCGTCTCCAGCGCGCGCTGGAACGCCGCATCGATAGGCACGGAATTCGAAGCATCCAGCGGAACCAGGCGGCAACGCTCGACGCTCTCAAACACTTTGCGGGCGGCTTCCGGATCGATATAGATGTTCCATTCCGCCGTGCGATTGTCTGAATAGAGCGTACCGCCCGCGGCCAGGTTACCGGCAACGCGCACGGCGCCGCCCATGATCACCAAATCGTCAAGCGCGAGCATGCTGTTGGGCAAGGATGCGAGCGCCTCCGCGATGTTG
>Ga0123336_10005344_pt1 | contig 10248 bp, 6 predicted proteins | sample SSSSmetaG_FD_96466 | JGI IMG/M metagenome (GOLD analysis project Ga0123336, IMG submission 96466) | Glacier valley bacterial and archeal communities from Borup Fiord, Nunavut, Canada, to study Microbial Dark Matter (Phase II) - ​SSSS metaG | ecosystem: Environmental > Aquatic > Freshwater > Ice... | reverse complement strand
TGCGCCACTCGTTGTGGCAGTAAGGATGATGGGTCTGGTAGGAGCCACAGACGGCGCTAGGATGGCCGTAGGGGGCGGTGGCGTGGCTGAGGGCGGCAGAGTCGCGGTAGCCGATATGAAGGCCGGTAGCGGCGTGGTCAGGTCAAGACCGGGCGTGCCGGGCGCGGGCGGCGTGGGCGTGGTGCAGGCCACCAGCACCAGAAATAGCAGGAGCGGGGCGCGACGACCTAACTCCCCAACCCCCTTCCCTACAAAGGAAGGGGGAGTTCGTTGGGATCTCCCCTCTCCCTTTAGGAGAGGGGTTGGGGGTGAGGTCGGTCGTTGCATCTACTTCTTCCAGTAGTCGCCGATGGCGGCATCGGCCACGATAGGCACCTTCTTCAGGATCTGCTCACCGGCGCGCACCATCTCGTGTTCGACGATTTCTTTGACCGCCTCCGCCTGATCCGCCCGCACTTCGACCACGATCTCATCATGCACCGTGTTGACCACGCGCGCATCAAAACCCTGCAATGCGCTCCGCAGGTAGACCAGCGCGATCTTGGTCATATCTGCATTACTACCTTGGATTGGGGTATTTTTGCCCTGGCGCTCAATCGAGCCGATCTTGCTGCGATACTCCGGGTCGTCGCGGTTGGGCACATCGTAGAAGCGGCGGCGGCCTAGCGGGGTGTCGCTGTAGCCTTTGCGGACGGCATCACGGGCGGCCTTATCAAGCCACTGTTGGATGCCGGTATACGCCTGGAAGTATTTCTCGATCAGCGCCTTCGCTTCGTCGGGTGAGACACCGAGTTGCAGGGCCAGCGAGCCGGGGCCGCGCCCATAGGCCAAGCCGAAGTTGATCGACTTGGCCGCCGAGCGTTGCGTCTTGGTCACTTGGTCCAACGGCACTTGGAACATCTGGCTGGCGGTGATCGCGTGCAGATCGCCGCCGCTCATAAAGGCTTCGACAAAGGCCGGATCGCCACTCAGTTCGGCCAGGATGCGCAGTTCTGCTTGGCTGTAGTCGCACGTCACGAGCTTATAGCCTTCGGCGGCGACAAAGCAGGAGCGGAAGTCGGAGGTGGCCGGGATTTGCTGCACGTTGGGGTCCGTGCAAGAGAAGCGGCCCGTGTCGGCTCCGTATTGCTGGAAGTTGGGATGCAGGCGACCCGTTTGCGCGTTGATCATGTCTAGCAGATGTTCGCCGAAGGCACTGAGCGTCTTTTCGTGCGAACGATACTCCAGCAGCTTTTTGATGGCTGGGTGGTCGCCGGCTTTGGTCAGCGTAGCCTCGCTGGTGTCGCTCAGTTCGACCCCCAGGCGGCCAAAAGTCTCAATGATCTGCTGGCCGCTGTTGAGGTTGATCGTCGGCACGCCGAACATGGTGGACTGGCGCGCCACCGTCGCCACAATTTCGTTCAATTCCTCGGCGGTGCGGTCGCGCTCGATGGTCACGCGGCGCAGGATCTCACGCCACTTCACGGTGTCAATCTTCACGCCGGCCAGTTCCATGTCGCCGACGGCGGCCACGCACTGGAACTCCAATTCGGCCGCCTGATTCATCCGCAGCTTTTTCAGTTCAGCGGCTTGCAGGCGCTGGATCTCGAACAGGATCAGCGCATCACGGGCGGCGTAGGTCAGTTGCTCCTCCGACAGATAGCCGTCACCGCGCACGCCGACAAAGCTCTTGCGGATCGTCTTATCCATGACGATGCCGCAATATTTCAGCGCAATCTGGCGCAGGCTCACCTCGCGCGCCCGGCCGGCGGTGAGCAGGCGCTCGGCCAGCATCGTATCAAAGACGTTGCACAGTTCGATGCCGGCGATTTGCTTGAGAATTTTGTAGTCGAACTTGGCGTTCTGCAACAGCTTGAGGCTGCGCCCGCTTTCGAGGATCGGCTTGAACGGCAAGGGGTCCACGCGCTGGCAATCCACAATATAGGCTTTGTGCGGCGTGGCGACCTGCAACAGCAACAGGCGCGTGGTATAGGGGTCGAGGCCGTCGGTCTCAGTGTCCACGCCCAGCACCGGCTCGGCGCTCAACAGGTCCACCACTTCGTGTAAGCGGGCCGCGTCGCTGATCAGCTCATACTCTACGCCGCTCAAGCCTTCATCGCTGCGGACGGGCGCGGTGGGCGCAGGCGCGTCGCCGTTCGCATTCAGGGGCCGCGCGACAGCTTCCATCTCGAACAGCGCGACCGGGCCACTGGGCATGAAGGCCACCGCATCAGCCGCCGGTGCAGGCGGAACGAGGATCGCTGCCGGCGCACGGGCCGGAGCCGACGCGGGACGTGTCCCATTACCATCCTTGCGCCCCGGCTCGTTGCTAGTGCCGTTGCTATAGCTGCCATTGCTGCTTGTGCGCGGCCCACCATTGCTGCCGTTGCCATAGCTGCTCTTCTGCTTGCCTGTCTGCTCTTGCCCATAGCTCTGCCACAGGTCGGTGCAATAACGGTCGGAGAGCGGCGCGGGGGGGGCGACGGGGGTGGCGAAACGCCGGTCTTGCCAAGCCAGCACCGCCGCGGCATCGTTGGCTGCCGGGCAGACTGGGCAGGCGGTGTAGTCACCAGCGTAGCGGTGCAGGCAAACGCGGCAGAGCGCGTAGCGGTGGGCGTAGGCCGTGCCCGGCAAGAGGTCGCCACAGCCGTCGCACAGCGGCTGCAGCGGGCGGTCTGCCGGGTAATAGGCAGGCAACAGGTTCCAATGATAGCAGCGGGGGCAACGGGTGTGCATAGCGGTTCCTTGTGGCTGGGGTCGCCCAATCCATCTAGCGGTTAGACCATTATACCGCATTAGCTGGGTCTAAAGCAAAACGCTTTTCTTTATTATGTCAAGTTGGGGGCTGTTTATCAAGGCCCCCTGTTGCCAGCAAATCTATGGCCTTGCGTAGCAGATCGGTGTTGGCGGCAAAGGCGCTACGCCGCAGGGCTTCTGCGCCGGCGAACCAGCGCGCATCTGCTATTTCAGAAAGCTGGGGTGTAATCGCCTGAGACTGGGCACGAATCAGGTAGAAATAGACGGTCTTGGTCACCAATTGGCCGCTCTGCCGGTAGATGTAGCGCGTCTCCCCCAGCAAGCGTAGCAATTGGCCCACAATGCCGGTCTCCTCCTGCACCTCACGCAGCGCGGCGGTAGCCGGGTCTTCGCCGCGCTGCACCATGCCTTTGGGAAAGCTCCAGCGGCCTTGACTATCGGCAATCATCAGGATCAGGATGCTATCGCCCTCTTGGCGATAGACCACCCCACCCGCTGAAGTAATAGCTGCCGGCATACTGCGCCTCTTTTCTCCGTCTGTGCGACCCCTGTAAGGCGATAGTTATGCACAATCACGGTGGATAAAATCTGGATAAGTGGGTAGTTCACGCCTAAATCGCCGTTGCCTAACCCAGTCATTCCTATTCTTTGCGGTTGAGCCGCTCTCGGATGGCTTGGCGGGCCGCGCGGGCCGCTTGGCCCACCGTCGTCGTGCCGCCGCCGGCCCGGTCACGCACCAGACCGGCCAGCGGCCGCAGCGCCGCCGCCGCGCCAACCGCCGCCAGCCCCTGCACAACCGCCAAGCGGGTGGCGGCCTCTGGGTCGCCCAGTGCCCGGATCAGCGCCGGCTCGACCGCTGGACCACCGATGCGAACCAGCGCGCCAATAACCCCCTGTCGCACCAAGGGCTGCTCATCCCCGATCACCTGAACTAAGGACGGCACGGCGTAAGGATCACCCAAGCGGCCTAGCGCGTCGGCGCTGCCCCGCCGCACCCACGGATCATCGTCGGCCAAGCGCCCAATAAGCGGGTCTACACTGCGCGGATCGCCGATAGCGCCCAACGCCGTGCAGACACAGCAGCGCACCCCCGCATCGGCATCATGCAACAGCGGCAGCAGGTTTGCCACCGCCGACCGCCGACCCAAGCGCCCCAGCAGATCCGCCCCAGTACAACGCCAGTCGGGATCGCCATGTCGTAACAAGCGGCTGCTGCCCTGTTGCGCCGGCTCGTACAGCGTCGCATCCGCCGCGACCAGCGTCAGGACGGCCTGCGCCACCGCCGCCCGCACCATTGCGTCCTCGTCGGCTAGGGCATCCAGCAACCAGGGCAGAGTCGTGCCGACACCGATGGTTGCTAGGGAGTAGGCTGCTTCAGCGCGCCCATCGCTCAGGCCGTGGGTTAGCTGCTCTCGCAGGTGGTCTAAGCGCGCCGCTTTCCACTGCTCGAACCGCCGGTCATCCTGGAACGATAGGCGTTCCGCTGAGACCAAGCCGTAGCGGTGCAACGCCCGCAGCGCGTGCGCTGCCTGCCATTGCACCAGCGGGGCCGGATCGTGCAGCGCGTGCAGCAGGGGCACCACGGTGCGCTCGTCACCCAGCCGCCCCAAGCCCACGGCGGCCAGCGCCCGCACCGTCAGCGCCGGGTGGGCTAGCGCATCCACTAGGCGCGCGCGCAACAACTGCCGGTCGGCAGGTGCCGCCTGCGCGACAGTTGCCAGCCGCTGCTGCAAATCCGCCAATGCCGCCGGCGCATCATCGGCCATCAGGCTTCAGGACGGGTAGCAAGATCCTGCGCCTGCTCGATCCAACTTGCCAAGTCCACGCCTACCCCTTCGATCCCCTGTGCTTCCAAGTGAGTTGGATTGCTTTCTGCGAGTTGGCGCAGCGTCTTGATGCCGGCATCATACAGCCGCTTTTGGAAAACCGGCCCGATGCCGCGAATCAGCGTTAGGTCGTCTCCGTTGGTATCACTCGTCCGCTTCACCCGTGCCCGGTTATCTCCGCCGTCTGCCGTGTGTAGATCATCAAGCGGAGTGGCGGCAAGGTTCGCGCCGGGCCCTTCGCCGGTATCTGCATCTACCGCAGCCATTGTGTCGCTTGCGCCATTCAGCGCTGCGGGCAAGCTGTCTAGCGGCACCTCAAACTCCAGCGGAATATCGTCGTCCAGATCGTCATCATCCAGATCGCTGTTCAGTTGCGACCACGCATAGGCCAGCAGGCCCACGATCAGCCCCCCCACTGCCAGCCGGATCAACCAGCGCATCATGCTTATACCTCCCTAAAGTACCATAGCAAACAAGGCATCTAACCCGCAACACGAAAGCAGCCACCCACTAGCATAAACGTAGCAGAGGACGCGGATGCGACGACCCACTGCCCAGTGTTTCATGTGAAACATTCCGTTGCTTGAGGATGCCGCACCCAGTAGTGTTTCATGTGAAACATCCTACCACTGCACGATACTGTGTTGATAATGTTTCATGTAAAACATCCAGTGCCCGTAATTCGCAGCAATCACCATTGTTTCATGTGAAACATTCACAGCCGGACAGCTTCAGGCGTATCATTGTACATGGAACATTCGGCAAGGCCAACTCTCATCCATAATTCGCAGCAATCGCCATTGTTTCACATAAAATATCTATCACAGATAATCTCAGCAGCATTGTTTCACGTGAAACAATCAACAAGGCCGACCATCAGTATATTGAAGAGCCGTGTTTCACATGAAACACGGGCTTGGTTAAAACAAGCCCGCAGATGCTTCGTGTGAAACATCTGCGGAGCATTTAATAAATCGGTTGCCGCGCCGGCCCCTGCCAGGGAAAGCCGACGACGATCACCGTTGCGCGAGGTGCATGGGCATGATAACGTGCAAATAGGTGTCGCTGCCCACCGGCTTAAAGACACCAGGCGCGCCCGATGTTTGCGTTTCGATGGCGACTTGGGCGGTGTTGATGACCCCCAGCACATCCATCACATAGCGAGCGTTGAAAGCGATCTGGCTACCATTGCCGTCAATCAGCACATCAAGTTGGCTCTGATTATCGCCGACTTCGGCAGCATTAGCGGTGATGGTGAGCAGGCCCGGCTCCAACTCGCCGGCGGGCGTAGTGCTGAGTTTCACCACGCTGGCGTTGTCGCGTGCAAAGAAGGAGGCGATCTTCATCGCTTTTTGCAGATCGGTGGTCGTTGCCACCGTGCGTGTGGTCCACTGGCCGGGGATGATCTGCTCGTAGTTGGGGAAATTGCCGTCCACCAACCGCGAGGTGACATTCAGGTTATCGGCATGGAACAAAACTTGGTTACGGTTGGGGGTCACGGTGATCTCCACCGTCGCGTCGTCGCCCACCCCGGCATCGGGCAGTACGCGAGCCAACTCGTCCATCGCCCGCACCGGCACGATGATCCGTAGGTCGCCTTCGCTGCCGACGGGCTGCTCTAGCTCGGCGGTGCGGACGGCCAAGCGGAAGCCATCAGCAGCGGCCATCGTCAGTTTGCGGCCCTGGAAGCTCATCAGCACTCCGGCCAGCACTGGGCGGTTGTCGTCGCGCGAAGCGGCAAAGGCCACCTGCGTGATCATCTCGCGCAGCAGGGTCGCTGGGAGCGTCACTAGCGACGCGCCCGTGAGTTTGGGCAGGTTGGGGAACTCGCTGGCATCAATCCCACGGATGTTGGCCTCGTAGCGGGCGCAGGTCAGATGGACATTACCGTTGCTCTCATCCGCGTTTATGGTAATCAGGTCGTTAGGCAGGCTATTGACGAACTCCTGCAACAGGCGCGCCGGCACGGTAATCGCGCCTTCACTCTCAATGCTCTTGCAAGGCAGCCAGTAGGTGATACCCACTTCCAGGTTGGTTGCCGTCAACTTGAGACGACCGTCTTCTGTCGCCAGCAGGATATTGTTTAGCACCGGCAGCGTGGTGCGCGTCGTCACCGCTTTGCCGACAATGTTCAGACCACGATTAAGTTGGTCCTGGCTGCAAACAATTTTCATAAGTCGCCTCTCTCTCGTTGCCGACTGTCTGTTCGACCCCCACCGGGGGAATATTGCCATTATAACATATCCCAGCCGGGGGATACAAGTCTTTTGCCCCGTGATTAGTCAGCTAATCTTTGTTGCTATTGTGCCCAGCGGTGAGAGGGCACCTCCTGAGAGGGTCGGTGGATAATACTTGGGCGGTACGTTATCCCTCTCATCTTTCTATTATATATAGATGATTTCGTAGTCCTAGTAGTAGGCATGGTGGATAAGTGGATAACGGGCCGTTTTGTGCCTGAAACCGCTGCGGTGTCCCTAGATAGCCGGTGGGAAACGCTACCGGCTTGTCCACTTATCCGCATCCTTTATCCCCCGGTGGATTTGTGGATAAGTCTTTAGCCCTGCGTTATCCCCTATTTGTCCCCCAGTTATCCCAAGCGGCAAGGCTGTTTATACCCAGCTTTTGCACTCCTTATCCGCAGCCTTATCCACAAACCGCACGCGCTGACAGCGCAGGGGCGGGCTGCTTTGCGCGCTGCCGACCGCCGCATCCGCCCAAAGGTGGCGGTAGTGGTGTCTGGAAAGTGGTGCAGCCGCGCTCCCGAACCCGTCGTGCCGGCCCGTGCTTATCCACAAAGGGCCGCGTTTATCCACAGAAACACGGCACTTATGCACAATCTTATGTTGAGTGCAGGCACGAAACTGGGTTCACGATCATCATACGGCGGCAGAGGTTTGGACCAGATGCTAACATCGTTGTCAGCGATCCGGTCGGGGCGCGGGCTACAGCCGGGGGCTAATGCGTGATTTCGCCGTAGAGCATCTGACGAATGGCGAGGACAGCTTGGCGGATCTGGTTATCCATCTCTTTAGCCTTCTCGATCTTTTCGCAGGCGTGCATCACAGTGGTGTGGTCGCGGTTGCCGAATTCTGCGCCGATGTCGGTCAGCGAACTATCGGTCTCTTCGCGGATGATGTACATCGCGATCTGGCGGGGTACGACAATGTCGCGGCTGCGCGACTTAGCTTTGAGATCGTCAATGTCCATGTTATAGAAGCCGGCGACGATCTCGACCACCCGCCCTGGCGTGATCTGCCGGCGGCGATTGTTGGCTGCCAAATCGTTCAGCGCTAGGCCGGCGACTTCGACCGTCAGCGGCTTGTGGTTCAGCACGGCCACAGCGATGATGCGGTTCAGCGCACCTTCCAGCTCGCGGATATTGCTCTGGACCTTGTGCGCCACATAGTCAATCACTTCACTCGGCACCGGGATCTGCTGCGAGTCGGCTTTGGCGCGCAGGATCGCGGTGCGCGTCTCCAGGTCGGGCGGCTGGATGTCGGCGATCAGCCCGCCCTCGAAGCGCGAGCGCAGGCGGTCGGAGAGGGTGAGAATCGCTTTCGGCGGGCGGTCGCTACTCAGCACAATCTGCTTGCCCACGCCGTGCAGCGCGTTAAAGGTGTGAAAGAACTCTTCCTGCGTGCTGTCTTTGCCGGCGATAAACTGGATGTCGTCAATCATCAGGATGTCTATCGTGCGGTAGCGGTTGCGGAACTCCTCGTTGCGGTTGTCGCGAATGGCGTTGATCATGTCGTTGGTGAACTTTTCCGACGACACGTAGAGGACACGCATCCCATCGTAGTTGCTCATCACATAATGGCCGATGGCGTGCAGCAGGTGCGTCTTACCCAGTCCGACCCCGCCGTAGAGGAAGAGGGGATTATAGGCATGAGCCGGCTTCTCGGCCACGGCGGTGCTGGCGGCGTGGGCCATGCGGTTGCTGGCCCCCACGATAAAATGCTCGAACACGTATTTGGGGTTCAGCGGAGTCGAGTCGTCCATTAGCAATTCGGCTTGTGCGGCGGTTTCACGCCGCGTGGATGCCTGATAGCGTTGCCCACCAGTGCCGTTGCCGTTACCGGCTGCCCCCGCGTTGCCGGTCGAATAGCTGCGCCCACCACTGACGCTGTAATTTGCCGGCTCTTCACTGACGTGTGTCATACTCGCCCTCTGATCGGGAACATCGGCGACGCTACCCAACCCTTGCGTCGCACCGTTCGCCATAGCTGCTGCCCGGTCGGCGGCCGGGGGCGGCACAAAATAGCCATTGCCCTGGCGCACCGCAAAGCGCACACGCAGGGCGTAGCCGACGATTTCGCTTAACGTTTGCTCCACCAAGGGCTTGATGCGGTTGTCTACCCATTCGACGGCAAAAGTGTTCGGCATTGCCACCACCACCGTGCCGTTGTCAAAATCGGCGATGGTGCTGGTCTTTAGCCAAGTGTCGTACTCTTTGTGTGCCACCTGACCATGCAGCACATTGAGCGCCGCTTGCCACAGTTGTGTTGCTTCCATTGTGCTACTCCCTGCCTGTCTCCCAGGCGCAGACTGCAATCGCCCACACGTAGCGGGGTGCCACTACTATAGCAAGTTATCCACAGGCTGACAAGGGGCTATTTGGCCTATTTTCTATAAGATTTGCTTATATCCAGGGGTCTATGCCTATGACTCAGCCCCGCTGTGGACAGCCGGACCGCCGAGTTATCCACATTTCCACAAGCCTTCACCTGTCTCCTTAGCTCCACCCCCCATGTAGTGCATAAAATGCTGTTTTTATCCACATATAGGCGTTATAGCGATCTCTGCTGTGGACAAGGCGCTAGGAGTTATCCACATACGCTGTGCAAAGGCGGGGGAGAACCGGCAAAGATATGCACATCCATCGGCTTGCTCACGGCTAGCAAGGGCTTTAGTGGGCTAAATAGGACGAATTAATGGCGCAACAGCCCCTCAAACAGGCTCAACTGGCGTGTCTCGCTGGGCAAAATAAAATCGGCGGTTCGCACCCCCAGCAAGCGCACGCGCAACCGGCGGCGGGGATCGGCGGCACGCCCTTCGGCGCACCAGCGGTGGAACTCGGCCAGCGCCGCCCGTGCGAACACTCCGGCTTGGTCGCTGGGCGCCAACAGGGTGCGCTGCCGCGTTTGCGTGCGGAAGTCGGCGGTCTTGATCTTAACTGCCACGCAGCGCGCCAAGAAGCCTTCGGCCTGCACCGCCGCCGCCACTTCCTCGGCCAACCCGGTCAGGATGGCGCGGATTTCGCTCTCTTGCTCTACGGCCAGCGGATCGTCAAACGTGGTCTCGCTGCTGATCGATTTGCTGTCGCGGTCGGCCACCACGGGGCGCGGGTCATAGCCGCGTGCGAGGTCCAGCACCTCGCTGCCCCAACGGCCAAACAGCGCCCGTGCGGTGTCCTCGTCCAGCCCCGCCAGTTGCCCGATGGTGGTGATGCCGCGTTCGGCTAGCTCGGCCTGCCGCTTGGGACCGATGCCCCACACCACGCCCACCGGCAACGGCGCGAGGAACGCTGCCTCGCCGCCTGCCGGCACCGCCAGCAAGCCGTCGGGCTTGGAGTGGTCGCAGGCGATTTTGGCGAGCATCTTGCCGCTGCCCACGCCCAGGCTGGCCGTCAAGCCCACTGCCGCCCGGATCTGCGCCTTCAGGTCGGCGGCCAGGGCCGTGGCGGCGG
>Ga0123336_10005342_pt1 | contig 10249 bp, 6 predicted proteins | sample SSSSmetaG_FD_96466 | JGI IMG/M metagenome (GOLD analysis project Ga0123336, IMG submission 96466) | Glacier valley bacterial and archeal communities from Borup Fiord, Nunavut, Canada, to study Microbial Dark Matter (Phase II) - ​SSSS metaG | ecosystem: Environmental > Aquatic > Freshwater > Ice... | reverse complement strand
TCGATATTCCAGGATTTCGCTACCGTCTGCAGCCCACAGCATCAGGCTGCACGAATCGCAACGCCGCAACAGAGGCGCCCACGAACGGAAGATCTCCTCACTGACCTTGACGATGGCCTGTTCATTCAAATCGAAGAAGGGCTTCAAACTCACTTCAAGCGTCACTCTCTTGAATGCACTCGGCTGCGAGATATCCGGCGCAACAGGCTGGCGCTCTCCAGTCTGTCCGCGAAGCTCGACATCCGCCAGCATTGCCGCGGCCGCTCCCGTGGCGCGAAACAGGTCACGCCGCGTTACCATCGGCGAGGCTCCTGAGAAATGAACGCCGTGGGAAGCCCAAGCAGCTCTCCAATCTTCTCAATGGACCTGCCGTGGTGGCCGATGCCTAGCGCGAAGTGGTGCGTGGGTCCTTCCACCACCCAGCGTTTGAGAAACGTTTTCACATCCGGCTCAAAGAAGCCGCGCGTGTTGGTGTTGCCGGTGGGCGGAATGGCACCGCGAACGCTCTTGCCCTCCGCGATCACAAACTTGAAGCGGTTCTCTGCCGTCATGCCGATGCTGAGCATGGTGATGGGGCCTTCCTTAATTCGAAATTCGACGCTGGCGCCGCACCCGGGCTTGCCATGGTACTTCGTCAAGCTGCGCAATACAGGTCTGCCATCCGCGATGTTTAAGTGATGCGGCCCATCGTGGCCCACCAGCGCAAAGCCCTCTTTGAAATCGATGGGATGAAACTCCGCGAAGCTGCCGCCGATGCCCAGGCGATCTTCAATGAGCATGGCAACGCAAGTCTTGAGATCGGATTCGCCGCACATGGGAAACCCCGCGGCTGTAAGCAGCGAGTTGCCAACAATCAGGTTCGTGACCAGTTGGCGCATCGGGCTATCCGGTTCGCCCTCATAGTAATAGGCCAGCCCGTCAAGTTCGTATTCGTCAGTGAAGCGCTCCAGCGCGACAGCCACTCGGGCGGCGACATCCAGATCTTCAGGCGTGAGCTTTCTGGTGATGGGATCGGATTTCGGATCGGGCGTGTCAAAGATGTCCAGAACTCGCCGCTTCATTTTCTCAGCGTCCGGGTTGGAGACATTGCGGAAATGGCGCATCAGGTCGTCCGGCTCGGTTTGCACCACATGGCAACCGAACGCCGCAGTGAGGGCCGTATGATCGGTTTGCATGTCAAGCATGTTCTCCAGCACGTGGCCGAAGTGTCCGATGCGAGCGTTCTTCAAATCATGCAGGACGCACGCGATGCGGCACCACTCCGCGATTTCCTCGTCGGCTTCGGGATCGTCTTCAAGCGTGCCGAGAATCATGCCGGGCGCGCGCTTCCCCATGCGGATGGCGACGCCCATGAACTCCGGTACCGAGCAGAAATCGTCATTGCATAGTTGCACGAATGTGGACGCGCGACTGTAGTCCATGGCCTTCAACGGCTGTAGCGCCACCAGCACAATGGGTACATCCACGTCGCGAACGATCGCGCCGAAGGTGGCTGAGGTGGCGTATGTCACCATGTCGCAAAAGATCATGTCCAGTGAGGCTGCCTTCAGCTTGTCGCGCAGGCGATAGGCGGAACGGGCGTCGTCCACTAGGCCAAAATCCGTTACCTGGACGCCGCGCGTGCGGACCTTATCCACGAACACGGCCTGCTTGCGGTGCATCTCATCCAGTAGGCCTTCAAACTGGGGCCAGTAGGCGTGATGGCCCACACCAAAAATTCCAATCTTCGCGGTTAAGGGTTTGCGCCGCTCGATAACGGGCGAGGCGAAGGTCTCCACCGCCGGGGATTCAAGGGATCGATTCATTCAAGCCTCAGAACAGAAATTTAAGAGCGAGTTGGATTTCACGACCATTGACCCTGGTCGCGCGGATGACGCCGAATTGGGCGGTACCGGATGTGAGATTGGGGTCCGCAAACGATGCATGGTTCAAAGAGTTGAAAAACTCGGCGCGGAACTGAAGCGTGCCGGCCTCCCTCCCTGGCAACGGAATGCGCATATTTTTCATGCCCGTCATATCCAGAGTGACCAGGCCGGGCCCGACGATGACGCTGTTGCCCGAGTTGCCGAACTTCCCAAATGCATGGTTCGGGAAGCAAGAGGTATCGAACCAGCGATTCAATGAGCGCGCGCTCCCGTCAAGATTGCCATCGCACACGCGGTCGGAACGATTCAAATCCTGCCTGCCGACGTTTGAAGACACGCTCGACGAAGGTGTCAGAGGAAATCCCGAATGGGCCGTAAAGTTTCCCTGAAATGACCACCCGCTGGCGGCGTAGGACACCGGCCCAGGCAAATGCGCGCCGAAAGCTCTGCCTGAACCGAAAGGCAATTCATACACCCAGGCGAGCGTGAGGCGATGCTTCTGATTGAATTCGAGAGGCGCGTACTCCGATGCCCGATTGTGCTCATCCTGGCCGCGTGATTGATCGCCTGAAAGTGCTCCACCGATGCCCATGGCCTTCGAATAAGTGTATGCGCCGATGACCGAAAGACCGTCCGAAAAGCGCTTGTTGAGTTTCGCTTCAAGCGAATGGTAGTTCGATTGGTCCAGCGCTTTGACGAAGCTGACGTCGCCGATATTCTGATTGGGCCGGCGGCTATTCACAGGCGTCGGATGAGTGGGGTCGACATCGGGCAGCGCCTGGTTCACCAGATCCCGCCCGGTCAGGCGGTGCGCGCTGTTCCCCACATAGCCTGCTTCCAGAAGCCAGTTGTTAGCCAATTCGCGCTGAACAGTGAAGTTCCACTGATACGTGTAGTTAGTGGGGAAATTCGGATCCAGCGTGAAGACATTGGTGTTCGGCGAGAGAGCGATTTGCCCTGTTGCGGTGCGCACGCTGGGGAGCGGAAAGGCGCGACCGATCAGATCGGGCACCAGCGCGTTCGAGGTGAGGGTGGTATCGATCACAAAGGGCGGCGAGAGTTGAAATGAGCCGAACTCCGAGCCGCGTGGCGAACCGAAAAACACGCCCGCTCCAGTGCGGACTACCGTCTTCGGATTCAATGAATACACGATGCCGAGGCGCGGTGCGAAATTGTTGGTATCGGCGTTGTTCAAGCTGTCTACGCCTTGTCCCAGTTTGATGAACTTGGAGTTCACATAGTCGAAACGGGCTAGGTCTCCGAACCGCTCTTTATAGGGCGTCTGATATTCATAGCGCAAACCCACGTTGACCACCAGCTTCGAAGTGACACGGATCTCATCCTGCGCATAGAAGCCATACGAGTAATACTTCAGGCTCACTTGCCCGTTGCTCTCCGCTAACTGGGTGGCGCGAATTGTGTAGGGAAGGCCGAGGAGAAGATCGGCTACGGCGCTTCCGGTGCCGCCCAGGCCGGGCTGATTCGTGAACCGATTCTCAAAGGACAGCGTAGCGTTGGGCGTCTGCTGAATTCGGGAGGCGGGCCTGAGGTAACGTCCATCGAAGCCAAATTTTAAACTATGACTGCCGCGGATCCAATTGAAATCGTCGGCAAGGGAATAGATGTTTTCCCGTTGCCCGCCGGGCTGAAAAGGATTCGACCCGATGGTGCTTAATCCCGCCGCCGCAATCTGCGGTACGCCGAAAGCATTGGTGGGAGGGCTTAGATTCAGCAAGCCAAACTCGGTCTGCGTGATGTTCTGAGACACCGTCGGAAACACGACGATGGTATCGAAGTATGTCCAGGCCAACCGGAACTGGTTCACTTTCGTGGGCGACACGATATGCGATTCCTGAACGGTCACGCTATGCGCCAAATTGTCCTCCGCACTGCCCGTTTGGGGGAGTCCGCTGGGGCTAAACGTTCCGGACTTACTGTACGAATAACGGGCGAAGAGGCTATCGGATTCGCTGAATGTGTGGTCCACTCGCGTGTGGCCTTGATCGCCGTCACTGATGGCAGAGACGCCGGCAATGTAGTTATAGGAGGCGGAGCCGGTCGCATTCGGCGCGGGAAAATATTTCAACGCCGAATTGCCGATGAGCCCGAAGCGATCTTTCGGAATGACGTTCCCGGGGAATGGCTGCCGCTGGTTGGTGGTCGCGCTGTACGTTGCCGGATCGTAAATAGCAGGCCCTCCTACGAAGTTGCCGGCGCGCCGCGCATCGGTGGGTACGGTGAGGAACAGCGTGTTCGCTCGTCGCGTACGCAGACCTTCATAGTTGCCCATGAAGAATGTTTTGTTGCGCTTGATGGGGCCGCTTACCACCGCGCCGAATTGATTGCGCCGCAAGGGATCCACTCTTGGCGAAAAGAAACTGCGCGCGTCCAATCTGTTGTTTCGCAGAAACTCAAACACGCTGCCGTGAAAATTGTTGGTGCCGGGGCGCAGGGTCAGATTGATTGCCGAGGGGTTTCTCCCATATTCAGCGGCGAAGCTGTTCTCTTGCACCTTAAATTCCTGGATGGCTTCAATGGACGGTGTGAAGGCGGGCCGCCCGCTGGTTTCCGTTCTGGTATCGACGCCATCGAAGAAAAAACTGATCTGGTTGGCGCGCTGGCCGTTAATGGAGAGCCCGTTGCTTTGCGACGTGGTGCCCAATTCCGTTACACCCGGAGTCAGCTTTGCCAAGTCAAAATAGTTTCTCCCGTTCAGAGGTAACTCCACCACTTCTCTTGTGCCAATAACCTGTCCCACCTCCGCGCTGCGAGCATCCAGAACGGCTGTGGTGGCGGTGACTTCAAGTTTGGTTGCTGTATCACCGAGAGCCATTTCAAAATCCTGCTTAATCTGCTGGGCCACCTGAATTTCAAACGCCCTCACCTCTGAAGAAGTGAAGCCCTTCTCTTCGGCACGGAGGGTATAAATACCTGGCGCGACCAATGGGAATAGATAATTTCCGCTGGAATCGGATCGTGTCTCGCGTTCAACGCTGGTGCCCTGATTGATTAGCGTGATTCGCGCTTGCGGAATGGCGGCACGGGATGGATCGGTCACCAAGCCGCCGATGCTGCCACTTGCCACTTGTGCTTTCAATTCCAGTAAGCCGCAAACAAACAAAACAAGTACCGAACCTACGCTTACGATTTGCGAAACGCTCTTCTTCATAGTCGCCCTCTGAAACGCCTTGGTTTTTGGCCGGCAACGCAGACATTCCGTTGAGCGGCCAAGAGGCTTTGCGATAGACGCTTTCGCATTTCGGGGTGACAGTCAAGCTTTTAAACCTGCGGCCAGAGTGTCTCACAATACGAGACGATGTTTGCTAAGGGAGCAGAGATCCCACCAGACACTCCGGTAAAATTCCGTCCATGGGATACATGCGGTTCACGTTGTCATGCGTGACCAGTTCGTGACGAGTGAATACCGCCGGCGGCACGGCGTGGCCGGACAGAATGGAAAGGCCCAGCCGAATGATTTCATCGCTGTAACGCTCGGGAAAATAGGCAACCGAACCGATGAGTGGAGAATTGCCTCGACGTAATTCTTCCCGCGCGTCAAGGCTGCCGTTTTGACCCACGGCACAGCACTGATCGGCACGGCCGCATTCCTCGAAAGCGCGGACCGCTCCAATGGCCATGGGATCGTTTCCGGCGAGGATGATGGTGCGGCGCTTCGGTACTCTTCGCAGGTGCTTGCGTACTGCTTCCATAGAGCGTTCCAAACTGCCGCGCGCGTCGATTTCGAAGATGGGGACTGGTTCGATCCCGCTAACCAGTTCGCGTAGCCCAGCCAACATTCCGGTCACGCGAAGCTTGACCAAAGGGCCGCCCAGGCTCTCCTCAATCAACAGGATGCTTTCGACCACTCCGTTCCAGTGACGCTTCACCCAGCGCCCACTGGCGCGGCCTCCGAGCAATCCGGCCTGATAATTGTTCGCGCCGAAAAACGTTGCACCGGGGTGTGGGATCTCAAGCGCGATCACTGGTATGCCGGCGGAGAGAAAGCGCGCGGCAATGGTTGAGGCAACACGCTGATGGCTTTGGAATTCAATCACCAGATCCACATGTTCCCGAATCAGCATCTCCGCGTTTCGTAGTGCAGTAACCGCGCTTCTGTGATTGCTGATGGTGATCAGATTCATGCCCGCCTCTTCCGCAGCGCGCTGAACGCTGGCGGTTACGGCGCGGCTGAAAGCGGTGTCCACTCCGCGTGTGGCGAAGCCGATACGATATCGTCGCTTCGAAGGGACACGGACCAGGCTGCGAAAGCGATCGTCGCCCAGTCTTTCCACCATCCCTTCGCTTTCTAACGTTCGAACGAGTCGGGAGGCCGTAGCCTTATGTAGCGAACTGCGTTTGGCGATGTCCCGCAGCCGTAACACTTCCTGATCCTCGCGAAAGACCTGCAAGATTCTGCACGCTCGCTGGACGGACTGGACAAGGTCGGTTTCCGGCTTTTTCTGAGGCGGCGGCATTTGACTTTGCTAAACCGATCGTCTCACATGGCGAGACTATTGGAACCGCAGCTTAAGCCGTTTGGGTCCTGTATTGGGCCACCATTCCCTCCATTTGATCCTTCAGATGCAGGTTCAAATTTTTCAAACCCGTGATTCCGCACGAACTCGCACAATTCTTTGTCGAAGGAGCCATGGCCGCTGAGCACAGCGTCGCTCAGGCCCTCCGGAACCGGAGCCGCGTAACAGTAGAAGGCGGTCTGCCCGTACCCGCCGTTGCCGGGCCAAACGCCTGCGCCGATGCACTTGTGAGAATACGCTTCGGCTTGGATCGCATCGGCTCCGGGACGCGCGGTGAGGTAGAACGGAACATTCCACCAATGATTCTGTACCGAGGTCAGCGAACTCGCGTCTTGCCGATCACCTGCATGTACATGTGCAACTTGTCGGACGGCTTTATTCTGCTGCGCGGCTAAAGGCTAGAATGTGCGTACGTGGTCGCTTCGTCAAGCGGTAGGAGATCTTTACGCGTACCCGAGTTCTGTTGGAAGGCGTTGTCCAGGGAATTGGGTTTCGGCCTTTTGTGAAGAAGCTTGCCGACCGCCTGCAGCTGCCTGGTATCGTTTTCAACACCGGCGACGGGCTTACCATCGAGATCGATTCTCGCGATCCAGAGCAAGTCCGTAGATTTGCAGAGGCGCTTCTTGCTGAGGCTCCCGTAGCCGCCCATATAGAGCGATGTGTCGTGGAAGAAGTATCGGCCGGTATTTGCTATTTCGATTTTCAGATTCTGCCCAGCATCCCGCGAGAAGGAAGTTTTACTCTTGTCTCGCCCGATCTGGCAACCTGCTCTGAATGTCTCGCGGAAATGAACGATCCGTTGAACCGTCGCTTTCGCTACCCTTTCACGAATTGCACGAACTGCGGACCGCGGTATTCCATTACATTGGCCACGCCCTATGACCGGGGCAACACCACGATGCGCAACTTTTCGCTCTGTGCGGAATGCGCGGCAGAATATTGCGATACGAACAGCCGGCGCTTTCATGCGGAGCCCGTAGCGTGCGCGTCGTGCGGTCCTCAGCTTTCGATGGACCTCGGCGCAGCGACCGTAAGGCTGAACGCTGGTGATATCTTAGCCATAAAAGGGCTTGGCGGCTTTCAGTTGGCCTGCAACGCATTTTCCGTAAACGCGGTTGATAACCTTCGTATTCGGAAGCGTCGCAGCCGCAAGCCGTTCGCGGTGATGATGCGCGATCTTTCCACGGTGGAACGCTATTGCATGCTGAGCGAAGCAGACAGTGTGCTGCTGCAACAGCAGGCTGCGCCCGTGGTTCTGCTGCAGATGAAAGATCCGGCAATCTTTCCAACCGGCGTCGCGCCAAACTTGGGGCACCTTGGCGTCATGCTGCCGTATACTCCTCTTCATCACCTGCTCTTTGCGGATTCGCTCACGTGTCTTGTGATGACCAGCGGCAACGCCAGTGAGGAGCCAATCGTTACGGGGAATGAAGAGGCTCATGAGAAGCTTTCCGCTTTAGCCGACCAGATTCTCACGCACGATCGCGATATCTTCATGCGCGTCGACGATTCGGTGGCTCGCACGTTTGAAGGAATGCCAAGAATTTTGCGGCGGGCGCGCGGCTATGCGCCTCGCGTGATTCGGCTGGGGCGTGAAGTAGGTGAGGTGCTTGCCACCGGCGCCGAATTGAAGAACACGTTTTGCATCACGAAAGGCCGCTATGCCATCCCCAGTCAGCATATCGGCGATCTTGAAAATTACGAGACGCTGCGTTTCTTTGAGGAGACACTTAGAAATCTAAACAGTGTCTATCAAACACGGCCGAAACTGATCGCGCACGATATGCATCCGGACTACCTGAGTACCCGATGGGCGTTGACCCGCCCCGAGCCGAAGCTTGCCGTGCAGCATCACCATGCGCATGTCGCGAGTTGCATGGCGGAGAACGGCGTGCTGGATCCGGTGATCGGAGTGGCGCTGGATGGAACCGGCTGGGGTACTGATGAGCAAGTGTGGGGCGGAGAATTTCTTCTTTCCACCATGGATGGCTTTGAGCGGTGCGCACATCTTAGATACGTTGCTCTGCCGGGAGGAGATTGCGCCGCGCGGCATGGTTGGCGGATGGCAGCGGCGCATTTGTATGACGCGCTCGGCCCGGAGTATCGGCGGATGAACTTGCCGTGTTGGAACGCTGCGTCGCCGGCCTCTTGGAAAATCATCGACAGGCTGCTGGAGCGGCCAGCCATCCGAACATCCAGTTGCGGCAGGCTGTTCGATGCAGTCGCTGCCATTGCGGGGGTGTGCAGGGAGAGCGCTTATGAGGGCGAGGCTGCCATGCTGCTGGAAGCCGCGGCGATTCAAGGTGTGGCGCGCGAACCGTATGCCATGTCGTTGAACCGGGAGCATTACCCATGGACCATAGACACGCGTCCCATGATCCGCGAAATTGCCTCCGAAACAATAGAAGGCCAAGCCGCCGGAAGCGTGGCCCGTTGCTTTCATGATTCCGTCGCGCTTATGATTGAAGCGGTTTGTAGCGAGATTCGTAGAAGGAACGGCGTGGATCAAGTATGTCTCAGCGGCGGCGTTTTCCAGAATTTTACACTGCTCGCCGGTGCGGCCCGCTTGCTTCGGCAAAGCGGCTTCCAGGTATTTTTGCATTCGCAGGTGCCCCCTAACGATGGCGGCATTTCGCTGGGGCAAGCCGTTATAGGCGCGGCATTTCTCGAAAGGAACAACTTCCATGTGTCTGGCGATCCCCGGTAAGATCAGCGCTGTTCATGAGACGGTAGGCGTGCCGATGGCGAAGGTGGATTTCGGCGGCATCACACGCGAAGCTTGCCTTTCCTATGTGCCGGACGCTCGCGTTGGAGACTACGTGTTGGTGCATGTCGGGTTTGCTATCGGCAAAGTGGATGAGGAGGAAGCCCGGCGCACTTACCAGTACCTCTCGGAGATGGACCAGTTAGCCGAATTGGATGACGGGGAGGAGGAGCCGGGTCATGAAGTACCTTGACGAATATCGGGATGGGCGTGTAGCGAAGAAGATCGTCGATGAGGTCAAAAGATCCATCACGCGGCCTTGGGTCCTGATGGAAGTCTGCGGCGGGCAGACTCACTCCATCGTGAAGTATGGTTTGGACAAGCTTCTTCCTGAAGAGGTGGAGTTGGTACATGGTCCCGGATGCCCGGTCTGTGTCACCTCGCTTGAAATGATTGACCGCGCGCATGCCATTGCCCGCCGCAGTGATGTGATCTTTTGCTCCTTTGGAGACATGCTGCGGGTCCCCGGCTCGAACGGCGATTTGTTCAAGATCAAATCGGAAGGCGGCAATATCCGCGTGGTGTATTCTCCGCTTGACTGCTTGAAGATTGCCAGGGCTAATCCGGAGAAACAAATTGTTTTTTTCGCGATCGGCTTTGAGACTACAGCGCCGGCGAACGCGATGTCCGTCTGGCAGGCTCGTGAACAAGCAATCGATAACTTTTCCGTGCTGGTGTCGCACGTTCTGGTGCCGCCTGCGGTAACCGGCATTCTCAATTCGCCGAACAATCGCGTGCAGGCATTCCTTGGCCCTGGTCATGTTTGCGCGATTGCCGGCTGGGCGGAATACGAACTCATTGTGGATCGCTACCAGGTTCCTATTGTGATTACCGGCTTTGAACCCATCGACATACTGCAAGGCGTATTGCTTTGTGTTCGTCAGTTGGAGCAGGGCCGCGCGGAGCTGGAGAATGGATACTCGCGATGTGTGCAGCGCGAAGGGAACCCCAGCGCACAAAGCATGATCGAGCGCGTTTTTGAGGTGGTGGACCGCGCCTGGCGCGGTCTTGGCATGATTCCGCAAAGCGGTTTCGGCTTGCGTGCGGAATTTCAAAAATACAACGCGGAACGCATCTTCGATGTG
>Ga0123336_10005339_pt1 | contig 10255 bp, 8 predicted proteins | sample SSSSmetaG_FD_96466 | JGI IMG/M metagenome (GOLD analysis project Ga0123336, IMG submission 96466) | Glacier valley bacterial and archeal communities from Borup Fiord, Nunavut, Canada, to study Microbial Dark Matter (Phase II) - ​SSSS metaG | ecosystem: Environmental > Aquatic > Freshwater > Ice... | reverse complement strand
GTGCTGACCGCGCAGCAGACCGTTCTCACCGCCCGCCGCAGCGTCGCCGAGCTGACGACGCGCGGCTTTGCGCTGGACGTCGCGCTCGTCCGCGCGCTGGGCGGCGGCCTTACCCCGGCGGTTGCGATCGCCAGCGCTCGTTAAAACCATTCACCCCTAAAGGAAGAAGGACATGGCCATGCTCGACAATACCTCGCCCGAGAAGCTCGCCGAAGTCGAAGCCGCCGAAAAGGCCAAAAAGGCCAAAGGCGCGCGCAAGAAGGCGCTGCTCGGCATCGCGTCCGTCGTCGTGCTCGGCGGCCTCGGCTACGGCGCCTATGACATCTTCATCGGCAGCCAGCACGTGTCGACCGACAATGCCTATGTCGGCGCCTACACCGCGACCGTGACGCCGATGATCGGTGGCCAGGTCGCCGATGTCGGCGTCAGCGATGCGCAGACCGTCCGCAAGGGCGACATTCTGTTCCGCATCGATGCGTCCGATGCGCGGATCGCGTTGGCGCAGGCTGTAGCTGATCTCGCCAAGATGCGCCGCCAGTTCGTCCAGACCGCGTCGAGCGGCAAAGCGCTCGGATCGCAGGTCGGCGCGCGCGATGCGGACATCGCCCGGGCGCGTGCGCAGCTGGTTGCAGCTGCAGCCGATGTCGCCAAAGCGCAGGTCGACTTCCAGCGCCGCCAGACGCTGGCGCGGACTGGTGCGGTGTCGGGTGACGAGCTGACCGCGGCGACGCGGGCGCGGGCCAGCGCACAGGCGGCGATGGCAACCGCCCGCGCCGGCGTCGCGCAGGCGCAGGCGACCCGACAGTCGGCCGAGGGTGACCTTGCGGCCAACCGCGCGCTGACGTCGGGCGTCACCGCGTCGACCAGCCCCGACGTGCTCGCGGCGCAGGCGCGCGTCGATCAGGCGCGTCTCGACGTCTCGCGCACTATCGTCCGCGCGCCGGTCGGCGGCGTCGTCACGCGCCGCACGATCCAGGTCGGCCAGCGGCTCGCCATCGGCGCGCCCGCGATGATGATCGTGCCGACCGAACAGGTGTTCGTCGATGCCAACTTCAAGGAAGGCCAGCTCGCCAAGGTCCGTCCCGGCCAGCGGGTCACGCTCAAGTCGGATCTCTACGGCAGCAGCGTCGTCTACCACGGCCACGTGACCGGCTTTTCGGGCGGCACCGGATCATCGTTCGCGCTGATCCCGGCGCAAAACGCCACCGGCAACTGGATCAAGGTCGTCCAGCGCCTGCCCGTCCGGATCGCGCTCGACGCGCGTGAACTCGCCCAGAACCCGCTTCGTGTCGGCCTCTCGATGGAAGCCGACGTCGACCTCGCAAAGGACTGATGGCCATGACGACGAAGCTCGAAGCCAAGGTCGAGGCCAAACTCGAGGACGGCCAGCTGTCGGGGGCGGCACTCGGTTTTGCCGCCATCACGCTGGCGCTCGCCAATTTCATGGTGGTGCTCGACACCACCATCGCCAACGTCTCGGTCCCCCACATGGCGGGGTCGCTCGGCATCTCGCCGTCGCAGGGTATCTGGATCATCACTTCCTATGCGGTCGCCGAGGCGGTGTCGGTACCACTGACCGGGTGGCTCGCGGGGCGGTTCGGCGGGGTGAAGTCGTTCCTCTACTGCATGGTCGGGTTCACCGTGTTCTCGGTGCTGTGCGGGCTGTCGTCGAGCTTCGTCATGCTGATTGCCGCGCGCATCGGCCAAGGGCTCTTCGCCGGGCCGATCATGCCGCTTAGCCAGACGCTGCTTCTGCGCATCTTCGGGCGCGAGAAGTCGGGTTCGGCGATGGGCATCTGGTCGGTGACGACCGTCATTGCGCCGGTGCTCGGGCCGATTTTCGGCGGGATCATCAGCGACAACTACAGCTGGAGCTGGATCTTCTTCATCAACATCCCCGTCGCGGCGTTCATCATCTTCGGCGTCGTCAAGCGGCTCGGTGTGATCGAGACGGCCAAGGCCAAGCTCTCGATCGACACCGTCGGTCTCGCGCTGCTGATCGTCTTCGTCGGCGCGCTGCAGCTCGTCCTCGACCTCGGCCGCGAGCATGACTGGTTCGGCAGCGGCATGATCGTCGGGCTGACCCTTGTCTCGGTCATCGCGTTCGCGGTGTTCATCGCATGGGAGATGACCGAGAAGAATCCGGTGGTCGACCTGCGCGTGTTCCGGCACCGCGGCTTTGCGGCGGCAGTCGGTGCCCAGTCGTTCGGCTACGCCGTGTTCTTCGCGACGCTGGTACTGATCCCTCAATATCTGCAGACGGTGCTCGGCTATACCGCGACCTCGGCCGGGTTCGCGACCGCGGGCATGGGGGTCGGCAGCTTCATCATGTCGCCGATCGTCGCCAAGATGACCGAGACGATGGATTCGCGGCGGCTCGCCTGCTTCGGCCTGCTGTGGCTCGGCTTCGCCTGCGTGCTTCGGGCGTTCTGGACGTCCGGATCGACGTTCTGGGACTTTGCGATCCCGCAGATCGTCCAGGGGTTCGGGGTGCCGTTCTTCTTCATCCCCTTGACCGTCATCGCGCTGGGGTCGGTCGAGGAACGTGAAACCGCGTCGGCCGCCGGCCTGATGAACTTCGTGCGAACGATGTCGGGGGCGATCGGCTCGTCGCTGGCGGCCAGCTGGTGGTACGACAAGGCGACGGTCGCGCGCAGCGAGATGGTCGGCCGCCTCAACACGCTGGACGCGATGGGCTCGCTCGACGGGTCGGGGTTCACGCTCGAGCAGATGCGCGGCAGCGTCGAGCGGATCGTCGACGGCGAAGCCTTCGCGATGTCGATCACCCAGCTGTTCGTGTTGGCTGCGATCATCTTCGCGGTCGCGGCGACGATCATCTGGCTGGCGCCGCGCCCGAACCGGGCGATCGACCCCGGCGCGTCGCACTGAGCCGCTGGGGCGCTTCAACGGCCATGTCGCACCGGCAATGCCGAGCTCGAGCGAACAGAACGCCCAATCTACCGCCGTGAGGCTGGCGGGCGAAGCCTTCGCAGCTGGGGCAGCATTGTCGGGCGAAGGCGCATCACGCCGCGAGAAAGCCGCCGTCGACGGCCCAGGTCGCGCCCGTGACATAGGCGGCTTCGTCGCTGGCAAGAAAAGTCACGACGTTCGCCACCTCGTCGTTGGTGCCGTAGCGTTTCATCGCGATGAGCGCCGAAAACCCCGCGCGCGCCAGTTCGGGTGCGCCGGGCGCGGCCTGGGCCTCGATCGATGCCATCATCGCATTGTCGATCGGCGCCGGTGCCACCGCGTTGACCCGGACACCGGCGGTGCCAAGCTCGAGCGCCGCGACGTGGACGAGCCCGCGCATGGCATGCTTCGACGGCGCATAGGCACCCAGGCCGGCAACCCCGACCAGCCCGGCGACGCTCGAGGTCAGGACGATCGAGCCGCCGCCGCTGGCGATCATCGCCGGGGCGCCGTGCTTGATGGCGAGGAACGGCCCGCGCACGTTGGCGCGCTGCACGGCATCGAACTCGGCGACGCTGATTTCGGTCAACGGCTTGACGCTACCTTCGGCACCGGCATTGGCGAACAGCACATCCAGCCGCCCGAAGCGCGCCAGCGTCGCTGCCACCAGCGCCTCGACATCGGCTTCCTCGGCCGGATCGCCGACCAGGGTCGCGACGCGCCCGGAAACTGCCAACGGACCGGCAACGGCGTCGAGCCGCGCCTGGTCGCGTCCGGCCAGCATGACCGATGCGCCCTCGAGCACGAAACGCGCCGCCGCCGCGCCCCCGATGCCGCCGCTCGCCCCGGTGATGATCGCGACCTTGCCTGCCAACCGCCCGCTCATGACCGTGCCTCCTGTTGTTCCTTCACATCCTCGGCCCAGCGCCGCAACTCGCAGACGAACGGGTCGGCCACGGCTTCGCCGGCGATCGGTCCCCAGAATATCTCGCCGGTCGCCCCGTCGAGGCTGATGATCGTCCCTTCCGCGCACCACCGCCCGCCGATCCACGCGCCGCCGTCGCCGAGCCGGACGGCGGCGCAGCCGACCACCGCGGGAAGCCCGAACTCGCGCGCCACCAAAGCGGCATGGCTCATCGCACCGCCGACTGCGGTCAGTATCCCTGCAGCGACCGCCATGCCGTGGACATCCTCGGGGCTGGTTTCGGCGCGTACCAGGATGACCGCCTCGCCGCGGTCGGCGCGTTCGAGCGCCGCATCGGGGCTGACCACCAGCGCACCCGTGGCAAGCCCCGGCGCAGCGGCGATGCCCGCCGCCAGTGCCGCCGCGCCGGCGCCGCGGGTCAGCACCGGTACCGCGTCGATCCGGTCGCCGATCAGCGCGAGCGCCTCGGCGCGCGTCAGCCGTACGGCCGGAGTGCGGGTCAATTCGACCGCAATGCGTGCCGCCGCCCCGGCGGAACGCTTGCCGGTCCGCACCTGCAGGATCCAAAGCCGCCCGCTTTCGATCGTGAACTCGACGTCGACGAGGTCGCGCCATTCGGCTTCGAGCGTGGCGATCATCTGCGCGAGGGCGGCGGCGACCTCGGGCAGCCGGTCGCCGAGCCGCTCGAGGGGTTCCGGCGTGCGCAGCCCGGCAACCAGCTCTTCACCCTGCGCCTGCCACAGCAGGTCCCCGACCGGTCCGGCGACGCCCGTCGTCGGGCACCGGCTGAACGCGACCCCGGTCGCCGAGGCGTCGTCGCGGTTGCCGAACACCATCGCCTGCACGGTCACCGCGGTGCCGCCGTCATGGCTGATGCGCGACCGGTCGCGGTAGGCGCGGGCGCGGGCGCTGCCCCAGCTCGCCGCCACCGCGCGGATGGCGGCCGCGAGCTGCGTGGTCGGCGGGGCGGTCAGCAGCGCCGGCGAAACCAGCGCCGCGAACTGACGCTCGAAACGCGCCAGACAATCTTGCGCAAAAGGACCAGTCGCCGCCCACGCCGGCGTCGCGCCGAGATTGAGGACGGTATCCATCATTCCCGGCATCGATGCGGCCGCCCCTGAGCGGATCGATACCAGCAGCGGATCGTGCGGGTCACCGAGCCGGCGCCCGGTCGTCGCCTCCAGCCGGGCGAGCGCCGCGTCGACGGCAGCATCGAATGCTCCGTCGGGGGGCGCGTCGCCCGCCGCCAGCCGCGCCGCCACGGACACGGGAACGGTAAAGCCGGGCGGAACCGGCAATCCCAGCGTCGTCATGCGCCACAGCCCGGCACCCTTGCCGCCGACCTGCGCCCGCGCCGCGTCCGCGTCGGCGTGCGGATGATCGAAGTACATGATCGGCGGCACGCTCACAGAATGGTCACCGTGCCCGCCCCGCCGTCGACCTCGACCTCGGCGCCGTCGGCGATCAATGCCGTCGCGCCGGTGACGCTGACCGCGCAGGGCACGCCGAGTTCGCGCGCGACGATGACCGCGTGCGACACCGTCGCGCCGACATTGACCACGACGCCGCCGGCCGCGGCCATCAGCGGCGTCCACGCCGGATCGGTGAACGGTGCCACCAGAATGTCTCCCGGCCCGAAATCGCCCGGATCTGCGGGATCGACGACGATCCGCGCCGTGCCGCGCACGATGCCGGCGCAACCGGGCTGACCGCGCAGGACCGTCCCCACCGCGGCGACCGCACATGTCGCGGCGGTGCGCGGCCGAAAATCCGCCAGCGGCGGGACGACGCCGTCGACGATGAAGGGCGGCTCGTGACGTGCCAGCGCCGCTTCCTGTGCGGCGCGCGCGGCGATCAGCGTCGCCAAGCCGCTATCGTCGACGAGCGCAGCCCGCCATTCGTCCAGCGTCAGCAACGCGAACTGGTCGGCGCCGGCGAAATGTCCCGCCGCAGTGAACCGCCGGCCCAGCTCCCACATCGCCATCCGCATCTCGTGGACCAGCATCGCGCAGTTCGTCTTGGTGCGTTCGCGCGCCGCGAAGAAGCGGCCGGCGGCGGCGATCGCCGCGCGTGCCTGCGCCAGCGTCGCCGGATCTTCGGCCAGCGCCGTCTCGACCGCGGCGACCGCCGTCGCCCGCGCCGCATGTCGTGCCCGCAGCCGTTCGGCGGGCGACTGCTCGTCCGACTGACCGCGCATCCGGTCGATCGCCGCGAGCGGGGTGCCGAGATCGATCTCCCAGGCGCGCGAGCGCAGCTCCCACTCCATCGGTCCCCGAAAGCCGAAATCCCGAACGAAGTCATCGAGCGCTGCCGCGAACAGCGGTGCATCGCCGCGCAACCGCACCTCAAGCCCTGGCAGCCCGGCATCGAAGAGCGCGGTCAACACCTCCGAACCGCCGACCTGCCGCGACAGTGCCCACAGCGCATGCGCCGGCAGCGCCGAGTCGACCACGCTGTCCGACGTCAGCAGGTCGGCGACGAGTTCGGGCCGGCCGATCGCGGCCGCCACCCCCGCGACGACGCCCGCCGGCACGGTCGAATGATAGGTCGCCTCTATATGACGGACCCAGAAGCGCCGCCAATAACCGTCGCACAGTCCGGTCACATAACCCAGCAAGGCCTCGTCGTGCATCGCCGACAGGTCGGGTCGCGCCGCACGGAGCGCCGCCACTTCCACGCGCATCGCCTCGATATCGGGAAGTGCGGTCGCAGCGAACAGCCAGCCGAGCATTGCGGCCAGCCGCGCGGAATGGACCGGCGACGTGTCGCCGGGGGCTTCGAGATAAGGCGGTACGCCGGGCTGCCCGCCGAAGAAACTGGCATCGATCGCCTGCGCCGAGAGCCCAGGTGTACGGGCCCCGAAGATTCGGCTGGCGGAGACGTTGAGGTAGCAATAGCCGCCGAAGACCCCGAGCACCTCCATGCGATCGGGCGTGAATTCGTCCCAGTCGAACGCGCCCAGATTGACGAATGCCTCGCGCCAGCCGGGCTCGGCGTGGCGGATACCCCATAATGTCCAGCTGAACGGCTGCACCACATCGGGGAAGACTTCGGCGACATTGGACCGGGTATAGAGTGGAAAACGTGGCGACGGGTCGTTGTCGACGATCCAGCGTCCGGCGGATGCGCTTTGCGCGACGACTGCACGTACGGCGCCCGCGTCATTCCACTCGTGCGTCACCTCCACCCCACTTGTCTGTTATTTGTGATACTGGTATCAGCTTTTTGCGAGATGACAAATCCAGCCAGCCTTGCTTCCCGGCCTGATGCGACAACGCCGGCGTTGATGCTCGCGCCGACGCCCAAAGGCCAGGTCATGCGCGCCAGGCTAATCGAGGCGGGCGGCGTCGCCTTCGCCGAATATGGCTATGACCGCACCCGGGTCGCCGATGTCGTCTCCATCGCCGGCACCAGCCACGGTAATTTCTACCGGCATTTTCGGGACAAGTCGGAACTGCTGCATGGGGTTCTCGAACGCCTGTACGAAACGCTGGCGCGTAGCACCGCGCGCGCGCCGGGCAGCCGGCCGGTACCGACCGAGGCCGAACTCGTCCGGCGCAACAGCGCGTTTTTCCACCTTTATGCCGAACACCGCCATTTGCTGCGCGTCGCCCGTGAGGCGGCGTCTTATGGTTCGTCGGCCGGGTTCCTCGATTACTGGCTGCGGATGCGCCGCATCTTCACGGATCGTACCACCTTGTGGTTACAGCGGCTGATCACCGAAGGGCTGGTACAACCGGGCCTCACCGCCGAGATGGCGGCCGAGGCGCTGGGCGCGATGACCGAGCAACTGGCCTATGTTCAGGTCGGGCTTGAGCCGCAGCGGCCGCGCCAGGAACGGCTCGACGAACTTGGCCATGCCTGCGGGCTGATCTGGTACCGGACGTTGTTCGCCGGCGCGCAGTGATCGATTTGCTGGACACGGCACCGTTCGCGGCACGCTGCGAACCGGCGCTGTTCAAGACGCTGCGCGACAGCGCGCCGGTGCATTTCAACCCCGAACCCGGGGGCCCGGGCTTCTGGAACCTGACCCGCTACGACGACGTGTCGATGGCGGCACGCGATACCAGGCGCTTCCAATCCGGCAAAGGCACGCAAATCCGCGACAAGCGCGCCGAAGGCCATGGCCATGCGTCGGTCCACAACGCCGACGGCGCGCTGCACTCGCAGCTCCGCAATCCCGCTCTGGTCGCGATGTCGCGCGCAGCGATGGTCCGTCACGGCGCGCGGATCGCCACCATCGTCGACCGGCTGATCGCCGAGGCCCCGCGCGGTGAGGCATTCGACTTCGTGGAAACCATCGCGAAACGCTTGCCGATGATCGTGATCGCCGAGGTGCTCGGCGTGCCGGCAGGCGATGCCGAACGGCTGACGCTGTGGGCCAATGCGATGTCCGACATCAACGCCTCCGACGACCAGCAGGCGGCATGCCGCGCCAGCCTGTTCGACTATTTCCGCACGCTGGCAGCCGAAAAGCGCAACCGCGCGGCCGACGACGTGGCGAGCGCGCTGGTCGGTCACTTCGATGGCCCGGACGCCGCCGGAATTCTCGACGCCTATTTCATGCTGCTGACCGTCGCCGGCAACGAAACCACACGTTTCCTGCTTGCCGAAGGGCTGGAGGCACTGGTCGCGACACCGAAGGCGCTTGCCCGGCTGCGTGCCGATCCGGCGGTCGGCGCGCTTGCGGTCGAGGAGATGTGTCGGCTGGTCTCGCCGGTGATGCAGATGCGTCGGACGCTTGCCGAAAACACGACGCTGCACGGCATGCAGCTGCCGGCGGGCGCGAAGGTCGTACTGTGGTTCGCCAGCGCCAATCGCGACGAGCGGGTCTTCGCCGATCCCGACCGCTTCGATATCGCGCGCAGCCCCAACCGCCACCTCGGCTTCGGGCAGGGGCCGCATTTCTGCCTCGGCGCCCATCTGGCCCGGCTCGAGGCACGGCTGTTCCTCGAGGCGATGGTGCGGGACATCGCCGAGATCGAGATCGTGGCACCGGCCGAGCGCGCGCCGAGCAACTGGTTCGCCGCGACCCGGCGGCTGATGGTCCGCTGGCGATGATCCTCGTCACCGGCGGCATGAGCGGCATAGGCGCCGCGCTGACGGCCCGTTTGCGCGCCCGGGGGGAGGCAGTGCTTGTCCTCGATCGCCACGGCGGTGCCGACATCGTCTGCGACCTCGCCGATTCAGCGGCGATCGACGCAGCAGCCGCGCGCGTGCCGGCATTGACCGGCATCGCGCATGTCGCCGGCGTACCCGGAACGCTGCCGGGCGACGTCGTCCTGGCGGTCAACCTGCATGCCCCCGTGCAGCTGACACGGCGGCTCGGCGATCGGATCGGCGCGGGCGGCGCGGTGGTTGCGGTCTCGTCGGTCACCGCGCATCGCTGCACCTGGGACGACGCCCGGCTGCGGGCGCTGATCGATGGCGGGTCCGAACCGCTCGACGGGGTCACCGCCTACGAGGTGTCCAAGCGCGCGCTCAACCTATGGGTGCAGCTGACGGCGGCGGCGCTGCATCCTGCCGTCCGCGTCAACTGCGTGTCGCCGGGGCCGGTCGAGACGCCGATCCTTGCGGATTTCGAAGCGAGCATGGGCAAGGCGCGGCTGGACGCCGCCGCACGGCTGACGGGACGCCACGGCACCGCCGGCGATATTGCCGCGGTCATCGACTGGCTGCTGACTGGCGAGAGCGGCTGGGTGAACGGCGTCGACCTGAAGGTCGATGGCGGCTTCCACGCCCTGCGCGCCGCTGCAGCCGGCCGTTAGACGGATGCGACGATTAAAGTCCTCGACACCGAAAACGCGAATGAATAATTCATGATAGTGATGTCATGTTTTGGGGGCTTTCGCGGTTGGAATTGATCCTGGTCCGTCATGGCAAGCCGGCGGTGACACCGGATTTTGCCGGCGACCCGCCGCTTTGCGCGGAAGGGGAGCAGCAGGCCGCCTGGACGGCGGCGCTGCTTGCCGGGGAGGCCGTCCAGCGCATCGTCGCGAGTGGCATGATCCGCGCTCGCGAAACCGCGCGGCCGCTCGGCGACGCGCTAAAGCTGCCGATCGCCGTCGAGCCGCTGCTCGGCGAGATCGACCGCCTGACCGGGCGCTATGCCAGCATCGAGATGGTGCGCGCGCAGGGCGAAGGCGAATGGGCGCGGTTCCTCGCCGGGCCGCTCGCCTATTTCGGCGTCGATGCAGCGCATTTTCGCGCCGATGTGCTGGAGGGATTTCGAAACGTTCTGGCGGGCGGCGTCCGGACGGTGGTCTATACCCACGGTTTTCCGATCAACCTGCTGCTCGCCCACGCGCTCGGGCTGCCGGACGAGGCGCGGTTCGTGCCGGCCTATGGCTCGGTAACCCGGCTGCGCGGCCATTCGCTCCACCAGTTGGTGGTGATGAGCATCAACGAAACCGCGCACTT
>Ga0123336_10005337_pt1 | contig 10256 bp, 8 predicted proteins | sample SSSSmetaG_FD_96466 | JGI IMG/M metagenome (GOLD analysis project Ga0123336, IMG submission 96466) | Glacier valley bacterial and archeal communities from Borup Fiord, Nunavut, Canada, to study Microbial Dark Matter (Phase II) - ​SSSS metaG | ecosystem: Environmental > Aquatic > Freshwater > Ice... | reverse complement strand
AGATTCCGCTAAGCGAGATCAGTATTTTTCGTCATAAGGTGACCACATTTAAGGATTGACAATCAGGCTTTTATAATTATTGGACGGCGCGAAAAAAAGTGATCAACCACAGCGAAATCTCCACTTACAAGCCAAACGGTCACAAGATGCCGGGTACCCGGCTCCCTTGGGGGAAGCTTTTTGCCTGCCGGCTCTGTCAGGAGTTGTCTTCCCGCAAAAGAAAAATTATCTTAGTATTCTTCTTTACATTATGAAAGCAACTCTGACTGTACTCTTCGTATACTTTAGCGGCCTGGCTTTTGCACAACAAAGCAGTGACAACCAAACAGTAAAAACAATTCCAAAGCACCCCAATGTAACGGACACCAATGGTCTGAGACAAGGTTGGTGGACAATTGAGCTGGACAATGACACACGTCGTCCTTTGTCTCCTGAAAAAATTGTCTTCTATAGGATCCTCGAGTTCAAGGATGATGTTCCGTTTGGTCCTACGAAGGATTACTATAAGAATGGTGTGCTCTATCAGGAATTCACTGCCCTGTCCATGAAACCCTACGGTCCGCGAGGCTATTCTGTTAAAATTGACTACACGCAGCCATACAAAGTGTACTGGGAAGATGGTAGTGAAAATCTCATAGCACCCAACCGGATACAATGTGATCAGTATTTGAGTCAGGGAAAGTATGAGCTGGCGTTGCCATTTGCTCAAAAAGCGCTCACAGCGACAGAGAAAAGATTAGGTAAAAAGAACTGGCGATATGCCTATTTTCTAACGAACATGGGCACTATTCATCAAAATCTCGGAAGTTATACAGTCGCGGAACCTTACCTCATGGAGGCAATGAAAATTACGGATGCGATCAATGACAAGGGGTTAGACTATGTCAAGTCTCCTATCGATCTGGCCTATCTTTATTTTCTGATGGGCAACTATTCAAAAGCCGAGCAGCTTTATCGGGAGTCGCTGAGCCGGGCCGAAAAATTGGAAGGTAAAGAAAGTCCCCTTTATGCTGCGTCAGTGAACAACATGGCGTTGCTCTATGATCACGCAGGGGATTACAAAAAAGGCGCAGCAAGCTATCGGGAAGCGGCGAGTATACAGGAACGGCTGATCGGCAAAGACAAACTGGGAAGCAATGCAGCTTATGCAACCAATATCACTAACCTCGCGTTTGCCCTGACGGAGCAAGGACGGCTTGCCGAGGGCGAACGATACTATTTGCAGGGATTAGCGATCAAGGAAAATGTTTTCGGAAAGCAAAGTTCCCACTACGCGCTTATATTGTCTCATCTGGCTTCGCTGTATTTGTGCAAAGGTGATTTTGCAAAAGCTGAATCATTGAACAAAGAGGCATTGGGGATAGTGCAGGCGTCTGGGAAAAATCGTGTTGATCAAACCGCTTACCAGATGAGACTTGTGTACACCTATATAGCCAAAAAAGATTATGAGGCAGCGGAGCCCTATGCCTTGCAGGCGAAGGATGGTTATATGCGTCAGGTCGAGGAGTTCTTTCCCTCTCTCTCGGAATTTGAGAAAGAAGCATATTATGATAAGATCCGTTTTTTTTTCCGGGACTTCAACGCGTTTTGTTTATTAAGGAAGGACCAGAATCCGGCAATTCTTGGAGAACTATATAACAATCAACTCGCCACGAAGGCGCTGTTGCTGAACAGTGCATCAAAATGGAAACAAAGGATACGCAGCAGCGGCGACAAAAAATTATTTGCACTATACTCGGATTGGGAGAGCAACCACGGTGTTCTGGCGCGCTTGTCGAAACAAGACGGGACCGATAATCAAAGAAAAATTGACAGCCTCATGCAGATCACGAATGTGCAGGAGAAAGAGTTATCGAAGCGTTCAGAGTCGTTTGCCACGATCTCAGAAAAGAAAAGAAGCACCTGGCAGGATGTCAAAAACAAATTAAAGCCGAATGAAGTCGCGATTGAAATGATCCGGGTGAACACTTTGGGAACTGCTTATTTGATAACTGACAGCAGCGATGTCCGGCTTCCCCGCTATCCAATTTATACGTACACGGATACCGTTTACTACGCGGCGCTGCTGCTCACTGCTTCAACGCCGACGCCCGAATTGGTTCTGTTGAAAAATGGCAAGGAACTGGAGAACAAATATGCAAAGCTGTATTCAAACTCCATCAAAAGCCAAACAAATGACAATGAATCATATAGTCAGTTTTGGAAACCGATCAATGACAGGCTGGGCAAGCTATTTAGAAAAACGAAGGAACCCATACGTGTTTATTTTTCACCCGATGGTGTCTACAGTCAGATCAACATCAACACGTTGTTGAATCCCATAACAAAAAAATATGTGTTGGACGAGGCAAAGATAAGTCTGGTCACGAACACCAAAGACCTGCTTGTGGCCCAAAAGGAAGAAACGTATAACAACCTCGCCTATTTGTTTGGTTTCCCCGACTACGGCGTAAGCGTTGAGGATAGAAATGCGCTTGTGCAAAAAGAGCGTGACGCCCAGCCGGTTTATTATGCGCTGACGATGACACGCGGGGAAAATAGTTTATCGGAACTCCCCGGAACAAAAAAGGAAGTTGAAAACATTGCTGAGATGATGACCGCCAGTGGCTGGACGCCTGAGATTCTTACCGGAGACAAAGCCCTTGAAGAAACGTTGAAAGATTGCTTTAAACCACGTGTCTTGCATATCGCTACGCATGGATATTTCCAACCGAATTCAACAACAAAACAAAATCCGTTATTGCGATCCGGGCTGATGCTCGCAGGGGCTGGTCAGACGTTAGCAGGAAACAAAGACGATCGATCAGAAGATGGAATTCTGACAGCATATGAGGCGATGAATCTCAATCTCGATAACACGGATCTGGTCGTTTTATCGGCCTGCGAAACAGGGTTGGGAGAAGTGAGTAATGGTGAAGGCGTTTATGGACTACAACGTGCGTTCAAGGTTGCGGGCGCAAGGAGCATTATCATGAGCTTGTGGAAAGTGAACGATGAAACGACCCAGGAATTGATGACATCGTTTTATGACAACTGGCTTAAGAGCGGGAACAAGCGAGAGGCATTTGAAAAAGCGCAGCAGATCTGCAAAGTAAAATACAAGTCACCTTATCATTGGGGCGCGTTCGTAATGGTTGGGGAATAAGGTGGAGATTCCGCTAAGCGAGATCAGTATTTTTCGTCTTAAGGTGACCACATTTAAGGATTGACAATCAGGCCTTTATAATTATTGGACGGCGCGAAAAAAAGTGATCAACCACAGCGAAACCTCCAATCAATAACAGGTCACTTTTTGAAATAATCATGGTATTCATTTAAGGATGCCTCTGTAACGTGCGGCTCCAACGGGCCGCAGCAGATACTGAAATAATAGCTCATCTTCTTCTTATTTCCTTTGAACGTGATCTCTCCAAAAAAGTATTCATTGCGCAATTCGCAACGGGGCTATTGATTCAAACCGACGGTAGATCAACTTCTTCAGCTTCCTTGCTGGCCCTTTTTTGCTGGCCCACCTATTTTGTGCCTCACCTTCTTTATCGTTGAATACACTCCATAGATTACCATAGCGGCAATAAAAAAGTACACCCACAGTGGGATATTACGGCCTGCAATGATCAGGTATAAATAGGCCGATACGAAAAAGAAACCGGTTAACAGTACGGGTATAACAACGGATGTTTTCCGCTTTATGCTTTTTACAAGCCATCTCAACGAAAGAAAGAAAAAAGGAATAGCGCCGACATAAATGGATCCGAAAATAATCGGGTTCACATGATAGGCTTCACCAAGGCCCATAAACCATTCTTTCAAGTCAAGGAGCCATTCCATATCCGTTTGTTTAAAATCTTGTATGCTACTTGCAAAAGTTTTTTCAGCCCACCGGTTAGCTTCTTTTCCTTATGTTTTACAATAATCATTTGATTAACGCGCGCGGCAACAGGATAAGGGTAGACTTTATTGAAAATAGCATTTACGCTTATGCCTGCGCTGTTCGCCAAAATGAGCTCTTGAATGAGTTCACCAGCACCTGGGGCAATCATAGTGCCGCCAAGAATTTTTTGTTTGCTGAACAGACTGCCTTTTGTTAGGTACAGCACAAGTTTGCCGAACCGGTAATTATCCGTTACAGCTCGATCGTCGTCTTCAAAATTCATCACGAGTTTTTCGAACGGTCTATTCTTGTCGGCAAGCTGTTTTCCTAGTATCCCAAAAGTAGCCACCTCCGGATCAGTAAATGTCACCCATGACATGTGATCATTACTCAATTTCTTTTTAAAGGGTGAAAAGAGATTGTTCAAGAGGAGGCGCGCATGTTGTTCAGCAGCATGTGAAAATTGAAGTGATCCAGACACATCACCACATGTAAACACGTGCTTATTACTGGTTTGCAGATAAGCATTTACCTGTATCTTTTTATTACGCACAGTTATTCCCGCTTTACCCAATTCAAGCTGTTCTAGCTCAATAGTACGGCCAACAGCTACAAAAACAGCGTCAAATGTGACTGTGTTTATTCTTCCATCTTTATCGATAATAGTCGCTTCATGAGCGCTTGTAAATTCCTTCACCTCCGTATTTAAAATGAATTCAATGCCCTCTACTTTTAATCTTTCAAGAAGTATCAAAGAAATGTCTTGGTCATCGTTCGGAAGAATAAAAGCTCCACGATGAACAATGGTAACATGAATGCCCAGGCGATGTAATGCTTGTCCAATTTCAATTCCAATGGGTCCACCACCAACGACCAGCAATCTATTGGGCAAATCCCTGCTGTCAAAAATGCTTTCATTGTTATACTGACGCACTTTTTCTGCTCCCGGTACTTGTAAAGGTGTGGGCCTCGAACCTGTAGCCAAAACGATCTTCTTCCCAGTATAAATAGCATCTCCTACACGAACAGAATTGGGTGAATGAAAACTCGCTAATCCCAGCACAATGTCCAGCCCTTCACTGCGTAGGTATTCGGCATTCTCATGTTGGCGAATAATTATTTGCCGTGACGAAACATATTCCATGGCTTTTGCAATATCAGGTTTCCCTGAAATTGTGTACCCAAACTGTGTGGCTTCTTTGGCCTGATGTACGATTCTGGAAACATGAATTAATGCCTTGCTGGGAACGCAACCAAAGTTGAGACAGTCCCCGCCAATATGTTCATCCGACTTATCAATCAACAATGTTTTCATACCCACTTTGGCCATGAATAGAGAAATACCAAGCCCGCCTGAACCTGCCCCTATAACAATGATGTCGTATGCTGTTGGTTTCACATTGGAGTGTTGTTATGCTGTTCGGATTAATTTCTGATGAATGTTTTTAAGTGTTTGCTGCGATGTTCCAAAGCGGTATGCGAAATAGATGTAAAAAAAGATGCACTGCATTCGGAAGGCTCCATTTACCCTGTACTTGCGAGCCGATGTCGTAATGTAGTCAGGAAGTACTCTAAATTTGGTATGCCGGGCAATGCGATTCACAATCTCTTGATCTTCCATCAACATATAATCTTCCTGAAAACCACCGATTTTCTCGAACAGTGCCCTTGTTACGAAAAGACTTTGATCGCCAAATCGGATAGCGTTTATATTAAACCGGGTAAACCACGCATTTACTCTAAGAAACCAGTGATCCCAATCAAACCGAAGTCGAAAACATCCTGCTTCCACCCCACGTAAGCGCGCCTCGAAAATCTGCAAGATAAAATCTGGAGGAGGAATAGAATCAACATGAAGAAAGTAAAGTACATCGCCACTTGCGTTGGCAGCGCCTGCATTCATTTGCTTTGATCTTCCTTTCTGCCCGGTAACTATTTTTACATTGAATCCGGAGGCGAGGTTAATGGTATTATCGGTACTTGTGCCATCACTAATAATGATTTCTTGGTCTATGCCCAAAACGCTAAGGTTGTTTAGCTGTGATAATAGAGTGGGTAGGCAAGCCGACTCATTGTAGGTGGGGATAATTATACTGATGGACTTTTCCATTCTCTCATTCATTTGAAACTCTCCTGTCGCATTCCGTAGTAAATCGCATGATATACAACACGCTTGTCGCAAGACATGGCGCTGCTGGTTAACCAGTCATTTGCCGCAAACATCGACACTGTCATTTGCTTTAATTTGTCAGCATCGCACCTGCTGCACACATTTGAATGTTATTTTAGGTAAGATTAAAAGGCTGCAAATAATTGGCAATTTACTTTTCTCTCAATTTCGATCCTTCACTTTCTTTCGTGTGCCAAGTAGCATCTTTATTTAAATTCATTTCTTCCTGCTGTTGTGGTGAGGAGGCCTCAGGGGCTTTTCCTACCATGATTCTAAAATATCTTAATCCGTCCTCGACGTTAGCCCAAATATGCGAAGGTGGCTGGTAGCCGAACGCCCTGTATTTATTTGGCGGCACTTTGCCTTTTTGCTGAACGAATCGCGAAAATCCATCCACCCATTCATTGAATGTTTGCATAAATTTATTTTCGCTGATCACGTCTTCTGCCTGATTGTCACTGTACTTTTTTCCTTTGCCGCTCGTACAATATTTCCATAAATCATTGGGGACCTCTACACCACCATACCGGCATTGCCAAACTAATGGCGCATAAGCGTCACGCATATTTTTGAATGGCTCGGCGCCACCATCGAAATAATTTTTGTGTTCCAAAATTTTAGGAACATTATTTTCATCCATTTCATCTCCGCCTTCATCTCCATAACAGAAAAATGCTGCGCTTCGACCTTCCAGATGATTTAAACTTAATTCTTTCCATTGTTCCGTATGCTCCAATAACATAGCCTTTTCAGGGTTTTTATGATCGATTGTTTTTTCATCAGGATTTCCCCCATTCATGCAAACCATCCTGTCAAACATTAGTTTTAAATTGGAGCTACAACTATACCAATTCACAGGGCCGATAAATGCCCAGGCATCCGCCATATCAAGCCGGGAATACAAATCTAAATCCCACATAAGGTCAGGTTCCTTCTTGCTATTTTTTTCATAGCAATTGCACGGGTATACACATAACGCCATAGAAGTTGAAACGCAGGCATTGCAACTTTGTATTCTCGCCCTTGCATACACATTGCCCAAATCTTCGTAATCAATTTCCCAGTCCTGGGGTAATTTTTCTGCCATCTTTAACATCAGTGTCCTTGATTTACTGTCTATGCCAGGGCAGTTATATTGCCTTCTATCTGACCCTGAGATAATCAATACCCTGAAGGGTCTTTGACCGAGGGGGAGTTTCGCACTATTATCATCTGGTTTCATTCTCTTAAAGTTATTTACAAATTAGAATCAGTCGTCTGGATGCTCGTTCAATATCCCTTAGAAAAGAAGCCCTGACATTCCATTCATGGCTCGCACTAATCCGATCGCCGGCATTTTACAGGCATACTCAAAAGCTACCAGCTCGCCTCTCCTGCTTTAATTAATTTGCTAGTACTTCAGGCAAATACAAATGGGGAATGGAGTTCTCAGGTTGAAGGGACGATTCCTGCCTGCTGGGAGTTTGCTTAACTCAACAACATCCACCGCCATCGTAGAACCAGGTGCTGTCAGAAATGAAAATGTCACTTCTGCCAAGTGATCTTATCGCGCGGGCTGTCTTATCACAAACCGCCAACGGCTGATTAATATTTAGTACGTGCCCTTTATCGTCATCAAAATACTTTTCAGTTCCATAATAGATCGCTGTCTTTCCAGTAAAAATACAGGGTCCATCGGGAGGCATAGGGTCTTTAATAGCGCAAACCTCTACACTTTCGATAAAGATATTTTCTGGTGTATCATAATGGTTAGTATCCAGAATTCGATACGGCCGTTTAGCCCTGACCTCCACCGTTCCGAAGCCAATATCCGTGATCATCTTTAAGTAATCCCGTAATGTCGTCGCCCCACTAAGGCACATAGCTCGAAGCATATCATTATTGATCAAATTTTCGGGTATAGCAGTTTCAGAAACAGGATCGGAAAGTACTAAGCGTCCATGTGGCTTTAACACGCGATACATTTCCTCTAATGCTCTTTTCAGATCATCCTTTTTAAAAATATTGAAAAGACAATTTTGTGCAGCTATGTCGGCAACTCCATCCTGGAGAGGTAGATTTAGAGCATCGCCTTTTCGTAACTCGATAAAGTCCGACCTGAACCAGGAATTCTGTTTTTCAGCCTCCGCAAAGTTCTCCCCGCAGGCGGCAAGCATTTCATCTACCACGTCGATTCCAATCACGCCATGTTTCTTCCTGCTGAAATAAGAGAACTGCAACAACTCCATACCTCCTCCCACGCCTACATATACAATCGTGGGGTCATTGACTAAATCGCGGGGATGTACAGTGCTGCCGCATCCGTAATTCATTTGCTGCATTCTAACAGGAATTTTCAATCCTGGCAACTGCCAAATCGGTGTTGTCGTGCAACACAATCCAATGGAAGGATTTTCCGCTGCTTCTTTGTAAACATTTCTTGTCGTTTCGAGATAGTTATCCATTTTTTAAAATTTGATGGGATTCTTAAATCATTATTTCAAATTTGCTTTTTGTTCAAAAAATCATGAGAGAAATAAAGGTCTTCTTCCGTGTCCATGTCCCTGAAAACAGGAAGTAAATGATAATTTAAATGTGATTCGGTTATCAGTTCGACCGTATTAGTAAACACACTTTCGGTGCTCCAGGGCACATTTTCAAATAGGTTTTTATAAAGGCGTTTCATTCCCAGAAGGTAGTATCCGCCATCAACGGCAGGGCCGATAACGATATCATCGTTTTGTAGATTTCTGAAACCTTCTTCTATTGTTTCGGAATTCAAATCAAGGCAATCAGTTCCGATGACCACAACCTTATCATAGCCATTTCCGAAGGCAAAATCAAACGCATTGCTCATCCTTTCCCCCAAGTCTTTTCCACTTTGCAAAAATTTCTGGGGAGAAGTATCATTCCAGAGATCATCATGATCAACAAAATCTGAATAGAAAATTGCTTTATCACATTGTTGCGTCTCGCTGACTACTCTGGCCGTGTGCCCCAATATAAATTTGTAAATCTCCAGTGCTTTTTCATCTCCCAAGGTGGAAGCAAGCCGTGTTTTTACTTTTCCTTTAACAGGATTTTTCATGAACACCATTATGAGATTTTTGCTTTCCAAAGGTTATGCTATTTTGTTATGGCACCCTGACAACTTGAACCCGCACCCGCTGTACACCCATAGCAATGTTGATTCACCACAATCTCCCTTGCAGAAAGTTGTTTCAGATCAAATTCGCTGATGTGTGATGGTACATTTTTTACTTTCAGCTCCAGCATCTGGTTGAAATCGCAATCATATAAATATCCATCCCATCCAACGGATATTGTATTCCGACACATCACTCCAAAGGCGGCCGATGGATTAAATGCGTTCACTAATTTCTCCATGTAGGTTTCATACTGCCCTTGTACAAGAAGATAATCGAGAAAACGACTGATGGGAAGATTGTTAATGGTGTAGAGATTATTGAATGAAATTCCTAATTGTTCACCGAGTTCCCTCTTATAATCTTTCTGAAGGTTCTCTTGCGAACCTGCAAGAGACGCACCAATTGGATTGTATACAAGATGTAATTCTAATCCAGATCCTTCTTTTCCATAACCGATTTCATTTAATTTTTTCAAGGCCAGAATGGAATCATTGAAAACTCCAGTGCCTCTTTGTTGGTCTACATTTTCGAGAGTATAGCAGGGAAGCGATGAAATTACACTAACATGATGCTTTGCGAAAAATTCTGAGTAAGTTTTAAATTTCTTATTTGAAACCAGAATTGTAAGATTGCTTCTTACAATTATCTTTTTTCCTTGTTTATGGAGCTCTTCCACGAACCATTGAAAATCGGGATTCATTTCGGGTGCTCCACCGGTTAAATCAATGATTTGAATAGAAGAGTTCTTAACCGCTTCCAAACAGAATTGCATGGTGGAGCGCGTCATGATTTCCTTTCGATCAGGTCCTGCATCTACATGGCAATGGCTACATGTTTGATTGCACATCTTTCCAAGATTGATTTGAAGTATTTCAATCTCTGTGGGCATTAAGGGATACAATCCTATAGTTTTTAGCTTTTGTCCGAAAGGTTGATTTTTCTCAGCGCTCTCTTCCAAAATGGCTATTTGCTTCTCAGCCAGAGATAGACGGTTGCTTTGTGCCTTTAATGATTTTATCATAATTCCTCTTAACTGGTTAGGACAATAACTTATGATACATAATTACCTGTTTAACCGAACAGATCT
>Ga0123336_10005335_pt1 | contig 10257 bp, 7 predicted proteins | sample SSSSmetaG_FD_96466 | JGI IMG/M metagenome (GOLD analysis project Ga0123336, IMG submission 96466) | Glacier valley bacterial and archeal communities from Borup Fiord, Nunavut, Canada, to study Microbial Dark Matter (Phase II) - ​SSSS metaG | ecosystem: Environmental > Aquatic > Freshwater > Ice... | reverse complement strand
GTAAATACACCATCGATATGAGGTTAGATCAAGAATACTTACGTAGTCAAACTGTAAATTCTGAGGAAGGTGCGCCTATGGGTATTGGTATTTGGTATGAAATGTATATCAGCAATTCACTGGCATATATATTCAAAAACTCAGATCCAAGAGGTTCTCTAGCTGCTAATGTTGGAAATTCAACAGTTCGTAGTTTAAGCAATCTCTCCTTAGAGAAAATGATGGTTGATAGACATTCCATGAGCCAAGTGGTTAGAATGGAAGTGTCTGCAAAATCTCAAGAATGGGGCTATATGTTAGGTTCTTGTTATGTAAGAAAAGTACATTTTAGAGATGTAGAAATGATCCGTCAAATTGAGAGCAAAGTAGTTAATCGTCTCCGTCAAGTAACATCAGCCATTAAGCAAGATGGTGTCAATCAAGTCAGTATTATCGCAAGTACTGCTGAACGTGCTGCAGCCGTTGACTTTGGTAAAGCAGCAACAATTAGACCTAAAATTGTTGGTGACACATTACGAATGATTGCAAAAGATGAAGATGTTGCAGATGCCATGTTTGTCATTCTTGAAACAGGAAAGATTATACATGCAAATATCCCAATTGAAATTATTCCACACGGTAATGAGCTCATAGACCAATTATTAGTAAGTAAATAATTCACGCAGTTATAAAATAAGCATCAAACTCTTAAAGGCTAAGAGTTTGATGCTTATTTTATCTGATTAACTAACACATTTACTTTTTTAAAAAGCCCCCGTGAATAATTTTTGAGTCGTTTATAATAATAACTGCATTTTCTAAATTGGCTTTGATAATATCCACAGCTTGCGCAGTACGTTTACGTTTAATATGAAGAAACATTAATTCCCTATCTCCATCTTTACCTTTACCTTTTATCGTAGTAACTGCAAAATTATTTGCTCTAAGATTAGCGGCGAGTTCCTTGCTTACATCACACTCAGGCACTATTACTTGGATGGAACACAACCCAAACGCCAGTTTATCTTCCATCCATGAGCCTACATAATTTCCAACAGCAAACGCAATCGCAAAAATAAGTACCCTAAATATGTCTTCTTTAAAACCAGTTAATACCGTACCAGTTATTAGCAACCAAAGGAGCATTTCAACAATAGCGATTATTGAACCTTTTATTCTTTCCCCTCTATTTATCAAAACAAGTCTAATTGTAGAAACTGCCACCTCTAGTATTTTACCAAAAAATATAAAAATATATATCCAAATACTACTTTCATATAAAATATCCATCTTCAGATTACTCCCTCTCTATGGCTTATTGCCATCTATAAAAAATACTCTGACCATTTATTAAATTTTGGGTAAAATGATCTTCATAAAAATATGTACCCCATACATACGAGGCTACCCCTTATTTACTGCAATCCAACTTATAAAGGGAGTAACATATTGCGTTACTCCCTAATTTAAAGCTATATCAATTATGGTAATTTAATTACTGGTTTATTTACAGATGGTCTAAAAATAGTAATTTTATGTCCTATAATTTGTACTACTTCACAATTAGTAGCCTCAGTAATTTCATTAGTGACCTCTTTAATATCTTCTTCAGAATTGCTCAATAATGTTATCTTCAATAACTCTCTAACTTCTAAAGTTTCATCAACCATCTTAATAAAATTTTCAGTTACTCCACCTTTACCAATTTGAAAAATAGGAGTAATTTTTTGGGCTAATTTTCTTAAATAAGCTCTTTCTTTGCTGTTCATCTTTTATTTCCTCCAGTAATAATTATTGTTTGATTTCGTCCCATAATTGCCTTGTAATAAGCACTTGTCGTGGTTTACTTCCATCCGAACCCGAAACAACGCCTAATTCTTCAAGCGTATCAATTAACCTTGCTGCTCTTGAATAGCCTACTTTTAACTTCCTTTGCAAGAATGATGCAGATATCTGATTATATTCAAAAGCATAATCCGCGGCTTGCAATAAAAGCGCATCATTTCCAATTGAAAGACTCGATAAATTAATCTCGTTAATTTCAGCAGTATTTTCTATCTTACCTATGATATCTTTATCATATTCAGCACTTCCATAGTTATTTTTCAGGAAATATACTAAATTTTCTATTTCACCATCTGATACAAAAGCTCCCTGTACTCTAAAAGGCTTTGGGGCACCAGTTGGATGATAAAGCATATCTCCCCTGCCAAGAAGCTTTTCAGCTCCTCCTGCATCCAATATTGTTCTAGAATCAACCTGAGATGATACTGCAAATGCTATTCTAGAAGGAATATTTGCTTTTATTAAGCCTGTAATGACATCAACCGATGGTCGTTGAGTAGCGATAACAAGATGCATACCAGCTGCACGAGCTTTTTGTGCTAACCTTATTATGGAATCCTCAACATCAGCACAAGCAACCATCATCAAATCAGCCAACTCATCAATTACAATAATTATGTTAGGAATATGCTCTTCAGCTCCAGCAGTATCCTTACACATATTATTATAAGAATTCAAATCCCTTACATTAAATTGTGCAAATAAAATATATCTACGTTCCATCTCTTGAACAGCCCAGTTAAGAACTCCTGCAGCCTTTTTAGGATCAGTAACAACTGGTACTAATAGATGTGGAATACTATTGTAAACGCCTAATTCAACTACCTTAGGATCTATCATTATCATTTTAACATCTTCGGGTGATGATTTATATAAAATACTTGCAATAATGGTGTTAATACATACACTCTTACCGGAGCCGGTAGAACCAGCAATGAGTAAATGAGGCATTTTACCTATATCGGCAATAATATTCTTACCTTCTATGTCCTTGCCTAACGCAAAACAGATTTTAGATTTATGAGAATTAAATTCTTCACAGTTTAATACGTCATGCAGATATACAGTCTCAATCTCTTCATTTGGAACTTCTATACCGACCGCAGGCTTACCTGGTATTGGTGCCTCAATTCTTACACCACTTGCGGCAAGATTTAAAGCTATATCATCCATCAAAGATACAATTCGGCTTACCTTTACTCCCGAATCTGGCTGTACTTCATATCTTGTAACTGAAGGACCTCTTGTTACAGCAACAATTTTCGCACCAACACCAAAGCTTTTAAGTGTTTTTATAAGTTTATCAGCCTTTATATCCTGTTCTTCTTTATATTGCTTACTATTATCCCTAGCTGTCCTAGTTTTCAAAAGTTCAATTGGAGGATATGAGTAAACTTTAGTCTGATTTATTAGTGGTAAAATATCTTTATTGGCCTTCTTTTTAGTAGATTCATTTTTATTATCATCACTAAAGTCAAGTGATGCGAATAAGCTGTCGATAATTTCTTTATCAGCATAAACCTTATCAAAATCTTTTTTAATTTCTTCAGCTTCATCATTAATAATGTTTTTGTTACTGTCAGCAAATATATTAATACTTTTTCTAGGTTCTTCAATTGCAGAAAAAGGCGTTTCAACTTGAGTAGATGAATTATATTTCCTTATATTTTCAATATCTAAAGTACGAGACAATCGTGCAAAAGGTTTATTAGTACTACTAATAATCTTCTCAACTGAATTAGAGATATCTTTTGATTCTTCTTCAGATGTAGCAGGTGAATTAACGATATAATCATTTGTATCCATCTTAGTTTTTATATTTAATAGCGCTTTAACCTCATCAGAAATAAATTGAGATATAGGTTCGACTTTAACTAACTTGTCTATTTTCTTTTCATTACTAGATATATCATCTACATTGCTTTTCAAAACAGCTTTGTCATCATACTCATAAATGTTATTTGTATTGTCTTTCTCTAAGGAATCTGGAGCTAACAATAACTCGTCTTGTATTTTTATTGCTTTTTGAATAGTTTCACTCTTACTTGGTCTTGAAATATGCTGTGTGTCAAATTTTGACACAAGTTCATTATAATCCCTAATTATTTTGTAATCCATATGAAGAATACTACTCTTATCCTCACTCTTAATATTATCAGATTCTTCGGATTTGCCTTCTGCCTTAATTAGTTCAAAATCGGTGCTTGTCTTCACAAGCAAATCTGCATCAATACCAGTAGATTTCAGTGAATTTGTAATTGTCTTATATTTGGGACTATTAGTTATTGCATTAGTAGTAGTTTTTAAAGGGCTCAATTTTTGTGTGAGAACATCAAAATCATTATATACCGACTTTTTCACTTCAATTGGCTTTACCTTCTTAGTGCTTTTTCCTATTAATATTTCAATTGCAATTCCTAATACGATATAAGATATTAATAATACAAAGAAAACCAAAACAGGATTCCAGTGCCATGTAGAATTTAATCCTAGTGTCATTATGGTGATGAATACTAAGGATACAATATTCTTTTTAACAATGTTTATAATATGTGTAATATCTATTTTTCTTTTTGCCATAATTTCATCTCCAGACAATTCATTTAGTTCATTGAATAGATATTATATCATACATTGAGCTCACTTAAAAGACCTTAGGCTTTAAGAAAGATTACCTAAGATTTAAATCATATTGACGTCAGCTTCACTAATTCATGGGTACACTTAGCCTATATCTTTGAGCAATTCTTCTTCACTTAAACTAGGGTCACCTTGCATTCTAGTCATTTTAATTTGAGCCATAACTAAACCATAATAAATGCCCTGGAGTGCAATTAACTCATCATGAGTGCCAAGCTCAGCCTTTTTGCCATGATCAAGAACGAGTAGTCTATTAGCATTTTTTAAAGTTGAAAGTCTATGTGCAATTGCGAAAGTTGTTCTATTCTTAACTAATCTCTGTAAAGCTTGTTGAATGAGTAGCTCAGTTTCGGTATCTAATGATGACGTAGCCTCATCTAAAATTAATATTTTAGGATTGTGAATAATAGCTCGTGCTATAGCTATACGCTGACGTTCTCCACCTGATAAGGTTTGTCCATTTTCTCCAATACTAGTATTATATGCATCTGGAAATTTCATAATAAAATCATGGGCATTTGCAATTTTAGCAGCTTTTATTACTTGATCGCAAGTAGCATCGGGCTTAGAATACATAATATTGTCCATAATAGTTCCCGCGAAAAGGAATGTTTCCTGCAAAACCACACCAATCTGAGATCTCAATTCGTTTTGGGGAATATCATTTATATCGGTGCCATCTATTAATATTTTACCATCGTTAACATTATAAAATCTCATAAGAAGATTAATCATAGTAGATTTACCAGATCCAGAGTGACCTACAAGCCCTATCATTTCGCCTTCTTCAACCTCAAGGTCGATATTTTCAAGTACAGGTAAATATGAACTATATCCAAATGATACATTTTCATAAATAACTTTTCCACTAATTTGGAAAGTCTCGGCATCAACAGCATCTGACACCTCAGGAGTTTGATCTAATATATCAAAAACTCTAGAAGCAGCTGCAACAGAATCTGCAATTGATTTTGGAAGATTTGTCATGTAGAACAATGGGCCATAAATCATACCAGCATATGCATGAAATTGTACAACCTGCCCTATAGACATATCTCCACTAATAATCTGATGTCCACCGTACCATAATATTGAATAGCTTCCAACAGTCATAATAATGGTTATTAAAGGTTGAAATGTACACCAGAAATATTCATTTTTCATAGAAGTATCCGCAAATTTACGACACACCTTTTTAAATCTATCCACCTCAGTCTTCTCACTTCCAAATGCTTTCACAACTCTCATTCCACTTAAAATATCTTGTAGAGCTGAGTTAGCACGTGCCGATAGTTTCCAAAGTTTTCTATATATCAAATGTATACGGTGCCAAAATGCTCTTACCATAAAAACACAAATTGGAGCAGGAAGTAGAACCATAATAGCCATTTTCCAGTTCATTACAAACAATAAAGTAGTAATACCCACAAGTACAAGAGCTTGATTAATACATTCAATGGCTTCATTTTGAACAAACTGTTGTATTCTGATTGTATCATTTGAAACTCTGTTCATAAGGTCACCAATCTTCTTACGATTAACAAACCCAATTGATAAAGAATGTATCTTTGCAAAGACTTCAATCCTAAGCTCATGAATAATCTTATTACTGACAGATGAAAGTAGTCGCCCTCTTAATATAACTATTCCAGTAATGCTAAATTGAATAAAAGCATATAGAATAATTAAACTAGCAAATAAACCCATATCATTATTTTTAGGTATATAAATTTTGTCAACCACCATTGAATATATTTTTGGCATCAGAATTACAAGTCCAGTCAAAATAAGCAATAAAAATAATCCCAGCATTAAAAGGACCGTGTATTTCTTTGTAAGCCCTAATAGTCTACCAATTAGGTAGAATTTATTAGTACAATAAGGGCAAATAGTGCTCCCTCTTGGCATTGCCTTTCCACATTTTGGACACTTCCGATCAATTTCATCAGAAATATTGTCAACTTCTTTACCCTCAGAAATAAGCTTTATCCTCTGAGCTACAATAGAAAATCTAGTTGTTTGATCCATAGTAAAGCATGCTAAAATGCACTGCTCGTCATCTGATACACGAGTAGCTTCAAAAATACCATTTCCGACATAAATTGTTGTCTTGTAACCCTTATAATCGCAAATATTATATTGAGCAATTTCATTTTCATGATTGACAACCAAAATTTCTGTCTTAGTAGCAATCAAATAGCCATCAATAAATTTATTATTAATGTTTAAATCGCAAGGAATTGCAAAAAGAATATCATCCTCGCTAATAATTTTTGCTATAGCATTCTTAATAGACAAAGGTAATTCATATAATAAAGTCATAATTTTGTACCCACCTTACATTAAATCATCGTTTCGAGCAATCTTATACTTTTAGCATCTAACGATAAATAATCCGTCATTTCGTACCTATTTCCATCAATGTCAATTATAATTATTCGTGTATCCGTAATTTTCATGAAATTATTACTTCCATTTTGAACAGTTATTTTCTTCAAACCGGCTGAAGTTTCTATGTCCATATATACATATCCAAACTCATCTTTTAGAGTAAAAATATGGCTAACTTCAGGGGTGAAATACCTACGGTCAATTTCATCATGCAACATTTCTACTTTATCGGGAGATATCGTTTTTATATCTCTTATAATCCCAACTTCTTTTCCTAAATCACGATTTGTTCCAATCTCTCTTAAAGATATAAACTCATTTGGTTTTGATAATGGAAATATCCTGTAAACACTAATTCTTGGATAAAATTCCGTTTCACTCAACTTAAGAGAAATAAATCCGCCTACTGTCCTCTTTAATTCCATTTCATCATCATTCACGTACCTTATTTCAACAAGATCATCAATTGTTGAAACTTTTTTCTCCACTTCATCAATCATTGTTAGAAATCCCCTTTATCTTTAACGCTTCTTTTTGAATTTGATATAATTTATAATAAACTCCTTTTAGATTATTGAGTTCATCATGTGTGCCAGCCTCGACTATTTTGCCATTTTCAAGAACTATAAGTCTGTCTGCATCTCGTAATGTAGACAATCTATGTGCAATATTAAAAGTTGTCTTGCCCTTAGATAATTTTGAAAGGGCTTGTTGTATCTGACTTTCTGTCTGAGTATCAACTGAGGAGGTTGCTTCATCTAATATTAAAATCTTAGGATTTTTTAGAATAGCTCTTGCTATTGCCAACCTTTGTCGTTCTCCACCCGAAAGTCCGTGTCCACCTGCACCAATCATAGTATCGTAACCGTCTGGCAACTTCATAATAAAATCATGAGCATATGCTGCTTTTGCAGCGGCAATAATTTCTCCCATAGATGCTTCTGGTTTCCCATAAGCAACATTCTCGCCAACAGATCCAATAAACAAAAATGTGTCTTGAAGTACTATTCCTATATTATTTTTCAAATCATTAAGTGAAAGATCCCTAACATTATGTCCATCAATACTAATACTGCCTTCTTCAACATCATACAATCTTGTAATTAAGTTTATCAAAGTAGACTTACCAGCACCTGAATGTCCAACTATTCCAATTACCTCTCCTGGCTTAACATCAAGACTCACACTATTCAATACAGGTTTATTAGGTTCATAGCTAAATGATACATCCTTTAATACTATATGGCCTTCATAATTTTCAATTATTACAGGTTCACTTATTTCTCTTACCGTTGGTACTGCGTCTATAATTTCAAATATCCTATTTGCTGAATTCATAGCACCTGCCCACGTTTGCATAAGATTTGCAAACCACTGTAACGGCCCGTAAATCATACCAGCATATCCAACCATAGTAGTAATATCACCAAACAACATATTACCTTTAATTATTTGCAAGCCACCAAATATATAGATGGTTAATGACCCAAGCCACATAATTAACCCAACAATAGGAAATACGGTTGAAGCAGTTGTTCCTATATTTTGTCCAACCTTACTAAACCCAAAGCTTGCTTCAGCAAATGCTGTAGTTTCAATTTTCTCTTTACCAAAGGCTTTAACTACACGCAAACCAGCAAATGAATCATTCATTCTTGAATTCATTTTAGCATTTTTCCTATGGTATTTACCGAACATGCTATAGAATTTAGGTAGATAGGTTTTAAAAAATAAATATACGAATGGAGCTGGAAGTAAAACGATTGCAGTCAGCTGTGGGTTTATAGTAAACATAAAAACTGCGACACCAATAATATTTATAGCATTTACAATAATGTAAGGCAACCCATCATGAAAGAACCATTGTACATTATTTGCATCTTCATTTACTCTTGTCATCAAAGTACGTTTGTTTGTTTGTAAAGAAGCTCATTGAAAGATTTTGCATTGATTTAAATACATCTGTCCTTAAATCATATACTATCTCAACGGCCAAATATGAATTTATTCTACCATATAATATAGTGACAAAAATTGATAACACTCTAAGTCCAATTAAAATTGCCATTAGCTGCCACAACATATTATAATACTTACCGGTTGAGACCACTACATCATCAAAAAATACAGAACCAGAAAGCCACGGAGTGAAAATAGACAATATTGAACTCAGCAATATATATATCAAAATTAAAATTATATACTTTCTATAACTCTTAGCGTATGTCATTAATCTTGCAAAAACCTTTTTATGATTAACGCACTTTATGCATATTTTTGTAGCTGGTTCTGCATATGCGGTTCCACAACGTGGACAAGATCTATTTAAATCCTCATTCTCTATATCTTCATCAGTTATTTTCTTTCCATCTTTAATTTTGGCCATAAGTTTTGAAAATAAACCGAATTTCCTCGAATGAGTATTGCTATAATGGCATATTACAAAAAAAGAATCATTTTTCTTCGCAGTTAGCATACCTGAAGAAGTTAATACTTCTGTAGATATATCTGTAATTTCAGTTATATCATACTGTTTGAAGCTTCTCTCGTCCCATTTATCATTTCCAATTAATTTATCTGATTTTTTGAAAAGTTTAGAAACACTAGTGTTTCGGGGTATTCCCTCAACAATTAGCAAGGAGTCTACAGTTGCTATAACCCAGACTTCCATATATTTAGCGCTTTGCGATAAATCAGATTTTGCTACTAATAAAACACTTTCAGGATCTATGCTTCTTTCCTTTAGCGAATTTATTACATAGGCTGTTAACTTATCAAGCTTTTCCATAAATGATCACCTGTTCCATAGTCAATATTAACTTGCAATTTAAACATATTAACTTGCAATTTAAACATTTTAACACAAATAAAATATATTACAACATAAATATTAGAATATTTTAACATAATATATTATCTAATACCCATCTAATTATATGTTGCTTATTACTACAACCAATTACATCAGCGATCTTTTTTACTGGGTCAAGTGCATTTGAAACCGCAATCCCTACTCCTGCTACTTGTATCATTTCAATGTCATTCATATTATCTCCAATTGATATGACATTTTTGCAATCTACCTTTAAAATATCTATCAATTCTAGCAGAGCAGAACCCTTTGAAATTTCATTAGGTAGAAATTCTAAAAACTGAGGTTCGGTGAAAACAGCTCTGAATACATTACCATTTTCTTTAAGCCACTCGTTTGCATAAATATCAAGTTCATCTATTATCTCAGGATTTCTTGCTAGTAGTACCTTGTACCATCCATCTGCAACATTATCAATATTTTCATATATCGGTTCAATTAATTCTCTTGTAAGATGTTTATCTGTTTCCACTGTTTGCCTAACTATGTATAGACCATTATTTGAGTGTAATTCAACTCCTATATCAGGG
>Ga0123336_10005332_pt1 | contig 10258 bp, 10 predicted proteins | sample SSSSmetaG_FD_96466 | JGI IMG/M metagenome (GOLD analysis project Ga0123336, IMG submission 96466) | Glacier valley bacterial and archeal communities from Borup Fiord, Nunavut, Canada, to study Microbial Dark Matter (Phase II) - ​SSSS metaG | ecosystem: Environmental > Aquatic > Freshwater > Ice... | reverse complement strand
TCATGTCTGCTCGGCGGTCCCGCAGCTCGAAGAGCCGCATGGGCGCGAGGCTTCGCGAAGCCGCCGATCTGCCCGGGAGGTGGAAGTCATCAAGGAAGTCGTAAGCGTCTCGATCGGCTCGTCATCGCGCGACCACGAGGTCGAGCTCGAGCTTCTCGGCGAGAAGTTCAAGATCCGCCGAGAAGGCTACAACGGCGATCTGGCCGCTGCGGCCGCTCGTTTCGCGGAGCTCGACGGGACTGTCGACGCGTTCGGTATGGGCGGAATCGACATCTACCTGCGCGCGGACGGTCGCAAGTACTTCTTCCGCGACGCCAAGAAGCTCATCGCGGGAGTGCACAAGACGCCGATCCTCGACGGCAGCGGGCTCAAGGGCCCGGTCGAGGGCTCGACGGTGGACTACCTGATCAAGGAGTGCGGGCTGGAGCTGGCCGGCAAGAAGGTGCTGACGTGCTCGGCGGTCGACCGCTGGGGCATGACCGAGGCGCTCCAGAACGCCGGATGCGAGCAGGTCTTCGGCGACCTGATCTACGCGCTGGACGTCCCCATACTGCTTAAGCGCTGGGGAACGCTGCGAGCGTTCGTGCGTACCATCACGCCGCTCGCTTCCCAGCTCCCGTTCTCGGTGCTCTATCCGACCGGCGCCTCGCAGGACAAAGCCCCCAGGCCCAACCCGCGCATGGAGGCCCTCTACGGGTGGGCCGACATCATCGCCGGTGACTGGCAGTTCGTGAAGAAGTTCATGCCCGCCGACATGGCCGGCAAGTGGATCATCACCAACACCACGACCGCCGATGACGTCGCCCTTGCGCGCAGCCGTGGGGTGGAGCTGTTCGTCACGTCAACTCCCCGGTTGGACGGTCGCACGTTCGGCACCAACGTCATCGAGGCGACCATGGTCGCGCTCGACGGAGCCACCGGAGAGCTCACGCCTGAACGCTATCGCGAGCTGCTCGACAGCGTCGGATTCAAGCCGGATGTGCGCTGGCTCCAGCGCGAGAGCACCCCACCTGCGTAAGCGGTTGCTCGCAGGTTCATCTTCGGCAAGACGTTTGCTCTATCGTTGCTGGAAAGAGGGCACGTAGCGACCGAGACGGCAGGTAGCGTCAGGGTCGTGGCGGTGCTAGTATCCGACTGTTCAGGCAAGCTGTTGGGGAAGTGGTGCGACACCACACGCGTTCGCGTGCGTTGCCCTGTCCCCACTGGTGCTCGGTCGCTTCGATGCGGTCGTAGCGGTAGGGAGTGATCGTACGTGAACAAGCGTGCCAGAACGCGTCTCATCGGCGTGACTGCAATCATTCTGATTGCGGTTGCAGCCATCGTATTGACCACAGGTAACAAGTCCGGCGCGTACACGGCGAACGTTGAACTCGTGTCCAAGGACGCATCGCTGGTCGGCAAGCGCGTCAAGGTCAGCGGTACCGTCATCGCGGGTTCGTGGGACAAGAAGTCCGATCCTATGCGCTTCACCATCCGCGATGAGGCCGACAAGGCCGCGTCCGGTCCCACGCTCAAGGTCATCTACAGCGGCTCCGTCCCGTCGACGTTCGGTGACGGCGTCGTAGCGATCGTCACCGGCGAGCTGTCCAAGGACGGCGTCGTCAACGCGAACGAGATGATCACCAAGTGCCCCTCGAAGTACGAGTCGGCTGAGGGCGCAGTGCCCGTGGCCGATCTCGTCGGCAAGGGCGCTTCGATGGTCGGCAAGACGGTTCGTATGACCGGCTACGTCAAGCCGGGCACGATTGCGGCCGCCACGAGCGGGGACCGCTTCATCGTCGCCGAGAAGGCGGACGGAACCGGAACGTCCCTGCCCGTCGCGTTCACCAGCGCGCTCCCGTCAGGCATGAAGGATGGCTCGCAGGTCGTCATGACCGGTGCGCTTGAAGCCGACGGCAAGTTCGTGGCAACGACCCTTGCGCTCGAACAGGGTCAGAAGTAACTGATTACCAAGGACCGCGTCCGGAGATCCGGGCGCGGTCCTCGAAGTGACCACCGATCGAACGGAGTCGATGCATGGTAACGCTGGGGCTTGTTCTACTCGGGGTGGCGCTCCTTGCCGGTGCCGTATCGGTCGGAGCACTTCTGTGGGGACGTAGTCTCGGACGCGGGGGCGAAGGCGTCACCCACGCTGGCTACCTCGCGACCTTCGTCGCGATGGGCGCGTTGACCATCACGATTCTCATCATGGTGGCCGCCTTCTTCAGGGGCGACTTCACGTTCTACTACGTTGCGCAGAACCACAGCACGGACGTCTCGAGCCTATCGTGGCTCTACAAGCTCTCCGGCCTGTGGGCCGGTCGCGAGGGATCGTTCCTCCTGTGGGCTTGGTTGTTGTCGCTGTTTGCGTCATGGGTCGCCTACAAGCGGCTCGAGTTCACCGACGCGCTGTCCAACATGGGGCTGATGGTGACCAACCTCGTCCTGTTCCTGTTCACGGCCGGCATGCTCTTCTCCGAGCCGAACAACCCCTTCAAGGTGACTCCTGCCGGTCTTCTCGATCCGGCGACCGGCAAGCTCATCGGCGAGGCCGCCGCGTGGGGGATGAACCCGCTGCTCCAGCACTGGGCGATGATCATCCACCCGCCGACACTGTTCATCGGCTACGCGGGTCTCACGATTCCGTTCGCATTCGCGATGGCGTCTCTGATCGTGGGCGACAGTTCCAAGAAGTGGATCGAGATCGTCGACCGCATCACCATCTTCTCGTGGCTGTTCCTCGGAATGGGTATCGGGCTCGGCTCTGTATGGGCCTACGTGGTCCTTGGATGGGGCGGCTACTGGGGCTGGGATCCGGTGGAGAACGCCTCGCTGCTCCCGTGGCTCACGGGAGTCGGTCTCATCCACAGTTTCACGGTCTATCGTCGTCGCGACGGCTTCAAGCGCTGGGCGATCATGCTCTCCGCCTCGACCTTCGCGCTCGTCATCCTCGGCACGTTCATAACGCGTTCCGGCATCGTCACGTCGGTGCACTCCTTTGAGGCCGACCCGGTCTCGCTGTACCTGTTCCTCAGCATGATCATCGGTGCGCTTGTCGCGGCCGTCGTGGGCATCGCTATGCGGTGGGAGATGTTTGCGGGCAACGACGAGTTCGAGTCGCTGTCCAGCAAGGAAGCCGCGTACTACTTCAACAACGTGATCATGATGGTCGCCGGTTGGCTCGTGGCGTACCTGACGATCACCTCTGCGCTTCCCAAGTGGATGCTCTTCGGCGGGCGATCGATTCCCGCATCGACGTTTGACGCCGTGGCGCGACCGGTCGGCGTGCTCTACGTGCTGATCCTCGCCGTCTGCCCACTGCTCTCGTGGAAGGGCACCGACGGTCGCACCTTCTGGAACCGTCTGAAGTGGCCGCTCGTCGGCGGCGGTGTGATAGCCGCGCTGCTCCTGACCGACTTCTTCACCACGTTGCTTCCGATCTACAAGCGCATGATCGCCATGGGCACCGAGCCGGGGCTCAGGATGGCTCAGGCCGGACCGGCCTGGTACTACAGCACTATCGCCGTCGTCGGGCTGCTCACGGCATCGCTCCTCATCGCCACCACCACGGCGCTCTTCATCGACGGTGCCCGCAAGCGTGCGGCCGCCCGCGGGGAGAACTTCTTCCAGGCGCTGCTCTCGATCTTCACCAAGGCTCGCTCGCAGTCGGGCGGCTATCTCGCGCACATCGGTATCGGCGTGATCCTCATCGGACTGGTGGGTTCGGCCATGTTCGTACAGGACCAGACGTTCACCATCCCCGCGAAGGCTGGCTCGACGTTCACGGTGGACAGGTACAAGTTCACCTATACCGGATCCAACGATACCCAGCTGGCCAACGGTGACGTCTCCTCGGTGATCAATCTCGACGTCACTCATGACGGCAAGTCCGTGGGTACGGTGAGGCCCGGCATGCTCCAGTTCGCCCAGCAGGGGCAGACGAAGCTGGAAGCCAAGGTGCTCTCCGAGCCGCTGCGCGACGTGTTCGTGGTGTTCCAGGGCTCTGGGGAGACTGGCGAGCTCACGATCAACGTGAAGATCAACCCGCTCATCTCCTTCGCCTGGGCCGGTTTTGCGATCCTGTTGCTCGGCACCGCGCTCGCGGCATGGCCGAAGGCCGGCGGAGAGCTGCGCGCGGTGCCGGTGGCCAGGGGCAAGGCATCGCCGAGCAAGTCGCGTTCGAAGACCGCGACTCGCTAGCGAATGACTGACACCCAAGCCACAGACCTCGCACTGGAGGTCCGGGACCTGTCCCGGACCTTCGGCGCGCGCAAGGCCCTCGACGGCGTCAGCTTCGAGCTGCCACGCGGCGCGTTCCTGTCGATCTTCGGTCCGAACGGCGCCGGCAAGACCACCATGCTCAAGGTGCTCTCGACGCTCACGAGCCCTGCGAAGGGCACGGCCAAGGTCATGGGGCTCGACGTTGTCGCCGACGCGGTGGAGCTGCGCGAGCGTATCGGATTCATCAGCCATAACCCGTTGCTCTATCCCGACCTCACCGCCGAGGAGAACCTCCAGTTCTTCGCGGAGCTGTACTGCCTCGACGAGCCGGAGAAGCGCATCAAGGAGCTCCTCCAAGCCGTGGAGCTCGACCATCGCCGGCTCGACGCGGTGAGGACGTTCTCGCGTGGCATGACGCAGCGCCTGTCGATCGCGCGCTCGCTGCTGCACAAGCCGGACGTGATCTTCCTCGACGAGCCCTACTCCGGGCTCGACCCCCATGCGATGGACATCCTCGACTCGCTGATCGCGCAAGTGCGCGACCAGCACACCTTCGTGATGATCAGCCACGACCTGCAGAAGGGTCTCGAACTGTGCAGCCACGCACTGATCCTTGCCAAGGGCAAAGTCGTGCTGTTCGAGGAGAAGGAAGATATCGACCCCGATGTCTTTGCCGATACGTACCGACGCACTGTCGGCATGGGGGTGTCATAGGGCCATGGCCAAGACATCATCCATGCGCCAGTTCAGGGCGATACTCAAAAAAGACATCGTCATGGAGCTGCGCACTAAAGAGATGCTCACCTCGATGGGCCTCTACGCGGTGCTCGTGCTCGTCGTCTACGAGATCGCGCTCTCGCAGGCGGGTTCGTCCTTCGACATCCTGCGCATCGCTGCCGGGCTCCTGTGGCTGGCGATCATCTTCACGTCGCTTCTCGGCCTGAACCGCTCGCTCGTGCACGAGAAGGACCAGGGGTGCCTCGACGCGCTGTTGCTCGCGCCCGTCGACCGCCCGGTCATTTTCTTCGGCAAGGCCATCGGCAACCTGATCTTCCTGTCAGTCGTGGAAGTGATCGTGCTGCCGCTGTTCTACTTCTTCTTCCTCGCCGGCAAGCCACTCGGTGGCCCACTGTGGATGCTGCCGCTTCCCCTGATCGTCGGATCGATCGGCATTGCGGGTGTCGGCACGCTTCTGGCTACCATGTCGGTGAACACGACGGGCAAGGACCTCATTCTTCCGGTGCTGTTCATCCCGGTGATGTTCCCGCTGCTCTATGCCAGTGTCGCCGCGACATCGGCCGTGCTCATCGGCGATGCTGGCTACGTTCAGGTTTTCTGGCAGGCAGTGACGCTCGGCGCGGGATACGATGCCATAATGATTCTGGCCGCATACGGCTTGTACGAGTTCATCATCGGCGCATAGGGCGCCGCAACGACACTTTGAGAGAGGCGGTCGCGAGTGGCTGACCGAAGCGTTACACAGCGCAGGTTCCTCGGCATGCCGGGCAACGTGTGGACGCTTGTGTTGCTGGGTGTGGGCGCGGTGCTCACCACCATCGACTACATCATGGCTTTCTTCTATACGCCGCTGGTAGAGGGCGCGCAGGTCAGCGAGATGATCAATGGCGCCACAGTGCCCGCGACGCGCATCATCAACGGCATCGCGGTCAGCAGCCAGCTCCTGTACTCGCAGAAGATCTTCTACTTCCACGTGCCGGTGGCGATCGGGTCGTTCCTGATCTTCTTCTTCACGGCCTACTACGGCGTACGCTTCCTGCTCACCAAGGAGAAGCGATACGACACCCGCGCAAGAATCGCGACCGAAGTCACGCTGATGTTCGTCATCCTGACGCTCATCACGGGCGACATCTGGACCCGTTTCGAGTGGGGTGTGTGGTGGGTGTGGGAACCGCGCCTGACCACGTACTTCATCATGACCCTGCTTGTCATCGCATACTTCGTTCTGCGCAGCTCGATCGAGGACGAGGAGCGGCGCGCAACGTACGCGGCCGTGTTCGGAATCATCGCGTTTCTCGATGCACCCATCTCGTTCATGATCACGCGTCTCATCCCGTCATCGGTGCACCCGGTTGTGCTCCGAAGTGGTGGCGGCCTCACCGGACCGCAGCTGGTTGCGTTCCTTCTCGGCCTGTTCGGAATGCTCATGGTCGCGTGGGTGGTCTATCAGGTCCGCCTGCGTGAAGAGCTCGCCAAGGAACGAATCGAAGCGCTCAAGGCAGCCCTCGAGGGCTAGCGGATAGGAGAAACTAAGATGGATCCGGTACTGAGCGAGATCTACCGCAACGTCATCAACGCAGCCCCCTACGTGCTCGCCGCCTACGGCCTGCTGTGGATCGGTCTGTTCGGCTACATCACCATGGTGCTCATGCGCATGAGCGGGCTGGAGAAGCAGCTCAGCGTGCTCGAGGATGCCATGGCGCTTCGAGCGGGCAAGACCCCCGGCTCCGAGTAGTCCTCGGCTTAGGGGTTCTGCGGCCGGCTCGAAACGGGTCATTCGCGGCCATCGGTTAGAATCAAACGTGCATTCGATACGCGTCGGCAGGGAAGGAGGACGAGCATGGAACAGGCATCAGCGGTTCTGTTCTGGTTTGCCCTGGCGCTCTACATCAGCGCGACGGTGCTCTATGCCTACCAGTTCGTCCTCAAGCGTTCGAAGGTCGGGTGGTGGGCGCGCTTCCTCACCGGCGCAGGCTTCATCTGTCAGACGGCCTCCATCGGGGCTCACTCCATCGCGACGAGCGGCACGCAGCTCACCGGCGCCAACCAGCTTATGCTGGCGTCATGGGCGCTCGTGCTCCTGTACTTCGTGATGGAGCATCTCATCAAGATCAAGATCTACGGCACGTTCCTCGTGCCGGTAGCCGTGCTCTTCATGGCCGCAGCGCAGATCATCGGCGGGCTCGTCGGGCAGGCCGAACTCACGGCCGTGCAGCTCGCGCAGCTCGACGACTGGCGTGTGGCTTTTCACGTGGCGCTCATCGTGTTCGCCAACGCCGGCTTCGCGTTCGGGGCGGTCTCCTCGGCGCTCTACCTCTTCCAGGAGGGGCAGCTCAAGAGCCGCAAGTCGAACACGCTGACGCGGCGGCTCCCTTCGCTGAGCACGCTGCAGAGCGTCGGCCGCCGGGCCATTTCGTTCTCGTTCCCGGTCTACACGGCGGGACTGCTCCTCGGTATCATCCGCGCCATCGAAGTGCACGTGCCGCACTGGTGGTTCGACCCGCGCATCATGATGTCGGGGCTGGTTCTCGTCACCTTCGGCGCATACCTGACGCTTATCTCGCGCCATCAGGCCACGAACCGCACCACCTCGCGTGTAGCGATCGTCGGCTTCGTGTTCGTCGTCATCCTTGCGGTCATTGCCCGCACGGTGTCCGGCGGCTTCCACGTCTTCGGACTCTAGGCGGCTGATCATATGGCCGTGAAGGATCCCAAATCGTACTACCCGGTGTTCCTCGACCTCACCGGCCGGCTGGCCGTGGTCGTTGGCGCCGGACACGCGTCAGAGCGCAAGATCGCGCAGCTCGTGCGTTATGGCGCCGATGTCACGCTGATCACCTTCGGGGCAACGCGCAAGATGCGTCAGCTCGAGGCCGGCGGCCTCATCACCATCGAGCCACGCGGCTACATTCGCGGCGATCTCGACGGCGCGTTTCTCGTCGTGTGCGCCGAGACCGGCGAGATAGCCTCGGCGGTCTACGCTGAGGCCGAGTCGCGCGGCTGCCTGATCAACGTCCTCGGCAATCCGGCGCTGTCGAGCTTCATCGTGCCGTCCAACGTGCAGCGCGGCCCTCTCCAGATCGCGATATCGACCGGCGGCGCGGCGCCCGCGGTGGCCAAGCAGCTCCGCCAGCAGCTCCAGGAGCAGTTCGGTCCCGAGTGGGCCACCTACGTGACGCTTCTCGGCGAGATTCGTGCGTTGGCGTTCTCTCGCCTGGCCGACGTCGACGCGCGCCACCGCATCATCGCGGCCGTGGCCGACAACGACCTGCTCGACCGCATCGTGGAAGGCGAGGAGCTTTCAGCCGAGACGGTGTATGACGAGTTCGTCGCCGCCGACGAGGCAGCGCTCGCACTGGTCGCCGCCGATGAGGCAGCGCTCGCCATGGCCGCGGAGAAAGCAGCGATGAGCGCCGACGACGCCGATCAGGCGCCCGCTTCGGCAGAGTCAGGGGAGTCCGAGTGACACAGCGAATCAGCGTGATCGTGACCGGCGGCAGCAGCGGCATGGGACTGGCAACCGCCAAGCTCTACGCTGCGCGCGGTTGTGACGTCGCGATCATCGGTCGCAGTGCCGGCAAGCTCGCCGCCGCGACCAGTGAGCTCCGGGCGATCGCCACCGCCCCCGGACAGCGCATTGAGAGCCGCGCCGCAGACCTCTCGAACTTCGAGGCTGCACGCGGCGCCATCGATTCGCTCGTCGAGAGCGGCTTTGGGCCCGACATCCTCGTCAACTCCGCCGGCGTGATCGTGCCCGGTGAGTTCGCAACCATGCCGCTGGCCAACTTCGAGAGCAACATCGACAACGGCTACTGGAGCGTGGTCTACCCATGCCGCGCTGCCGTGCCGCACATGCTCGCGCGCGGCCGTGGCAGCATCGTCAACGTGAGCTCCGTCGCCGGCTATCTCGGCATCTACGGCTACACCGGCTACTCGTCGGCGAAGTTCGCGGTGATGGGCTTCACCGAGGCGCTGCGCTTCGAGATGAAGCCGCATGGTATCAGCGTGCACGTGGTGTGCCCGCCCGATACCGATACGCCCGCGCTTGCCTTCGAGCACACGCTGCGCCCCGCGGAGACCGACGTGATCGCGGGCAACATCAAGCCGATCTCCCCGGAGAAGGTGGCCGAGGCGATCGTGCGAGGAGTCGCGCGAGGCAAGTACCTCATCATTCCCGACGCGCTGAGCTCGTTCTACTTTCGTCTCAAGGGCCTTTTGCCCGAGGTGTTCTTCGCTATCGTTGACGGAGACGTGAAGAAGGCGCGGAGTTCAGCGGGCCTGCTCCCCGAGGTGGCCGTGGCAATCGCCGAGGGTGACGGCAGTGAGACTGGCATTTCCAAGCGCTGATCGGGGAGTCTCGGCGCGGGGTTTGCTCGCAGTCAGGGCAGATTCCTTAATTGCCGCTAAGGCTTGCTCGGTGATAAACTCTCGACGTTCAGGCAGGAGCAGTGATGCGTTCATATAGTGAGTACGTTACCGCCCTCGCCGGGCCTGCTTGCCTGAACAACAACGCACCGCTCCGGCGAGGGCGTTCCTATGCCTCCTACGTGGTAAGGCGAGAAGCGATTACATGCATCTGACACTCGTCGGGTTGAGCCACAAGACCGCACCGGTCGAGATTCGCGAAAAGCTCACGTTCCCGGCGCACCGCCAGGAGGATGCGCTGTCGCTTCTCACCTCGACTCCGGCTATCGCCGAAGCGGTCATCGTCTCGACCTGCAACCGCACAGAGATCTACGCCGTGACAGCCGCAGGTGCGGACGGTCCCGGCGCGATCATGGATTTCATGGCCGACTACCACGGCCTGGACCGCCACGAGCTGGTTCGCTACCTCTACATCTCAGAGGGCGAAGCCGTGGTGCGCCACCTCTTCCGCGTCGTCGCCTCGCTGGATTCGATGGTACTGGGGGAGGCTCAGATCCTCGGCCAGGTCAAAGAGGCCTACGACCACGCGTTAACAACGGCGGCTGCCAGCGCGTCTTCAACAAGCTGTTCCGCCAGAGTTTCGAAGTCGGCAAGCGCGTGCGCTCGGAAACCGAGATCGGCGAGAACGCGGTCTCGATAAGCTACGCGGCGGTCGAGCTGGCCAAGAAGGTATTCGACACGCTCGAGGGCCGCACCATCCTCGTGCTCGGCGCCGGCAAGATGAGCGAGCTGACTGCCAAGCACCTCGTGAGCAATGGGGTGAAGAAGGTACTTGTCGCCAACCGTACCTACGAGCGGGCGGTCGAGCTGGCCGACAAGTTCGACGGCGAGGCCATTCCCTACGACGACCTGTTCACGCGCATGGCCGAGGCTGACATCCTGACCTCCTCCACCG
>Ga0123336_10005331_pt1 | contig 10258 bp, 11 predicted proteins | sample SSSSmetaG_FD_96466 | JGI IMG/M metagenome (GOLD analysis project Ga0123336, IMG submission 96466) | Glacier valley bacterial and archeal communities from Borup Fiord, Nunavut, Canada, to study Microbial Dark Matter (Phase II) - ​SSSS metaG | ecosystem: Environmental > Aquatic > Freshwater > Ice... | reverse complement strand
GTGCGCTACTGGCCGGACAAGCTAACGCTGGACAACTACGTGGGCGTGTTCCGCGACCAGCCTTTTGCGCTCAATTTGCTCAACAGTGCGGTGGTGGCCATTGGCACCGTTCTGCTCAGCCTGTTACTCGGCGTGCTCTCGGCCTACGCGCTAGGCAAATTCCGCTTTCGTGGAAAAACCAGCATCATGTACATTGTGCTGGCAGTCAGCATGTTCCCACAAATTGCAGTGCTGGGTGGCCTGTACACCGCTATTCAGGGCCTGGGACTGTACAACACCTGGGGCGGCCTGATTTTTTCCTACATGATTTTTACCCTGCCGTTCACGGTCTGGACCTTGACCAGCTTCGTGCGCGAAATTCCGCACGAACTCGAGGAAGCCGCCCAAGTGGACGGCGCAACGCCCTTGCAAACCCTGTTCAAGGTGATGCTTCCGGTGATGATGCCCGCCCTGGTGACGACGGGCCTGCTGGCCTTTATCAACGCCTGGAACGAGTACCTGTTCGCGCTGACCTTCACGGCGGACAACAAAGCCCGCACCGTTCCAGTGGCCATTTCGCTGTTCTCTGGGGCCAGTCAGTACGAGCTTCCGTGGGCCGGAATCATGGCCGCCAGCGTGGTTGTTACCGTTCCACTCATTATTCTGGTGCTGTTCTTCCAGCGCAACATCGTCGAGGGTTTGACGGCGGGCGCGGTGAAGGGGTAGGCGGTAGGCGGTTTTCGGTTCTCAGTTTTTGTCTTGGACAGAACGGCACTGTCTTGAGCAGAACGGCACCTACCGGGCCTGCTCGCGTCTTGGCCCAACTGCGCTGTCTTGGTCTGAACGGCACCTTCCGGGCCAGACCGCACCTCTCGGGGCGGGCCGCCTCTCGGGCCTGTCCGCCGGTTTTCAGTCAAACCCTCGCTCGAGCGGGGGTTTTTTATATACATCGCTTCTCAAGGTCAGGCACGGTTTTGAGGGATTAACAAAAATACCGCCACACCCAAGACCAACAAGCCCAGAATTCGTTTTCCCTCGAGCGGCACGGGCGCAGCGCCTGCCAGACCCAGCGTATCCACCACCACACCCACCACAATCTGACCCAGAATGACCGCCGCCGTGCCCGCCGTGACCCCGATGCGTCCGAAGGCCAGAGAAACGCCCATCACGATAAGCAGACCCAGCGAACCCGCCACAGTCAGGTAAATTCCAGTTTCACGCGTAAGGGCTACCGCGCCCCAGCCTCGAGTGATGACCACGCCCAGCAGGATAATTCCCGCCACCACCCCTCCCAGAAAGTTGGTGTAGAGACCCGTCAGCACCGGGCCGATTTGAGTTCCCATCCGACTGCTGATGGTGGTCTGAATGCCGATGAAAACCCCAGAAAGAATGGCGATTAAAATTCCCACAACAATTAAGCTAGACATGTTTTTCAGTATAAGGGCCTCGAGCGGGGTCCCAAATGCTTTATGCGCTTCGAGCAGCTCGAGTGCCCAACACAGGGCAGCACCCTATCCCCCTTACCTCGAGACTGGGTTTCGAGGAGCAACCCGCCTGGACAAGATACCGCCTCGAGCGAAACCCCCCAATTTATGGCCTATTCTGACCGTTTTCCCAAGCCGCTTGGAGCAGAGTTCTCAACCCCTCTCATGCCGCCACGTTATAGACTCGAGCATATATGAAACGCGCTGTTACGGTCACTTTTGGTCTGCTTTCTGCTGCACTGCTCTTTGGGTGTAGCGGGGGTACGGACACTACGGGAACAGGAGGAGGCAAAGAAACTTTGCGCTTCCGGGATGCCAGCCTGCCTCCGGCCTACAAGGAAGAAGCGTTCAACGCTAACTTACAGCTCAACGGAGGGGTCGGCCCCTACCAGTACCGCCTTGCGGATGGCGATTTACCCCCTGGAATCGCCCTGAATGGCCCGGTTCTCTCCGGCACGCCCACCCAGCCGGGAAGCTACAGCTTCACCCTGCGGGTCAGCGACGCCTCACTCTCGAGTACGGTGCAAAAGTTCTCGCTGGCGGTGCAGGAACAGCCCACGCCGGTGCTCTCGCTCGAGCTGCCCGTGACCGAAGTGCGCGACAGCACCCGTATTCCGCTGCGAATCACCGGAGCGCGCAAGGTCGGCTCGGCCCGCCTGACCTGGCGGGTTCCCGAGGGGGTCACGGTGAGCGCGGTGAACGCCGGAAACGCCAAGCCACTGACCTTCTGGCAGGTCAAGGAGGGCAAGCTGACCGTGGACATGGGCTTTGCCGCGTCGCCCGCTCGAGAAGACATCCTGGCTTTTCTGAGCTTGAAAATGGCGAAACCCATGAAGATGGCCCCCGGCAACATCGGCTTCGAGGTGCGCTCGAGCGAGGGGAAAACCCTCAACAAGAACGCACTGCCCGAACTCGTTCCGGTCATACCTGCCGCTGACCCCGCGAAGGTAGACCCCACCAAAATGCCGCCTGCTGCTCCGGGAGAAACACCGCCCTCGAGCACGCCGCCCGTAACAACACCGCCTGTGACGCCTCCAGTAGCTCCAACGACGCCGCCCGACCCGACTAAACCCGACCCGACTAAGCCTGACCCAACTAAACCGGACCCAACTAAACCGGACCCAACTAAACCGGACCCAACTAAACCGGACCCCGTGACACCGCCTACAACGCCGCCACCACCTACAACGCCGCCTACACCCGACCCCACTCCTCCCCCAACGGGCGGTAACAAATGAGCGCCCTCGAGATGAAAACCCTTGCTCGAGCCGCCGTGTCGCTGTCGCTGCTCTCGCTGACTTTTGCGGCGCAAGCGACCACCCTGGTTCCACTCACGCTGTCGCAGCAGATTAAAAAGGCTGATTTAGTGCTCTACGTGCGGGTTCTGGGCGTAGTGCAGGAGAACCGCACCCTGGGCAAGGAAACGCTGCCCTGGCAGGTTTACACGCTCGAGGTGCTCGAGTCTCTGGTCGGGGACGCCACCGCGCTGCCCCAGAAAGAGGGTAAGCCCACCCTCTCGGTACTGGGTGGAGTGGATTTCACGCTCGAGGGCGCACCCACGCTCAAAGCGCCCGTCAACAAAGACCCCGGCGGCGAGTATATTCTGATGCTCTACAAGGGCAGTTTCGATTCGCCGTTCGTGGGCTTCAATCAGGGCGTTTACCCAACCTTGAGCGGCAAGGTGCAAAATTATCCCGGCAACCGCACCGAACTGGGCGAAACTGATTTGAAAGTCTTCAAAAACAAGGTCATCGTGCTCAGGGGCGGCCAATGATGCGACCAGTGATGCGGGCAATGTTGCGGCGCTCGAGCGTCATCTTTTTTACCGCTCTGGCCCTGCTGGGCGCGGCTCGAGCGGCAGAGGTTCCAGCCCTGGCCACCGGGGACGCCGAAAAAGCGCTGCGCGAGGCCCTCAAAGCCTTCGAGGGCGGCGGTTTGAGTTTTACCCTGCGCTCTCAGGGCGTGACCACCCCGCTTTACACCCTGGGCGGCGGCGTACCGTTTAACCCGGACAGCGGCAGCCGCACCCTGGTTCGCAAGGGTGGAGTGCGCGAAATTCAGGTGAACGCCGCCGGAAGAGCTTTGCCCCTGCCCGACGTGTGGCGCTCCGAGGCGGCGCGTCTGCTAGGACTCGAGGAGCCGATTTTTCTCAGCGGCCCCCGACCTGCCACCGACGCCGACCGCAAGGCACTCAAGACTCGCTTTTTCACCGGAGCCGACCTCAACGGAGACGGCAAGATTGACCTTAGCGACCTAGGGATTCTGGCGGGTAGTTACGGCAAGGTCGCGCCCGGTCAGCGCGGCGACCTCAACGCCGACGGCAAGGTGGACGCTGCCGACATCAAACTGTTTCAGGAACTGTACAAGTTCGAGTAGCTCGAGGACCCGGTAAGTGACCGGAAGTACCCCGAAAGGTTGGGGTACTTTTCTCGTTTAGCCTCCCTCCGCTCGAGCTGTACTAGACTGCGCTCCAGGATGACACCGTGCTCCAGGATGACCGAATGCTCGATTTGAACGCGGGTTGGTGGACCCGAATCACCCCAGAAAAGCTGGACCGGATGCTGGGGAGCCACCCTGAGCTGTGCGCTGGCCTCAAGGTGCGCCGTTACGCCCTGCTGCTCGAGGCCAGTGGGGAGTGGAGCAGCGAACTGCAACTCTACGTGCTGGGCGACTCCTGGCCCCAACTCGAGCGCAATCGCCACCTGCTCGAGCGCACCTTGCGGGAGTGGCTGAGCTTTCCGGCCAACTTTTTTATCAGCTACGCGCTGGACTCGAGCGGATACGACGCGGTGGGCTGGGTCGCGGGAATGAATTGAGGGCGCTTCGCGCCGCAGAAGGCAGAAGGCAGAAGGCAGAAGGCTAAAGATTCAACTGACTCTTCGAGAGATTCGGAACCCTCGAGCGGTAAATGCGTGTAGGGAACAGCTTTCTGCCTTCTGCAACGCTCGAAGAGCGTCTATTTAAACCTCCACCTCGAGCCGAGAAATCCCCCGAATCACGAAGCCGCCGCCGTACTCGAGCGAAGCTTCATCCACCTGCATTTGGGGGAAGCGCTCGAGCACCGCTTTGAGCAACAGGGCCAACTCGAGGCGGGCCAGCGGTGCGCCCAGGCAGTAGTGGATGCCCAGGCCAAAGGTAAGGTGTGGGTTGGGGCTGCGCTCGAGCCAGAGTTCATCGGGCCGCTCAAATTTGCGTGGGTCGCGGTTGCCCGAGGCGTAGAGCAGGCAGATTTCCTGGCCCCGCTCGAGCTGCACGCCGCCAATGTCCATATCCTCGAGCACAAAGCGCTCGAACATCGGCAGCGGGGTGTCGAAGCGCAGCAACTCCTCCACCGCCGTTTTGAACAGCACTGGAATGGCTTCACTCGAGCGTGCCGCGCTAATGAGTTGCGCTCGAGCCTTTTCATTGCGGCTCAGCGCCAACACAGCGGCGCTCGAGCCGTTCACCGACGCCTCGTGTCCGGCGTTGAGCAGCAAAATACAGCTCGAGATAAACTCGGTTTCACTGAGTTTGTCGGTTCCGTCTCTGGCCTCGATGAGCGCGGTGATGAGGTCGTCTCGAGGGCGAAGGCGGCGCTCGTGTGCCAGACCGCGCAGGTACTCGGAGAACTCGAGCACGGCGCTGTTGGCCTGCTGTTGTTGCTCCTCGGAAAAACCCAGCTCGTAGAGTTTGACGATGGCGGCAGACCAGGGCCGCAACAAAGGCTGGTCCTCGGCGGGCACACCCAGCAGTTCTGCGATGACCGCCACCGGCAGCGGCTCGGCTAAATCGGTCACGAAGTCAAAGCTTTTACGGTCCTCGAGCGGGTCCAGAATGCGCCCAATCAGCGCCTGCACCCTCGGCAGTAAAGCTTCTACCCGGCGCGGAGTGAACACCTGCGACACGAGCGAACGCAAACGGGTGTGGTCGGGCGGCTCGAGGTCAAGCATGTGGCTCGAGTTGAAAGCGTCAAAATCGGCCTGACGCGGGTCCTGTGGAGGCCAGCCCAGTTCGTCCCTGGAGAGCACATGCAAAATGCTACGCCCCAAGCGTTTATCACGCAGCAGGGCGGCAATGTCGTCGTAGCGGGTAAAAAACACTTTGTTGTAATTTGGCTCGAGAAAAACGGGTGCGGTTTCGCGCAACTCCTCGAGCCTGGGATAAGGATTGCGAACAAAATCCAGGTCAGTCAAATTCAGGCGTCGCTCGAGCATCTAGGAACTCCTCTCTGGGTGTGGGACTTCCAAAATAGAAACGACAGGCATTTTCTCCCCCTCTCCCCCGCCCCCCCGCCCCCCCTCAATCTTTTTGGGTCGTAAATCGGTGCTGTTGAATTTTCCCTGCGCCTCAGCCAGACCCTTTTCAGCCCACAGCAGCGCGGCGTCTCGAGCCAGAATTACAAGTTCCTCGAGCATGGCTTTCTCGCCCTCCTGCCACTTGCTCAGCACCCAGTCCACCACCTTCCACCCCGGCGGCGGCCTCGAGATGCCCAATTTCAGGCGGCTGAACTCCTCGGTTCCCAGACCATCCGCGATGCTCCTCACCCCGTTCTGCCCGCCCGAACGCCCGCCGTGGCGCAGCCGGAGCAGCCCGAAGGGACTGTCCAGATCGTCCTGAACCACCAGCAAATCTGCTGGCTCGAGCTTGTAAAAACGCAGCAGCGGCCCCACCGCCTCACCGCTCAGGTTCATGTAGGTTTGAGGCTTCAGGAAAATCACTTTCTCAGTTCCGACCCTCGCTTCAAAGGTCTCCCCTTTCAGCACTTTTTGCCAGGAGCCGCCTAACTTTGAACGCAATGCCTCGAGCACCAGCCAGCCCGCGTTATGGCGGGTCTGGGCGTACTGAAGCGTGGGGTTGCCCAGTCCGACGACGAGTTTCATGGGGTGTCCGGGAGTGGGGAATCGGGAATCGGGAGTGGGGAATCGGGAATCGGGAGTGGGGAATCGGGAGCCATTTGGGACGGATTTATCCACAAAGGTTTACAAGTCGGTAGGGGCACAGGGTCATGCGCCCTGAAACTCGAGCGAGCCGTAAGAAAGTTCAGAATGTGACTCCTCGAGCCGAAAACAAATCCAATCATCTGCTCAGAATAACGCCCAGGCGGGGTCAATACGGTGGATTACGGTGCAAAGGCTCAAGCGCCCACCCTTTACCAATCTGTCCCTCGGAAGGTGACGCTTTGCTAATGTGAACTGAACTGGATTTCTAGAAAACAGGCGTATGATGGTGCTCGAGGAGGTTCACCCAAGTGGACATCTACTCATCGGCAACCTTACTGGGGCTTTTAGGACTCACCGCAATGGCTTTTGCAGGCGTGTCCTCAGGTCACGGTTCGCATACGGGTTCACACGGGCATGGGGCGCACTCGAGCGTCGCCTATGTCAACCACTCGCACGGCACACACGCAACCCCCCTCAACCCCGTCCCACACGGCTTAAACTGGCTGGCTCTGGTCTCGCCTCGAGTGCTGTTCGCAGTGATTTTGGGCTTCGGCCTGACCGGGATGATTCTGCGCGGCCTGCTTCCTATGCCGCTAGTCATTCTCGCGGCTCTGGCGGGTGCGGTGGCCTTCGAGAGCCTGCTGATTCGTCCGCTGTGGACCTTTTTGCTGCGCTTCCAGTCGCGCCCCGGCAGCACGCTCGAGCGCTCGGGTCCGCTCACCCGCGCCTTGGCTGCCACGGATTTTAACGCGCAGGGTGACGGCCTGATTGAACTCGAGTTCGACGGTCAGGTGCGGCAGGTTCTGGGCACGCTCGAGGAGGGAGAGCGGAAAGCAGGCTTGCGAGTGCGGCGCGGCGACGCGGTGCGGGTGCTGACGGTGGACCCTTCAAATGGGAACTGTCGGGTATCCAAGCTGGCGGCTTAGCTCAGCTTCGCTTTAGCGCAAACGTCAAACGTCAAACGTCTGGAAAGTATTTGAAAGCACTGGTCCGAAGATTGCTTTGGTAGGGGCGCATAGCCATGTGCCCTCCTTCGCTCGAGCTTCAAAAGCCTCCCCCCAATTTTGCCCTCTGCCCTTTACCCTCGGCGGCGCAAAGCGCCCTCTGGAGGTTTCACTCATGGACACGCTCGTTCCCATCGCCATCGTCCTCTTCGTCGTTCTGGTGCTCATCCCGCTTATTGTCAGCAGCTTTTTACGCAACGTGGGAGCGGGAACGATTCGCATGGTGTCGTGGCTGGGCGGTGGAACCCGCATCTACCGGGGTCCGGGGAAAAGCTACGAGATTCCGCTCTTAACCACCGGAACCACGCTCTCGAGCAAGGCCATCAACGTTGATTTGGACATCACCGACCAAACCGCCGACCTCGACGCAAACGGGGTTCCGCGACCCATCAAGGTGCGGGTGCTGGCCAGCGCCATCGTCTCGGTGGGCGACACTGACACGCTGATTACCACCGCTGCCAACCGCTTTTTTAGCAAGGGCGAGGCCGACCAGCTCGCCATTCTGACCGATTTGCTGGCTTCGGCGGCAAGGCGGGCCATCAATTTGCTGACCCACGACCAACTGTTCTCGGCCAAGAGCGGGCCTACTCCGGTCAAGGCGCTCGAGACCCCCGCTTCGGCAGTTTTAGCGGCGGAAGAGGACGACGACCCCCTGGCCATCATCATCCGCAAGGCGTGCTCTAAAGAACTCACCGACCTGGGGCTTATTTTCAACAGTCTCAACATCAAGGTGGTGCAGAGTGAGGTGGCCGAGGCCAGAAGGCGTCAGAGTGCCGCCGAAGCGCAGGCCAACGCCGACATCGTGACCACCCAGCAGGGACGGCGCTCGAGGGAAGCCCAGATTGAAGCGGCGCGGACCATCTCGGACCGCGAGCGTGAACTGGCCCAGACCCAGGCATCCAACGCCGCACTGGTGGCCGAAGCCGAGGCCAAGCGGCAAGACGCCCTGGCAGTACAGCGTGGCGCGGAACTCAAGGCCACCCAGATTGCTGAAGCCAACGCCAACGCCGAAGGAGTGCGTATTCAGGCTCGAGCAGGGGCGGACGCCGAGGCCATCCGCATTCGCACCGTAGCCGAGGCCAACGCCGAGAGCGTGCGTAAGGTGTCGCAGGCCATTCTCGAGGGCGGCGAGGGCTACCTGCGCTACCGTCAGGTGGAGATGCTGCCGCAACTGGCCCCGATGATTGCCGAGGCACTGAGTAAAGCAAGGCTGGTCAACATCTCGAGCGGAGGTGCAGTGGGCGGCGCAGCAGGCGAGGCGACCAACAACATCGCGCAGGTGATTCAGACCGTGCTGGCGACCCAGCTCATCGCTACTACTGGACTGGTGAGCCATGGGAACCACTCGAGCGGCCCAGAAGCTTCTGACTTTCTGCTCGAGGGTGGGACTGAAAGAGGGCATCTGAACAGCAAATCGGGTTGAGTTTTGCTCGAGGGTGGAGAGGGAGCGCATTTCGGGGGCGCTCCCTTTTTTGTGGATTGGGGGTGTTCAAGGACCCAAGAAAGGCCACACCCCTCCCTTTAATTTGATAAACATATTTGTTGATTATTTAAAATAATCAGCATATGTGTTAAGATACTTGCATGGTTGCCTTGCCCGACTTCAACTCGAGCGGCGTTCTGCCGCCTGGAGATTATTCGCTGACCTTCGCAGAACTACGCCAGTCTGTTCTGGTGAAAGGTCATGCAGATAATCCCCAGTGGGATGCAGATTGGAGGCTCAAACTGCTCGAGGGCTGCGAGGTGATGGTGCGGCAACTATGGGCTGTCGGAGTTACAGAGGTCTTTTTGGATGGTTCTTTCGTAGAGGATAAAGCGCATCCTGGCGACATTGACGGTTATTTTGAATGCAATCTGGAGTCGCTCACTGAAATCGTGACCCAGCTCAATGTCCTCGACCCTTACAAAGTCTGGACCTGGAAGCCGGAGAGCCGGCAGCCAGACCCGGCAACCCGAAAACTACAACTCCCCATGTGGTTTCGGTATCACTCCGAACTCTATCCACACTTCGGCCAATCCTCGGGCATTCCGGGTGAGGGTGGTTTCGAGCAAACCTTTCCTGCGGCCTTCCGTCAAAGCCGCTCAGGCACCCCCAAGGGCATCATTCACCTCACCCCCGAAGGAGGACACCGTGATTCGTACTGAACTCGAATACAAAAAAACTGTGGAGCGGATTCAAGTGCTCGAGCGCCGCCTTATCGAGCAACAACACGTCTTTACTCAACAGGGACTGAACCACGAGACGGTGAACCTGGCCCTGGACCCAGAACGCAGCTTTCTCGAAACGATGCGCGAGGACCTTAGCTACTATGAGCAGCTCCGGCGCGGCGTTTTGGGCACGCTATACCGTTTGAGTGACCTGGGACGCTGGCTGATTGGGATACGCATTGCTCGAGGCTTGAGTCAGAAAGCTCTGGCGGAGTTGTTGGGCGTTTCCGAAGCCCAAGTCTCGCGCGATGAGCGCAACGAATACCACGGCATCACCCTCGAGCGAGCGCAGAACCTGCTCGAGAAAATGGGGGTGCAGTACCGTATTGAAGAAAGTGTATCGGGTTCCTTGTTCCAGGCAGATTCGCGTGCCACAGATTCTCTTTCTGATGGAACCACAAAGGTTAACATGCCGCTGCCAGTAGCCACCGCCCCGATTGGGGCTTACCTGCGAGCAGACCGCCGTCTTTCCCCGGCCAAGGCTGACCAGCTCAATCAGCTTATTCAACAAGCAATTGCCTTAGCCGAGTCAGACTAATATACCCGTCCCTCGAGAGCACAAAAAAAACTACAGCAGTAAATTTAGGCTGAGGAGGTCATGCTCGAGTTGGGCCAAGTAGGCCGAAGGGTCACGGCGAAAGCGACGTTGTACCCTACGCGCCTC
>Ga0123336_10005324_pt1 | contig 10263 bp, 9 predicted proteins | sample SSSSmetaG_FD_96466 | JGI IMG/M metagenome (GOLD analysis project Ga0123336, IMG submission 96466) | Glacier valley bacterial and archeal communities from Borup Fiord, Nunavut, Canada, to study Microbial Dark Matter (Phase II) - ​SSSS metaG | ecosystem: Environmental > Aquatic > Freshwater > Ice... | reverse complement strand
CCGATGGCGATCTCATTGACCAGGGGCGATGCGATGAGAAAGCTGAGCGTTACACCAATCGGTACGCCAGCACCCACGAACCCGATGAAAGCGGGGACGGCCGAACACGAGCAAAACGGGGTGGCCACGCCGAGACCCGCGGCCATGACGTTGCCGACGCCCTCGCGCTTGCCTCCCAGGAGGGCGCGCGTGCGCTCGATCGTGATGAACGTGCGCAGCACCCCCACGAGAAAGATGATCCCCGTGAGGAGCAGCGCGATCTTGGTGGTGTCGTACAGGAAGAAGTGCAGCGCCGATGCCGAACGCGTCTCGGCATCGAGGCCCAAGCGGTCGAACAGGAGCCATTCCCACATGCGCTCGTTGAGTGCATACGCACCGAACCACGCCGCCACCGCGACGACACCTGCGAGGCCGATGCCGCGCTTGGTCGCAGGCAGATGCTCGACGATCGTCATCGCGTCGCCTCGGCGATCCGATCGGGTGTCGCACACGACTCGCCCGCGACCTCGCGCGGCGCGCACGGAAGGGCGGTGGCAAGGGCGGTGGGAAGGGCCCTCGCCAACCGGTCGGAGGCGTCTGCCGCGATCGAGTAGTCGATCCACTTGCCGCGCCGTACTGAGGTCACGAGGCCGGCCTCGCGGAGCACCTTGAGGTGATAGCTGAGCACGTTGGGGGCCACGTTGGCAACTGGCTCAATCTCGCATGCGCAGCGAGTCCCAGACGACGCGAGCGTCGCGAGGATGCGCCAGCGCGTGGGCTCGGTGGCGGCGGCGAGGAGTTCCACCGCATCGGACTCACTTGCGGGCGCCCAGCGGGCAATTGTCATTTCGATCACCATCGAAGTGTGCCTCAATCGCAATGTCGCGGTCGAGGCCGTAGGTCCCGGGCCGCGGGTGACCGAACCCGGCCTTGACCTTCCAGCACGGTGGAGGGTCTAGCGTGGACTTCATGACTGAAAGCGATTCCACCGAAAGCGAATCTACCGACCAGGCGCAGCAAGGCGCTCACGCGGGCCACGGCGCTCCTGCCGACGACTCCGGGCACACAAAGCAGGAGCCGCACGGCGCGCACACCGACCACCATGCTCATGTCGACCACAGTGGCCACGCGGAGATGTTCCGCCGACTGTTCTGGATCAACCTCCTGCTCGCCATCCCCGTAGTGCTCTTCTCGGCCATGGTGCAGGACTGGCTCGGCCTCAGCCTGAGTTTCCCCGGATCGTCGTGGATTCCGCCGGTGGTCGGCACCGTCCTCTTCATCTGGGGCGGGCGCCCGTTCTTCACCATGGCCGTACCCGAGGTTCGCAACCGTCAACCGGGCATGATGCTTCTCATCGCGATGGCCATCACGGTCGCCTTCCTCGCGTCGCTCGCGAGCACCTTCGGCGTCGGCAGCCTCGACTTCTGGTGGGAGCTCGCCACGCTCATCGTGGTGATGTTGTTGGGTCACTGGCAAGAGATGAAGGCCGTGGGTCAGGCCAGCGGCGCGCTCGCCGCACTGGCTGAGCTGCTTCCCGATGAGGCGGAACGCGTGGTGGGCGACGACGTCGAGACCGTGCGCATCGCCGACCTCGCGACCGGCGACGTAGTCGTGGTCCGACCGGGTGCACGTGTTCCCGCCGACGGCACGATCGCTCAAGGTTCCGCCAGCATGGACGAGTCGACGATCACAGGCGAGTCGGCGCCGGTCCGGCGCGCGCAAGGAGACCGCGTCGTCGCAGGCACGGTCGCGACCGACGGCTCGCTGCGTGTCGAAGTGACCGCAGTGGGCGACGACACCGCGTTGGCAGGCATCCAGCGCATGGTGACCCAGGCGCAGGAGTCACGGTCAGGGGCGCGCAAACTCGCCGACCGCGCCGCGCAGGCGTTGTTCTACATCGCACTCGGCTCCGCGCTATTGACCTTCACGGTCTACGCGGTGCAGGGAGACTTCTCGACCGGCATCGTGCGCGCCGTGACCGTTCTTGTGATCGCATGCCCCCACGCACTGGGGCTGGCCATTCCCCTCGTCATCGCCATATCCACCGCAAAGTCCGCCCAGGCTGGCGTGCTCGTCAAGGACGTGCTGGCGCTCGAGACCATGCGTTCCATCTCATCGGTGCTCTTCGACAAGACCGGCACGCTCACCGAGGGCAGCCACACGGTGGCCGAGGTAGAGCCGCTCGACGACTGGGACGAGAAGCGCGTGCTCGCCGTCGCGGCCGCCGTGGAGCGCGACAGCGAGCACCCCATCGGGCGTGCGATCGTCGCGGCGGCCGCCGAACGCGACGTCTCCGTGCCCGACGCGTCGGATGTCGACACTCTTCCAGGCAAGGGCGTCGTCGGCACTGTCGACGGCGATCGCGTGGGAGTGGGCGGCCGGTCGATGCTCGCGGAACTGGACATTGAGGCCCCCGAGGCCGCGGCGGAAGCCCGCGAGCGTTGGGATGGCGAGGGAAGTCCCACGCTGTACGTCACCGTTGGCGGCGTCGTGGTGGGACTCTTCACGACGCACGACCCCGTGCGCGCATCCTCGCGTGCAACGGTCGACGCTCTCCACCGCCAGGGCGTGTCGGTGGCTCTCATCACTGGGGATTCACAAGCGGTCGCCGACCGCGTCGCGCGTGAACTCGGCATCGACGAGGTCTTCGCGGAGGTGCTGCCTCAAGACAAGGACTCCGCCGTGGAGAAGCTGCAGGCGGGCGGGGGGAAGGTCGCGATGGTGGGCGACGGCGTCAACGACGCACCCGCGCTCGCTCGCGCAGACGTCGGCATCGCGATCGGGGCTGGCACCGATGTGGCGATGGAGGCCGCCGGGGTCGTGCTCGCGTCGAGCGATCCACGCGGCGTGCTCGCTATCGTCGCGTTGTCCCGCGCCTCTCACCGCAAGATGATTCAGAACCTCGTGTGGGCAACGGCGTACAACGCGCTCGCAATTCCCGTGGCAGCTGGCGTGTTCACCGGCATCGGCTTCACGCTCAACCCTGCCGCCGCGGCGATCGCCATGAGTCTGTCGACCATCGTGGTGGCGGCGAATGCCCAGTTGCTGCGCCGTGTGGACCTGTCCTACGAGGCCCTCGCGCCCGCAGCCGCCGGCGCGGCGCCCGATCCCGAACACGAAAACCACCCTGAAGAGGCGGCATCTCCCGCGTAATCAGGTCGGGCTCCTCGCCGTCACCGTCGCACGTGCGTCTTTCGCCCCGGTCTTTCACGCCCGATTTCTCACGCCCCGACTTATGACACCTCGACCCATGACACCCCGATCCATCACCCCACGCTATATCGTGCCGTGATACATTGTCGCCGTGGCCGACCTCAAGGAAGAACTCAGCGAGACGATGTACTGCATCCTCCTGTCTCTGCGCGACGAACGGCACGGGTACGGGATCATCCAACACGTGGCGGAATTCACCGCGGGACACGTTCAATTGGGCGCGGGCACCGTCTACACGAGCCTCAAGAAGCTCGAGCGCTCGGGATGGATCGATCGCACGCGCACCGAGGACCGCAGGCACTACTACGCGCTCACGGACCGCGGTACTAGGGCCCTTGCCGAGCAGACGCAGCGCATCGAACGTCTCCACACCTATGGAAGAGGGCTCTCATGACCCGCCGCACCGCTTGGTTCGCCGCCTTCCTCAACCCCACGCCCGCCAAACTCGAGAACTGGCTAGAGCGCCAAGCCGCCCAGGGATGGGAGCCGCGCGAGCTGGACGACATGAGCGCCATCCGCATGCACTTGCACGCCGCCAAACCCGCCAAGGTGCGTTATGTCGTTGACCCGCAGCAACGCGTGGACGACTCCTATCGCGCGACCTACGAGGACGCGGGATGGCACTACGTGGGCGAACTATCGAGCCTCCAGGTGTGGAACCGCCGCTACAAGGGCGCCCGGCCGGAGGCCTTCACCGACAACACGAGTCGCCGCGAGAGGGATCGACGTCTCGCCTGGACCACAGGAGTGCTAGGCGCGCTCATCCTGGTGGGCGCGGTGGTCCGCATGGCATTCGGCATCGCCGGCGCGGGGGCATCCTCCGAGGACTGGCCGCTCGAGGCCGGCCTGCTCGCGCTCATTGGCTTGCCCCTGGTGGCCGTGACGGTGGTCCTCACGCGTGGGTCCGGCGCGCGGGAGTCAACGCCGCTCTAGCCGCGTCCACGCCCCACCTTGCCGCCTCGCCTTGCCGCCTCGCCCCACCTTGCCGCCCCACGCTCCCGCTGATATTGTCTCAACCGTGATTGAAGCAAAGCGCGCCGATGTGCACGCCGCGCTGTCTGAGCCCCACCGGCTCGCCATCGTCGACGCTCTCGCCCTCGAGGACCTCTCCCCCGGCGAGCTGAGCGAGCACACGGGACAGCCGTCCAACCTCTTGGCCCACCACTTGGGGGTCATGGAGGCGGCCGGGATTCTCCGCAGGCGGCGCTCCGACGGCGACGGACGACGCTCGTACCTCACCCTCGCATGGGACAACCCCGTGGTCGCTGCCACCGCGGTGACGGGCCGCGCCCCCGCTGGCGCGCGAGTCGTCTTCGTGTGCTCCGCCAACTCGGCGCGGTCCCAAATCGCGGCAAGCCTCTTGGCCCGCGAGGGAGTCGTCGACGTCGCGTCGGCCGGCACCCACCCCGCAGCCGCGATTCACCCGCTCGCCCTCGCGGAACTCCGCGCCCACGGGCTGGAACCCGTGGGCCCTGCCCCCGCATCGGCCGCCGAGGTGCTCACCACAAGCGACATCGTGGTCGCCGTATGCGATCACGCCTTCGAGGGCCTCGGCCGGGATCGAGTGAACCTTCACTGGTCCCTTCCCGACCCCGCGCAGGGCGGTGCCGACGACTTCCGCAACGCGTTCAACGACCTCACCCCGCGCATCGGCCGGCTGGCCGACGCCCTGAGCCACGGATAGGAATCATGACCGACACCACCTCGCAAGCACCCCTCCCCGCCGAAGACGACGCCCGCCCCGCCGTGCTGTTCCTGTGCGTCAAAAACGGCGGCAAGTCCCAAATGGCACTCGGCTGGTTCAAGAAGCTCGCAGGCAACCGTGCCGTCGCGTGGTCGGGAGGCTCCGAGCCGGGCAAGTCGCTCAGCGCAACCGCCGTCGAGGCCATGGGCGAGAAGGGCATCGACATCACGGGCGAGTACCCCAAGCCGTGGACAGACGAGCGCCTGCGCGCCGCCGACGTGGTGATCACGATGGGCTGCGGCGACACGTGCCCCTTCTACCCCGGCAAACGCTACGAGGACTGGTCCTTCGACGTTCCCGAGGGGCTCGACGGGCTCGACGCGACCCGCAACGTGCGCGATCAGATCAGGGAGCGCGTCTGGGCACTTGTTCTGGAATTGGGCGTGCAGCCGGAGCCAGGCGCACCCGCCTAGCCCGGCCCGCCAAGCCAGCGACGGCCCTCACCGTGGCCGAAGCGGGCAGCGGCGTCCCAGCAGCCGCCTGACCCTCGCGCTGACCCACGCGCCCACCCCCGCCGGACCCACGTCCCCTACAAAACACGCTCAGTCCTGCGACGATCGAGTATGGCCGTACTCACTTCAGAACTCGATGTCTCCCTGCAGACCGCGCACGAGGTGGCCCGATTGGCGCGCGTGGACGTCGACGCGGGTCTCAGTGGTGACGAGGCTGCGGCTCGCCTTGAGGCCGACGGACCCAACTCCCTCCTCCCCCGCAAGCGCGTGTCCTGGCAGCGTCGTCTCCTCCTTCAATTTGCCGACCCTCTCGTCTATCTGCTGCTCGCGGGATTCGCTCTCACGCTCGCGGCATGGCTCGTGGAGGGCCGCCACGGCGCGCCCTATGACTCGATCGTGATCGCGATCGTGGTGCTCGCGAACGCCGCCCTCGGCCTGGCCCAGGAGCGTCGTTCGGAGTCCGCGGTGGCCGCTCTCCAGCGCATGAGCGCCGCGAGCGCACTTGTCATGCGCAACGATCGAGCTCAACGTGTCCCCGCGGCCGACGTCGTGGTGGGCGATCTCCTGATGCTCGCGGAGGGCGACGCGGTCGCGGCGGATGCGCGGCTCGTCACCTCGGAATTGCGCGTCGCCGAGGCCGTTCTCACCGGCGAGAGCGCGCCGGTACAGAAGGGCACCGCGCCGCTCGAGGCGCCCGCCGACGTCGCGGACCGCACCTGCATGGTGTTTGCGGGCACCGCGGTCACCCGAGGAACGGGCCGCGCCATCGTCACCGCCACGGGAATGGACACCCAGACGGGCCGCATCGCGCGCATGCTGGGCGAGACGGAGCCCGACCCCACTCCCCTTCAGCGCGAGATTGCGCACGTGAGCCGCACGCTGGGCATCGCTGTGCTTGCGATCGCCGCCGTCGTGATTGCCGCGGTGTGGATCACCTCGGACGTGACGACGCTGCCGCAAGTGGTCGACGTATTGCTCCTTGGCGTTGCGCTCGCGGTCGCCGCCGTGCCCGAGGGACTGCCGGCCATACTCTCGGTGGTCCTAGCGCTTGGAGTGCGCCGCATGGCCTCCCACAACGCGATCGTGCGCGACCTCTCGTCCGTGGAGACTCTCGGTTCCGCCTCGATCATCTGCACGGACAAGACAGGCACGCTCACCCTCAATCGGATGACGCTCACCGCGGTCGCGACCTCGCACGGCATCGCCGATTTTGACGGAACCGCGCCGCCGGACGCAGGCGCCGCGCATGAACTTGGCGCCCTGATCGCCTCGGGCTGCTTGGCGAACGACGCGGTGACGAGCACGCACCAGGACCAGATCGACGGCGACCCCACGGACGTGGCATTCCTCGAGGCCGAGAGGCTCATGGGCCTGCGCGAATCGGGAAGCGCGACTGCCCACCGGGTGGCTGCGGTGCCATTCAGCGCGCAGCGGGCACGCATGTCGGTCGTAACCGAAGACGCCGACGGCGCGCGCACTCTGCACGTCAAGGGCGGCCCCGAAGTGGTCCTCGGCCTGTGCACGCGCGTGCTCAAGAACGACACCGCCAAGCCGCTCGACGATGCAGACAGGGAGCGGGTGATTGCCGACACCGCCGCGTTGGCACGTCGAGGCATGCGGACCATCGCGGTCGCGTTCCGGGAGCTCGGCGCGGACGAAACCGCCGACGAGCACGCCGAACACGGCCTCACGTTTGTGGGACTGGCGGGCCTGGAGGATCCCTCTCGCCCCGAGGCGCGCGATGCGGTCGCCCAAGCCCAGGGCGCCGGGATCCGCATCGTCATGATCACGGGAGATCACCCCGCGACCGCGCTCGCCATCGCCCAGGACCTGGGCATCGCGGCCGACGACGCGGTATTCAGCGCCGCTCCCCTCCACGTATCCGATGCGGCCCCTGGCGCCTACGCGGTGCTGACAGGGGCGGACGTGTCCACCATGGACGAGCCATCCTTGCTCGTCGCGGTGGCCGGATGCTCTGTGTTCGCCCGCGTCGCCCCCGAGCACAAGCTGCGGATCATCGACGCGCTCCAAGCGAGTGGCGACGTGGTCGCGATGACGGGCGACGGCGTGAACGATGCCCCTGCGCTACGCAGCGCGGATATCGGGGTCGCGATGGGACTCGGAGGCACCGAGGTCGCGCGCGAGGCATCGAGCATGATCCTTGCGGACGACAATTTCGCCACCATCGTCACGGCGGTGCGCGAGGGTCGCGGAATCCTCGACAACATCAAGCGGTTCCTGCGCTACCTTCTCGCCTCCAACGCCGGCGAGGTGCTGACGGTGTTCCTCGGAGTCGTTGGCGCGGGAGTGTTGGGACTCTCGGGGCACGGCGAGGTGATCGCCGTGCCGCTGCTGGCCACCCAGATCCTGTGGATCAACCTCATGACGGACTTGGGCCCTGCCCTCGCGATCGGGGCCGAGCCCTATGCGGACGACCTGATGTCACGCAAGCCGCGCAAGACGACCGACAGGCTGATCGATGCGCGCATGTGGCGAGGCGTCGCGCTGACGGGCGTCGTGATGGCCGCGGTCACGCTTCTCACCTTGGATGCACTCCTCCCCGGAGGAATGATCGAGGGCTCGGAGTCGCTCGCGACGGCGCGCACAGCAGCGTTCACCGTGCTGGTGCTGACGCAACTGACGAATGCGTTCAGCGCGCGATCCGAGAAAGTCAGCGTGTTCAAGCGACTGACCGCGAATCCGTGGCTGTGGGGCGCCGTGACCCTGTCGGCAGTGCTGCAGATCGCGGTCGTGCACGTGCCCCTGCTCAACAAGGCGTTCTCGACGGCGCCCCTGACGGCGAGTCAGTGGGGATTCTGCCTGGCTATGTCCGCAGGGGTTCCCCTTGTCACCGAACTGAGGAAGTGGGTTCTCAGGCTGCGTGACGCTCGATCTGCCGCGATGTGAACGGGCGCTAGAGCCACTTGGCGCGCTTGAACACCGCAAACAGGATCGACCCCAGGACCACCATCGTGCCGAGCGCGAGGGGGTAGCCGATCTCCCAGCCCAGTTCAGGCATGTGGTGGAAGTTCATCCCGTAGATCGTGCCAACGAGCGACGGCGCGAACAGGATGGCCGCCCACGCGGAGATCTTCTTGGTCTGCTCATTTTGGGCGAAACTCGCCTCGGTCTGGCGGTGCGCAACCAGCGCCAAATGCGTCGTCAGAGCGTTTTCGAGTAGCGCCCTGAAGTTGTCGATGCGATCCGAAACCCTGATCACGTGGTCGTGGACGTCGCGAAACAGTCGCCTGAGCTCGATATCGGTGTCGTCCTGGGCGGTGAGGGCGCGCAACTCGTCAAGCATTCCGACGAGCGGGGCTACGGCGCGCTGAAACCCGATCACCTCGCGATGCAGCTCGTAAATGCGACGGGAGACGCCGCTGCCATTGTGTTCGCCGAAGATCTGGTCCTCGATCTCGTCGATGTCGTTCTCGAGCCCCGCCTCGACCGGCGCATATGAATCGACTACCTCGTCGAGCACCGCGTACAACACCGCCCTGGGGCCCAACGCGAGCAGACGCGGATCGCCCTCGAGCCGCGTGCGCAGGTTCGAGAGGTCTGGCTCCTCGGCCAGCCGCACGGTGACGATGGCCTTGTGCCCGACGAAGAGGTGAATCTCGCCAAACTCAACAGTCTCCGTCGACTCGATGTACCGCGCGGCTCGCACGACCACCGCAAGGTTGTCGCCGTAGCGCTCGAGCTTGGAGCGCTGATGGCCCTTCATGGCGTCCTCTACGGCCAGAGAGTGCACGTCGAACGCGGTCGCGACCTCCGCGAGCTCCTCCTCGCTTGGACGCAACAGGCCCACCCACGCGAATCCCGACTTCTTCACCCGGGCCGCCGCTTGCGAGATTGTCGATTTCTCGTCCAGGCGCACCCCGTTGACGTAGACGGCAGAATCGACGAGGGCCATGGTTCTCCTTGGGCGTGTGGTTCTCATGGCAAGACTAGGCGGTCAATATCCTCGAACCTGCAGCGTCAACCGTGACGGCCGCGGCAAATTCTGCTAATATCTGAACACTTGCTCATATATTCAGGGATGGTCATGACAGCACCGCACGCCCACGCTCCCCTTCCGCGCGGAATCGACGCCGACGCCGCTGCGCGACTGGCCGCGCCGTTCGCGGTCCTGGCCGACCCCTCTCGCCTCCGCATCGTGTACGGACTGGTTGAGGGAGGGCCGATGTGCGTCTCCGACATCGCCGCAGTCGCGGGCACTGGCGAGTCCGCGACTAGCCACCAACTCGCCAAACTGCGCTCCGCTGGCGTCGTGCGCTCCGAGCGCAAGGGACGCGAGATCTGGTACCAGGTCGCCGATGCCCATATTCGCCTGCTTCTCGACGTCGCGGCCGAGCACTACCTTGCCGCTGGGCACTACCTTGCCGATGCCGCTCGGGCCGAGCCCACGGTGGCCGAACCCGGTGTGGCCGAGTCCGTTGTCGCCGAGTCCGTTGTCGCCGAACCAGGTGTGGCCGAGTCCGTTGTCGCCGAGTCCGTTGTCGCCGACCCAGGTGTGGCCGAGCCAGGTGTGGCCGAGCCCGCTTCGCCCCAACTCGGTGGGCCACCGAACTCGTGAGCTCCGCCCACTCACACTCCGCCACCTCCGCCATCTCCGCAGGCGGCACGCACCGCCGCGCTCTCACGTGGGTCCTGACGCTCGTATTGGCGTACGTGGGCGTTGAAGTGGCGGCCGGGCTATGGACGGGGTCGCTCACTCTGCTCGCTGACGCGGGGCACATGGCGACCGACGCGCTCGGCGTGGGCATGGCGCTCGCCGCCGTGACTGCGGCCCGGCGAGCGGCCCGCAACCCGCGGCAGACCTTCGGCCACTACCGGTGGGAAGTCCTGGCCGCGCTCGCGAACGCCGTATTGCTG
>Ga0123336_10005322_pt1 | contig 10266 bp, 9 predicted proteins | sample SSSSmetaG_FD_96466 | JGI IMG/M metagenome (GOLD analysis project Ga0123336, IMG submission 96466) | Glacier valley bacterial and archeal communities from Borup Fiord, Nunavut, Canada, to study Microbial Dark Matter (Phase II) - ​SSSS metaG | ecosystem: Environmental > Aquatic > Freshwater > Ice... | reverse complement strand
CAGAACGCGCCGTTTGCCGTGACGGTGTGGACCAACAGCACGGCTCCCAGCAAAGAAGCATTTTACCAGTCGGTCCGTGACCGGGTCAACAGTGATGAAGTGGTGTTTGGCGTGGACCCGGTGCATAAGTGGAGCTATATCAGTGCCCGCTCCAATACCGGCCTCACCCGTGCGCTGCTGGACCAAGCGCAGAACGCGGCCAATGATCGGTTTGGTGCCGGCGATTGGGCGGGCGGGTTCACGATGGCGATCAACAATTTGGCCGCTGCTGCGCCCTCGGCTCCGGTCGGCAGCACCGGTTCCGGCGCGACCAATCCAGGCAGAGTGCCCGCGCCGACCTCCGGTGGTGGCTTCAACTTTGGCTTTGGCGCGTGCCTGCTACCGTTGTTGTTGCTGGGTGTGGCGGCTTTCTTCCTCCGCAACCGCTTCGGCGGGCAACGCGCCGTGGCTCCGCAACAAGCAGTTGGCTACCCGCCGAACGCCGGGCCGGGCTACGGGCAACCGGGCTACGGGCAGCCGGGCTACGGGCAGCCGGGCTACGGGCAGCCGGGCTATGGACAGCCGGGTTATGGACAACAGAGCGGTGGTATGGGCGGCTTGGCCGCCGGTGGCCTCGGTGCGCTGGCCGGCGGGGCCATTGGCTATGAGATTGGGAAGAACCAGGGGCAAGGCGGCAACCCCGGCAACAGCAATGCCGGTAGTCCTAGCGGCGACTTCGGCGGCGGCAACGATCCCGGTGGCATCATCAGTTCGAGTGGTGGCTCCGGTAATGGTCCTGACTTCGGCGGCGGCAGTGGTTTCGGCGGCGGGTCTGACTTCGGCAGCGGGGGCGGCGGAGCCGACTTCGGCGGTGGGGGTGGCGCTGACTTCGGCGGCGGTGGCGGCGACTCCGGTGGCGGGGGTGGCGACATTATCTAGCCCGCTATTGCACCGTGAAGACGCGAAGAACGCGAAGAGTCCTATGATTCTTCGCGTTCTTGGTGTCTGCGTGCTGATCGGGCTCCTATTCGGGTACAGTGATCACTGCGGGGCGCAACGGGCGGTGGCTCAAGGCCAGATTGGCGTTCTGGATGATCCATTCGCGCAGTATAGGCCGGGCTGGGCTGCTAATGCCGACCGCATCTATGGCCGCCAGCATATGGTTGATCCAGGCATCGCGCTCCTCCTCGGTGAACTGGCGGCGGTGATGCGCGTTGACCAGATGGCCGAAGTGCCGGCTCGCCGACCAGTGCGCCGGCCCGCCCAGCGACTCGATCAGGAACCCGGCCAACCGTCGCTTGCCCGGCTCCATGTTGGGCGGAAAGAGGGGGCGCAGGCTGGGGTCGGCGGCCACGCGGTCATAAAAGGCATCAGTCAGGGCCAGAAACGTCGCTTCGCCGCCGACGGCTTCATAGAGGTTCATGGGCTGCTCCTTCGGGTTCACCTCGGCGACACGGAGTTGCGCTACGCTTGGGCTGCGGCCTGCCGCAGGCTTACGCCATTATAACAGGCTGCGCCCCCGCCGTACCAGTTGACATAACCGCTGGGTTCGCGCTACAATAGGCGTAGGCTGTGACGGAGCCGTAACACGAGGAGGAGGGTTCCCTATGCGTGTTGTTACCCTGCGGCGGGGGCTTGGGCTGGCCGGCGTGGGCGTGTTGGCTGCGATCATCGCTCTGCCGCCTACCGCTGCTGCCGCGCATCCTGCGCCTGCGTTGCTTGCCCAGCCGGTGCTGGGGCTGGGGCGGCTGGATGCGGTGATGAAAGACCGACTGGGTCGCGTCTGGCAGGCTGGGCAGCAGTTGGGCCGACGGGCCAATGTGCTGGCGAAGGTGGGCGACAACATCACCGCGTCGGGCCTGTTCCTATCAGACGCGGGCAACGGCAACGCCGTGCTGGGCGCGCACCCCGAATTGGCCGCGATCCTCGCCTATTACCGTAAAGTGCGCGTGGACACAGCCGCTGGCGTGGCGCATAACTCGTTGAACCGCCGCAGCCTCGCCGCCCGCGCCGGCTACACCGCCTTCCAGCTCTATGGCCCCACTGTCAGCCCGCTGCACATGGAATACAGCGCCATCAACCCGGCCGTGGCGGTGATTATGATCGGCAGCAACGATATAGACGAGATGGAGGCGGCGGAGTTCCGCCCCGACTTGGCCGGCGTGGTGGCTACGACCTTGCAGGCCGGGATCATCCCCATCCTCAGCACGATCCCCGACCGCAGCGACTCGCCGCGCACGATTGGCCGCATGGCCGCCTTCAACGCCGTGATCCGCGACGAAGCCGCTGCCGAACATCTGCCCCTGATTGACTACTGGGCGGCGCTGCAACCCTTGCCCAATCGGGGCATTGGGGCCGATAGCCTGCATCCTACGGTATATCCCGCCCCGCGTGGCGCACAAGGCGCGGTCACGTTCACGGAGCGCGGCTTGCACTACGGCTGGGATCTCCGCAACTACCTGACGCTGCAAATGCTGGCCCGCGTCCGCGCCGTGGTGTTTGCCGATGGACCCCCGGACCCCTGACGAATGCGGAATGCGGAATGCGGAATGCGGAATGGCGACGGAGTGTAGGAGGCGGCTCCGCCCGGCGACCGTGCGCGGTAGGCGGCGGTGCCACCCGGCGACGGGTTGTAGGAGGCGGCTCCGCCCGGCGACCGTGCGCGGTAGGAGGCGGCTCCGCCCGGCGAACGTGCGCGGTAGGAGGCGGCTCCGCCCGGCGACGGGTTGTAGGAGGCGGTTCCGCCCGGCGACGGCGGGCCACCCACGCCCATCGTAGGCGGCGGTGCCACCCGGCGACCGTGCGCGGTAAGCGGCGGCTCCGTCCGGCGACGGGTTGTAGGAGGCGGCTCCGCCCGGCGACCGTGCGCGGTAGGAGCCCGGCGACCGTGCGCGGTAGGCGGCGGTGCCGCCCGGCGATGCCGGCCCTAGCACTTGGCCCATTCGTAGGCGCATCACGCTGCGTCGCCAAGATCGGGGTAAGGCAGCCTCGCTGGGTGGCACCGCCGCCTACCGCGCACGGTCGCCGGGCGGAGCCGCCTCCTACACTCCGATCTGCTTCGTGTCACCTCGATCTATGCGGGCCTGCGCCGGCCTTACGGCTCATTCTTCGCTTGGAGCGGGGTGAGGCGGGTGACGGTCATGGACCACCCGCTGTCCTCAATAATCTGGCCCGCTTGGGGCTGCATTTCGATAGTGGCGGGGTAGCCCAATACGGGATCAAAGCGCACCGTGTAGGTGAAGGCCGAGTCACGCTTGTTCAGGAACTGTTCGACGGTCGCAAATTGGCGCTCGACCGTAAAAGTCTGCAGGGCGGCCTGATCTGTGCCCGGCCCAGCGGTGACGGGTTGGTCGTTGTGCCGGGTGTAGGCAGGTTCCACCTGACCATCGCGCACCCGCAAGGTCCAAGTGCCCTGCTTGAGGGGGCAGTAGCAGGCGTATTGGAGCGTGACCTCGTACTCCCCGACCGAGTTGTTATCCCAGCGCGTGCGGGCTTGCGCCAAGTCCCGCGCGTTGATGTTGAGGTTGCCGGTCCCGTTGGCCCACAGCACGCCGCCGGCCATGCCAAGCAGCAAAGCAACAGCGATAACAAGGATGTACACGGTCCGGCGGCTCATCGGTGGGGCACCCAGAGCAGGATCGCCAGGACCACGGCCATGCCGAAGCCGGCGATGGTGGCGCTGCTCAGGCACTCTACCACAAACTCACGCGCGGGGTGCTTGACCGGCGGGATGTAGGCCCACCACGCCTCGCCGGCGATCAGCGCCAGGAGCAGCAGGCCCGCGCCGGCTTGCGTGGGCAGATTGCCGCCGAAGCTGGCGGTGAATTGGGCGGCCAGCAGCCACAGCGCGCCGCCGCCGAACAGGCAGGTGCAATACTGGATGCTGCCTAGCACCCACATCATGCCCAGCCGTTGTTGACTGCGATTCATGGGCCAGCCTCTGCTTCTGCCTGAGCCGCTAACGCAGTCAGCACGCGCTCCGGGGTCATGGGCTGGGCGGTGAGCCAGACTCCGGTGGCATCGTGGATGGCGGCGGCGATGGCCGGGGCGAGCGGCACCAGTGGCATTTCGGCCACGCCACGCGCGCCGAATGGCCCGTTGGGATCGGCCAGTTCCAACAGCACCGGCGTGATTTCGACCGGCATATCCAGCGTCGTCGGCAGCAGGTAGGTGCTGAAATGGGGAGTCAGCACGCGCCCATCCTGCATCTGGAACTGTTCCAGCAGCGCGTAGCCCAGCGCCTGGGCCAAGCAGCCCTCGATCTGCCCCTCCACCTGCTGCCGGTTGATGGCGCGGCCCACGTCGTGCGCGCTGATGATCCGCAACACCTGCACCTGCCCGGTCAGCGTGTTGACCTCGACTTCGACCGCTTGCGACACATAGCCATAGGCATAGTTGGGGCAGCCGGCAGTCGTCAGCGGGTCCAGCGGCGTGGTGGCGGGCGGGCGGTAGGTGTGGGTGGCGCGGGCCGGGCGCGCACCGGCTTGCCAAGCGGCCAACGCATCAGCGGCGGCGTTCTGCACGGCGCGTCCGCCCATGAACGTCATGCGCGAGGCTGAGGCGCTGCCGGCGTTGGGCGCTTGGCTGCTGTCGTCGGTCACCAGCTCGATCAGGGGCGACTCGCCCGCGCCGCCGGGTTGCTCAAAGGGCAAGCCCAGCGTTTCGGCGGCGATCTGGCGCAAGATGGTATGCGTACCCTGGCCCACTTCGGCGGCTCCCACGCGCACCGTGGCGTGGCTGATACGCTCGTTGCCATAGAGTTCGACCGTGGCGGTGGCCTGTTCGGGGTAGCCGAAGGAGTAGCCGATGTTTTTGATGCCGCAAGCCAGGCCGAAGCCCCGTCGCAGGTGCGGCGCACGGTGGCCGGGCAGGGCGCTGCCATAGCCCCACTGAGCGCGCGCGGCGGTCACGCAGCTTTCCAGCACCGGCAACGCACTCACGCCGGGTGGCAGCGGCTCTTGGCTGGGTTCAATGCTGCCTTCGCGGTAGATGTTGCGGCGGCGCATCTCCAGCGGGTCTAGGCCCAGCGCGTGGGCGAGGCGCGTGACCATGATCTCGGCAGCGAACTGGGCTTGCGGCGCGCCGAAGCCGCGAAACGCGCCGCTGGGAATGTTGTTGGTGTAGACCGCGTAGCCGTCGGCGTGGATATTGGGCACCTCATACGTGCCGCTGGCGAACAGCGTGGCGATTTTGATCACTTCGCTGCTGGTGGAGGCATACGCGCCGCCGTCGGCCAGCAGTTCGGCCTCCACTGCCACGATGCGCCCGTCGCGCATGGCCCCCCAGCGGCAGCGCACCGTGATCGGGTGGCGCTTGTGGTGGCCGACCATGGACTCCTCGCGGCTCCAGACCAGCGCAGTCGGGCGGCGCAGCTTCCAGGTGGCAAGCGCCAGCAAGTGCTGAATGGACAGGTCTTCGCGCCCGCCGAACGCGCCGCCGATGGCCGCATAGCGAATAATCACCTCGTCTTCGGGCAACCGCAACATGGCGGCGATCTGGCGGCGATCTTCGTGCAGCCATTGCCCGGCGCTTTCGATCACCAGCTTACCGGAGGGGTCATAGTACGCGATCCCGGCTTCGGGTTGCAGATAGGCGTGTTCCTGCCAGGAGGTGCTGTATTCGCCGGCCAGCACCACGTCGGCGGCAGCTAGGGCGCGGGCGGCATCGCCTTTGCGGATCGCCACATGGGCCAGCCGATTGCTGCCGTGTTCCGCGTGGATCGGCGGCGTGCTGTCGTCGAGGGCAATGCGCGGATCGGTGAGGGCGGGCAGGTCGGTGTAGGCAACCTGCACCAGCGCGGCTCCGCCAGTCGCCGCCTCGCGCGTCTCGGCCACCACCAGCGCCACGCGGTCGCCGACATAGCGCACGCGGTCGCCGCACAGCATCGGCTGATCCGCTTCGACCAAGCCATAAGCGTTATATGGCACATCGGCGGCAGTTAGTACTGCCACCACGCCGGGCAGCGCCAACGCCGCGCTTGCGTCCACGCCGTCAATGCGTGCGTGGGGTCGCCCGGCGAACACGATCTTGCAGTGCAGCATCCCCGCCGTCACCAAGTCGGCGGGATAGCGCGTCGTGCCGGTCACTTTGCCGCGTGCGTCGGGTCGGGCGATGGATTGGCCGATGAGGGTGGGCGTGATCATGGTTTTAACCTTTGATATGGCTCGTTTCACCGTTACGAACGGTGGGTAGCGCCGCCCGCACAGCAGGCATTAAGGGATGCAGTGCTTTCCAGCGATTACTTCCAGCAAACAGTACAACAACCGCGATTTCCACTGTCGGAATGTTCTGTTGATATTTCAAGTTTTGATCAGTAGTAATAAACACGTCAAACCGGGCCTGTGCCAAACGGAGCAAGGCACCATTTTTGATGCCGCCCCAGCCCATTTGGCTGACGGTCCTGACTCTGTGATCCGTCAAATCCTGTTTCAGTTTACGCGGCAAACACTCATCCAGCAGGACTTTCACCGTGTCTTGCCGGCCAGCCAGTGCTTTACTTGTTCGAGCAATTCCACCGCTTGTTCTTGGGTCACGGACGGAAAATCATCCAAAAACTCCGCTAGCGGATCGCCTGCTTGGAGATAATCAATCAGCGTCACCACCGGCACTCGTGTACCGAGGAAGACGGGGATGCCGCTCATAATTTCGGGGTCACAATTAACCACACGGGTTTCGATCATGGGTTTGCCCTTTCTGCTGCCCTGTTGAGAGGTGCCTGGATCACTTCTACTGCCATTGTAGATCAAGGATCGTGCTTGGGCAACCGGACCGGCACGGTGCCCTGGCACGGTGCCCCGTGCCCCTACTCCCAAACTCTTTCCCTTACCTTCACTTGCCTATGCGCCCACACTCTGCACCGCCTCTAGGATCTTCTTGTAGCCGGTGCAGCGGCAGATGTTGCCGCTGAGGGCGGTTTGGATGGCGGGCAGGGCGGGAGTGGGGTGTTCGGCCAGCAGCTTCGCCCCGGCCATGAGCATACCGGGGATGCAGAAGCCACATTGCACAGCGGCGTGGTCAATAAACGCCTGTTGCAGCGGGTGCAGCGTGTCGGCGGCGGGGGCCAGCCCCTCGATAGTGGTCACGCAAGCACCGTGGGCTTGCGGGGCGGGCACCAAGCAGGCCATGACCGCCTGCCCGTCCAGCCACACCGTACACGCGCCGCACTCGCCCTCGGCGCAGCCCTCTTTGCAGCCGGTCAGTCCGGCCTCGTCGCGCAAGGCGTTGAGCAACGTTTTGCCGGCGGCGGATGGCGGCAACGTGATGGGCCGGCCGTTGATCGTGGTGGCGATGGTGCCGGTCCAGATGGGGGGCGGCGCGGCGGGGCGCGGCGCGCCCGTGTCCAGCAGCACCGGCGGGGTCGGGAAGCCGTCAGCGTGCGTGCCGGCGGCGATGCGGGCCAGCCCATCGGCCACCAGCGCGGCCAGCGTGGACAGGCGATAGGCCGCCGAGCCGCGCAAATCGCCGATGGGTCGCACATCGGCACAGGCCAAGCGCCCCGCTGCGGCGCAGACCGCCGGGGTGAGCGTTTGCCCGACCAGGAACGCTTCGGCCTGCGGCGCATGGACGACCGTCGGCGCGAGGCAGCCGAGCGCGATTTGCGCGTCGCGCACCGTGTCGCCGTCGAAGTGCAGCACCAGCGCGAGGTGGATCACCGAGATGGCCTGGGCGCGGCGCAGCCCCAACTTGACGAACAGCCCGCGTGCGTCGGCCCCCAGCGCGGGGAAGCGGATTTCGCGCAGCAGTTCGTCGGGCGCGATCACCGTGCGCCGCACGCCGGTATAGAACGCCCGCAGCGGCACCACCCGTTCGCCGCCCCGCCGGATCAGCACGACTGCGGCCTCCAATGCCAGCAGCGCCGAGATCGTGTCATTGGCCGGTGAGCCGGTGATCACATTGCCGGCCACCGTGCCGCGCGTGCGGATCTGCGGCGCGCCCACTTCGAGGCAGGCTTGCGCCAGCGGCAACGCCCCAGCCACGCAGGCCGCCGAGGCCAGCACATCATTGTGCGTCGCCAGCGCGCCCAACCGTATGATGCCGTCGTCCGCGCGCACATATTTCAGCGCGGCCACGCGGCTGATGTCAATCACGGTCGCGGTGGGGCGGCTGCCGCGCTCCAGTTCCACGATCAGGTCGGTGCCGCCGGCCACTAGCCGCGCCGCCGCCCCTTGCTCGGCCAACAGGCGCAGGGTCTCGTCCAGCGTGCGGGGTTGGAGATAAGTTTGCCACATTGCAACATCTCCTCGGTTTCAATTGGCGTTCCAGGGTAGCGCGTAAAACGTAAAACGTAAAACGTGGATTATCAAGCAATCCGCAATCCGCAATCCGCAATCCGCAATCCGCAATCCGTTTTACGCCTCCGCGTCGCGTGGCTCGGTGGGCAGTGGCAGCGAGGAGCCTTCTGCGCCGGTTTCCGCTGCGGCCGATACGCCGACCCAACGGATATGATCGCGCAGGTGCAGGTCGTCGTTGTAGCTCCGCAAGCCCCAGCGCAGTTCGCCGCGCCGCTCCACCTGTTGCCAATGGGTGATCGCCGTGTTATGGGTGTGGAACTCAAAGCGGTAGCGGACCAGCGGGCTGATGCCCAGGAATTGCAGGAAGCTGACATCCACCACCCCGCCGTGGCAGGCGATGACCACGGTTTTGCCGGCGTGTTCGCTGGTGATGCGATGCAGGGCGGCGCCGACACGCACATTGAATTGCGCCCAGTTTTCACCACCGGGCGCAACTTGCATGAACGGATGACGACCTGCGGGCTGACCATAGCGGACATCAAACTCTTCCCAACTAAGGCCGTCGGCTTCCCCGGCGCGCACTTCTTGCACCTCGTCATCCGGCGTGACCGGCAGGCCCAGCGCCGGGGCGATGATTTCGGCGGTTTCGCGGGCGCGGGCGAAGGTGCTGGCGATCAGCACATCGGCGGCGATTTCGTGCGTGGCGGCGAGCCGGTCCCGCAGGCGTGTCGCCTGTTCGCGGCCCAGCGGCGATAGGCCGCACTCACCGGTCTGGTCGAGGATGCGGCGGTGGACCGCGCCCATGGCTTCGCCGTGGCGGATCAGATAGAGATGGGTCATAGCGTCTCCGATTGCGGATTGCGGATGGCGGATGGCGGATTGTTGGGGACGGGCGTAGGGTTTCCGACTGTGCTGAATGGCCGCAGGAGGCCGGTGAGCAGCAGCAGGGTGACGGCGAGCAGCAGGTGCTGGTAGTTGAGTTGCAGCATATAGCCGGCGGCGGGCAGCAAGAGCACGCCCGCACCGCACTCCCAGGCCCAGGGTAGGCCGCTGACCAGGGCAGCGCGGCGGCTGTTGAGGGCCAGCGCGGCATAGACCCAGCCGGCCAGAGCCAGCGCCGTGACCGGCACCGGCAGGAACAGCGTGAAGCCGACGCTGAACTGGGTCGCCACGCCCTGGAGCCATTGCTCGAAGTTGGCGGCGATCAGCACCAGCCCCCCGACGAGCGCGGCCACGCCCGCCCACCACCGCTGCGGGCGCAAACCGGTGCGGCGCGGCCATAGTCCGGCGGTCCACAGCAGGCTGATGCCCGCCAGCATCGCGGCCGCTTCGCCGAGGCTGTTGGCCGCCACGCCGAACCCGCCCAGCGCTAGGCCGAAGTCCTGTGCGCCGATAGCCGTCAGGGCGTAGGTATAGTAGCCGCCGTAGGCCAGCCCCAGCAGGGCCAGGGTCACGCGCCAGGGCCGATTGCCGCTGCTGCGCCGCAGCCCCACGCCGACGATGCCCAACATCAGCCCGGCGGCCGCCGCGTTATAGATCAGCAGCAACAGTGGCGGGGTGCCCAGCCCTAACTGGACCAGGCTGAGGGCCAAGAAGCCCAGCAGCCCCGCCGCTAACGGGCGCGGCCACCGCGGACCGGTCGTCCCGCTCACTGCTGCCGGATCGCGCAAGGCCAGCACTGCCGCCCCGCCCAGCGTCCCCACCGCCAGCACAAAGGCGGGCATCACCAGGAAGGTGCCGACCGCGCTGATCGCGCTGAACACCGCCGCGCCGACCGCGCCCGCCGGCATTTGCTGCGAGGCGCGCGCAATGGCCCGCCCCAGCAGGAACTCGACCGGCGCGATTCCAATCAGCAGTCGCACCATATAGCGTAGTAAGAGCGGTGCATCGTTCATGGCGAGGTATCAGGCGTTAAGGTATCAGGCGTTCAGGTATCAGGTGACGGGTGACGGGTGACGGGTGACGGGTGTCCGGTGTTAGGGATTAAGCAAGGCATCTTCGTCTCCTGATGCCTGATGCCTGACCCCTGACCCCTGACCCCTGATATCTAGTTTGT
>Ga0123336_10005315_pt1 | contig 10275 bp, 8 predicted proteins | sample SSSSmetaG_FD_96466 | JGI IMG/M metagenome (GOLD analysis project Ga0123336, IMG submission 96466) | Glacier valley bacterial and archeal communities from Borup Fiord, Nunavut, Canada, to study Microbial Dark Matter (Phase II) - ​SSSS metaG | ecosystem: Environmental > Aquatic > Freshwater > Ice... | reverse complement strand
ATTCCGTCATGTTGACGTGCGTTCTTTCGTAGCGCGGTCCACAGCGCTGCTCACCGCCATCGGCGCGGCTTCGGCAGCGGCCCCGCGTACGACTCGCAAGGGCTCGAACGCGTCCTTCGTGATCAGCGAGATCTCGGAGAGGTTCTCGTCGAAGCGATGGGACCCGATCGCGTCCTTCGTCCACTTGAGGATGAAGTTCGTCGTCGGCACGGTGATGACCTTGCCGGCGAACGTGTTGAACGCGTACTTGCCGGGCAGGAGCGGCTCGTTCCACACGCCGCGCTCGCCCTTCTTGACCAGCTCGCCGTGCTTGTACTCGGCGCCGGAGAGGTCGCTTCCGTCGAGACCTGTGTAGGAGACGACGACGCCGACGCTGCCGACCTCGACCACCGTCTTCGGGATGAGCTCGATGGTCGCGAACAGACGGTTGATGTTGTACGTGCCTTCGCATAGCACGTGGAGCTGACGACCACGCGAGCCCTGGGCCGCCAGGAACGCCTCGGGGTCCTGGAAGTTGTTGTGGTAGGTGCGCGGATCCGACGGGTCGTCACCGACCACGGGGGCGATGATCTGACCCTGCGCGAGCGAGCGACCGTCGTGCACGGTGACGACACCGATCATGTCGTCCGCGCCCTTGATGATCACGGGCGAGAAGCCGCCGCGCTCGGCGATGGTCTGGGCCATCTGGCGGAACACGCCGTCCTCTTCGCGGCTGAGCGTCACGTAGAACAGCTTGCCCTCCGTCACGACCAGGAACTGCGCGAGATTGATCGCGTAGGTGCCTTCACGGAGGATCTGGCGCTGCGGGCCGCGCTGCCCGCCACCCGCCAGGAACTGCCGGACGTCCTGGAACTGCGTGGAGCTCGCCGTGCCGGCGAGCGTCTGCGTGGCAGCGAGCGCATGGCCGTCACGGGCGAACACGTAGCCGATCTTGCCCTGTGGGATGGTGACGAGCCCGGTCTTGTGGACGCGGTACTGGATGGGCAGCAGATAGTGGAGACCACCGCGCAGGAGGTCCGGCTGGTAGCCGGCCTCGCCGCCGAGCGCGATGAAGCCGCTCTTGACCGAGCCCTTGAGGCTCCAGCGTTTCTCGATCACGCCGACGCGATCGTTCGGGATGTAGCGGACACCCGAGAGGAGAACGAGGACGACGAGGAGCGCGAGGGCAACTCCGAAAAGTGTGAGCCCGTAATGCTCGATCATTTGCGAGACCTCCTTGAGAAGACCATTCGCGTGCAATGTGCACGTGAGCCAGCGCATCCGCCCGGCGGCCGTTCGGTAGGAAGGCTCGGACCAGGACGTCGCGGCGCGGGTCCCCGCGGACCGGCTTGGTGCGTAAGATTGGTCGCACTCCAGCTCCTGCAATGGAAAATGCGACAGGGGGTGTCGGCACGACAGATGCTTTCCACGACTGCTCGTGCACGGGCATGCGCTTCAGCTGCTGGTACGACCGGGGGCGGTGGTGAAGCGATGGAGAGGTCGAGGCCGCGGACGGAAACATGCCCCGCCGGACGGGGGGACGCCCCGCCGCCTCGTTGCGCGCGCACGTTCTGCGAGGACTTTTGAGGGCGATACGTCGGCGAGATCGATCTCGTGAACATCGCATCGGGTGCCGACCTCGGCGCGCCCGGCCTCCACCTCGTCCACACCGCGGCGAGCGGGTGGCATGTCCGCTTCGACGACGTCACCGTCGACGCGACCTGGCTCACTTCGCGAGCGGAAGCACACTGCTCGACGGAAGCCAGCCCTCGGTGCGGCCCGTCACGACGTGCGAGAAGTCGGCGGTCTCGTCGAGGAGCTGGATGCGTGCCGCCTCCGGGAGCGCGGCCTGCGCGGCAATCGCCACGTGCTGGGCATCGAGCAGGCGCGCGCTCGGCGCCACCACCACTGCGTCACGCGCGTGGCGCCGGATATCGCGTGCAGAATACAGGCAGAGCGAGCACGCCAGGAGAACCCCGGCACCGATCGCGGCCGTCGTCGTGCCCGCGACCTTGAGGCGCGGTCGGGAGGAGCGCGCGCGCAGCACGATGCCCACCGCCAGCGCTGCGGCGGCCAGCGCCGCCAGGTACGCCCACACGTTCTCCGGGAGGAGCTTCACGATCGAGCGACCCAGCGAGACCCCGTTCTCGACCTCGATGGGGTCGCCCGCGCGCGACCGCCGCTTGGCCACCTCCGCGCGCACCGCGGCGAGCGCGGCGTTCGCGTCGCTCACCAGCGCGCCGTCGTGTGAGAGCTCGCGCGCCTCCTCGAAGCCGTGCGCGGCCCGTCCCAAATCGCCTGGCTGCTCGAGACCGGCACGCACGCGCGACGCGTAGGCGAGGCCGCGATCGAAGCTCACGACCGGATCTACGACGCCGCGATCGCCGAGCGCCTCGAGGTTCGCGATCGCCTCCGCCGCGCGGCCCCCCGCGAGCGCGTCGGTGCCGGCGCGAAACATGATCGCGATCTCGTCGTCCTCTGCGGGCGCCTGCGCAGCGACGTGTCCCGTCGCCAGCAGCGCGGCGAGCGCGATGCCCATCGAGGCGCGCTTCATCATGAAGCCTTTCCCTCGACGCGGTCGAGCACCTTCTTCGCGCGCTCCCACGTGTCCTTCGCGGTCTCCCCACGCACCCCATCGGGCGAGAACCGCGCGTCCTCGCACGCGCGCATGAGGGTCGCGATCTCGTCGGCGTCGACCTCGCTGACGCCGCTCTCCTCGAGCTCGCGCTTCGAGGTCTCGCTCGGCGCGCCGCGCAGGTTCACGCTCGTGCCGGCGAGTATCACGGCCTCGATGGCGCGCGCCACGGCGCCCATCGCGAACTTTCCGTCGTCGCCGCGCACCGCGTTCTCGGCCTCGGCGCGCCGCTTCTTCGCCAGGTGATCGAGCGAGGGCGACGCTGCAGCCCGCTTCTCGCGCATCCGCCCGAGCAGCCCCTGCGCGCCGAGCGCCAGCGCGCAGACGAGCGGCGAGCCGAACAGCGCTGCCCAGTACGTCGGGCGCTCCGAAAGATACGACGTCGCCCGCGTTCCCTCGAGCGTGGGGCGCTCCTTCGGCATGCTCGCGAGCACCACCTCGGGCTCGTCGACCCCGGCGTCGCGTCCGGGACCCGCGGCGACGTCGACGATGCCGAGCGTGGCCTTCGCGACCGCGTACGTGCCCTTCTGCGCGTCGTAGAAGGGGAGCTTCACCTCTCCGAGGTCGACGGCGCCTTCCCGATGGATCCGGACGACGTACGAGAAGGTCCGCGACCCGCCGAAACGATCCTGCGAGAGCGGGCCGAGGCGATCACGGCTCTGCTGCTCGAGCCATTCCACGCCGGGCACCACCGGCAGCGCCAGCTGCCCCGGCAGGTTGCCGGTGCCGCGGAGCTCGATGGTGACGCCGATCGCGCCGTCGCGCGGGATGGCGCGCGGCGCGACGTTGCTCTGGAGCGACATGTCTCCGACGTCGCCGATCGCGTAGCCCGCGGGGCGTCCGTCGACCGGGGGCTCGGTGACGTCGATGGCGAGCGTCTCGGTGGCCCGCAGCCCGACGCGCGCCTGGGGGAGCGTCATCGACATCGGCTCGATCACGAGGTGCCCGGTCTTCAGCGGGAAGAGCGCGTTCTTGCGCACCAGCTTCACCGTCCACACCTTGCCGCCCACCAGCGCATTGCCCACGCCGACCGCGAGCGTCTCGTCCTCGATGAGAGAGCGCTTCACGAAGTCGGTGGCGGTGGCCTCGTGCACGTCCCCGGGACGACCCTGCCGCGAATACGGATCCTCGTAGAGGAACACCGAGAGCGTGACCTGCTCACCGACCACGACCCGCGATTTGTCGACGGTCGCATGCAGGAACGCGATCGGGGAGCGCGGCTCGGGGAGCGCGAGCTTCGGATCGGCGGTGGGCGCGGCCGGCTCGGGGGAGCGGCGACCGTCGTCGCCGAAGTCGAAGAGCGCCTTGAACGGGTCGAGGGAGTTGCCGCTGAACGGATCGACGGCGGGCCGCCCGCCCCGACGAGGCGGGCCCTTGCCGCGCTCCACCACCTTCACGCGCACCGGCGCGCCGCTGCGGCGCGTGCCGCCGACCGACACCGTGCCCGGCCCGAGCGAGAAGGTCCCGGCGCGATCTGCGCGCAGCGACCACGAGGTCATGAGCCCGTTGATGTCGTCGACGACGCCGTTTTTGTTCGTCCGCATGTGGACCGGCATCGAGGTCGCGTTCTGCTGTGAGAAGCCGGGGATCGAGCCGGGCTTCGGATCACTCGGCGAGGGGCCGCCGTGCGCGAGGACCTGGAGCGAGTAGGTGACGATCTCGCCGACCTCCACGGTGTCGTTGTCGACGTTCGCGCTGATCTCGACGCGCGCCTGCGCCCGCGCGCTGCGCGTCACCAGCAGGAGGACGAGGAGCGAGAGCGCGGAGACGGCGAGGCGGCGGGCGGTCACGGGCGCTCCACGTTACTTGTCACTCATGCCGCGCACCGGGCGACGCTGGCCCTGCTTCTTCGCGGCCTCCTGCTGCACGGTGGGCGCGTTCTCGAGCTGGTCGAGCATGCGCTCGTCCTGATTCTGCCGCGAAGGCGGCTGCGCCGAGGGCTCGGGCTTCGGCGCGGGAGGCTTCGGCTTGGGCGGCTGCTTCGCGTCGTCGTTCGAGCCGGAGTCCTTGCCCGAGTCCTGCGCGCCGCTGTCCTTGCCGCCATCGGACTTGCCGTTGTCGCCGCCGTCGTTGTCCTTGTCGTTGTCCTTGTCGCCGCCGTCGCCGCTGCCACCATCACCGCCGCCGTCGCTGCCGGAGTCCTGGCCGGCGTCCTTCTTCTCCTCGATGCGGCGCAGGGCGATGGCGCGGTTCCACGCGGCGTCGCGTCCGAGCAGATCGGGATTGTAGATGCGCCCGGAGTTGACCGCGGTGAGCGGGCCGCTGTCGTGCATGCCGGGCGCGAGCTCGAGGGCCGCGTCGTAGGCGCGCACCGCCTCCTCGTACGCTGCGGTGAGAAACAGGAGATTGCCCTCGAGGTATCGCGCGCGGGCGCGCAAGTCGACGGGCTGCGTCGCGTCGGTGCCGATGGCGCGCACCAGCTTGAGCGCGCAGTCGACCTGGGCGCCGCGGAGCGCATTGGTCGGCTTGTCGGCTCCGCCGGCGTCGTGCTCCTCGTCCCCGAAACGCCTCCCGTAGGTCTCCGCGAGCCGGAAGAGCGTGAGGCCGAGATCGAAGCCGCCGTTGGGGCGCTCGCGGACCCGCGCTGGGGTGCCGATGTTGCCCTCCTTGCACTGCCCGGTCGCGAGGTATTCCTCGAGGAGGCCCTCGGCCGACGCGGCATCACCACCGTCGGCGAGGTGCGTGATGGCCTCGCGCACCTCGGGGGCCTCGCGTTCGAACGGACGCGATGGATCCCAGCCACACGCCACGATGAACACGCTCGAGAGCGTGATCGCACCGCAGCAGCGCCGGAAGAGACGACGTGCGCTCACGGCTTCTTCCTCTTCTTGGTCTTCGGTCCTGGGTCCTTGTTCGTGGCCGGGCGGATGCGGCCCGAGCGACCGGGCATCGCGAGTACGCCCGAGGGCAGACGCGGGAGCGGCGCTTCGGGGACGAGCCCCTCCACCACCAGCAGGAGCACCGAGAGGCCGAGGGGCCACATGTACTCCTCGTCGAACGCGGTCTCGACGCGCTCCGCGAGCTCCTCGCGCATCATCCGCTTCAGGCCGCGCGCCACCTCGTCGATGCCGGTCTCGCCGCGCTCGGCGCGTACGATCGCGCCGCCGGTGGCCTTCGCGATCTCCGCGAGCTGGGCCTCGCCGTCGGCGGAGAGCTCGGTGGTGAGCGGGCGTCCGTCGTTGTCGCGGCGGATGCCGATGACCTTGCCGTCGGGACCGACGTCGGGGATGGGCTCGGGCGCGCGGCCGCCGATCTGCACGACGTCGATGCGGGTCTTCTCCTCGGCCGCGGCGCGGGCGACAGTGACCGGATCGCCCTCGAGATCCTCGCCGTCCGTGACGAGCACGATGACGCGCACGTGCTCCTTCGCCCTGGGATCGCGCGTCAAGAGCTCGCGCGCTTGCTCGAGCGCCTTCGCGATCGCGGTGCCGCCCACCGGCATGTCGTTCGGCTCGAGCTGGCGGAAGAACTGGCCGATCGCCGCGGCGTCGCTGGTGAGCGGGAAGCTCATGGGCTCGCCGGCGAACGCCACCGCGCCGAAGCGCGCGCCCGGGAGCTCGCGAACCAGCTTCGAGACCTCGGCCTTCGCGCGCGCGATGCGGCTCGGCGTGACGTCGCGGGCGTACATGCTCTTCGAGTAGTCGAGCACGATCACGACATCGAGGTTCGTCGCGGGCACGAGCTTGGTGCCGCGGCCCCACTGCGGGCGGCCGAGCGCAAGGAACGCGGAGACGAGCGCGACCACGAGCAGCACGCCCTTGAACGCCCGCCGCCCGGATGCGTCGAACGACTCGAGCTTCGAGACGAGCACGGGATCGCCGAACACCGCCGTGGCGCGACCGCGGCGGATCGACGCGAGCACCAGCGCGCCCGCGAAGAGCCCGACCACCGCGACGCACGCGAGCGCCGCCAGCAGGTACGGCAGCGAGGTGAGGTCGTAGAAGAGCCTCATGGGAACCTCCGCACGATGAGCACGCGGATCAGCGCCTCGAGCGCGAGGAGCATCACGGCAGAGAGCAAGATGAAGGGGAAGAGGTCCTCCATGGTCGCCACCTGCGACTCGAAGCGCGTCTTCTCCAGCTTGTCGAGGATCTGGTGCATGCTCTGCTCCAGCCCCTTCTTGTCGTTCGCCACGAACGAGTCGCCGCCGGTGGTCTGCGCCATGCGCGTCAGCAGCTCGGGGTTGACCGGGAAGTGCTCGCGCACGAAGCGCGGCTGCCCGAAGATGTCGGTACCGTCCTGCACGTCGACGTCGTCGCCGTTGCCGATCTGTACCGTGTAGACCTTCACGGCCTGCGTCTGCGCGAGGTGCGCGGCGTAGTCGGGGGCGATCGAGCCAGCGTTCGAATCGCCATCGGTGAGGAGGATGATCGCCTTCGAGCGCGCGCTGGAGCGGCGGAGCCGCGCGACGCCGGTGCCCACGGCGTCACCGATGGCGGTGCCGTTGCCGTCGATGAGGCCGAGCTCCATCTTGCTGACGAGCGCCGCGAGCAGCTGCTTGTCGAGCGTGGGCGGCGATAGGATATATGCAGCGCGTCCGAACACGACCACGCCGATGCGGTCGTTGTGACGGCGGGCGACGAAGTCGAGGATGACCTCCTTCGCGGTGTCGAGGCGCGTGAGGCGCGTGATCTGTCCGCCCTGCTGGCGCGCAGGCGCGGAGTCGGAGTCCATCAGCGCGCGCATCGAGCCCGAGAGATCGAGGACGAGCACGATGTCGATGCCCTTCTCGTCGGTGTTCTCGCCGCGCAGCACGTTCTGCGGACGGCCGATGGCGAGGATGGCGAGGGCGAGCGCAGCCGCGCGGATCATGCCGGGCATGTCGCGGAGCTTCGTGCGGAAGCCGCGCGGCCCGGTCACGAGCGGCGCGACGGTGGCGAGCCGCAGGCGCGGCGTGCGCGTGTCGGCGGCGATGGTCATGCGCCACAAGACGACGCTGCAGGCGGCGATGATCACGAAGAGCAACACCGGCAGCCGTACCTCGCGCGGGAGCCATGAGAGGAAGGGCACGGTCCATATCGAGCCGAACCACGCATCGCCGCGGGCGACCGCCGGATAGACGAGGCCGAGCGAGAGGAAGGCGAGCGTCCCGACGACGATCCCGGTGATGCGCGAGAGCCGACTCATGTGTCGCCCTCGGGTCCTTCCGCTCGGCTCTCCGTCCTGAACGCGCGCGAGAACGGCATCGTCGACCGCACGATGTGCTCGCCGAGCGCCAGCACCGACGAGCACTGCTCCGGCGCGGGCTTCAGGTTCGCGAACTTCACGAGGTCGCAGTCGCCGAGGAAGCGCCGGATCTCGTCGATCGGCACGCCAGGTGACGGAGACGGCGCGGCCGTCGACGGGCCCGCCGGCCCGGTCGCGTCGTTCATCGCCGTCTCGAGACGCACGAAGCCGATCGCCTGCTTGCGCAGGGCGGCGAGGATCTCGTCGCTCGTCGACTCGAGGCCGTCGAAGCCGAACCGCGCGCCGAGATAGCCGCGCACGGCATCGCTCACGCGATCGAAGTACTCGGCGTACCGCTTCGCATCGAGGAGGCCGGCGTGGCGCACCTCGTCGAGCCGCTCCAGTGCGATCTCCCACGGCGGCCGCGGGGGCGGCGGCGGCGGCACGGGCTTCGGCTTGGTGGCGTAGCGATACCCGAAATACGCGAGCAGCGCGCCGACGACGAGACCGAGGCTGCCCCACTGGAGCGCCTTCTTCATCGCCGTCCATTCCTCGCGCTGCGGGCGCGGCGGAGGATTCAGCTTCGGCGCGGCCTGCGGCGTGTTCGCCGTCGGATCCTCGACCTGGATGAGGTGCGGGTGCGTGCACAGCGTGATCACCTCGCCGCTCGCGCGCGCGATGGCGATGGGGAGCGGCGGCAGCTCCATGGTGCTGCGTCCCGGCTTCTCGGGCAGGATGACCAGCGGCAGCTCGAGGTGCGTGATGGCCTGCGCCTTGTCCGTCCCCTCGGGCTCGGTCCAGAGCTGCGCGGCGGCGCCGCCGTCCTGGTCGGGGAGCACGAAGCCGGCCTTCTGGAGGTACTTCTTGGCCTCGGTCGCGCTGCCCAGATCGAGGCCGGAGCGGAACACGCGCTCGCCCTTGCCGTGCTTCACGGTGATGGAGAGGGCCGCCGCCCAGCCGCTCGTGCCGTGCAGCGGGAAGCTCTCGCTGATCACGGGCCGCGTGCCGCCCTTGGGCACGCTCTCGACGCACCCTCCGACCTCGCCGCCTGCATCGCCGCCTGCATCGCCGGTGGTCGGCGGCAGAGGCGCCGCTGCGCTGCTGCTCGGCGCGGGCCCCTGGGCGCGCGCGATCCCGAACACCGAGGCGCACACCGCCACCGCGCCGATCGCGACTCCCCGGACCATGCACGCGAGCCTCATCGCGTGCGCACCCGGCGCGCGCGGCGCGCGAACAGATCGCGGATCGGCTTCACGAACGAGCCGCCGGTCTCGACCTCCACCGAGTCGATCCCGAGCTTGAGGAACAGCTGGCGCTGACCGGCGCGGATCTTCGTCATCTCCGCGCGGTAGTGGGCGCGCACGCGCTTGTCCGACGTGTCGACGGCGATCATCTCGCCGCTCTCGAGATCCTCGAACGTCGCGAGTCCCACGTCGGGCAGGTCCAGCTCGCGGCGATCGGTGAGCACGACCGGGATGACGTCGTGCTTCGCGCTGGCAAGCGACAGCGCGCGCTCGTACCCGGTGGTGAAGAAATCCGAGATGACGAACGCGACGCTCCGGCGCCGGGCCACGTGCGCGAGGGCCTCGAGCGCGCTCTTCAGATCGGTGGCCGCGCCGAGCTTGGGCACGCGGCGCGTCTGGTCGGTCTGCGCAGAGGCCGCCGGCGGCGCCTCGAAGCCGAGGATCTCGCGGATCACGCGCATCACGTGCTTCTCGCCCTTCTTCGGCGGCACGATGCGCTCCACCTTGCTGGTCGAGAGGATGAGCCCGACGCGATCGTTGTTGCGGATAGCGCTGAACGCGAGGAGCGCGGCGACCTCGGAGGCCACGCGGGCCTTGGGCGCGCGCTGCGTGCCGAAGCGCGCGCTGGCCGAGAGATCGACGGCGATCATCACGGTCATCTCGCGCTCCTCGACGAACACCTTCACGAAGGTATCGTTCATGCGCGCCGAGACGTTCCAGTCGATGGTGCGGACGTCGTCACCGGGCTGGTACGGGCGCACCTCGCGGAACGCGAGACCCTGACCCTTGAAGCTCGACTTGTAAGATCCCGATAGCTGCTCGTTCGCGAGCCTCGCCGTGTGGATCTCGATGGTCCGCAATGCGGCGAGGATCTCTCGCGGGATCACGGAACTTCCACGACCTCGAAGATGCGGCGAACGACCTGCTCGGAGGTCACCTCTTCGGCGTCGGCCTCGTAGGTGAGGACGATGCGGTGGCGCAGCACGTCGGGTCCGATGGCCTTCACGTCCTCGGGCGTCACGTAGCCGCGATGACGGAGGAATGCGTGCGCGCGCGCCGCGAGGTTCAGCGCGATCGAGGCGCGCGGGGAGGCCCCGTACTCGATGAGCGGCGCGAGGTCCTTGAGGCCGTGCTTCGCGGGCTCGCGCGTGGCGAAGACGACGTCGACGATGTAGTCCTTGATCTTGTCGGCCACGTAGATCTGGTTGATGATCTTGCGGCCCTCGATGAGCTCGGCGGGCGTGACCACGT
>Ga0123336_10005313_pt1 | contig 10275 bp, 7 predicted proteins | sample SSSSmetaG_FD_96466 | JGI IMG/M metagenome (GOLD analysis project Ga0123336, IMG submission 96466) | Glacier valley bacterial and archeal communities from Borup Fiord, Nunavut, Canada, to study Microbial Dark Matter (Phase II) - ​SSSS metaG | ecosystem: Environmental > Aquatic > Freshwater > Ice... | reverse complement strand
TCGGCCGTGAACGTGGCCAAGGAATCGGCCGACATCGTGCTGCTCAAGCAGGATTTGAACGTGCTGATTGACGGGGTGCGCGAGGGCCGCCGCACCTTCACCAACACCATGAAATACGTGTTCATGGCCACCAGCGCCAACTTTGGCAATATGTTCAGCATGGCCGGGGCTTCGCTGTTTCTGCCGTTTCTGCCGCTGCTGCCGGTACAGATTCTGCTCACCAACCTGCTCACCGACTTGCCGGCGATGGCCATTGCCTCCGACAACGTGGAGCCGGCCGCCATCGAGCGCCCGGCCCGGTGGGACCTGCCGTTCATCCGGCGGTTCATGCTGGCCTTCGGGCTGCTCAGCTCGGTGTTCGACTACCTGAGCTTCGGGGTGCTGCTGTGGGTGTTTCACGCCCACGAGGGCTTGTTTCAGACCGGCTGGTTCGTCGAGTCGGTGCTTTCGGCCTCGACCGTGGTGCTGGTGGTGCGCACCCGGCAAGTGTTCTACCGAAGCCGGCCCGGCGCGTGGCTGCTGCGGGCTACGGCCCTGGTGGCGCTGCTGGTGCTGGCGCTGCCCGTGAGCCCGCTGGCGCGCGTGTTCGGTTTCGTGCCCATGCCGCTGGCGCTGTACGGAGCCATCCTGGGCCTGGTGGCAGCCTACGTGCTGGCGGCCGAGGGGCTGAAGCACTGGTTTTACCGAAAATTTCCGGGGTAGGCGCCGGCGGCGGGGCTTACTGGGGTAGTTGCGCTATTTACTCGTTCTTTTTTAATTTTTTCATCCACTGAATCATGAATCGTAACACCACTTGGCTGCTGGCCGGCGCTGCGCTGGCCGTGCCCATCGCAAGCATCGTTATTGCCCGGACATTCGCGGCCCGCCAGCTGCGCCGCGACGTGCAACGGCTGTTTGCCGCCGCCCATGCCCCGGCCCAGACCTACCACGAGGCGCAGCTCGCCGGCTTGCCCGCGCCGGTGCAGCGTTACTTCCGGCACGTGCTGACGGAGGGCCAGCCCTACCTGCACGGCCTGCGCGTGCGCCACGGCGGCCAGTTCAAAACCGACCTGAAAAAGGACTGGATAGCCATCAAAGGCGAGCAGTACATCACGGCCGACCCGCCGGGTTTTATCTGGCAGGGCACCACGAGTCAGTTTGTGGCCCGCGACGAGTTCGTCGCCGGCCACGGCCGCCTCGACGTGCGCCTGCTTGGGGCCGTGCCCGTTGCCGGTGGCACCGGGCCGGCCTACGACCAAGGCGAGCTCATGCGCTGGTTGGTCGAAAGTACGTGGCAGCCTACCGCGCTGCTGCCCAGCAAATACATCGCCTGGACGGCCATCGACGACCACTCGGCCCGGCTCACCCTCACGCACCAGGGCCACACAATTTCGTGCCTCGCCCGCTTCAACGAGCGCGGGGAGCTGGCCGAATGCGAAGCCCCGCGCCAAATGGACGAAGCCACGCAACGGCCCTGGCTGGCCCGCTTCGAACAGTACCGCCATTGGCACGGCGTGCTCATCCCCACCGTTGGCGAGGCAAGCTGGATAATTGAGGGGCAGCGGCAGCCCTACGCCCGGTTCGTGGTGCAGAAGTTGGAGTACGAGCCGCTGCGTCCGTTTTAAGCGCGCTGGGGGCTTACTCGCCCAGCCACCACCAGCGTCGCGGTCGCTGCTTGATAGCCGCCAGTTGGTACTTCACCACGGCGTGCTGCTCGATGTGGGCCAGCGCCTCTTCTACGGAGTCGGTGTAGGTGAGCAGCTGCAAATCGGCGGCGGCCACCATGCCCTGCTGCTCCAGCTGCGTGAGCAAGGCCCGCAGCGGCTGCCAATACGCCCGGCCCACCACCACGATGGGGAAGTCGAGAATGCTTTTGGTTTGGATGAGGGTGAGGGCCTCGAACAGCTCGTCGAGGGTGCCCAGGCCGCCGGGCATAATCACGAAAGCGTAAGAATATTTGACCAGCAGCACCTTGCGCACGAAGAAATACCGGCAGGTTAGCCATTTGTCGAGGTAGGCGTTGTGACGCTGCTCCTCCGGCAGCACGATGTTGCAGCCGATGGAAGGCCCGCCGGCCTCGCGGGCGCCGCGGTTGGCCGCTTCCATGAGGCCAGGCCCGCCGCCGGTGAGCACCGTGAAGCCCTGCCGGCTCAGGCCCGCGCCCAACTGCCGGGCCAACTTGTAGAAGGGCGAGTCTTCGGCCACCCGCGCCGAGCCGAACACCGTCACGCACGGCCCCACGAAGTGCAGCACCCGAAACCCGCGCAGGAACTCGCGCAGCACTGTCCACAGAAAGCGCAGCTCGCGCCGGCGGCTGGTGGGCCCGGTGAGAAAGCGCCGCTCGTCGCGGGCAGCTACCGCCGAAATGGGAAGAGTGGGCATCAGCGGGCCGAATGATATTTTCGTTGCGTACGCCGTCTCAACACGGCTTTGTATCCTTCCACCCAGCCCACCCCGACCAGCGCGGCCAGCGCGCACCACCCCAGCGCCCCCGCCGACACGGGCGCAAACCCGAACAGCTGCCGCGCCGCCGGCACCAGCAGCGTGGTCAGCAGCAGCCCCAGCGTGAGGGCCAGCATGAGCCACAGCACCCGGTTGGGCACCCGCAGGGTCCGGAAAACCGACTGCGTGAACGAGCGGTTGACCAGGGTCAGCCCGATGTTGCTCAGCACCAGTGTGGCGAACACCAGGGTGCGGCCCACCGCCACCGGTTCGCCCCGCTGCATGGCCCCGTAGTACACGCCCAGCACGGCCGCGGCAATGCCCAGGCCCTGCACCATGCTGCGGGCCAGCTCGGCCCCGGCCAGGAAGGTGGCCGTGAGCGGGCGGGGCGGCTGTTGCATCTGCCCGGCCTCGGCGGGCTCGTTCTCGAAGGCAATGGAGCAGGTGGGGCCCATCACCAATTCCAGAAAAATGATGTGGACGGGCGTGAACAAATTGGCCCACTTCCAGCCGGCCAGCAGCGGCACGGCCACCGTCAGCACGATGGGAATGTGGATGGACACGACGTAGAACACCGCCTTTTTGAAGTTCTGGTAGATGCGCCGGCCCTGCGCGATGGCGACGACCATGCTGCCCAGGTCGTCATCGACCAGTACCAGCGAGGCGGCCTGCCGCGCCACTTCCGTTCCCCGCCGCCCCATCGCCACGCCGATGTGGGCCGCCTTCAGGGCCGGGCCGTCGTTCACGCCGTCGCCGGTCATGGCCACCACTTCGCCGTTGGCTTTCAGAGCCTCCACCACCCGCAGCTTGGCTTCGGGAAACATGCGGGCGAATACGGCCGTGGCCGTGGCCTGCTGCCGGAGGGCCGCCACGTCCAGGGCCATCACCTGCTGGCCGGTGAGCAGCGTATCGGCCCCCGGCAGGCCCACCTGCCGGGCAATGGCCTGCGCCGTTTCGGGGAAGTCGCCGGTAATCATCTTCACCTTGATGCCAGCCTCGCCAAACGACTTAATAACAGCCGCTGCGTTGGCTTTGGGCGAGTTTTCCAGCGCCACCAAGCCCAGAAACGACCACGCGAAATCGTCCTGCGCGGCCGGAAAATCAGCCCCCCCGTACGTGCCCCGCGCCACGCCCAGCACCCGGTACCCTTGCGCCGAGAGCTGCCGGGTCACTTCGCGCAGCTGCTCCGCCACGGTTGGCGCCAAGTGGCACACGGCCAGGATGCGCTCGACGGCCCCTTTGCCGGCCACCAGTAGCTCGCCGTTGGGCGCTTGCCGGACGTGCGTCATCATGGGTGGCTGGCCGGCCAGCGGGTACTCGTGCCGCATCGGCGGCAGCGCCGCAGCCCCCGCCGGGTCGGCCGCCGCGTAGGCCGCGACAAGGGCTTTTTCCATTGCATCGAAGGGCTCGGTTTCGCTGGCCCAGCGGGCGTGGGCCAGCACCGCGCTGGCCGCCGGGGCAAGCGGGCCGGGCACCGGTACCAGGGCCTGAGCAGCGCCGTCGTATAGCTGCCGGACGCTCATGCCCTCCTGGGTAAGGGTGCCGGTTTTGTCGGCGCAAATCACCGTGGCCGAACCCAGGCTTTCCACCGTTTGGGGCTGCTTGGTGAGCACGCCCAGCCGGCTCAGGCGGGCCGCGCCCAGGGCCATGAAGCTGCTGAAGGCCACCGGAATTTCCTCCGGCAGAATGGACATGGCCAGCGTCAATCCAAACAGCAGCGCCGTGACCCAGTCGCCGGAGCGGGCGTAGTTCACGCCAAATACCAGCGCGAACGCCCCCGCCCCCACCCAGGCCATGCGCAGCACAAACCGGCGCACCTGCAGCTGCAAAGGGGGTTTTTCGGTGGTAATGCCCGCCATGCTGCGCCCAATCAGCCCCAGCCGGGTCTGGCCGCCCACGGCCGTGAGCGTGAGCCAGGCACTGCCCGCGGCCGTGCTGGTGCCGGCAAACACCGGGTCACCGACAGCTTTAGCAACCGGCACCGCCTCCCCGGTCAGGATGGCTTCGTCCGCGGCAAAGTCGTTGGCTTCGGCCAGCGTCCCATCGGCCGGAATGCGGCTGCCTTCCTCCACCAAAACCGCGTCTCCCACCACCAGGTCTTCGACCGGTACGGCCGCCAGCACCCCGTTGCGCCGCACCTGGGCTTGCGGCTGGGTCAGCTCGCGCAAGGCATCCAGCGCCCGGTCGCTGCGCACGGCCTGGTACACCGAAATTCCCGCCACCGCCAGCAAGGCCACGATGAGCGTAACGGCTTCCGCGCCCCGGCCCAGGGCGAAGTAAACGGCGCAGGCGGCCAGCAGCAGCAGAAACATCGGCTCCGCGACCACCTCCTTCATGGTTGACAGCAGCCCCGTTTGGGCATCGGCGGCGAGGCGGTTGCGCCCGTGCTTCTCCCGCGACTCGGCAACGGCCGCCGCCGTCAATCCCGGCGCGGGAAGGGATGGTAGCTGCACAGCGCGGTGGGAGAGTGTTTCCATAGAAGTGGGGGGTGCGGGTGCTGTTCAGGAATTTGCCAGAGCGTCACGCTTTACGTGGCGTCCGCCTGCCGAAGCACGACGCCCTTTTTTGCCGGGTGCGCGCACTCCGCGGTAAACACGACCCGGTCACGCGGTCGAATACATTTCGGCCACGTGCAGGCTCCGCAGCAGGGCGCTTTTCTTGCGCTGGTGGCCCTGCATCCGCTGCAGGATGTTGCCCAGAATCCGCACGGCCTCGCCCACCCGCGGCCCCTTGTTGAGCATCACGCACTCGGCCCGGTCGCCCATCGCGGCGTCGGTGATTTCGGCGCGCGAGGGCCGGCCGCCGCGGGCCAGGCTCTCCAGCACCTGCGTGGCCCAAATCACGGGCACGTGGGCCGCCTCGCAGAGCCACAGGATTTCTTCCTGCACCTCGGCCAGCCGCTCGAAGCCGCACTCCACGGCCAGGTCGCCGCGCGCAATCATCACGCCACAGCTCGGCGCCCGCATGGCGCTGAGCAGCATGGCGGGCAGGTTCTCGAACCCCTGCCGCGTTTCGATTTTGAGGATGACGGGCAGCGGCCGGTCCGTGAGGCGGGCCAGGTGCCCGAGCAGCAGCTCCACGTCGGCGGGGTGGTTGACGAAGGAAAGGGCCACCATATCGGCGTGCTGGGCCACGAAGGCGAGGTCCCGCACGTCCTTGTCCGTCAGGGCCGCAAAGGGCAGGCAGGTGTCGGGCAGGTTGATGCCTTTGTCGTTGCGCAGCTTGTCGCCCTTGGCGCGGGCCTGTGTGATGCGCACGTGCACGGTGCCCGGCTCGACGCGCTCCACCACCCCGCCGATTTTGCCGTCGTCGAACCAGATGCTCTCGCCCGGCCGCACCACGTCGAGCACCTCGGGCAGTGTGCAGCCAATGGTGGCCGGGGTTTTACCGATTTCTGTCGGTTCATCAACCGGTTGCGGGCCGCTGAGCGGAAGGCGCGTGAGCCGCAAGCCGTCGCCGGGGCGCAGCACCAGAAACGGCTGCAGCGGCGGGATGCCCTGGCTGACCGCTTCCATCGCCGGCCCCCGGAAGCGGGTGAGCGGCGTGAGGTAAGCCGTTTGGCGCAGCTCGGCCCAGCAGCCTGCCTCGCCGGTGCTGCGCACCCGCAGCTGCCGCCGCGCCCCGCGCGCATCCACGAAGCAAACGGCGTCATCCGGGGACAGGCGTTGCAGCCACGCGGCGGGGAAGGCCAGGTGGGCGGCGGCCTCGTCCGGCGCAGTGTGCGGCTGCTCCTGGGCGGTTAGCCACAGGCGGGCGGGCGCCGTCACCCGGCCCAGGTCGTTGCGCACGGGCTGCACCAGGAGCACGGCCGGGCCGGGCGGCAGGCCCTGGGTGCGCAGCTTGGGCCCGGCCAGGTCCATGCTCACCCGGCAGGGCCGGCCCAGCTCCCGCTCGGCGCGGCGCAGGTGCTGAATCATTCGCAGCCACGCGGCCGCGTCGTCGTGGGCGCAGTTGATGCGCATACAGTCCATGCCCTGCCGCAGCAGCTCCGCCACTAATTTGTAGTCGGTGGCGGCCTCGCCGGGCATCGTGACCATGATGCGCACCGCGCGGCCGGCCGGCGCCGGCCCCAGGCAGGCCGCGCTGTGCTCGGCCAGCAGGCGCGGGCCGCTGCCAAAGTCCGGGGCGGCTTCGGCGGGCAAGACCGGGGCGGCAGCTTCGGGGCCACTCAGCGCGTTCAGCACCGCGCGCACGGCCTCCACGGTGGCCAAGGCGTGGGCCTCGGCGCGGCCCAGCGACGAGAGGCCCAGCGCGGCGAGCCGGTCCTGCAGAGGGCGCCGGTCGTGCCGGCGCAGGGCCAGGTAGTGCAGCAGGTTGCGCGCACTCAGCCGGAAGTGGGGGTGCACGGCCCGCAGGTGGTCCGCCGCCGGCGCGGCCGCGGCCACCATGTCGTGGCACAGGGCGGTCAGCTCGGTCAGCAGCTCCGCTATTGGGGCGGCGGGCAGGCGGGCGGACGGTCCCGCTTGAACAGTTTCAGCCATGAGGACTGGTTTGGCAGGTTGCACAAGGAGCTGTGTTCCGCGCCGGCACGGCTCGGGCGTTGGGCCTGAAAACCGTTCGGGGCGGCCCGGCAACCACCCAACGCAACCGGCTTGACAAAGGCATTTCTGCCAAAAGCTTACGGGCACCAAAAAAACCCGCGCTAGGCGGGCCGTTCCCGCAGCGCTTTAATCATTTCGTCGGCCAGCGCGTCGCTCGACGGGCCGTAGCCGTTCACCAGGGTGCCTTTGAGGTTGAACCGGACCGAGGAGATGGCATACACCACGGCCTCGTCGGCGGGGTCAGACGGCCCCTCGAAGCGGAAGTGCTGGTCCACCACAAAATCGTCGGGAAACAGCTGAATGGCCTTGCCCGTGCACGACAAGTGGGTGGCCGTTAGGTTGAAATCCGCGGTGTACCCTTGCTTTTTGAGGGTGGCCAGCGTTTCCGAAAGCGTGGTCATGGGAATCATAAGGCGGAAATGAATTGGGAGGTGAACAGGCCGGCCCGCGGCGGGAGCGCGGGGGTAGAACGTGGGCCACCGGGCTTCGTTGGCTCGGGGCCCCGCATCAGGGCAGCCAGCAGGCCCGCTCGCGCTCCAGAAAGGCGCGCAGCGTACCAGGCTCCCGGCCCAGCAGCCCGGCCAGCACCGGCGACACGTGCGCGGCCAAACCCAGGCGCGCTGCCAGGTAAATGCCGGTCATCACGTTGATGAGCGGGGCGGGCGTGCCCTTGGCCCGCTCGTAGGCCCGAAACTCGCGGATGCCCGCCGCCCGGTAGCGAATGGGGCGGCCCAGCACGGCACTCAGCTGCGCGGCCACTTCGTCGTAGGTCCAGGCGGCGCGGCCGGTCAGCTCGTAGCCGGCCGAGGCGGCGGGCGGCGTCAGCAGCAGCTTGGCCGCCACCGCGCCCACGTCGGTGGCGTCCACGAAGCTGGTGCGGGCGTGGCCGGCGGGCAGCAGCAGCTGGTCGTGCCGGCGGATGTCGTCGCGGTGCGTGGTGCTCAGGTTTTGCATGAAGAAGCTCGGCCGCAGCAGCGAGTAGCGCAGGCCCGACTTTTTCAGGTAGCCCTCCACTTTGTGGTGCGGCACGAAGGGGTTGTACTGCGCCCCTTGCAGCGAGAGAAACACCACGTGCCGCACCCCCGCCGCCCCCGCCGCCTGCACCACCGGCCGCAGGTAGCGGGCTACGTCGCTGATGGCCGGCGGACGCACCAGCAGCAGGCCCGTGACGCCGCGCAGGGCCGGGGCCACGGTTTCGGGTTTGGTGAAGTCAAAGGGCACGACCTCCACGGCGCCTTGTTCGGCCTGCCCGAGGCGTTCCGAACCGGGGTCGTTGGGGTCGCGGACCCCTGCCACCAACTCGGTTCCGGCCGGCCGCTGGCGCACGAGGCATTGCAGGGCCGCCCCGCCCACGTTGCCCGTGGCGCCGGTGAGCAGCAGGCGCGGAGGTGGACTATTGCTCATGCCAGAGTGTCTCCTTGTTCCATGTGCCGAGCCAAAAGCTGAGAGTCAAAAGTTAAAACTCCGGTGGTGTGAGCTTTAACTTTTAACTCTCAGCTTTTAACTCTCAACTTTTAACTCCTGTCAGGACTTGCGCAGCAACGCTCACCACAAGCCCCAGCGGGGCGGCCCATCGGTAGTAAAACATTGGTGATTAACGACCAAGCCCCAGCGGGGCGACCCAAATGGCTGCAACGATAGTGGGTCGCCCCGCTGGGGCATGGTCACGCGCTTTCAATAAATTACTACCGATGGGTAGCCCCGCTGGGGCAAAAAATAAGGACGTTTGCGTAAGTCCTATCCTTTTTAAGACAGTACACTCAGCTTGAATCCGCGCTAAGTGTACCGCGCAGCTCTAGTTCGCCGGGCTCAGGCCCGCCAGGACGCCGGCCGTCCAGTTGACGGCGTCGGTGGTGCGTTGCGACGGGGTTTCCGACGCTACCTCAACCGCCACGGGCAGCACCAGCACCGGCACGGGGCAGCGCTCCAGCAACTGCGCGGTCACGCTGCGGTGGAACAGCTCGCCGAGGTAGCTGCGCTGGCGGGCCAGCACCACCACCAAGTCGGCCTGAATGTCTTCCACAGCGACCATTACCCCTTCGGCATAGTTGTCGTGCTCGTAGCCGCGCAGCGCGGGGGTGGCCAGGCCCTTCACCAGGCCGCTCAGCTGCACGGCCCGCAGCGCGGCGCTGCAGCCGGCATCGTCCTCGCCGTCCGACACGTGGGCCACGGTGAGCTCGACGCCGGGCAGGGCGAAGAGCGGGTGCAGGGCCAGCGACGCCGGCGTGAGGGCAAACGCCTCGCGGTCGGCCGCAATCAGAATCCGGCGGGGAGGCTGCTCCGTGGGCGTGGCCGTGGGCACCACCAGCAGCGGGTGGTGCCCGCCGCGCAGCAAATCGGCGCAGCCGGTGGCCACGCTGGCCGCGTTTTCGTGGGGCTGGTAGGGCGAGCTGAGCACAAACAGGGCCGGGCGGTGGCGGGCGGCCTGGTCCTCCGCAATTTCCGGCAGCAGGTCGGTGGCTACCTCCACGGTGGGGCGGGTGGACAGCTCCTCGGCCATCCGATACAGCGCCGCCGCCGTTTCGGTTTGGCGGGCCAGCTCCTCCTGGTGGTAGTGCTCGGGCACCGTGGCGTAGGGGTCGAACAGGGAGGCGCGGTTCACGTGGAGCAGCACCAGCTGGCCGCGCAGGGCCTGCGTCAGGGTGTTGGCGTACTGCACCGTGTGGCGGGCGGCGGCGTAAAAACCGGCGAAGACAACGAGGGTAAGCGACATAGTTAGCGGGGTTAGGTGTGAAGGAAGGGAAAGGAGGTACTGCGTTGCCGGGCCACCACTGGCTCGGGGCCGGCCAGGCGGGGGCGGGGGCTACCCATCCAGCAAATCGACCGGTGCCGAAAGCAGCAGCACCGGCACGGGCGTAGCGCGCAGCACCTGCTCGATGACGCTGTCGATTAGCAGCTTGTGCACCCAGCCGTGGCCGACATCGACCAGGGCCACCACGTCAGCCGAAAGCTCTTGTACGGCCTGCAGGATGCCGGGGGCGGGTTCGGGGCCCACTACCCGGTGCAGCGGGCTGCGGAGCATCGTAGCGGCCAGCCCGCTGTGCTGCGCCGCCCAGAGGCCTTCTTCCCCGCCCGGACCCACGGTCACGGTCACGATTTCAATGGTCAGCGCGTCGAACAAGGCGGCTATGGCTTTTGCCTCGGGCGCCAGGACGAAGGGCCGGTCCTCCACGGCCAGGACCAGGCGGCGGGGCGGATGCAGGGCCGCCGCGGACAGGTGCGCGGGCACCAGCAGCAGCGGGCAGCCCGTTTCACGGGCCAGCAGCAGGGTGCGGTTACTCAGCCATTCGTCAAACGGGCCGTGGGTAGCCGT
>Ga0123336_10005309_pt1 | contig 10279 bp, 8 predicted proteins | sample SSSSmetaG_FD_96466 | JGI IMG/M metagenome (GOLD analysis project Ga0123336, IMG submission 96466) | Glacier valley bacterial and archeal communities from Borup Fiord, Nunavut, Canada, to study Microbial Dark Matter (Phase II) - ​SSSS metaG | ecosystem: Environmental > Aquatic > Freshwater > Ice... | reverse complement strand
TCCGGGAAAATCAAGGCTTATCAGTTTATGTCTCGACCTTTCTTCTTCTTGTTTTTGCTCTAATTCTACTGTTAATTGTGAAATTGAATTTTGTGGTTTTGATTGAAGTTCAATTCTATTATTCGGCAATAATGCTCCAGGAGCGTTTACCGCAGCAGGTCCTGAAAGATTAATAAAGCGTATGACCAGCATTGAAATAAGTATAGTAGCTGGAATACTTAATATTATACCAAGCTTTCGAAATTGTCTGTTAAAACCCATCTGTATATTCATGGTGAAAGTATGATATCATGAGAAAATACAAGTGCTGACTTTATTGCCCGCGTTGGAATATGAAGCTGAGCCTTTCTATTGCCAAGGGATTCACGAAATATTACCGTAAACTGACCATCAGAACCTGACGCAAACAGTGGAATCACGTACACCAGCGTTTCAATTTTGTGGGCAGAAACTTCCCGTGTACTTGGAGTATAAAGAGGTTCAAAAGCCTTAGAAACATCCTTGTTACCATGCTTTTTATATTCAAAAGAGACATAATCAAGCAAATAATTTAAATGACTTTTATTAATTACCTGGAACTGTAAATACATAAACTTGTCATCACTAACCATATTACCCAACAAAAAAGCTATGGAATTTTTAATAATTCCATAGGTTTTAAAATGGGGTGCCAGGGCTTTTACCGCTGCAACTCGTTTAGGTGAAACAAGTGAGTCTGTTACCCCGGTATCTGCTGTCAAACTAATTACAGCACCACTGTTGAAACCAGATGTATCAACCACTTTAACTCTCCTTGTAAATGTCGCACCATTCTCAAAATTTTTCTTTCTAAAATCATACAGACTCCTGTTATTATTTTCAGCATAAATTAAACTGGCAGTAAAAAGCTCCTGTCCAAATTTGACAAGCATATTTGTTGGATGAGACCCTGCTTTCAAACTTTTTAGCAGTAAAATATTCTTTTCTACTTTAAAAGTATATTCCTTATTACCAATATCTACCAGCTCTATATCAGCCGGAAAAGCCAGATAAGTCGTACGTGAAATCGAAACCTGTATCGTATCTGTAGCTGAAGTCTGTTTATTCAAAATCCTGGTCTGGCAAAATGAAGATGATACGCAAACCATTATTGATGTGATTGATAGTAAGACTAGTTTCATGTATATTTTTAATTCACAGCTCCAAAATCTTCAATTTACATAAGGCTAAGTAACTGTAATTTAATGTTTTCATTTATTTAAACTGCTATCTTTTTCAGAAACAGATTGATTAAACTGAGAATTATTAGTGTGCAGCTCACGATTATATTCTACGAAATCAATTTTCTGCAGCAATAATCCAAAGGGATTTAAATCTGTTCTGGTTACTGGCAGTACTTCAAATCTTGCTGAAATACCCTGAAGCTGTGTACCTGCGGCCGTAATCCATGATTGGGTTAAATAGAATATTCCTTTATAGGGCAGTGTATGCATCTGGACAATTATACTATCGATATGAATTGTTACCCTGGCACTTGTTGAAACTAGATTTTCATATACTTCATGCTCTTTAAATGTATTGAATATTTTCAGACCATCTACATGATCAACCAAGTTCATAGCATATTCAATATTGGCATTGTAATTATCCTTATCCCAGGCAAAAATGGTTGAACAGAAAGCCTTGATATGATTTCTTATTTCATAAACAGTAACCTGATGATTATAATCAGACTCAGCTTTCATTGTCTGATCAGGGCTTATGATATATACCTTATGATCAGCCGTTTGATAAACGTAGATCACAATGCCAAAACAACTCAAAACAACAAAAACCAATACCCAGAGCAAGAAGAAAAAGCTCTTTTTTAATGTATCAAATGCTTCAGTAAATGATTTTATATGTCCCATAACTTTCCTGTGAGTTAAATCAATATTTACCAGCAACCATAGTTTTAGCTGACCCAACTACTGTGCTCAGCATTGTACTGAGTAGCTTTACTTTATTATCAAGAAACTGACCTGCATTAACCCCTCCAAGAAAACTACTCGTCAACCAGGGTACCATCATATACATACCGCCGACAATCAGTTGATCCATAAAATAAGGCGTATCGGCAACCGAAGTCTGACCAGCAAGGATTTTTATTTCAGGAACTAAGGCTATCTGGGTAAAATAGTCAATGACAATATGATCAAGAATATTCAACGTAAGTGACCAGCAATAGACAGAAACAAGTTTTTGAAACCAATGACGTGATAGATGCCCAAAACCATCAATTATTGAGAAACTTAAGGCGATAGGCCCAACAGCGATTAGAAATTTCAATAAAATAGCCCTTACTGTTTCAATAACCATTCTGGCGATACTAGCGAAAATTGTTAAAAGGCCGGCGATAAAATCGGTACCCTCGTCTTTTATACTTTTTATAAAATAACCTGCAACACTTGAAACCGTACTTCCTGCACCTTGTAATACTTTACCCTGACTAATTTCATTTAACCCCTTTTGAACATTTCCGGCGGCATTGGTAAGTTCAAGTACATTACGCGAATACATTGCTTCAGAAACAGCCTGAACAGGATCTTTTTCAGGTGGTTCTACAAAATTTATTATTCCCTGACAGAAAATGTCCAGATAGCTCATTATCTCACCATAAGAAGCTACCAGAAGCCAAAGTAAAATAGCCCCGAATAACCCCTGGTAATGAATATGCTGGTCTCCGGTAAAACCCTTAATCAGGCTCCAGCCAGTCTTAATTGCAAAAAGTAGAGGTATTAGTATCAGGCAACCGTTTCTAATTGTTCCCAGCATACCTGTAAAAGAATGCTGCAAGGGTAAGTCAAGTATCAGCATGATTAGAAATTATTAGTATTTTCAATTAACTGATCAATTGCAAGCTCAATATTGCCATTATATTGAGTGCGCATTGTATTAAGCTTTACCCTCTCTTCAATACGACTATCAAATGCAATTCTAGCCTCTGGTGGAGCATCCAGTAAAAACACTTCAGAGTCATTACCGAATTTTATAAAAAACTCTCTCCAGCCTTCAACATCATTTTTTCTCAGGCTTTTGAGTAAATCCATTTCATGTTCTGTAATACCGAGCGATAACTGCAATAACTCGTATTGCTGGGGGGCCGAAGAATGATCAAGAACAACTCGGATTGCGGCATTTTGCACGATTGCTTTTCCTACTGGCGAACGGTCGATTTCATCAATTCCCTGAGTGATGATACTGATTGCTCCATTAGATTTACGAATCGTACGATACATATTCATGACAAAATCACCCAATGCGTCTTTTAACATAGACCAGGCTTCATCCATGTAGATATGCTTGCGCCTGAGCGGAAATTTTCTGATTTTATCCAGAACCAGCTCTATAATCAATAGTGAAATTATCGGGAACAAGACTATATCTTCACGTATCCCATTCAGATCAAAACATAAAAGCTGGTGTTCACTAATTTCTATTTCAGCAGATGCATTTAGTAAATATGCATAAGCACCAATTCCTGTATATTCTTTTAAAACGATCAGAAGGCTTTTTAAATCAAAATAACTTTTAGTTGCACTGGCATGAACTTCGTCAATACAGGTTTCAAGAAAATGATAGAAACTATTCATTGACGCTGATTCCTGCTGCGTGTCACCCCTATTATAACCTGAATTCCCTTGATCAAAGGATAAGATATGTTGAGATGAATCACCGAGATAGTTGTAATAAGCTGTCAGGTATTGTTGGAGAAAAGATCTTTCAGTTTTCATTAATTCCTGTCCGGTCTGCTTCCAGAGTATTGAAATAAGAGAAACAAGAAAACTTAATTTCTCAATTGACAGTTGGGGTTTCCCAGCGACCCACGGTACAAGAAAAGGATTGAATGTTAAGGGATTTAAGAGATTATACTCAAAGTATTTCCCACTTAAGATACTAAACAGACCTTTATACGAACCGCCAATATCAATTATAATAACATCATCACCTTCATGGTAATGCTGACTGATGAAACTATTAACGGTAAAAGACTTACCAGATCCCGATGGCCCAATTATTAATTTGTTTTTATTATCCAGTGATATGTTCCAAAAATTCAGGAATACTGGTTGTTTATATCGGTTACATAAAATCAGCCCTGACAGATCCCGGCCAGCAAAAGATTGAAAAGTTGTGTAACAGGCTGCATTTACGGCAGGCATTAAAATCCAACGGTAATTTTCGAGTGCATTTCCACCCAGACAGCTAAAAAACAGATTTGTTGTGTCAATATTTTCGACAAAGGCTTTTGACCGGCATACTGAAAGCATATTGCTGAGAACCTGATTAGTCTTTTGCTTTAATAGATTTGCATCAGAATCATAAATCAGTACCTGGACCGAAAGTTTGACAAGTTCATAATGCTTGCTTCTGATTTCTGCGCTAAGGGCCTTCAAACCAGTTTGCTGAATTTCACCATCCTGATCCTGCTGGTTAGAAAATGAATGAAGCATGGTACGCATTAGGTCAAGCTTATTCAATTCTTTTTCAGTATCACAAATTTTGATAGTTTCAACCAGAATGTGCGGAAACTGAATATCCATCAGCAGCGATGAGAGCATAGGGCTATCAATTCCATTTCGATCAGGTGTACTGACATATGCTTCAGGAGGTTGTCCCAGCATACTTACTATTTGAATTTTTTTATTTCCCAGGATACAGGAATTAATATCATTATAAATCGCATTATTGAGTGAATCAGACTTTTTTGTAAATTCAAGATTGAAATACTGATAGCATAACAGTTCTAATTCAGCTTCATTTAATCGTTTCAATTTAATTTCAGATACCAGAGAAAGTGAGCTAACAAAACGTGAGGCAGCCATATTAGCTTCTGCAACTCTATTCTCCAGATTTTCATGTGGATTCTGAAGTATGCTCTTACCCATGGCAAACCACGTATTTCCTGCGTGATGATCAGCTATAAGTTTTGGGTTTGGAAAGCAGAGAAACAAATAGCTTTTATGCAAAATAACAGCACGGTAATTAAAATGATTTAACCAGCGTTTTCCCAGAAAACCTTTCCCTTTTGGGGGAATTGAAAAAGTATCTTCATAAAATATCTCAAGCTTTTGAAAAACAGCCCCAACAGGCATAGTTGACAAGGCATGAATCAGTGCATAATGAAGATTTAGAAATAAATCAGCTGACAATTGCCCGCTTCTGGGTTGTTCAATACACTCAAAACCTATTGAAACTCCCCCATTTTTGTGGATTAAAGCATTTTGATCGATAAATTCAAATGGAAAATATTCGTCTAGATTCTTTTCTTTACGATTTCCTTTTGAATTACCTTCTTGATTGAAGCCAGAGCTTGCCATATGCGGGTTTAAGTTTGCGGGGTTGAAGAACTAAAAAACTGAAATAAGAAAGAAAAAATGCAGGCTGGCCTTTTTGGCTCCTGGTCTTTAAGAAAATAATACTTGCGATAAATACGAGTACCGAAAACCCAAACCATGCAGGTATATAAAGGCCAAATATTAGCATTACAGCCCCTGAAAGGAGCATTGCCACAAACAACACTACTGCCAGTAATAGATCTGTCAAGGGAATTCCTTTTAGAGCTGGTTTTTTTTCAATTCCCAGATAACTTATATAAGAGACTGACATATGCTATTTCATCACATTACCAATATCTCCGATAATAACCTGGATACCAAACCAAACGATTAATCCAAAAATCAGTGCGAGTAATTTCCCTTTACCCTTACCCGAGAAATGATCATCTCCAGATAAGCCAAACATTGAATTTGCAATATTGGCACCTGCATAAATAGCTCCAATTACGACCAGGATATTTAAAATTTTCATCGCCCAGGTAAAGACACTTTGCAACTTGCTTAATGTTGTTCCTGAACTACTGATTATATCTATCAGTTGAATTAACACAGGGTGAATTCTGCCAGGAAATGTTAACCCGGCATTGTATACCTGAGTTATCTGATAAAAATAGTGAAAAATCATGTCTAAATATTAAATACTTATATAAATATATATAGTTTATTAAATTTTTTATTGATCACATGCTTCTATTAATTTTCTATAAAAAGCAATATTTTCTTTACTCTCCCAGGCGTTTTTAAGACTTTCAGCTATAGATGGCCTGGTATTCTCTTTAGAACGATATACAACTTTTAATGAAGGTGGAATGAAATTTTCTTCTTCATCCTGATTCCTGATATCTAACATATTAAAAACAAGATGTTCCTGTTCGGTTAAAAGCATGGAAATATCCTGGTTGAGCGGATTCTTATTTTTGGGAATCGCTGTGCCCGATGCTTCTTCCAAATCCATAACCAGCCATGTTTCTGTTTCTTTAGCAGGTATTTTGAGAGCCATAACAGCATTTTCATCTCTTTCTATCACAGCTTGTTCAAGTTCTTGTTTCCAATCATCATTTAACAAAATAGAAGGCCCTCTTTCTACTTCAATCATTTGCCTGAAAGCTAAAATCTCCTGCTCATCGAGTGGTTGAACTTTTCCAAATACAGGTATACTACCGGACGAAACCAGATTCATGTGAGAGCTATTTTTTCCTTTTATTAACAGATTCAGACATGATGCATACCAGATATCAAGCAATCTTACTTCCTGAGAATTAAAATTCAAAAGCCATATTAATACTATTATAAACACTATGAACAGCCACTCATATAAATACAAACTGGTACTAAAAACTTTACCTGAAATCACGTTTTGCCAGACCTCTGTAATTTCTATCATGCCATGAGATACTAAAACCACCAAAGTAGCCGTTGTCAAACATAAAATGCTAATAAGAAAACGTAGTTGCTTCACAATTCTAAATTAAAAAACAAGAACCTAATAACCAAATTTATTTTAATATTTTTTTTTAATATTTTTAATGTATCTTTAGTAAAACTGATTATAGCATATCAGTATATTTATAGCTTTATGCTTACGAATCTTTATCTTTGGCGTGTATTTATTAACGACAAAGACGTTCTCAAGTGGCAGGAGAAACTGATCAGGTATTAATAACATATAAAATCTCTCAATATGAAATCCCCTTTAGAAGGCAATATTAAAGAGTACTCTTATAAAGAAGCCATAACTCTCATAAATCAACATTTTAACGATTTTTCACTCGATGATCTAAAAAACTGGGCTGATAAAAACAATATATATTATTATACCCTGACTGCGATCATGAAGGGTAAAACTTCAAACGACTTACCTGGAAATGTCTCAAAAATTCTGGAGCAGATTGGGTTTAAGGTAAAAATGAAAAAATACGTTACTTACATACTTGACCAAAACTAGTAGTATTTTGAAAGCAGATCAATCACTCGTCCAATTACCAGATACGATTCTGGGAATTAAACTCACAGAGAAGGAGAAAGCACTCTTGCTGTCAGGAAAAGAGACAGCCCTTATTAAAGGATTTACAAATAAAGAAGGGCATGTTTTCGATGCTTTCCTGAGCCTCAATGGTGAAAACAAACTTGTATTCAGGTTTGAATCGGTACCAGTTGAACTAGCTAAAGTTTCAGATAATGAATATGATGCCTATAAGTCGCAGATAAACCTTGCTGAGTTTGCCTTAAGTTACGGCTTTAGTACAGAAAAGGATTTTGCTACTACGGCCCTGAACAGTGGCTACATACTCTTACAAAATGAGGCAAATGTAGAAATCATTGTTTTCAGAGATAATTCATCTCTTGAATATCGTTATTTCACATTGGGACAGCCTGGTGAAGCCCTAACGATCATTGAATTTATTTCAACGTTTCTTTCGCCACTGGTTGACGATATTAAAAACGAAGTGCAGAAATTTTATAAGCGCCCGCAATCTAAACTTCAAAAGATAAAACTTGAGCCAGTTACGGTTGATTTCATGGATGCGTTTAATTCGGTATTTGAATTGAGTAACCTGACAAACAGAGAGTACTTTTATGATAATGATATAAAAGATGCAACGCTTGATCATGCCTTTTTCAGAGGAACAATAGTAAACAAAAAGACAAATGGCCGCTTGGTGCCTTGTTACCCCCTGACCAGAGGTGAACAGTTAAGCGAAGTCTACAGTGTTGAAGTTGAAAATAGAGAACCTGTAGACGCTACAGAACAAAAAGAGCAAGATTCAGTCTGGCTATCAAATGTCATAAACAATCAGAAAATTAGACGACTTGTACTGGTTTACGATCCGCTTGATGCGCTTGCTTATCATCAGCTTCATTCAAGACCAAGTGATTTGTTTTCAATGTTCATTTCTACTTGTGGCGATACGAATATCAGGCAATTAAAAGTAATTCAGGAGATCATAGATCGTTTGCGTCCTGAACAGGTTGTTCTTGCAGGAGCAAGAGATGAAGCTGGTATTTTTAATAATATCCTTGTGTTAGGCCATTTGAGTGAGCCCCGACATTATCTAAAAGAAAATAATGCCTGGCAGGATGAAAGCGCTGAGATTAGATTTAATCTGCAACTTTTGCCAAAGCGAAATAACGCATACGCAGCATTAACTGTGAAGCTGACCTATCCAGACTTAGAAAAAGGCATATTCATGAATGAAAATCTTCAAAAGTATTTTGACCATATTAACAGTAAAGAGTTAAATGGACATGCTGATTGGGAGGGCCAAAATCCTTTTAATACAAGTATTCTCAGCATCGGAAAACACAGCAGTACGGCAGAGATTATCTTCCCATACAGGGTCGATCTGCTCGGTATTACTGAAAAAATAATTTCTCATCTAAGACCTTTACTCTTTTTCAAAACAGAATTTCCACGTTTACATAGCTACCGGGAAGACCTTCAACTAGCTACAGAAAGTAAACAGGCTGCTAAAGAAACAAAAAGCAAAAAAGCGAGCTAGTCTTTTTTTCGAAAACTCTGCAGGATGATAGCAACAGGTAAACAATCTCAGTAACGGGACGCTATCAAAAGGCTCGTTTTTGTAAATTATCTGTCTGTTTTACTTTTTTTGAAAACCTGTTCCATCTTTTACGTATAATATTAAACGCCTGTATAGCTTTGCATTTTACATTAGAACTGCTACCGCGAATTAAAGCGAAAATATTTTTATGAAGTTTACACCAAAGAGTCATCATGTGCTGGCAGAAATTCGTGCAGGTATACTAAAAGTGATTCAACTATTGAAAAATTTCTATTTAGAATTTGTTCATGCCTTTGCCAGGTTTCAATCATCAAGTAATCAATTGACAGAAAAAAATCTACGCTTATTTTTATTTTTCAAGCCCTTAAAGCAATTCTGGAAAGCTCAAACCAATAACAAATTTTTTAATGGCCTGAGGAAAATAAGGTCTTACAATCCTTTTAAATACATCACCTTCTGGCCTGCAAGATATCTCGTCTATTTCTTTTTATTGATCACCTTGGTGTTTATCTCGGTAGATTCTAATTTTCTTAACCTCTTTGGGTACTCTCCCACCTTTAAAGATATCAGAAACCCGCAGTTTTCTGTGGGGTCTGAATTATTAACCAATGATGGTAAATTGATCGGTAAATTTTATAAAGAAAACCGTAATCCTGCAAAATATGAAGAGTTACCAAAAAACCTCATTGATGCATTGGTTTCAACAGAAGATGAACGATTCTACAAGCACCATGGAATAGACTATTATTCCCTTTTTTCAAGTATCTGGTCAACTGCCAGAGGAGACAAACGTGGAGGGAGTACAATTACACAGCAACTGGCAAAAAATTTATACCATACCAGACGTAAAAATTCAAATGGCCTGATCAATAAGATTCCTGGCATTGGAACCTTGGTTGTTAAAATGAAAGAATGGGTAACTGCTTTAAAGATTGAGAAAATTTATTCCAAACCTCAAATTCTTGCCTTGTATTTAAACACTGTTGGTTTTGGCAACAATACCTATGGCATAAAGGTAGCGGCAAAAAAATATTTTGATAAGAAACCTGCTGATCTTGCAGTTCAGGAATCTGCACTATTGGTGGGTATGTTAAAGGCCACCTCAACTTACAATCCTGAAAATAATCCTGAAAAGGCATTAGCCCGCAGAAATATTGTTTTAGGGCAAATGGTAAAAAACAAGGTTTTATCTGAGGCAGATTTCAGGCGTTCATCCTCTCTGCCGATTCAACTCGATGTTTCATATGAACTTGATGAAGAAGATAAAGATTCTTATATCAGGTCAGCTGTCAGTACAGTCATTAGAGCCTGGGCAAAAAAGAAAGGTTACGATATTTATGCTGATGGTTTAAAAATTTACACAACCATCGATTCAAAATTTCAGGAATATGCTGAAGAAGC
>Ga0123336_10005308_pt1 | contig 10280 bp, 9 predicted proteins | sample SSSSmetaG_FD_96466 | JGI IMG/M metagenome (GOLD analysis project Ga0123336, IMG submission 96466) | Glacier valley bacterial and archeal communities from Borup Fiord, Nunavut, Canada, to study Microbial Dark Matter (Phase II) - ​SSSS metaG | ecosystem: Environmental > Aquatic > Freshwater > Ice... | reverse complement strand
CGCCCCAGGCGATCAGGTCGCCAATGTATTGTGGCGAGATCACGTCCAAAAACTCGCTGCCAGCGGGCAAACCCAAACGGTTGATGTCGATCAGCAGCTGGCGGGCAATGCGCAAACCTTCGTCGATGCGGAAGGTTTCGTCCAGGTACGGGTCGTTGATCAGGCCCTTCCAGCCGACCGTGGTGCGGGGCTTTTCAAAGTACACGCGCATGACGATTTCCAGTGTGCCGGCGTACTTTTTGCGCTGCTCGACCAGGCGGCGCGCGTACTCTAGTGCGGCGGCAGGGTCGTGAATCGAACACGGGCCAATCACCACCAGCAAGCGGTCGTCGGTGCCAGCGATGATGTTGTGAATATTTTTGCGGGTGTTGGTGATCAGCGATTCAACAGGCGTGCCCTGAATCGGGAAAAAGCGGATCAGGTGCTCGGGCGGTGGTAACACGGTGATGTCCTTGATGCGTTCGTCGTCGGTCTGGCTGGTTTTGTCGACGGGCGCATACCAGGTGGGTGTGGCTGAGTTGGGCATCACGGGTTTCCTTTGAAAAAACTAAAAAATCTGAATCGGGAAAGCAAAAAAAAACCGCCGGGTGTCCGGCGGTTTTTGAAAGATTCGTGCGTTTGTCAGGGGTTACGCAAAAGTCTCTCTACCGCCAGAGGCGCTTGAGAACCAGAAGTAACCAAAATAAAACGATGCTTGGTGCATGACTTGAAATGTAGCACAGGTTAAAAAGCGATCCGACCAGACTGACGAACTTAGGCCGTTCCACCCACCGTCAACCCATCAATCCGCAACGTTGGCTGACCCACGCCCACGGGCACACTCTGGCCTTCTTTACCGCAGGTGCCGACGCCGCTGTCCAGTGCCATGTCGTTGGCAATCATGCTGACTTTTTTCAGGCATTCCGGGCCGCTGCCGACAATCGTTGCGCCTTTGACGGGGTACAAAATTTTGCCGTTTTCAACCCAATACGCTTCACTGGCTGAAAACACAAACTTGCCCGACGTGATGTCGACCTGGCCGCCGGCAAAGTTGGTGGCATACAGGCCTTTTTTGATGCTGGCGACGATTTCTTGCGGATCTTTATCGCCGCCCAGCATGTAGGTGTTGGTCATGCGCGGCATCGGCGTGTGGGCGTAGCTTTCGCGGCGGCCGTTGCCTGTGGGCTTGACGTTCATCAAGCGCGCATTGAGTGAGTCTTGAATGTAGCCCTTCAAAATGCCGTCTTCGATCAGCACATTGCGCTGGCTGGCGTTGCCTTCGTCATCCACGTTCAATGAACCGCGACGGTCAGCGATCGTGCCGTCGTCCAAGACTGTCACGCCTTTGGCGGCCACGCGCTGGCCAATCTTGCCCGCAAACGCGCTCGACCCTTTGCGGTTGAAGTCGCCTTCCAGCCCGTGGCCAATCGCTTCGTGCAGCAAAATGCCGGGCCAGCCAGAGCCTAAAACCACCGTCATTTCACCAGCAGGTGCAGGGCGTGCCTCGAGGTTGGTGAGTGCAGCTTTCACTGCATCGTCTACATACTGGCCGATTTGCGCATCGTCAAAATACGCCAGGCCAAACCGGCCACCGCCGCCGGCTGATCCTGTCTCGCGTCGGCCTTTTTGCTCGGCGATGACGGTGACGCTCAGGCGCACCAGCGGCCGCACGTCAGCGGCCAGCGTGCCGTCAGCCCTCGCGACCATCACCACATCGTATTCACTGGCCAACCCTGCCATCACCTGCACAATGCGCGGGTCTTTAGCCTTGGCGAGTTTTTCTACCTTCTCCAGCAGCTTGACCTTGGCCGTGCTGCCCAGCGTGGCAATCGGGTCTCCGCCTTCGTACAGCGAGCGGCTGTTGGCAATTTTGCGTGTGGGGGTTTTGATTTTGGCGGACCTGCCTGCACCAGAAATGCTGCGCACCGTGCGCGCTGCGTCCATCAGTGACGCTTCTGATATGTCGTCTGAATACGCAAATGCGGTTTTCTCACCACTCACAGCCCGCACACCCACACCCTGGTCGATGCTGAAGGAGCCGGTTTTGACGATGCCTTCTTCCAGACTCCAGCCTTCGCTGCGGGTATATTGGAAGTACAAATCGGCGTCGTCTGCGCCTTTGGAGGTGATTTCTGCCAGCGCTTTGGAAAGGTGCGCTTCCGTCAGGCCGAATGGCGTGAGCAGCAACTTTTGCGCAACTTCCAAGCGGCCAGATGTCGATGCAGTGGTGGGCTTGACTGTCGATGACGTGATCGAGGCGTTAAGAACAGATGTTGAGGAGGAGCGCAGTGTGGTCATGCCCTGATTGTAGGCAGCACTCACCGCCCCTGCTGAAGCAAGGTCTGCGCTTCAGGTCTGGTCGTCAACAGCCGCTGTCGGCCCGTTGGTTTTACAAGACGCAATACCGTTGTCGCGGCTGGACTCGCTGGCGTACATCTGGCTATTGCCAATCACCTGGTGGTTGCCTGCTTTGAGCAGGAAATACGGGGCATCGCCTTTGCCTTTCAAGCGGTCATAACGTGCGTCATCGGGTGAGTTTTTCCTGACTGACTCAATGCCATTGGTGGCGCTGGCTTTTGACTCATACATTTCACTGGTCAAAATAATTTGCCCGTTGCCCGCCAGCAGCGAGAAAAAGTATTTGTCGTTTTTGGACTTTTTAAGCTCGAATTTTCCGGCCATGGCGCGCACCTTTTTTGAGTTGTAAAGTTGTATTTTTAGCGGTTTATCTGCCTGAATGCAATGTAGTTTTCACCCAACGGAACACATATTTGCACAATTAGTCACTGCATACAGGTTACCTACCACTCAGCAGCTTGAACACAGCCGCATCGTCCTGCTGCGCAAAACCCGCTACGTGCGCCTGGGCAAACACTTGGCTGGCGGCTGCCCCGAGCGGCCCTTCAAAGCCTGCGGCACGCGCGCATTCAAGCGCCAGCCGGGTGTCTTTTTCAAGCAGCGTCACGTGGGCTCTGGGTTGATAGTCGCCCACAATCGCCCGGTGCATCCGGTCAGAGCCTATCCAGCTTTGCCCGCTGGACTGCTCAATCACGCTTAGGGTTTTTTCCATGTTCAAACCCAGCCGCTCAGCCAGTGCCAACGCCTCGGCTGCGCCTACCAGATTGATGCCGGCCAGCAAGTTGTTGACCAGCTTGGTACGCGCGGCATCGCCTGGCTTTTCACTGATGTTAAAAACCTTACTCGACAAGGCATTGAGCAGATCAGCCTGCTGCGCAAACACAGCCTGCGGGCAAGCCACGAGCAGGCTCATGGTGCCGCCAGAGGCCCGGGCAGGCCCGCCAGACATGGGTGCGTCGATGGTGTCAATGCCGCGCTCAGCCAGGCGGCTGGCGAACGATTCAACATCTTGCGGCAAGATGGTCGGGCAAAGCATGACGGTTTGGCCTGCCTGCAAACTGTGCACCAGCCCGTGCTCGCCAAACAGCACATCTTCAGTCTGCACAGCATCTACCACGCAGACAATAGTCGCTACTAAATCAGGAGCTGCTTGCGCATGAATTAATTGGGCCACAGCCCCTTTTGACACCCATTTATCGACTTTTTTGGCATCCAAATCGCTGACCAGGACGTTCCAGCCCTTTGACAGCAAATTAGCAGCCATACCGCCGCCCATGTTGCCAACTCCGATGATCAAAACAGTTTTGTTAGATGTCACGACTGCACCAACCTCTTGGCTTTGGCAATCGACATCAACATGCCCACCGCCAGGCCCAGAGTAACCATCGCGGTGCCGCCATAGCTGATAAACGGCAACGGCACGCCCACAACGGGCAAGATGCCGCTGACCATGCCCATGTTCACAAAAGCGTAAGTGAAAAAAATCATCGTCAGCGCGCCCGCCAACAGGCGCGAGAACAGCGTGGGCGCCTCCATGGCAATCACCATGCCGCGCAAGATTAAAAAGAGAAATCCGACAATCAACAGCAGGTTGCCGGCCAGGCCAAACTCTTCTGAAAACGCGGCAAAAATAAAGTCGGTGGTGCGCTCAGGGATAAATTCAAGATGCGTTTGCGTGCCCGCCATAAATCCCTTGCCAAACACACCGCCCGAGCCGATCGCGATCATGCCCTGAATAATGTGAAAGCCCTTTCCCAGCGGGTCACGTGATGGATCAAGCAGGGTGCAAATGCGCTGCTGCTGGTAGTCGTGCAGCACCGGCCATCGCACGCCGTCAGCGCACAGTGCGGGTTCAAACCACACAATTAAAAATACACCGATGAGGCCCAACACAACCGGGGGCAAAATCAATTTCCAGCTCAAGCCCGCAAAGAAAATCACCGCCAACCCTGCCGCCAGCACCAAGAGTGCCGTACCAAGGTCAGGCTGCTTCATGATCAAACCAACAGGGATAACCAGCAGCAAGCCAGCCACCATGTAGTCCAGCGGCCGCAACTGGCCTTCACGCTTTTGAAACCACCAGGCCAGCATCAGTGGCATGGCGATTTTGAGGATTTCGCTGGGTTGAATCACCACACCCACATTCAGCCAGCGGCGCGCGCCTTTTTTGGTGATGCCAAAAATCGCTACAGCAATCAGCAGCGCTACACCAAACAGATAAAGCGGCACAGCAAGTGTCATCAAGCGCTGCGGTGGGATTTGCGCCACCACAAACATGATGAAACCAGCAATCAGCATATTGCGGCCGTGGTCTACAAAGCGGCTGCCGTGGTCATAGCCCGACGAGTACATGATGAGCAAGCCCGCGCTGGCCAGCAAAAACACCGCAAACGCCAGCGGGCCGTCAAATCCTTTGAGAAGCGGCGCAGCGCGTTTGTAAAGCGAAGGTTTGTCAAAAACAGCGGACATGGCCTGATTATCGGTCAGCCGAATTACGATAGGTCAATGAAAACCACCCACCTGCTCTACCTGCACGGCTTTCGTTCATCACCCTCATCAGCCAAGGCGCAAAAGATGGCGGGCATCGTAGCCAACCGCTACCCGACCGTGACCTGGTATTGCCCGCAACTGCCGCCCTCACCTGCTCAAGCGATGGCCGGTGTGATGGCACGCATTGCACTCTGGCCAAATGAGGTGGGGTTTGAAGCCATGGCGGTGGTGGGCTCATCACTAGGCGGGTTCTATGCAACCTGGGTCGCCGAAAAAATGCGCTGCAAAGCCATACTGCTGAACCCGGCCGTTGACCCGGCCCGCGATTTGGGCAAGTACATTGGCGAGCAAACCAGCTGGCACGACCCGCATGAGACCTTTTATTTCAAACCTGAATTTATCGAAGAGCTGAAAGCGCTGGACGCGGGGTCATTGGCCCACCCCAAAAACTACCTGACCATCATTGCCAAAGGCGATGAAGTGCTGAGCTGGCAGGAGATGCAAGACCGTTACGCAACTACAAAAGTCAAACTTATTGAGGGCAGCGACCACGCGCTGAGTGACTTTGATGATTACTTGCCTGACATTCTTGAGTTTTTACAACTGGCCGCCTGATTACACTTGTGGTTCACCATTAAAAGGCGCTCATTTTGTTCGTATTGTTTGAAGAAGCTGGCAAGCATTTGGCTGGCCGCATATTGCTTGAGAACGACAGCTCGCTGCAAGTTGAGCTGGACTCGGGCAAGCGCGTCAAGGTCAAGGCTGTCAATGCCCTCTTAAGGTTTGAAAAGCCCTCCCCTGCTGATTTTGTAGTCGCTGCGCAAAAACTGAGTACTGATATTGAGCTGGAGTTAGCCTGGGAATTTGCCAGCGATGACGAGTTTGGCTTTGCGGACCTGGCGCGTGACTACTTCAGCGCCGACCCAAGCAAACCCGCCTCGCTGGAGCAGCAGGCCGCCGCGCTTTTCAGGCTGTTTGATGCGCCACACTACTTTCGCCGTGCTGGCAAAGGGCGGTTCAAAAAAGCCCCGCTTGAAATTTTGCAGTTGGCCTTGGCTGCGATTGAAAAGAAAAAGCAGGTCGCCCTGCAAATCACCGGCTGGGCTGAGGCGCTGGCTTTGGGCACGTGTCCAGAGCCGATAAAAGAGCAGCTCTACAAAATTTTGTTCAAGCCCGATAAAAACAGCGCCGAATACAAAGCCGTGGTCGAGGCAGCAAAAACCACGCACATTGCCCCGCTGGACTTGCTGCAACAGTCTGGCGCGATTGCGTCGCCCTACCAGTTTCATTACAAGCGGTTTTTGTTTGAGAATTTCCCCAAGGGTACGGGTTTCCCGGCGATTCAGGCACCGCTGCACAGTGAAGAACTGCCGCTGGCAAACGTGCAAGCGTTCTCGATTGATGACTCCGCCACCACTGAGATTGACGATGCGCTGTCAGTCCAAGGCATTGGCACCGGCACGGTCACCCTGGGCATTCACATCGCCGCACCTGGCCTGGCCGTGCAGCCCGGCAGTGCGATTGATTTGCTGGGCCGTGCCCGTTTGTCAACCGTCTACATGCCGGGCTACAAGCTGACCATGCTGCCCGATGAGGTGGTGCAAAACTACACGCTGATGGCCGGGCGCAACTGCCCCGCAGTGTCACTGTATGTGACGATGATTGAAGCGACATTCGAGATCAAAGAAACCGCGACCAAGCTGGAGCTGGTGCCGATTGCCGCCAACTTGCGGCATGATGTGCTGGACAGCACGTTCAATGAAGCGTTCTTTGATGAGGCAGCTCTAGTTGCTATAGATAACGTAGCTGCTCGCGCCGGTAACGATTGGGCTACAGAGCTAATTTACCTTCATAAACTGGCCAAACACCTCAAACTGCAGCGTGAAGTGGCACGCGGCAAGCCAGAGAACTTCAACCGCCCAGACTACAACTTCAAGCTGGACAACCCAAGTGGCCAAGAGCCTCAAGGTAACGAACAAGTCAGCATCACCACCCGCCAGCGCGGCGCGCCACTGGACTTGATCGTTGCCGAGGCGATGATTTTGGCCAATAGCACTTGGGGCCAATGGCTGGCGGAACACGGCGTGCCGGGCATTTACCGCAGCCAGGCCAGTCTGGCCCCCGGCGTGAAGGTGCGCATGGGCACCAAAGCGCTGCCGCATGCGGGCCTTGGCGTGAAAAGCTATGCCTGGTCAACATCACCGCTACGCCGCTACACCGATCTGGTCAACCAGTGGCAAATCATTGCCTGCGCCAAGCATGGCCGCACGGCAGCCCTGGTGGCACCCTTCAAACCCAAAGACACGGAACTGTTTTCCATCATCTCTGGTTTTGATGCCGCCTACAGCGCCTACAACGGCTACCAGAGCGGCATTGAGCGCTACTGGACGCTGAAATATTTGCAGCAAAACGGGATGACTGAACTGATTGCCACGGCCTTCAAAGACAACCTCGTACGCGCCGACGACTTGCCGCTGGTGCTGCCCGCCACCGGGGCACAGGGCTTGCCGCGCGGAGCCAAAGTGCGCATCAAGCTGGGAGAGATTGACGAGATCACGCTTGACATATCAGGCGCGGTTGTTGAGCGGCTGGATATAGCTTCGGATACACCCAGCGAGGACGCTGAAACTGAAGACGACGACGACGCGGCAGCAGGCCCCATTGCGATTGCAGTTGACGTCAACGAGGTGGCCGAAGATGCCGCCACACCGGTCAGCTGAAAAGTCTTCTTTAAGCCCGATAATTTGACTGTGAAAAACTTCAGCACACTGCAAATAGCCTTGGGAGCATCTGCCGTGTTGCATGCCGTCGTGCTGACGACGCGTTTTGTGGACCCGCAAAGTTTTAATCGCGTCTTCAAAGACACGCCGTTAGAAGTGATTTTGGTCAACGCCAAGTCGAATGAAAAGCCTGAATTTGCCAAAGCCATTGCGCAAAGCAGCCTGGCCGGTGGCGGCGAGCTAGAAAAAGGCCGGGCAACCTCGCCGCTACCGCCATCGGCCCTGACTGATTTGGGCGACGCAGCCGAAGACGCGCAGAAAAAAGTTGAGGCCATGCAAGAGCAGCAAACCCAGTTGCTGGCGCAAATCAAAAAGCAGCTGGCCACGATGCCGCCACCTGACCCGAAAGCACCCACCAACGACCCAGTGCAGGCCGAGCGCGAAGAAAAGCGCAAGCAACTCATCAAAATTTTGGCGGAGATTGAAAAACGCATCAATGAGGAAAATGCCAAGCCGAAGAAGCGTTACATCAGCCCCGCCACACGCGAAGAGGTATACGCCATTTACTACGACAGCCTGCGCCGCAAGATTGAAGACAAGGGTACGACCAACTTCCCGGAGTTGGCGGGCAAAAAGCTGTATGGCGAATTGACCATGATCGTGACGGTGAATTTTGACGGCCGCATTTTGGCCACCGAGGTGGTCGTGACGTCTGGCAACCTGACGCTGGACCGCCGCGCGCAAGCCATCGTCAAAGGCACCGGGCCGTTCGACAAATTCACCGACGCCATGCGGCGCAAGGCCGACCAGATTGTAGTGGTGTCGCGCTTCAAGTTCACGCGCGATGAAACGCTTGAAACCAACCTGACCAGCCGCTAAAAACAGCATGAAAGCCGCGCTCCGCCTGATCCTGTTGATGTTTTTGGCGGGCTTGTCATTGCAGCTTTATTTTGTCGGACGCATTGCCCTGATGGCGGTAGTTGACCCTGAATCCACGGCTTTTGAGCGTTCTGCTGTTTACAGCGTGGCCACGACCACAGGCAGCCTGAAATGGCGTCAGCAGTGGGTGCCGTACAGCGGCATGTCCGACAACCTCAAGCGGGCGGTGATTGCATCGGAGGACGCCAGTTTTAACGAGCACGAAGGCGTGGACGTTGAGGCACTTGAAAAAGCCTGGGACAAAAATGCCAAGGCTGAAAAACAGGCTGGTCAGGGGGCGCAGCAGTCAACCAACAAAGCCGCAAGCGCCAAGACTCCAGCCAAACCTGTCAAGCCTCCAAAAATTGTGGGCGGCTCCACCATCACCCAGCAGCTGGCCAAAAACCTTCTCTTGTCAGGCGAGCGCACACTGCTGCGCAAAGGGCAAGAGCTGGTGTTGACATTACTGCTTGAAAAACTATTGGACAAAGAGCGCATCCTAGAGATTTACCTGAACAGCGTCGAGTGGGGTGAAGGCGTGTTTGGCGCTGAAGCTGCCGCGCAGCACTACTACCGCAAAAGTGCCAGCAAATTAAGCGCCTACGAGGCTGCAAGATTGGCGGTTATGTTGCCGCGCCCCAAGTATTTTGAAACCCGGTTGAATTCAGGTTTATTGTCGTCTCGTGCCAGCACGATTGCCGCCCGCATGGGTGGGGTGGAGCTGCCTTAGATGATGGCGAAATTGATGAGCCTGTTTTTGCTTGGCTTGATTCGCGCCTTAACCGGCGCGCAGGCACGCTGGCAGGGCTGCCCGCCCAAGGCCGAGCAGCGCATTTATTTTGCCAACCACCAAAGCCACGCCGACCTGGTGTTGATGTGGGCAGCGCTGCCTGAAGAGCTGCGCAGCATCACCCGGCCGATTGCGGCCAAAGACTACTGGACGAAAACGCCTTTCAAACAGTGGATCACCACCGCCGTTTTTAACGCCATTTATGTGGATCGCGCCAAGACAGGCGACCAGGATCCGCTGGAACCTTTGATAGACGCACTGGGCAGCGGAGATTCGATCATCCTGTTCCCGGAAGGCACGCGCGGTAACCAGGAGGAGCCGCAAAAGTTCAAGTCTGGCTTGTACAACCTGGCGCAAAAGTTCCCTGATGTGGTGCTGGTACCGGCATGGATCAACAACGTGCAGCGCGTCATGCCCAAGGGCGAGGTGGTGCCCGTGCCGATTTTGTGTTCAGTGACTTTTGGTGTACCGATCGGCCTGAAAGTTGACGAAAGCCGGGCCGATTTTTTAACCCGTGCGCGTGATGCTGTGATGGGACTGCGCCAATCATGATCAACACCTTCATGCTTAGCCTGCGGCCTTCGCAGCAAGTCGGCTTGCTTTTTGTGTTGCTGTTTGGCCTGCTGACAGCGGTCAGTGTGTATGCCTTTACGTCGTCGCTGCGCGAGCGGCCCGAGGGTGACCCACGCATTCAGGCATTGAAAGAATTTAACGGCGTACTGCAAACATCATGGGTCATGGCCACGGTGTTCTGGGTAGGCTGGGCACTTGGCGAAACCGTGGCGACGGTGCTGTTTGGCTTTGTGGCTTTTTTTGCGCTGCGCGAGTTCATCACTCTGTCACCAACCCGCCAGGGAGACCACCGCAGCCTGGTGCTGGCTTTTTTTATCGTGCTGCCAACTCAGTTTGCCTTGGTCATCAACCGGAACTTTGACCTGGTCACCGTGTTCATCCCGGTGTATGTATTTTTGGCTATCCCGGTCATCAGTGCGCTGGCCAATGATCCAGAACGCTTTTTGGAACGT
>Ga0123336_10005307_pt1 | contig 10283 bp, 4 predicted proteins | sample SSSSmetaG_FD_96466 | JGI IMG/M metagenome (GOLD analysis project Ga0123336, IMG submission 96466) | Glacier valley bacterial and archeal communities from Borup Fiord, Nunavut, Canada, to study Microbial Dark Matter (Phase II) - ​SSSS metaG | ecosystem: Environmental > Aquatic > Freshwater > Ice... | reverse complement strand
GGTAACGTTTTGGCGGAAGCCTTGAATGAGTTAGCAATAACAGAAATTGATTATGTACTTATTTCTCACGCAGACAAAGATCACATTGGAGGTCTTGGGACTCTTGTATTAAATTTTAATGTTAAGAAAGTCTTCATAAATACAGACTCGGCCAAAACATCGAAAGTTTGGAAAACTCTTATAACTACTTTGGACTTAGCTAAGAAACTAAAGGGGACTATAACCCACCCAGCACTTACAACCAGCGATAGTAAAACTTTTAAATCAGGTAAAACTGAAATAGAAATTTTAGCACCTTCCGCTACTAAAATGGCAATGGTTGGGCCAGGTGGTACTGATATTAAAGGCCGTAAAATAACTGCCAACACCATGTCAGTAGTAGTAGGCATATTACATAACTCACATAGAGTGGCCCTTTTGACGGCTGATTTGGATAATGTAGGTCTGGATAATATGCTTGAAGAGAACAGTAATATTGAATCTGATGTTCTCGTCTTTCCTCACCACGGAGGTAGGCCATGCGATGCAGACAGTGAAATCTTTGCTAACAAATTATGCACCGAAGTTAAGCCTAAACAAATTGTATTCTCTTTCTCTCGAAATAAATTTACAAATCCACGCGATGAAATAATTAAAGGTTGTCGTTCAGCAGTCCCACAAGCACATATCTCTTGTACACAGCTTTCCAGAAGATGTGAAATCACTACTCCTATCTCAACTCCACAACATCTAATAAAAAACATGCCTGCTAAGGGAATGTTAAAGAACGAATGTTGTACTGGTACTATCCATTTAATAATGGGGAGTCCGTATATACCTAACCCTTCACTCAGTTCTCATTCTTTATTCATAACTAGAAATGTTTCACATCCACTTTGCAAATAATATAATAAACGTTTATAAGAAACTACCTCTCGGCCTTTCCAAAGGTAATTTCTTTTGATAGATAGCAATGTAGCAACGGCCCCCCTTCACAGCCCTTCCCGTTCCGAAAATGGGAACGTTCACCTCAAACCAAACGCCTTTCTAAAAACGTGGCACCCCGTACCTTGAGTTAGCAAAGAATATCCAAACTAAGTGCTAAATAAAAGCCATCTGTAATTTACAGCCACCTCCCAGCTCGAAAAACGCCTCCTGGTACTGCCACTACCTTGTAACCAGGGAAACCACGATATTGCCTAGATCCAAAACCAACCAATACACAGCGACCCTAAAACTACTCCCCAAAGTACCCGGCTAAACCAACTTTTTCCATTTTACCCCAAACCACACCCGCCCTCAACCCCCAGCCATTCGGATAATCCCCCAACCTATTACCGCCAACAAACTAAATCAGCCAAAAGGATGCGCCTGCGGGCGCGGGGCTATTTGGCCTACGGCGCACAACAACAGGGGATACAATATTACGAAGGCCCGGAGCTGCGAACTCCGATCCTAAGTTAAGTTCAGTATATGAGGTACCGAACTATGCTAAATGTAACAAATGCCGAACAAATCCGCAATGCCCTCACCAAAGCCCTCCGCGACAAACCCTTCTGCCAATGGGACAGCCGCCGCCTCGGCCACTTCTGGGTTCGCTCCAGCGGTCTGAACGGAGTCACAAACCACGGCCAATTCCTAACCCTCCAAAGCGAACAAGGCCCCATCTCCGGCCACTTCTACAACGTCTGGCTCCAGCCAAACGAAGACAACTCCAACGCCCTCCTCTACCAATGCGACTGCCCCGCCGGCGACAAAGAAGACCCCTGCTATCACGTCGGTCAGGCCATCCTTGACCTCCGCTGCCGCTGCAAAGACAAACCCCAACGCTGGCCAAGCCCTACCACTCTGGGTCCAGGCCCTGGATGCCCGTCAGTTCGCCACCGTCACCGAAGAACGCGCCGCCTCTGGTCGCAAACGCCGCAACACCCATCAATATCCCGAAACTTCAAGGTCGAGCAGCTACCCCCCGAAGTCACCGCCAAAATGCGCAAAGCCCGCCTCAACGCCAAAGTCAAGGCAGAAATGGAGGCGGGCAGCTAATGCAAAGCTACAACGGCCTCTTCTTCAACCGCGAAGACTCCATTGACTTACTGGTCGAAAAAGACGGGAAAGTAACCATCTTCATCACCGACCCCCGTGAGCACACCCTCCGCCTCAAGCTCACCGCCACCAAAGAAACCTGGCGCTACTTCATCCGCTCCTTCTTCAAACAACTCTACGAACCCGAAGGAGGCATCGAAAAACCCCTCTCCCTATGAGGATTATCAAACACCAATATGGCTACTCCCCACCCGGGAGCGGCCATATTTTTAAGACCCGCCTGGAAGCCGTGACATTCGCCCGGCGTGAAAAATATAGAGCCTTGAGCTTACCAGCCCAGGCCACCGAGGAAAGGAGCTTACAAATGGCACAACAATGGGTTGGCACTGAGTTCGATATAGACCCCGAAGCTGAGGAACTGGACATCGAGCCAGATACCAACATCGAGGGCGAACCCGAAGACTACCTCACCCCCGAAGAGCGGGAAAAGTGGGAAAAACAGCAAGAGGAACAAGACCTCGAAACCTACTTCTTCCCCAGCGACCACACCACCGCCCGCCTAAAACGGCTGCTTTACCGCCCGAATTTCCACCTAGACGCTTAACACTATAAGCGGGGTTGGCTTACGGGCCAGCCCCACCACAGGAGCTAAACCATGCTTTGCAGTTCAGTATCAGTCGAAGTAACCAAATAGAACCATATTCGTCGTAACAAAAATGCTACCTGCAAATCCTGTTGGTCTGTCCAAACGTCCTATAGAAAGCGCGATTAATTTTGGCAACGAAAAGGAGCTCCCGTCAACTTGAAAAGACCAGAACTCCTTTTCTGTGTAGTGATTGTTAAGATTAATATTTCAAAAAATAGCTGGGTTGGCTTCTAAATACTATCCCCACAATGCCAATAATTACAATTGCAAACAATTGACTTTATCCGCCTATAGTGCTAGATTCCAATAGAAATAATAAAAAGAAAACCCCTGGATAGGTTGCAACTACCGGGGTCTAGTTTAGAAATATTATTTAATTCAGTTAATGTTAGCCTGTTTTAAGTATAACAGCCTACACCCGATAAGGCAATAGAACGAGAGCCAGCCAATTTCTGACTCCCAATCGGGTGGGCGGTGGCATTTATCCAATTCCTTGAAAATAACCCAAAGTTTAGAAATATACAGTTATAACCGACCCTAGCAATATAGCGGTTGAATTATCTTTAAAGATGCGTTCTGAAGCAGCGGCTCGAAAAGGAGTGATGCCTTGAATATCGTTGGAATGATTCCTGAGCAGGGGCAACTGGTTAAAGTCAGACAACGACGTTACGTAGTGGCAAACGTTAGTCATAACACCCTACCCCCGGATATAATACGGAAGGGTAGTTTCACCCGCCCCCTTCAGAATCACCACATTGTCACCTTAAACTCTCTGGATGATGAAACCGCCTCCGAGGAGTTACAGGTAATCTGGGAAATTGAGCCGGGGGCAGAAATAATTGAAAAGTCCTCCTTGCCCACTCCTGACGGTTTTGACTCACCCCAAAGGTTAGATGCCTTCCTGAACGCGGTACGCTGGGGGGCTGCTTCCAGTGCCGATATGCGAGCCTTGCAATCCCCCTTTCGGAGTGGGGTTGAGCTGGAGGATTACCAGCTTGACCCGGTTGCCAGAGCCATTCAGATGCCCAGGGTTAACCTTTTAATTGCCGACGATGTAGGGTTGGGAAAAACAATTGAAGCAGGATTGGTGGCCCAGGAATTAATCCTGCGTAACCGCGTGCGTAAAATCCTGATAATTTGTCCGGCGGCTTTACAGATACAATGGCGCGACCAGATGCGCGACAAGTTCGGGTTGGAATTCAGGATTATAGATAGCGTACTGATGAAACAGTTGCGACGGGAGCGTGGATTGCATGTCAATCCCTGGAGTCACTTCCCCCGCCTGATTACCTCGGTAGATTATTTGAAGCAAGAGCGACTTATGCGGCTTTTCAGTGAGACCTTACCCGCCGAAGGAGAGTCGGCTTACCCACGCCGTTTTGACCTTTTGATTGTGGATGAAGCCCATAACATTGCCCCCTCCGGGCGTGGCAAATATGCTACCGACTCCCAGCGCACCCTGGCAATCCGCCGCCTTGCACCCCATTTTGAGCATAAGTTATTTTTAACCGCCACGCCCCATAATGGCTATCCCGAAAGTTTTACTGCTTTGCTGGAATTGCTGGATAATCAGCGATTTGCGCGGGGCGTACAACCAGACCGCACCCAACTCCACAGCATTATGATTCGCCGTCTGAAATCGGACTTTAAGAACTGGGCGGGGTCTTCACGTTTCCCACCCCGCGAATTACAGCCGATTGAGGTGAGTTATAGCGAGGGTGAGCGCAAAGCCCACCGCTTATTACAGGAATATACCCACTCGCGACTGGATAAAGCTCAGGATGAAGTGGAGAGGTATGCCACCGAATTTACCCTGAAATTGCTAAAGAAGCGGATTTTTTCTTCACCCGAAGCTTTTGCCCTAACGCTGGCCCAGCATAAAAGTTCTCTGGAGAATGCCCGAAGAAGGGGAGGAGTCGCCGCCCGCCCCGCCGCCGGAATTTTACGCCGCCAATTGGAGCAAGTTGAGGAAGAACTGGACGATGATGAGGCGTTGGAAGAAGCCGCCAGCAGTGCTTTGGAAGCGGCAGCCCCCCTTTTCCGCGCCCCTTCGCCCCATGAGCAAACCTTGTTGGCTGAAATGGAGGCTTGGGGTGAGAAGGCCAGGACTAAGGCTGACCAGAAAGCCGCCAGTCTGATCAGTTGGCTGCATCAAAATATCCGGCCCGGTGGTAAATGGACAAACGAACGGGTAATTATTTTTACCGAGTACCGCGCCACCCAGAAATGGCTGGTTAACCTCCTGGCGGCGGAAGGTTTTGTGGCTAACAGCCGCCTGATGACCCTCTATGGCGGGATGGTTAGCGACGAACGCGAACGTATCAAGGCCGCTTTCCAGGCCGACCCAACCGAGTCACCCGTGCGGATTTTGCTGGCAACCGATGCCGCTTCCGAGGGTATAGATTTGCAAAACTATTGCTCCCGACTGATTCATTACGAAATCCCCTGGAATCCCAACCGCATGGAGCAGCGCAACGGACGGATTGACCGTCATGGTCAACGGGCCGACAAGGTTATGATTTATCACTTTGCCAGCAGCAGCTATCGGGATTATAAGGCGGACGATTTGCCAATAGGCGACCTGGATGCCGACCTGGAATTTTTGATGCGGGCAGTGCGGAAGGTCGAGGCTATCCGGGAAGATTTAGGTAAGGTTGGCCCGGTGATTGCGGCGCAGGTGGAGGAGGCTATGTTAGGGCAGCGTCGTCGCCTTGACACCAGAGCCGAGGAAGATAAGGCCGCGCCCCTGCGGAGTCTGCTTAAACTGGAGCAAAAGATTCAGCGACAGGTGGAGATTTTGCATGAAAAGTTGCAGGATAGCCGCCGCGAACTGTCCCTGACTCCCGACAATGTACGGCTGGTGGTGGAAACGGCCTTGAAGTTAGCCGGACAGCCCCCCTTGCGTGAGGCCAGGTTATCACACCCCCACGACCCCAACAAGAGCATTACAGTCTATTATCTGCCGCAGCTTACCGGGAGTTGGGCCGCCTGTCGGGAAGGGCTAGACCATCCCTATACTAACGAGACCCGCCCGGTGGTGTTTGACCATGATTCGGTGAAGGGGCGGGACGACGTGGTGCTGGCCCACCTTAACCACCGCCTGGTTGCCATGTCGTTGCGGTTGATGCGGGCGGAAGTCTGGTCTCCGGAGTCGCAACGCCGTTTGTACCGGGTAACCGCCCGAATCGTGCCGGATGCCCAACTAGAATATCCGGCGGTGGTGGCTCATGCCCGCTTGCTGGTGATTGGCGGGGATAGCCAGCGTTTGCACGAGGAGTTGCTCACCGCCGGGGGCTATATCCGGGAGGGGCGGTTTGTCCGAATGAAGCGCGAGGATTTGGAACGGGCGATTAATGGCGCGACCACCGAAGCGGTAGCCGACAAAATTCAGCAGGAATTCCGTAACCTCTGGCCCACCCTGAAAGAGCCGCTTTACCGCGAACTTGAAAGCCGGGTGCAATCCCGCATGGATAATGTGGAGGATGGTTTGCGGCGACTGTTGGGGCAACGTGCCGAGAAAGAGGCCCAGGACATTGGGAAAATCCTGACCGAACTGCGGGATACTATAATGAAAGAGCTACGCCCTAACCAACCTCAGCAATTGGTTATGACCGGCTTCACTACCGCCGAGAAGGAGCAATTTGACCGCAATATCTCAGCCTTACAGTCCAGGGTCAAACAAATTCCGGCGGAAATTGAGCAGGAGCAATCGGCCATCCGGCGGCGTTTTGCCGACCCTCAGCCGCGCTTGTTCCCGGTGGCGGTGACGTTCCTGATACCCCGGAAGTTTACCCGCTAAGGCGGTTGTCGGTTGGGTTATCCCCTCTACCTCTGGGAGAGGGCCAGGGTGAGGGGTTATCCCTACGAATTTGTTACTAAATTTCGGGATGACTAGACTTGGAATAAAAAGAATGGTATTTTAGTAGGACTTTTTCACCAAAATATTCATTCCTATATTCATCACTATACCGGGTGGGTTGACCTGTCCCTCCTGTATTCAGGGGGAAAACCCACCCCTACAATTAAACTATTCAGGAAAAAACTATGTCCATTGCACGTCATCATAACGAGTGGCTATCGCTGGTGGAGGCATCCGGGCCGTTTTTGAGCTTGCCCGTTTTGTTAAGGGTCTTTCCGCAGGGGTTGGATGTTGCCCACGAGCCGGAACTGACCCGCACTTTGCGGCTGGTTTACGAGGAATGGCTGGGCAGTCAGGAAGGGCCGCGCCCGGAAGTGGCAATTCATACCCAGTGGTTGCGCTGGGTGCTGGCGAACGTGCTGGAAATTCCCAAAGCGGCTTTGTTGGAAGGGCCGGAACTACCCGCCGACTTTACGGTGGAGTTTCCCGAATACGGCGAGCGACTGCGCCCCGATTTTGGTTTGCAAGCCCCTGACGAAGCCCGACCCCGCCTGTTAATTCAACAATACCCCGCCAACCAGAAGCTGGATAAGTTTGTCACCGGGCGACGCTGGGCCGCTTCCCCTGCCGAGCGCATGTTGCAACTTTTGCGGCGGCTCAATATTCGGCTGGGGCTGGTGACGAATGGCGAACACTGGATGCTGGTGCATGCTTTGCCCGCCAGCAAGGACGAACCCGCCAGCTATATTTCCTGGTATAGTGCCGCCTGGTTGGAAGAGCCAATTACTTTACGAGCTTTCCGCAGTCTGTTGCGGGCTTATCGCTTTTTGAGCGTGGATGAAAAGAATAGCCTGGAAGCTCTTTTTATCGAGAGTGCGGGCAATCAGCAGGAAGTTACCGACCAGTTGGGTTATCAGGTGCGGCGGGCGGTGGAAACGCTGGTGGAGATGCTTGACCGGATGGATCGGGAGCGGCTGGGCGCATTATTACGGGGCATTGCAGAGTCCGAGTTGTATCAGGCTGCTCTGACGGTGATGATGCGGCTGGTATTTTTGATGTCGGCGGAAGAGCAGGGAATGTTGCCGCTGGGCGAGATTGAGCTTTATGACGATTTTTACGCCGTCTCGACTTTGGGTGCACAGTTACGGGCCACCGCAGACCGTGATGGTGAGGAGATTCTGGAGCGTTACCACGATGCCTGGAGTCGTTTGCTGGCTACCTTCCGGCTGGTTTACGGCGGGGTGCAGCATGCCGAGATGAATTTGCCCGCCTATGGGGGCGATTTGTTTGATCCTGATAAATATCCCTTCCTGGAGGGGCGGCTGCGGAATACCACCTGGGAGAGTGATGCTGCCGACCCCTTACGGGTGGATAATCGGACGGTGCTGCATTTGCTGGACTCGTTACAGATGTTAGAGGTGAGCGTACCGGGTGGGGGTAGCGAGAAGCGGCGGCTTTCGTTCCGGGCGTTGGATATTGAGCAAATCGGCCATGTCTACGAGGGTTTGCTGGATCATGGGGCGGTGCGGGCTACCGGGACGGTTCTGGGTTTGCGGGGCGGGCGCGACCACGAGGAGGAAATTAGCCTGGACGAGCTAGAAAAGCAACAGGCCAGGGGCGAGAAGCTTTTTCTGGAATATTTGAAGGAGCGGACGCAGCGTTCGACCAACGCCTTGCAAAAGGATCTGGCGGTCAAGCTGGAAGGAATTCCGCTTAACCGTATGCGGACGGCCTGTGATAACGATGACCACTTGCTGGGGCGGATTAAGCCTTTTGCCGGACTTATCCGCAACGATAGCTTTGGTCGCCCGGTGGTGATTCTGCCCGGTTCGGTCTATGTTACCCAGAGCAGTGACCGCCGTTCCACCGGGACGCATTATACCCCGCGCAGCCTGACCGAGCCGTTGGTGAAACACACTCTTGACCCCCTGGTTTATATTGGCCCGGCGGAGGGGCTGCCGGAAGGGGAATGGCGGCTGCGAAGTGCTGAGGAGCTTTTGCAGCTTAAAATTTGTGATATGGCGATGGGTTCAGGGGCCTTTCTGGTGCAAGCCTGTCGCTACCTCTCCGAAAAGCTGGTGCAAGCCTGGGATGAGGAGAGTATAGCCACAGATACACACGGATTAACGCAGATAGAAACAACAGTTAATGAGAATCCTAATAACTCTAACAATATCCGTGTGCATCTGAGTTCATCTGTGACTGATGATTTACCGCTTGACCGGGGAGAGCGGTTGGCTCTGGCACGGCGGGTGGTGGCGGAACGCTGCCTCTACGGGGTGGATAAAAACCCGATGGCGGTGGAGATGGCGAAGCTTTCGCTCTGGCTGACCACCCTTGACCGTCACCAGCCCTTTACCTTCCTCAACCACGCCCTGCGCGGCGGTGACTCGCTGCTGGGGATTACCCGGCTGAACCAGCTTAAAAACTGGGCGATGGGCGAGGTGGATTTTGGCGAGCTTGAGCACCAAACCGTCTTTGTGCAGGAGATGGTGCGGAAGGCGGTGGGGCGCACTCTGGAAGCCCGTTTTAGAATCAAGCAGATGGCGGTTAACGGCGGGGCGCGGCTGAACTTTGAGAAGGCTCGTTTGCAAAAACAGGCCGAGGAAGAAATGGAACTGGTGCGGCTGGGAGCGGATTTGCTGGTAGCCGAAACCCTGGCGGATATGCACCCTGACCGGATTGGCCTTGACCCCCTGTTTCTGGAATATACCGTGCTGGGCAACACCTTCGAGACTGCCCACGAGGAGAATTTTACCGAGCAGGGTCGGGCGGAGGGTCGGGCCGCCTTTGCCAGTATGCGCCAACGGGTGGACACCCTTCTAAAAGGCCGTAACCCCTTCCACTGGGCGTTGGAATTCCCCGAAGTGTTTGTGGGAGGGGATAGGAGTCAGAAGTCAGGAGTCAGGAGTCAGAATGGATTTACCGACCCCCGCCCTCTGACCCCCGACCCCCTTTCAGAATTTACCGACAACCGACAACCGACGACCGACAACCGCTCTGGTTTCGATGCCCTCATAGGCAACCCCCCATTTCAGGGTGGTAAAAAAATAACCGGGGCGTTAGGAACGGATTACCGGGATTATCTGGTGGAATATCTGGCTGATAGTAAAACTGGTAACGCCGATTTATGTGCTTATTTTTTTCTGCGAGCTAACGACTTGACCCAGGCGGGCGGACAGGTCGGATTGCTGGCAACCAACACCATTGCTCAGGGTGATACCCGCGAGGTTGGGTTGGAACAACTGGTGGAAAAGGGCTGGACTATTCCCCGCGCCGTCCCCAGCCGCAAATGGCCCGGTACTGCCAGCCTGGAAGTAGCCCATATCTGGTTAAAACATGGGGATTGGCATAACAGTTATATGTTGGATGATGTGGCGGTAGCAGGTATTACCCCCTTTCTAACTAAACCGGGTGAGACAGAAGGTAAACCCTTTACCTTGATTGCTAATTCTGGTAAATCTTTCCAGGGTTCAATCGTTTTAGGGATGGGCTTTGTGTTAGAACCAGAAGAAGCTCAGGCTTTGGTTGCCAAAGACCCCCGCAATAAAGAAGTTATATTTCCCTACTTAAATGGTGAAGATTTGAATAGCACGCCCAACCAGTCACCAAGTCGTTGGGTAATTAATTTCTTTGATTGGAGTCTGGAAAAAGCTGAAACTTATCCCGATTGTTTCAAAATTATTGAAGCAAAGGTAAAACCAGAGCGCCAACGTAGAAACGAAAAAGGTGAATTTGTCCTTAGAAAGCCTCTCC
>Ga0123336_10005306_pt1 | contig 10283 bp, 3 predicted proteins | sample SSSSmetaG_FD_96466 | JGI IMG/M metagenome (GOLD analysis project Ga0123336, IMG submission 96466) | Glacier valley bacterial and archeal communities from Borup Fiord, Nunavut, Canada, to study Microbial Dark Matter (Phase II) - ​SSSS metaG | ecosystem: Environmental > Aquatic > Freshwater > Ice... | reverse complement strand
GGCATGCTTGCCCGGCGCAGGTGCCAGCCACGTATACTGAGCAGCCACACCAGCGTTCGGATGGAAGCCGTTGAAATCCGAATCGGCATACGATTCCGCATTGGCCCACGCCATCACGCCGCGGTCCGCCGTGCCGCGACCCATGAACAAGTTGTTGCGCCAGTGCGCGTTCGAATAAGGGTCGCGCACGGTTTGCTCCCCAATGATGGTGTTGTGATACACCAACAAACCGGCCGGCTTGGCGGAAAATTTGAACGCCACGCCCGTGGGCACGTTATACAAAATGTTGCGGATGAAATAGACCGGGCCGCCGAACACCGGCTGCGAACTATAGCCACCCTGAGCGGCATTGATCCCGCGATTCTCAAACACTCGAACGTTGTGAACGCCGCCGTCCGTTTCCATAATGTCGTCGTTCGACATGTGTATATCGTTCTGGTAAATGTCGATGGAAGAAGCTTGGCGTTCCGGGTCGGCCTCCGGTGTGCCATAAGTGGAAATCCCAATCCCATCATGGAAATAAGAGATCGCGTTGCGCGCAATCACATGACCCGGCCCATACACTTTGATCGCGTAGTAACTGGTCAGCAGGTGCGAGCCGTAAGGCCCAGCGCTGGCCCACCTCGGGCCTGTCCAACCAATCAGCCGGAAGCGGTCATCGCGGCCCAGAAACAAATTGTCCGCAATATAGAAATCGCTCGAACCCGCATACTCTGTCCACACACCGAAGCCTACATTCTCAAAGCGGCAATTCTTCACGGTGAGCCCCACCGCGCCCGCCACTTCCTTCTGCCCGGCGAAAATTCCCACATCCGTATTGCGAATCGTGATGTCTTCGAAGATGTGATATCGCGACGCCATCACATCGAACAGCCGCGCGTTGCCGGCCCCATCGAAAATCACTTCGCCATCGCCCGCCGCTTTAATAGTGATGGGCAGCTCCGACGTCCCTTTGAGCGTCAGCGACATGGTGCCGTCGAACGGAGTCGCCATCGGATCCACGTAATTCAGCCGTTCGGGCCGATACAGCCCCGCGTGAAACAGCAGTGTATCGCCCGGCTGCGCACGATGCTCCCACACCACGTTCCAATCCCCCAGACCTGCACCGTAATACGCTTCCATCAAGTTTGAAAACGCCGGCTGCAGCCGCGTCCCCGTATAGTCCGGCGGATACACATGAAGCGTTCGGCCCTTCTTCGAAGCCTCGGGTTCGCGCCGCGTCCGCACCTTCACTGTATGCGTCGCTTCGCCGCTGACGCCGTCGGAATCGGTCAGCACGAAGCGGCACTCGTATTCTGTATCGGGCTTTAAGTTCAGGATGCTGCCTGCGAATCCGTTCGGGACCGTGTAATCCAGCCCCTCGCGCTCACGAAACACACGTTCACCGCCGATTCTGAGCAGTGGCAGCGCGACCCGCCACGCGCCCATACCCACAGCGCGGTACTGCACCTCCACCTTTGCAGTCCGGTTGGCATCGCCTTCCACTTGCCACTCGAAACCCAAATTCAATAACGTGGGGTGCTCTACAGTGAATTTGCCGGCCACCGTGGCATTCTGCGCGAACGAACTGACGGCCATCGCGGCGAAGACAATGCCGAGCCGAAAAACAGTGGGAAGCTTCATGCGTTCGGATTATATAGCCGTGCGCCGAAAAGCGATAAACTGGGGTGGCTTATGCGAGTTTGCAGCCGCTCATTTTTCCTTGTCGTAGCTTTGCGCCTTGCTGGTACACTCCATGCGCAGAATGCAGCCGCCGATAGCCTGACACTTTTTGAAGCCAAGATTCGGCCAGTGCTTGCCGCGCAATGCTATGGCTGTCACGGCGCAAAAGCGCCCAAATTGCAAGGCGGGCTGCTGCTGGATTCGCAAGCCGGCATGAAGCACGGCGGCAATTCCGGAGCCGCCATTGAACCGGGCAATCCTGAGAAGAGCCTGCTGATACACGCTCTTCACTACCAAGACAAAGAACTGCAAATGCCTCCAGGCAAAGCGCTGCCGAAAGAAGTCGTAGCCGATTTCGAAGATTGGGTTCGTTCCGGCGCCGCCATGCCCGCCGACGGCTTAGCAACCAAGCCAGCCGATGCGCGGAAACAATTCTGGTCGTTCCAGAAACCGAAAGACCACGCCGCGCCCCCTGTGAAACTCACCTCATGGCCGCGCAATGAAATTGATGCCTTCGTCCTCGCCAAGCTGGAAGAAAAGGGTATGGCCCCCTCCGCGCCGGCCGATAAGCGCACCCTGTTTCGCCGGGCATATTACGACCTGACAGGTCTTCCGCCCACCTCCGAAGAGACCGATGCCTTTGTGGCCGACCGCTCGCCAGAAGCCTACCCGCTCTTGATCGACCGCCTGCTTGCCTCGCCCCACTATGGTGAGCGGTGGGGCCGCTACTGGCTCGATGTCGCACGCTATTCGGATGCGCGGAATGTCGGCGAACGCTTCGCCTACTCCTACACCTATCGCGATTGGGTGATCAACTCGTTCAATCAGGACCTTCCCTATGATCGTTTCCTTACTCAGCAACTTGCCGCCGATCGCATCCCCGGCAACGATCCCAAGAATCTCGCAGCACTGGGCTATCTGAGTCTCGGCCGCGAGTTTCCCAAGACCTTTCCCGAAACTGTGGATGACCGCATCGATGTCGTCGCGCGAGGCATGCAGGGCTTAACCGTTGCTTGCGCACGCTGTCACGATCACAAGTACGATCCCATCCCCACGAAAGATTACTATTCCTTCTATTCCATTTTTTCGAACATCCATGAGCCGGACGATCTACCTCTCTTGGGCGCGCACCAGCCCGATCGCACAGTGGACAAGCTGTATGGCGACCGTCTCGCTCGCATCCGCAACACAGATACGGAGTATCGAAAGGGACGGTCCGCGATACTGAATGAGTTCTTTAAGACACAGCTTGCGGATTACCTGCTCGCCGTGCGGGATTCGGCGAAGATGCGACCCACCGAAGTGGAAGACCTGATCAAAGAGCGCCAGCTTAACCTGTATCTGCTGGATCGCTGGAAAGCCTACCTGCACAGTTCGGCGAACCAAAGTGTCTTCGGACTTTGGAATGCCGCCTCCGCAATTCCCGATGCTGCATTGCCGGCGAAGTGGCCGGAGGTTTTGGCCTCACAGGCACACGCCAATCCTCTGGTCATCGCGCAATTCAATAGCGCCCCGGCAAACATGAAAGAAGTGGCGGCGAAATACGCAGCTCTCCTGGCCCGCTACGACTCCGCCTCCAAGCTCCCCGACGCAAACCAGGAGTCACTGCGCCTGTCGCTTCATGGTCCCGACGCCCCCGTCAACGTACCTGTCGGCGATTTCGACCAGGTGATGACTGAGGGCGACCGGAACAACACGATCAATTTCAAGAATCGCTACGACACCATGCGGGCCATGTACGCCTACGACGGTGGCGTGCCGCGTGCCATGGCCGTCGAAGATGTGCCGAAGCCGCAAACCGCTCATGTCTTCGTGCGCGGCAACCCCAATAATTGGGGACCAGAAACGCCGGCGCATTTCCTGAGCTGCCTCTCCACTGGCGAACCCGAAAATTTTAAAGACGGCAGCGGTCGTCTGGGTTTAGCAAAAGCGATTGCGAACAAAGACAACCCTGTGACTGCGCGCGTGATTGTGAATCGCGTCTGGATGTATCACTTCGGCAATGGCATCGTGCGAACGCCCAGCGATTTCGGCCTGCGCGGCGACGCGCCCACTCACCCCGAACTGCTCGATCATCTCGCTGTCGACTTCATGGAATCCGGCTGGTCCCTCAAGAAGTTGCATCGAAAAATCATGCTCTCCGCCACGTATCTGCAAAGCAGTGAAAGCAGCGCCGAGGCAAAGAAGCAAGACCCTGAAAATCAATGGCTGGGCCGCATGAACCGGCGGCGGCTGGATATCGAAAGCTTGCGCGATTCCGTGCTCACGGTCTCTGGCCAATTGCAAAGCGGTATCGGCGGTGTGCCCTTTGCGCTCATGGCGAGCCCCACTGTTCCCCGAAGGACCGTGTACGGTTATATCGAACGCGGCCGCATCCCCGGCATGCTCTCTGCTTTCGATTTCGCAAGCCCAGATCAGCACGCGCCCATACGCTACACCACCACCGTGCCCCAGCAGGCGTTGTTCCTGATCAACAGTTCGTTCATGGCTGAGCAGGCCGAGCATCTGGTGAAGCGGCCCGATGTGAGCCGCGAAGAGAATGCAACGAAGCGAGTGCACCGCCTATACCGATTGGTCTTCGGCCGCGAGGCCACACCGGCTGAGATTGCGGCGGCTGTAAAATTTGTCTCGTCGGATCACGAAACAGCGAACGCATCTCAAGCCGAACCGGTCTGGCAATATGGGACGGCGGAGTATGACGCCGCCACCGACCGCGTGAAATCTTTTGCCCCATTCTCCATGTTCGTGGGCGATTCCTGGCAGGGAGCATCCATGTTGCCCGACACCGTGGCGGGCAAGGCGCGCCTGGGCCCCGATAATGGCGAACCCGGCGACAACCCGCATCGCTCAGTAGTGCGGCGATGGACCAGCCCCGCTGAAGGCAAGGTCGCAATAGAAGGCAACCTGCGGCACGATCAGAACAGTTTGGGCAATTCCGGCGATGGCGTTCGCGCACGCATCGTGTCCAACCGCCTGGGTGAGCTGGCATCCTGGAATGTGAACGGCTCGAACGCCGACACTCGCATCAACGGCATCAAAGTGGAGAAGGGCGATACGCTCGATTTTGTTGTCGATCCGCGCGTCGATAGCGAGAACGATGGCTTTCGCTGGGCGCCGGTTTTGAAGCTGACCGGCGGCAAAGAAGGCGAACCGAAAGAGACCGTGTGGAACGCGAAAGATGATTTTCGCGGGCCTGACCCGAAGCCTCTGAACATCTGGGAGCGCTATGCGCGCGTACTGCTGCAAACCAATGAGTTCGCGTTTGTGGAATAGGAGCTAACCAACCATCATGAAATTCGAAAACAAATTTTTCACACGCCGCGAGTTGTTGCAATCCACCGGAATGGGTATGGGCGCGGTCGCGCTCTCCGGCCTTTTGGGTGACGCTGGCGTATTACGCGCGGAAGGGGCCACCGCCGCCATCAACCCGCTCGCTCCCAAAGCCGCACCTTCCCCCGCCAAAGCCAAAAGAGTGCTTCATCTCTTCATGAACGGCGGCCCGTCCCATGTCGATACGTTCGACCCCAAGCCCTCGCTTTCCAAATTCTCCGGCAAGCCAATCCCCATCACTCTCAAAACAGAGCGACGCACGGGAGCCGCCTTCGGGTCGCCCTTCAGCTTCAAGAAGTATGGGCAGTGCGGAACCGAGGTAAGCGAAATTTTTTCGAACGTTGCCGAACATGCAGACGATCTCTGCGTCATTCGCTCCATGTGCAGCGATATCCCCAACCATGAGCCGTCGCTCATGATGATGAATTGCGGCGAAACGCGCCAAGTGCGTCCCAGTTTCGGTTCGTGGATCACGTATGGTCTGGGTTCTGAAAATCAGAATCTGCCCGGATTCATCATCCTGTGTCCCGATGGCCTTCCCACGCAGGGCACGCAGAACTGGCGCTCGGCATTTCTGCCGGGCACTTACCAGGGCACGCAGATCGATACGCGCCAGACGAAAATCGACAAGCTGATTGAAAACATCAAGAACAACTATTCCAGCAAGCAGGCGCAACGTCGCGATCTGGATTTGCTTTCCGAACTGAACACCGGCTATCAACAGCGGCGGCAGGACGATGCGCTGCTCGAAGCACGCGTACAATCGTTCGAACTCGCCTTCCGTATGCAGATGGAAGCCGATGAAGCGTTCGACATTTCAAAGGAGCCCGAGCACATCCACAAGATGTATGGCGAGGGCCTGCAGGCGCGTCAGATGATTATTGCGCGCCGCCTGCTGGAACGCGGTGTGCGCTTCGTGCAGGTGTGGCATGGCGCCGGGCAACCCTGGGACAGCCACGATGACATCCGCACGAATCATGGAAGACTGGCGCGCGAATGCGATCAGCCCATTGCAGCGCTGCTCCAGGATTTGAAACAACGCGGGCTTCTGGAAGACACGCTGGTCATTTGGGGCGGGGAATTCGGCCGCACCCCCACCGTGGAACTGCCGGACGTGGGTGCCAACGGCGGCATGTCAAACGGTCGCGATCATAACCCTTACGGTTTCTCCATGTGGGTAGCCGGCGGCGGCATGAAGCGCGGCACCGTCTACGGAGCCACTGACGAGTTTGGTTTCGCTGCCGCTGAAAATAAAGTGCACGTGCACGATCTTCACGCCACGCTTCTGCACCAACTTGGCTTCGACCATGAAAAATTTACGTACCGGTATGCCGGAAGAGATTTCCGATTGACCGATGTGGCAGGCCGCATAGTCAAAGACCTGTTAGCTTAAACACCTGCCTGAATTGACGTGAACCCGCGGGCGGCGGTACACTTTACCCACTCTTTGTAAAAGTTTCTTTAGGGGAAATATGACCGCCGCATCCAAAGTTGCCGCCGCCCTTCTTTTCGCCGCAATCGCCTTCGCACAGATCGATACCGGCTCCATCATCGGCATCGTTCGCGACCCCAGCGGAGGTTCCGTCGCCAAAGCAACTCTCACCCTGACGAACGCCGATACAGGCGTTTCAAAAACCACCACCAGCAACGATGCCGGCGAGTATCAATTCGCCGCGCTTCCACCCGCAACTTATTCCGTGCGAGTCTCCGCGGCAGGCTTCGGCGCGCAGGTGGAAAACGGTATCGAGATCCACGTCCAATCGCGCCCCTCGGTCGATTTCACACTGAAAGTCGGCGCGGTGTCCGAAGTGGTGGAGGTGGAAAATCAGGTGCAGCTCTTGAGCACACAAACCGCCGATGTGGGCGGCGTTGTGCAAGAGAAGCAGATTCGCGACCTGCCCCTGAATGGCCGCCGCTATGCTGACCTTGCCCTGCTCGAACCTGGCATCCAGAAGAACCTCACCAACCCCAACAATCAGGCTCCCGATCGCTTCAGCTCGAACGGCAATCTCGAAACACAAAACTATTTTTCGCTCGATGGAGTGGATAACAATTCCGGCTCCACCAACCTGCAGGAAGGTTCGGTGCAAACCGTCCAGCCACCGCCCGACGCGCTGCAGGAGTTTCGCGTTCAGACCCGCACGTATTCTTCGGAGTTTGGAACCTCCGCGGGCGCGGTCATCAATGCCTCCATCAAGAGCGGCACCAATCGCTTCCACGGCAATGTTTGGGAGTTCCTCCGCAACAACCGCCTGGATGCGAACACGTTTTTCAACAATGCCGGTCGCGTACCGCGCGGCCATTTCAGCCAAAACCAATATGGCGGAACCATCGGCGGTCCCATCATCCGCAACAAAACCTTCTTCTTCTTTGATGCGCAGGATTTCACCGCGCGCAAAGCCACCACTATATTTTCCACCGTGCCCACTCCCCTGATGAAGACGGGCAACTTCACTGAGCTGAAGCCCGTTCTGACAGACCCCAAAGTAGCGGGTCAGACCGGCTGCATCGCCGGCAACATCATCGCCCCCTCCTGCATCGATCCAGTTGCCGCCAACCTCATCGCGCTCTATCCAAATCCGAACCTGCCCTCCGCCGTCGCGAACCTGGGGAAGCCGGCCAGTTGGACCGGCGCCACCAACTATCAATTCCCGTATTCCGTCCCCACTGACACCACCACCTTCGACGCCCGAGCGGATCATAACTTCACTTCCAACAGCCGCATGTTTGGCCGCTACAGCAACTATTCCGTCGACCGTCAGGACCCGCCCTGGACCAGCGACCCCATCGCGGGCAATGGCAACTTCTCCACCCAGTATGTGATTCGTGGAAAGTCCGTCGCCGTCGCCTGGACTGACCTGTTGGCCCCTACAATTCTGAATGAATTGCGAGCCGGCTTCAGTCGCGACAATGCGCACAGCGGCTTTGTAGGCCTCACCCCGGGCAAGTCACTCGCCGGCACGTACGGCCTCACCGGCTTGCCTGACGGGCCATACAACGCGGGCATCCCGCCCATCAACATCACAGGCCTCACACGCCTGGGGTCGTCCCCATTTCGCCCCCAGTTTCAAGTCTCCCAAGTGTGGCAACTCCTCGATACAGTAAGTTGGATCAAGGGCAACCACAGCATCAAAGCAGGTTACGAATATCGCCACACCAGCGGCAATTTCCTTGACCTCACCGCACCCCAAGGTCAAATTTCAGCTAGCGGAATTTATAGCGGTAACGTCGGCTTCGGCGGCGCGGATTTTCTCCTGGGCGATCCCAGCACCGTTCAATTCACCACGCCCACCGTCGCTCACAACTATCAATACGCCAGCAACTTCTTCGCTCAGGATACGTGGCGCGTGAAGCCCAACCTCACCCTAAATTACGGCCTGCGCTATGAACTGTTTTCGCCCATTCTCAATCACCAGAACGCCATGTCGAACTTCACGCCCGCGAATGGCGGCGGCTATGTCACGGCGAAAGATGGCGATTGGTTCGCGCGTGGTTTGATCCATCCCGATAAGAACGATTTTGCCCCGCGCTTTGGCTTCAGCTATCAGCCGGTTCAGAGGCTTGTCCTGCGCGGCGGCTATGGCGTGTTCTATCAACACGTGGTCCGCATCGGCTCGGAAAGTGTGCTCGCGCTGAACCCTCCCGCCGTCATCGATGCGTCGCTCATCCAGACAGCCGGCAGCACCACGCCCGTCTTTCGGTTGAAGAACGGCTTTCCCATTTTCAGTTCTTCGCTGCTGGATCTCACGCGCCTCCAGTTCCGCGCGCAAGACCCCAACCAGCGCACCGGCTATGTGAACCAGTTCAGCTTTGGTCCACAATTTGAAATCTCTCAGGATACGGTGCTCGATATTTCCTACGTCGGCAATCTGGGCCGCAAAATGAATCGCCTACGCAATGCGAATCAGGGACAGGTAGTTGGCTTCGATTCCGCCGGTAAACCGATCCCCCTGTTTCCCTACGCGAAGCTGAGCACCACGGTGAATGCCACCACCGGCAACCACGCCTTCCTCGAATACGCCACCAACGATGGCGACACGAACTACCACGCTTTGCTGATCTCTTTGCGCCGCCGTTTCTCGCACGGGCTCTTCTTCGGCGTGAGTTATACCTGGAGCCACAACATTGCCGATTTCGTCGACAACCTGACCGGCGGTTCCACACCCGCGAACGCGTACAACTACAGCCTGGAGCGCAGCAACTCGCCCTTCGATGTGCGTCATCGCTTCGTCGCCAACAGCAGCTATTCGCTGCCCATCGGCAAGGGCGGTCTGCTTCTGAATAACGATGGGCTGACAAGCCGCCTCCTGGGCGGTTGGCAGCTCAACACAATCGTCGCCCTACAGACGGGAACGCCCTTCACCATCACCGCAACCGATGTCAGCGCCACCGGCGGCAGCCACGCCAGCCGCGCCAACTGCATTGGCGATCCCTATGCCGGCGCCACCACGAACCATTCGGCCTTCGCGGGCGGCGCCGCCCCCAGCTTCTTCATCAACCCCGCGGCCTTTTCCGTTCCCTCAGCCGGCACCTTCGGCACCTGCGCCCCACGCGCAGTCCATGGCCCGGGTCTCGAAAACGTAGATCTGAGCCTGTTCAAGAATTTCTCAATCAATGAGCGGGCCCGCGTAGAGTTCCGCTCTGAATTCTTCAACGCCTTCAACCGAGCGAACTTCACGAACCCGAACGCCACGTTCAATCCGGCGTCTCTCGGCTCCTTCGGCAAGACGTTCAACACCATTACCGATCCGCGCGAGATCCAATTCGCGCTCAAGTTATACTTCTGATTCCCGCTTCACACTTTTGCGCCATGAAACTTCTTCCGCTGTTCGCGCTCGCCGTCTCCGCCCTGGCTCAGACGCCCTACGATACGGCCATCCAGCCATCTCCTGTCGCGTACGAAATCCCTGTGAACCGGGGCTCCGCCGCCCTTTGGCAAAGCTTGAAGAAGCTGCATACGCGCGCCAGCTTGATCATGATCACCGCGCACCCCGATGACGAAGATGGCGGTATGCTCGCTTACGAATCGCGCGGCAAAGGTGCGCGGGTTTCGCTGTTCACGTTGAATCGCGGCGAGGGTGGCGCAAACGTCATGTCGCCCGATTATTTCGACGAGCTCGGTTTGGTGCGTACCGCCGAACTCCTCACCGCCGGCCGCTATTACGGCGTGGACCAATACTGGACGCGCCTCATCGATTATGGATTTTCCAAAACCATGCAGGAATCGATGGACCATTGGACTCGCGAACGCGTGCTCTACGATGCGGTCCGGGTGATACGCATGGTACGGC
>Ga0123336_10005305_pt1 | contig 10284 bp, 5 predicted proteins | sample SSSSmetaG_FD_96466 | JGI IMG/M metagenome (GOLD analysis project Ga0123336, IMG submission 96466) | Glacier valley bacterial and archeal communities from Borup Fiord, Nunavut, Canada, to study Microbial Dark Matter (Phase II) - ​SSSS metaG | ecosystem: Environmental > Aquatic > Freshwater > Ice... | reverse complement strand
TCGAACGCGACTTTGTACACGTCAAACCCACGGTGCGCGGCTTTGATTTTCTAAACGATTTGCAACAGCTCTTTCTGGCCTAGCTTCACTAAAAACGTTATGGAAACTTCAAGCATTATTTTGTTGGTCGTCAGCGCATCCATCAGCTTTGCGCTTGGCAGAACCATCATGCACTTTGGCAGCAAAAAAAAGAAAAACGCCGAAGCGCAAGAAAGAGCCACCCAAGCGCTGTGCGATGCGCCGCCGGAGGCTGAATCCAAAAACAAGAGCAAGCGCAAACGGCAATTGCAGCAGACCAGGAGATCTGTAAAAAACCGTGTTTAGTGTCTATCTTCTGACACAATACAAAAATCGTTGGCGGAAGCTGTGAGATTCGAACTCACGGAGGACTCGCATCCTCGGCAGTTTTCAAGACTGCTGCATTCAACCGCTCTGCCAAGCTTCCACTGGCCGTAGTTTAACAGCTCGGATTAATGCCATCGGTTGCCTAATTCTCAAACTGATGCCGGCTACCTTCGCGAACCCATCGTAATTTGCCGTATCCGTCAGCCGAACAATTGGTTGAGCTATGGAAGCAGCTTGAGCGGATATGATATAGCTTTAGACATGCAACAGCGTCTTAAAGCAAAGTTTCCAGCTTTTTGGCCCGCACATCCTCAAAGCCTACAAACACAAATCACTTTTCCTTGCTCGCGCGGCATACAACCACGCGCACACTTGTCGTTCACCCAGCATGCCCCGACGCATTGCTGTTGAATTAAAACCCCTTCACCGTTAACGAAACCGCACGACTCGGGTTACGCGAGTTGTTTTATTTTTATGCATTTTTAAAGCATTTATTTGCGAATGCACCCGTCTACACCGCTGATATTTAAACTCAGGCGGAGACTTTTTACTATTGATTTTTATGATGATTTCCCACAACCCCCCACACCGGATGGCAATAGGCAAGTATTTGGTTTCGCCATTGGCCAAGCCGCAAGGCGAAGGCCGCTACGCCGCGTCAGTGTCTATCCGCTCAGGAAAAGGCAGCGCCACTCATGACCGTGTGATGCGGTTTAGCGGGCTGTTTGAAAGTGCTGCATGCGCCCTGCAATACGCCACAGAACATGCCCTTTGCTGGATCGAGGAACGCAGCACACAGGCCTGCGTTTAACTCTTTTGAATTCAGCCCCTAATTTTCGAGGACAATATACGCATGGCTAAAGAAGAATTGATTGAAATGCACGGACTGGTTGATGAGGTTTTGCCCGACTCCCGTTTTCGCGTCACGCTGGACAACGGTCACAAACTGGTGGCTTATACCTCCGGCAAAATGCGTAAAAACCACATCCGAATCTTGGCGGGCGACCAGGTGTCGCTTGAGTTGTCTCCGTACGACCTGAGCAAAGGCCGCATTACTTTCAGGCACATCGCGGGTCGTGGACCTGGGCCTGGTGCTGGCCCAGGTGCCGGCGGTGGTGCGCCGCAACGCGGCTCAAGTTAATTGCTGTTAAATTTTTAAAAAAGGCCCTGAAGAGGGCCTTTTTCATTGGTTTCGCTGTTGTACGCTTTGGGGCCAAATCCGGTTGCTAGGTCGCAATACGCCCGGTTTTCTCGTCAAGCAGGGCTTCAGGCTCTTGAGCCTCGACCCAGGTCTCATTGTTCAAACCGGCGTGCAGGCGTTTGACATCCAGCTCATTCGTCCACTTGGCCACCACAAGTGTTGCCACGCCATTGCCAATCAGGTTGGTAAGCGCCCGTGCCTCTGACATGAAGCGGTCAATGCCCAAAATAAGCGCCAGCCCGGCAACGGGCACGGTGCCCACGGCTGAAAGCGTCGCCGCCAGCACAATAAAACCACTGCCGGTAATGCCTGCTGCGCCTTTTGATGTCAGTAGCAGCACCGCCAGCAGCGTGAGTTCTTGCGTCAATGTCATGGGCGTGTTGGTAGCCTGCGCGATAAACACCGCAGCCATCGTCAGGTAGATAGATGTGCCATCGAGATTGAACGAATAACCCGTCGGAATCACCAGGCCCACAGTGGTTTTTTTAGCGCCCAGGTTTTCCATCTTCTCCATCATGCGCGGCAGTACTGACTCTGACGATGACGTGCCGAGCACAATCAGCAACTCCTCCTTGATGTACTTGATGAATTTCCAGATGCTGAAGCCGTGCAGGCGCGCAATCGTGCCGAGCACCACAAAAATGAAAATCAGGCAAGTCAAGTAAAAAGCGCCCATCAGCTTGCCAAGTGAAAACAGCGACCCCAAACCATATTTGCCGATGGTGAAAGCCATCGCGCCAAAAGCGCCAATGGGTGCAAGCTTCATGATGAAGCCGACGATGGCAAACAGCACATGCGAGATTTTTTCAATCAAATCAAACACCATCGTTCCGCGCCCACCAAAGCGGTGCAACGCAAAGCCAAACAACACCGCAATCAGTAGCACCTGCAAAATCTCGCCTTTGGCAAAGGCATCGACCAGCGCAGTCGGGATGATGTTTAAAAGAAAATCCACAGTGCCTACCATCTTGCCGGGACCGGTATAGGCCGCAATGGCTTTGGTGTCCAGCGTTGACACATCGACATTCATGCCCGAGCCGGGCTGAAATACATTGACCAGGACCAAGCCAATGATGAGCGCAAAGCTTGATACCACTTCAAAATACAGCAGTGCCAGGCCACCGGTTTTACCCACTTTTTTCATGTCCTCCATACCGGCGATTCCTACGACAACAGTGCAAAAAATAATCGGCGCGATCATCATTTTTATCAGCTTGATAAAGCCATCGCCCAGGGGCTTCATTTCTGCCCCTACTGCCGGGTAAAAATGCCCCAGCGCGACCCCAATGACCACTGCGCAGATCACCTGTAGGTACAGTGAGCGGTAAAAAGGAAGCTTGGCGGGTTTGGCCTGAGGGCTCGTGTGGTTCGCGGTGGTCATGGCGGTCTGGCATCATTTGGATGCGGCTTGTCAATGAATCCCCCAATATAGTCCTTGTGGGGGTTTGTGTCATGTGGAAAACCACAAACTGTCCCGGCCACGTTTGGCTATCGCGATTCAGCACTTAACGAAAGATGTCGAATGAAAAAAATACCAGGTGTGTCGGCCTTGTCACTTGCGACACTGTTTTCTCTGCTTTTTTGGCTGTCGCTTGCAGGCGCGCAGCAAGTCGGAGAGGTCAGCACTGTTTTCAAGCTGCTCAGTCCTAACGATAAAATCGTGGTGGATGCGTATGACGACCCGAAAGTGGCGGGCGTGACCTGTTACGTGTCGCGAGCCAAAACCGGCGGTTACAAAGGCGCGTTGGGTTTGGCGGAAGACAAATCCGAAGCATCGATTGCCTGCCGCCAGACCGGGCCGATCAGCTTTGCCAAACCGCTGGAGCAGCAAGAAGACGTGCTGACCGAGCGCATTTCACTCGTGTTCAAAAAACTGCGTGTGGTGCGCATGGTTGATGCGCCGCGCAACACGCTGGTGTACCTGACGTATTCGGACCGGCTGATTGAAGGATCGCCGCAAAACAGCGTGACGGCTGTGCCAGTTGATCGCGCCAACAAAATTCCTGTCAGGTAACTGTGCTGCCGTCATAGCGGACTCGAGCCGGGGTTCGAAATGAGGACTTCTAATGAGCGATCTCTTTACTGAACCTTTACCCCTTGCGGTGCGCGACGCAATTCACTGTAAAAACATCAAGCCATAATCAGTTTTTTATGAGGAAACTTGATGAACCCGCCAGACGGAGTGCCAACTTCAAGCGCCGACAAGGCTGTCAGCAAAACATCCATCAAACCCATTACCCGCCGCGCCAAGTGGTTAGGCGCTGTGGTCGCCGTGCTGGTGCTGGCTGGATTGGGCGGGTTGACCTGGTACTTGACTCGGCCAGTTGCCGCGCCAGTTGCTGGGGCGGGCGGGTTTGGTAGCCCGGGCGGGCCAGGTGGGCCTGGCGGCCCAGGCGGAGGCTTTGGCGGCGGCGGCCGGAGTGCTAGCACCGTGGGTGTGGCGACAGCTGAGAGAGCCAGCGTTCCCATCACGCTTGATGCTTTAGGCACGGTCACGCCGCTGGCGACCAGCCGGGTTCGTTCTCAAGTGTCGGGTGTGCTGAACAAGGTGCTTTTTAAAGAAGGACAAATGGTGCGCGCTGGTGAGCTGCTGGCCACCCTGGACGCGCGCCAGTTTGAGCTTGCCCTGGCGCAGGCAATGGGCCAACGCCAGCGAGATGCTGCGCAGCTCGACAGCGCCAAAGTAACTTTGCAGCGGTTTAAAACGCTCTTGGGCCAAGACTCGATTGCGCTGCAGGAGGTTGACACGCAGGCTGCGCTGGTCAAGCAGCTGGAAGGCACAGTGATGGTTGATAACGCGCTCGAAGGCACAGGCAGGCTGAATTTAAGCTACACCCGTATCACAGCACCCGTCAGTGGCCGTATTGGTTTGCGTACGGTTGATGTGGGCAACACGGTGAGTAGCGGGGATGTCAATGGTATTGCCATCATCACGCAAGTCATGCCGATGGATGTGGTGTTTTCGGTGCCGCAAGACCGCGTGAGCGATGTTCTCAAAGCTGCAAAAACCGACATGCAGGTCGTGGCCTTTGACAGAACGCGATCCACCGCCCTGGGCAGCGGCACCTTTGCATCGCTTGACAATCAAATTGACACCACCACTGGCACCGTTAAAGCCAAAGCACGCTTTGCCAACGCAGATGAGGCGCTGTTTGCTAACCAGTTTGTGAATATTCAATTGCTGATCAAGTCGATTGATAACGCTGTGGTGGTGCCGGTGACGGCGGTTCGCCTGGGCGGCAGCGGTGACTATGTGTTTGTGCTGAATACGGCTGAGCGGACAGTGTCTATACGCCCCGTGGTGCGCGGTCCGGCCAGCGGGGAGAAAATTGTGATTTCGTCTGGCCTGAAGGCTGGAGAGCAGGTGATCACCGAAGGCGCTGATAGGCTCAAAGAAGGTTCGCGTGTGAGTCTGGCTGGTGATGCGCCACGTGGCGGCGGGCGCCGCCAGGGTGCCAGCGCGGCGCAGGGCGCATCAAGTGCTGCTGTGCCCGCACGTTCTGGTGCTGCAGCGTCCGCCGATGCGCCACGTGGCGCGCCCCCTGACCAGCGAGCACCTGCCGAGCCGCCAGTGGCGGCTGTCCCCAGCACCAAATCCGCGGCCGCTCCTTCCCCTGAGCAACGCCAGCGCATGCTCGACCAAGTCAAAGACAACCCCGAGGCACTGGAGCGCCGTAAAAAGTTTCTTGAAAAACTTGACAGCGGCGACGCCGAGGCGCTTGAACGCTGGCAAAGCATGCAGCAACGCATGCAGCAAGGTGGCGGCCAAGGTGGCGGTCAAGGTTTTGGGCCCGGCGGTGGTGGTGGTGGTCCAGCCCGCGAGCGCCCTCCGCAATGAGTCCTTCCAGTCCGTTTATTCTTCGCCCGGTAGCCACATCGCTGCTGATGCTGGCTGTTGTGCTGGCGGGGCTGCTCGGTTTGAAGTTTTTACCTTTGTCGGCGCTGCCGCAGGTTGATTACCCGACCATTCAGGTGCAAACGCTGTACCCGGGGGCCAGCCCTGAAGTGATGTCGCAAACGGTCTCCAGTCCGCTAGAGCGCCAGTTTGGCCAAATGCCGGGCCTGCAGCGCATGAGCACGACCAGCGCAGCAGGTGTGTCCATCATCACGCTGCAATTTGGTCTGGGTTTGGCGTTGGACATTGCTGAGCAGCAAGTGCAGGCCGCTATCAATGCGGGAGCATCGCTGCTGCCTGCTGACTTGCCCGCGCCGCCTGTGTACGCCAAGGTCAACCCCGCAGACGCGCCGGTGCTCACGCTTGCCATTACGTCCGATACGATGCCGCTCACGGAAGTACAAAACCTGGTCAACACCCGCCTCGCTTTAAAAATCAGCCAGGTCAATGGTGTGGGCCTGGTCACGCTCAGCGGCGGGCAGCGTCCCGCGGTACGCATACAGGCTGACATACGGGCGCTGGCGTCGTATGGCTTAGGGCTGGATGCCTTTCGTACCGCCATTACCGCCGCCAACGCCAACGCGGCCAAGGGGAGTATTGATGGGCCAAGTCGGGCGTACAGCATCAATTCAAACGACCAGTTGGTAGCAGCGCAGGACTACAAAAATTTGATCATCGCTTATCGTAACGGTGCAGCCGTTCGGGTCGCAGACGTGGCACAAGTGGTTAATGGCGCTGAAAACATCAAACTGGGCGCCTGGTCAAACTTGACCCCAGCGATTGTTTTGAACGTGCAACGCCAGCCCGGCGCGAATGTGATTGCCACCGTCGATGCCATCAAAGCCCGCTTGCCGGAATTGCAGTCTGGCCTGCCGGGCTCGCTCAAGGTGGATGTGCTGTCTGACCGCACCACCGGCATCCGCGCATCGGTCATGCACGTGCAAATTGAATTGCTGCTCGCGGTGTTGCTGGTGGTACTGGTGATTTTTGCTTTTTTGCACAGCCTGCGCGCAACGCTGATTGCCAGCGTGGCGGTACCGATTTCATTGATCGGCACCTGTGGTGCCATGTACCTATTGGGTTACAGCTTGAACAACCTGAGCCTGATGGCGCTGACGATTGCCACTGGCTTTGTGGTGGATGACGCGATTGTGATGATTGAAAACATTTCCCGTTACATTGAAGAAGGTTTGGCGCCGATGGAAGCCGCTATCAAAGGTGCAGCGCAAATTGGCTTCACGATTATTTCGCTGACCGTCTCACTGATTGCGGTGTTGATCCCGCTGCTTTTCATGGGCGACGTGGTGGGGCGTTTGTTCAGGGAGTTTGCCGTCACGCTGGCGATCACGATTTTGATCTCTGCTGTGGTGTCTCTCACCTTGGTACCGATGATGTCGGCACGCTGGTTGAAGAAAGAACCTGCCAAAACCCGCAACAGCAAACTGCAACAATTTTTTAGTAACGTGATCACGCGCTATGACGGCGGTTTGACTTGGGTTCTCAAGCGTCAAGGGCTGACGTTGTTGGTGGCTTTTTTAACCTTGGCGCTCACTGCGATCTTGTACATCGTGATTCCCAAGGGCCTTTTCCCGACACAAGACACCGGCCAGTTGCAAGCCCGAGTGCAGGCCACGCAATCCATCTCCTACGCCCGCATGGCTGAGCTGCAATACGCTACGGCAAAGGTAATTCTTGAAGACCCTGATGTTGAAAACCTCTCGTCATTTGTTGGCGTAGACGCCGCCAACAACACCATGCTGCACACCGGCCGCATGCTGATCAACCTGAAAAAAACGCGCACTACTGGCCAGCAAGCCACGATGCAAAGACTGCAGGATCGCGCCAGCAAAATTGCAGGCGTGACGCTGTATTTGCAGCCGACCCAGGACTTGACCATTGATGCCGAAACCGGGCCCACACAATTTCGCGTGGCCATGGAAGGCTCTGACAACAAGGTGGTGGTGCTGTGGGCTAAAAAACTGGCAGCCCGTATGGCCGAGTTGAGCAGCCTGCGCAACGTCGCCACCGATGCGGGTGCGACCGGCGCATCGGTCTTTGTCACTGTCGACCGCGACACCGCATCCCGGCTCGGTATTGCCACATCAACCATTGACGATGCGCTGTACAGCGCTTTTGGCCAGCGGATTGTGTCGACTATTTTTACCGAAACCAACCAGTACCGCGTGATTCTTGAAGCACTGCCCAGCCAGCTGACGAACGCGGCCACGCTGGGCAACTTGCAGCTTAAAACCGCGTCAGGCGCAGCCATTCCTTTAGCGAGCGTTGCGACCATCACTGAACGACCTGCGCCGCTTCAAGTGACCAACGTTGATCAGTTCCCTGCGACCACGCTTGGCTTTGACCTAGCGCCTGGCGTGGCGCTGGGCAATGCGGTGGACGACATCAAGCGGGCAGCCAAAGACATTGCTTTGCCCGCCAGCGTCAGCCTGACTTTCCTGGGTGCGTCTGGTGCATACGAGGCGTCGCTTTCAAACCAGTTGTGGTTGATCTTGGCGGCGCTGGTGTGTGTGTACATCGTCCTGGGCGTGCTCTATGAAAGCTACATTCATCCGCTGACGATTTTGTCGACCTTGCCGTCAGCGGGTGTTGGCGCGCTGCTGGCGCTGCTGGTCACAGGCAACGACCTGGGCGTGATTGGCATCATCGGCATTATTTTGCTGATCGGCATCGTCAAGAAAAACGCGATCATGATGATTGACTTTGCGATTGACGCGGAACGCACCCAGGGCAAGTCTGCGCAAGAGGCGATTCATCAGGCTGCTTTGCTGCGCTTTCGCCCAATTCTGATGACGACGCTTGCTGCTTTGTTTGCTGCTGTGCCCTTGATGCTTGGGTGGGGGGAGGGGGCAGAGCTTCGCAGGCCGCTCGGGTTGGCTATTTTTGGGGGGCTTGTGGTTAGTCAGGTGCTTACTTTGTTCACGACGCCAGTTATTTATTTGGGGTTTGACCGGATGGGGAAGAGGTTTCGACGTGGTGGTAAGGGGTTTTGAGTATGTTTTATGGCTCTAGCCCAATAAATACGTGCGCAAGCAGCTATTTATTTAGTAGCATTCGGCTTTCACGTAGATGCAGGGAGTCGCCGGGCAACCCCCGGCATGCTCGCAAGGGGCAACAACTTTCAAACAAAAGTGCGATCTGAGAAACAAATGAACCTCTCAGAACCCTTCGTCCGCCGCCCAGTAGCCACAGTCCTGCTAACAATAGGCTTGGCACTATCAGGCATAGGTGCATTCTTCGTTCTCCCCGTCTCTCCACTACCCCAAGTCGACTTCCCCGTCATCACTGTCAGCGCCGCTATCCCCGGCGCCAGCCCGGACACCATGGCCAGCAGCGTTGCCACGCCACTGGAGCGACGCCTGGGTGCGATTTCCGGGGTCAATGAGATGACCTCGTCCAGCAGCAGTGGCCAAACGCGTATCAATTTGCAGTTTGATCTGAACCGAAAAATTGATGCCGCCGCCCGCGAGGTGCAGGGTGCCATCAACGCCAGCCGGGTTGACTTGCCCGCCGCGCTGCGCAGCAATCCGACGTACCGCAAAGCGAACCCAGCGTCTGCGCCCGTCATGATTTTGGCGCTCACGTCCAAGACGCGAACGCCTGGGCAGATTTATGACGATGTGTCCAGCCTTTTGCAGCAAAAAATTGCGCAAGTGCCTGGCGTGGGTGACGTGGAACTGGGTGGTGGGTCGCTGCCTGCGGTGCGGGTTGAATTGCTGCCATTCGCATTGAACCGCTACGGCATCAGCATGGAGGACGTGCGCGCCGCGCTGCAAGCGTCCAACGCGAACCGGCCCAAGGGCGCGATTGAAGACGACCGCGATGGTCAGGGCAATCGTTTGCAGATTTATTCTGTCGGCAACACCGCCTCGGGTGGTTTGAAAGCGGCAGACTATAAAAATTTAACGGTTGGCGTGCGCAATGGCGCGTCGATTAGCCTTGGCGACGTTGCCAACGTGCGTGACGGTACTGAAAACACCAACACCATTGGCCTGTTTAACGGCGATGCCGCCGTGATTGTGCTGATCACCCGCCAGCCCGGTGCCAATGTGATTGAAACAGTTGACGGTATACGCGCGCTATTGCCAGAGCTGCAAGCCCAGCTTCCCAAAGACGTGAAGCTGTCGGTGGCGTCTGACAGCACGAATTCCATCCGTTCGTCTTTGCGTGAAATTGAAATCACGCTGCTGATTTCCATCGTGCTGGTGGTGCTGGTGGTCAGCGCGTTTTTGCGCAGTGTGCGCGCCACGGTGATTCCCGCTGTGGCTACCGTCGTGTCCTTGCTCGGCACTTTCAGCGTCATGTATTTGCTAGGCTTTAGTTTAAACAACCTGAGCCTGATGGCGTTGACAGTTGCCACTGGTTTTGTGGTCGATGATGCGATTGTGGTGTTAGAGAACACCAGCCGCCACATTGAAGCAGGCATGGACCGCTTCAAGGCCGCTCTGCTTGGAGCGCGTGAAGTCGGCTTTACGGTGTTGTCTATCAGCTTGTCGCTGGTGGCCGTGTTTATTCCGCTCCTTTTCATGGGCGGGCAACTTGGGCGACTGTTCCGTGAGTTTGCCGTCACGCTGTCTGTTGCGGTCATGATCTCTCTGGTCATATCGCTAACCACCACGCCGATGATGTGTGCCTGGCTGCTAAAGCCGCATGTCAAAACCAGGCCTGGTCGCGTGTCACGCTGGTTTGACAACAGTTTCAAACATGTGCTGAGCGGCTATGAAGCCAGCCTGGATTGGGCGCTGCACATGCGCTGGCTGATCATGCTGATCCTTGTGTCGGTCGTGGGCATGAATGTGTATTTGTTCGTCAAAATCCCGAAAGG
>Ga0123336_10005303_pt1 | contig 10284 bp, 4 predicted proteins | sample SSSSmetaG_FD_96466 | JGI IMG/M metagenome (GOLD analysis project Ga0123336, IMG submission 96466) | Glacier valley bacterial and archeal communities from Borup Fiord, Nunavut, Canada, to study Microbial Dark Matter (Phase II) - ​SSSS metaG | ecosystem: Environmental > Aquatic > Freshwater > Ice... | reverse complement strand
GCCGAAATTGCCGTTGCGGTTGATGCCGCCTGGTCGGTAGCCGGTGGAGTAGGTGAAATACACCATCTTCAGATCGTCGAGCTTGTATTGCAGGTTCACTTTATGAACCTCGCCGTGGCCGGTGGTATTCTTGTCTAAATTGACGCATGGCGCTTCGGTGAACGCCGTACCCTTGATGCAGTTCTGGAAGTTCGAACCCTCGCCCGAATGAAACCCGGTGAGCGCGTCGTATCCCTGGCTGAAGCCGAAGAATCCTTTCAGTGAATTACTGTACCAATAGGGACGCACGCCGCCTGTGATTGTCAGGCCGGGCAGCACGTCGGCTGAGGTATCGATGAAGAAGGCTTCGTCGCGATCGGTTCGCAACTGGTCGGTGAGCCAGATCGTATTGGGCCAGCCCGGGACGGAGAGTTGCGGGCCGAAGCCTTGTATCTGATAATCCTGGATGATGCGGTGGTTCTGGATTTCCTGGAACGCGCCGGCGGTGAAACGCAGCCAGTAATCGCCTGGCGAGTTCACCCGCAACTCGTTGCTCTCTTTGTTGAAATGGTCGATGCCGACAATTTCCTGCAGCGGCTTCGGCAGCGGATTGCCCGCGGCATCCTGCCAGTTGGCGCCAGAGCCGAACGCGTTGTCATACGCGATAGAATAATCGGTGTAGTCGGTGCGCTGGCGGTTGTCGCGGACGAAGAAGCCACCGGCATAGGTGATGTCGAAATTGCCGATCTTGCCCTGGATGGTGGTGCCCGCCTGAACCCAGCGGTCGTGTTGGGTATCGGGCTGGAAGCGCTGCACTTTCAGATCGCCCACGCTCGGCTGGAAGCCGAATGTGCCGGTATCGCGCAGATCCTGGAAGATGACGCTGGGTGTCACGGTCCAGTTCTCGTTCAGCTCGATACGCGCGGTGGCGCGCCCACCGAATGTGTCCACTGGATTGAAGTTTTTCTTGACCTGATTGCGGTTATCGAAAGTGACACCTGAGGAGGGAAAATTGCGGGTGCCGAGAACATTATCGATATAGCCGCCATCATGCTCATCGAAGCCGACGAGGCGGATGGCGACATGATCGTTGACCGGAATGTTGACGAAGCCCTCGGCGACGCCGCCAAGGGTGCCACCGTGAGCGACGATGTTGCCCTCCAGGTCGTAGCCGGCCTCGAACTTCCCGAGTTTCGGCTGCTGGGTGATGATTCGCACGGTGCCCGCTTCCGAGCTTGCGCCATACAGCGTTCCCTGCGGACCGGGCAGCACTTCGATATGGTCGATATCATAGATATGCACATCCAGCGTGCCGCCGATCGTGGTGATGGGCTGCTCGTCCAGATACGAGCCGACAGTGGGCAACGGGCCGGAATGGTTGCCTTCCGATCCGCTGGCGATGCCGCGGATGTAGAAGGTGGTGTTGTCCGGCCCGACGGAATTGGCCGTCAAGCTGGGCAAGAACTTCAGCGTGTCCGCGGTGCTGTTGATGTGCAGCTGGCTCAGCGCCTTGGAGCCCAGCAACTGAATACTGATCGGCACCTTTTGCAGTTTCTCGGAGCGCTTGGAGGCGGTGACCACCACTTCCTCGATGGCGGCAGACGGCGCGCCCACAGTTGCCGCGGCCGGCGCCGGCGCCTGTGCCCGCGCGCCACTCATGCTGCCCTGTGCCACAGCCATTGCCAGAACGCTGGCCCCCAGAAACCGTGCCCTCACGAAACTAACTCCCCCGAGCCTGCCGCTCACCAATCCATGACTGTCCGTCCGCGCACGCACGTCGCGCAAGTACCGAGACACGCCGCGTGGCAAGAAAGCAATGATTGTGCTGATTTTGCCACGCCGCCGCCCTCAACGGACAAAATTTTTTGGTCCTTTTTTGCAAAAAAGGACTGCTTGCTTCCTGCCCTATGACTTTACTGCGTTTTGCGTGTACCTGCCCCCCGTGCCCACCCTAGCGCGCCTGGTCCTGACCGATTTCCGCACCTACGCGGCACTCACCTGGCGGCCTTCCACCCGGATTTCCGTGCTGACCGGCCCCAACGGCTCCGGCAAGACGAACCTGCTGGAGGCGATTGCGCTGCTTGGCCCCGGGAGAGGCTTTGGCCGAAGCCGGCTGGCGGAGATGGCCCGGCGCGACGGGGCCGGCGCCTGGGCCGTGGCGGGGCGGCTGGAGCAGGATGGGCACATGACCGACCTGGGCACCGGGCTGGCGCAGGCGGGCAGCGAGCGTCGGGTGTTCCGGCTGGATGGGGCCGAGCCGCGCAGCCAGGCGGAGATTGCAGCCAGGCTGGCCACTGTGTGGCTGACCCCGCAAATGGATACGCTGTTCCAGGAGAGTGCCAGCGGGCGCCGGCGGTTTTTGGACCGGCTGGTGTGGGCACTGGAGCCGGGCCATGCGCGCGAGGCGGCCTGCCTGGAGACGGCGATGGCGGAGCGGCGGCGCGTGCTGGCCGCGGCGAGGTCGGCGGGGGTGGCGGCGGATGCGGCGTGGCTGTCTGGGTTGGAGGCGGCGATTGCGCGGCACAACGTGGCGCTGTCGGCCGCGCGGGCCGCGTTTGCCGCGCGGCTGAACGCGGCGCCCGCGGGGCCGGCGGCCTTTCCGCGCGCGCGCCTGGCGCTGCTGGATCCGGTGGCGGACCGGCTGGCAGGGGCGCCGGCGCTGGCGGTGGAGGATTGGCTGCGCGCCGAATTGGCGGCCCGACGCAGCGCGGATGCGGCGGCTGGCACGCTGACCCTGGGCGCCCACCGGGCGGACATGCGGTTGCTGGACGCGGCCACCGGCCTGCGGGCGGAGGAGGCAAGCACCGGCCAGCAGAAGGCGATGCTGATCGGCGTGATCCTGGCCCATGCCGTGCTGATCACCGAAGCGCGCGGGGCCGCGCCACTGTTGCTGCTGGATGAGCCGGCCGTACATCTGGACGCCGCACGACGCGCGGCGTTGTGGCAGGAACTCGCCCATCTTCCGGCCCAGATTTTCCTCACCGGCACAGATGCCGAAGCGTTCGCTCCTCTGCGGGGCGCAGCTTCGTTCCTCGGCACCGGCGAGGGCCGCCTGACGCCTGACAGGTGAGCCGTGATGACTGGCTTCCCCTGGGGCAGCAGCCTATACTCTAGACTCTTCCGACCGAATTCCTGGAGTGATCCCTCGGCATGTCCGATACCGCCGCGCCTGTGCCCGATTCCGACCCGACAGGGCAAGATTACGATGCGGCCTCCATCTCCGTGCTGCGCGGCCTGGATGCGGTGCGCAAACGCCCTGGCATGTATATCGGCGACACGGATGACGGCAGCGGCCTGCATCACATGGCGTTCGAGATCATCGACAATGCGGTGGACGAAGCCCAGGCTGGCTATGCGAAGAACGTGTCGCTGACGTTGAATGGCGATGGCAGCGTGACGGTGCGCGACGATGGGCGCGGCATTCCCACCGACATGCATGCCGAAGAGGGTGTTTCGGCCGCCGAAGTGGTGCTAACGCGGCTGCATGCCGGCGGAAAGTTCAACCAGAATTCCTACAAGGTGTCCGGCGGATTGCACGGCGTGGGTGCGGCCGTGGTGAACGCGCTGTCCGAATGGATGGAGGTACGAATTTGGCGCGGCGGGCTGGAGCATTTCATCCGCTTTCAGCATGGCGACGCGGTGGGACCGTTGGTAGTGGTGGGGCCATCCGACAAGCCGCAGGGCACGGAGGTGACGTTCAAGCCGAGCAGCGGCACGTTCACCAAGGTGGAATACGATTTTGCCATCCTGGAACGGCGGTTGCGGGAGTTGGCATTCTTGAATTCTGGGCTGCGAATTGTGGTGTGCGACGAACGCCATGCGCCACCGGTGCAGGTGGGTCTGTTCTACGAGGGCGGATTGCGCGCCTTCGTGGAATATCTGGACCGCGCCAAAGTTCCGGTGTTCACGCCGTGCATCAGCTCGATCACCGACGATGCGCCGTCCGGCATTCGCGTAGAGTTCGCGCTGTCCTGGAACGATTCGTTTCACGAGACCATGCTGTGCTTCACGAACAACATTCCGCAGCGCGATGGCGGCGCGCATCTGGCCGGGTTCCGACAGGCGCTGACGCGTATCGTCGGCAAATATGCCGATGGGATGGGCAAGAAGGAGCAGCTGGCGCTGGTAGGCGACGACATGCGCGAGGGCATGACGAGCGTGCTGTCCGTGAAAGTGCCCGATCCGAAGTTCTCAAGCCAGACCAAGGACAAGCTGGTGAGTAGCGAGGTTCAGCCGGTGGTGCAGGCCGCCGTGGCCGATGCGGTGAGCCACTGGTTCGAAACCCATCCGAAGGAAGCGCGCGGCATAATCCAGAAGGTGATGGATGCGGCCAGCGCGCGTGAGGCGGCGCGCAAGGCGCGCGAGCTGACACGTCGCAAGGGCGTGCTGGATATCTCGACATTGCCCGGGAAGTTGGCCGATTGCCAGGAACGCGATCCGGCGAAATCCGAGATCTTCCTCGTGGAAGGTGACAGCGCCGGCGGTTCGGCGAAGGGTGGGCGTGACCGCAAGACGCAGGCGATTCTGCCGCTGAAAGGCAAGATCCTGAATGTGGAGCGCGCGCGGTTCGACCGCATGCTGGGCAGCGCGGAAATCGGCACGCTGATCACCGCGCTCGGCACCGGCATCGGCCGCGGCGAGCCGGAGCAAGGCGGCTTCGACATCGGCAAGCTGCGCTACCACCGTATCGTGATCATGACCGACGCGGACGTGGACGGGTCACACATCCGCACCTTGCTGCTGACGTTCTTCTATCGGCAGATGCCGCAGCTGATCGAGCGCGGACATCTGTATATCGCGCAGCCACCGTTGTATGGTGCCAAACGCGGCAACGACCATCGCTACCTCAAGAACGATGCAGCTCTGGACGACTATCTTCTGGACAAGGCGCTCGGTAACAACGCCGCCCTCACCCTTGCGGACGGGACTCGCCTTGAAGGCGCTGAGCTCGCCGCCGAAGCGCGCTGGTTGCGCGATGTGCACGCGCATCTGAAACGCCTGGCGGAAGGCAACATCCCGCTCGCATTGCTGGAACAGGCCGCCATTGCCGGCGTGTTGACGTCGGATACCGCGCGTGCGCTGGCCGGCGCTCAGGATTTGGCGGCCCGGCTGGATGCGGTGGCTTTGCCCAACGAGCGCGGCTGGAAGGTGGCCGCCGATGGCAGCAGCCTGCAGATGGCCCGGATCGTGCGCGGCGTGGCCGAACGCTACAGCTTCGACCACGCGGCCTTGCGCAGCGCCGAGGCCCGCTGGCTGGCCGAACGCGCAGAGCGGCTGGCGGCCGCCTTCGCCACCCCGGCCGTGCTGAAACTCGACAGCCAGGAGAGTTCGGTGGCCGGCCCCGCCAGCGCCTTCGAGCGCATGTTGCTGCAAGGCCGCCGCGGCCTGACTCTGAATCGCTTCAAAGGACTGGGCGAAATGAATGCCGATCAGCTTTGGCAGACGACGCTCGATCCCAAGGCGCGCACGCTGCTGCAGGTGCGTGTTGGCGACACAGAAGATGCCGGGCAGGTGTTCTCTACGCTGATGGGCGACGTGGTTGAGCCACGCCGCGATTTCATCGTCGGCAATGCCCTGAAGGTGGCCAATCTGGATGTCTGACGCGGTGAACCTTGCGGAGGCGCCGCCGTTCGTGTCGGATGTGACGTAGCGTGACTACGACTGAGTGGGCGCCCGGTGCCGGCGCACGGACGCAAGTGGAGGAGAAACCTGCTGATGACCAAAACACCAGAATCCAAGACCAAAGAAGCCGCACCGCAGAAAACAGCGACGGCAGCAAAGACGGAGACAGCCGCGCCGAAGGCCGCGGCCGTCAAGCCGCCTAAAGCCGGCGACAAACCGAATGCGCTCCAGCAACCGCTGCAGCCATCCGCCGAGCTTGCCGTTGTGGTGGGCGACAAGAAGATCGCCCGGGGGGAGGTGGTCAGCAAGGTTTGGGCCTATATCAAGGCGAACAAGCTGCAGAACCCCGATGACGGGCGGGAGATCCTGGCGGACGAGGCGCTGAAGAAGGTGTTCGGCAAGGATCGGGTGACGATGTTTGAAATGAACAAGCATTTGGCGGCACATTTGAAGTGAAGGAAGGACTTCTTTTTTGAAAAAAGAAGCAAAAAACTTTTGTCTGGCTGTCGCGCACTAAACTGACAAAAGTTTTTTGGTCCTTTTTTCAAAAAAGGACTGCTTTCTTTGTACGTCGAACTCCAGACCACCTCCAATTATAGTTTCCTCCGCGGCGCATCGCATGTCGAGGAACTGCTGGCCCAGGCCAAGCTGCTTGGCTACCAAGCGATCGCGATCGCGGACCGCAATACGCTGGCCGGCGTTGCACGCGCGCATCAGCGGGCCGACGAAGCAGGACTTCGCCTGATCGTCGGCTGCCGGCTGGATCTCGTCAACGGCGCTTCTGTCCTCGTCTACCCAACGGACCGCGCCGCCTATGCCAGGTTGTGCCGCCTACTGACGATCGGCAAAGGCCGCGCGGGCAAGGGCGCGTGCGAACTAGACTGGCCTGATCTTGGGCAGCATGCGGAGGGCTGTATCGGCATTCTTGTCTCAGATCGGGCAGACGAAGACCTGCGCGCGCAGCTTGGCCAACTGCGCCGCGCATTCGCCGGCGACGCTTACGTATCGCTCACGTTGCAACGCCGTCCTGGCGATGCGGCGCGTCTGCACGCCATCGCGGCCATTGCAGCTTCACTCCGTATAATGACCGTGGTGACCAACGATGTTCTGTTTCATACGCCCGCGCGCCGTATGCTGCAGGATGTGGTCACCTGCATCCGCGAAGGTGTCACCATCGACAATGCCGGCTTCAAGCGGGAACGATCGGCGGATCGGCATCTGAAGTCACCCCCGGAGATGGCACGGCTGTTCGCCGCCTATCCGGAGGCGGTTGCCCGAAGCTGCGATATCGCCGAGCGCTGCCGCTTCAATCTGCGAGAGCTGAACTATCAGTATCCACACGAGACTGAGCCTGGGCGCAGTGCACAGGAGGTGCTGACGGCACTGACGTGGCAAGGTGCTGCACGCCGATACGATGAGGTTCCTGACAAGGTTGCGGATCAGATACGTCACGAACTCACCTTGATCGCGGATATGCGCTACGCCCCGTATTTCCTGACGGTGAACAATATCGTCCGGTTCGCACGCTCCCGCGGCATTCTGTGTCAGGGGCGCGGCAGTGCTGCCAATTCAGCGGTCTGCTACGTGCTCGGCATTACCGCCATCGATCCGGCGCAAAGCAATCTGCTGTTCGAACGCTTCCTGAGCACCGAACGCCGCGAGCCGCCCGACATAGACGTCGATTTCGAACATGAGCGGCGCGAGGAGGTGATCCAGTGGATCTATGAGACGTATGGCCGGGACCGCGCAGCACTTTGTGCCACTGTTTCGCGTTACCGATCCCGTGGCGCGGTGCGTGAAGTGGGCAAGGCGCTTGGCCTGTCCGAGGATGTGACCGCCGCGCTTTCCAGCCAGGTGTGGGGCTGGAGCAGCGATGGCGTGGATGAGGATCACGCCAGGTCCCTCAATCTCAATGTCTCGGACCGCCGCCTTGCCCTCACGTTGGAATTGGCGCGCGACCTGATTGGCTTTCCGCGCCACCTCTCGCAACATCCTGGCGGCTTCGTGCTCACCCAAGACCGGCTGGATACGCTCGTGCCCATCGAGCCTGCGGCGATGGACGATCGGCAGGTGATCGAATGGGACAAGGACGATATCGACTACCTGAAATTCATGAAAGTCGATGTTCTTGGCTTGGGTATGCTGGGTTGCATGCGGCGTGCGTTCGACCTGCTGTCCGAACACCGCGATCTGCGCTTCGAGACGATGGCGGATGTGCCGAAAGAGGACCCAGCCACCTACCGCATGATCCAGCGGGCCGACACGATCGGCGTGTTCCAGATCGAGTCGCGCGCGCAGATGTCCATGCTTCCGCGCATGAAGCCACGCGAGTTGTATGATCTGGTGATTCAGGTGGCAATCGTACGGCCAGGACCGATCCAGGGCGATATGGTCCATCCCTATCTTCGCCGGCGCGACGGGCTGGAGCGCGCAGAGTTCCCGACCGAGGAGTTGCGCGGCGTGCTCGGCAAGACATTGGGTGTTCCGTTATTTCAGGAGCAGGCGATGCAGGTGGCGATGGTGTGCGCCGGCTTCACCGCGACGCAGGCCGACCAGCTGCGCCGCGCGATGGCCACGTTCAAAGTCACCGGCGGCGTCAACAAGTTTCATGGCGAGCTGATTGGCGGGATGGTTCGCCGCGGCTACTCGCCGGAGTTTGCCGAAAAACTGTTCAAGCAGATCGAAGGTTTTGGCAGCTACGGTTTTCCGGAGAGCCATGCCGCGAGTTTCGCGCTGATCGCCTATGCAAGTTCCTGGATGAAGTGCCACCACCCCGATATTTTCGCGTGCGCGCTGCTCAATGCGCAGCCTATGGGGTTTTATGCGCCGGCGCAGATCGTGCGCGACGCCCGGCAGCATGGGGTGGAGGTGCGGCCTGTCAGCATCAATGACAGCCGCTGGGATTGCACGTTGGAACCTGGCCGCAAGTATCTCGCGCTGCGCCTGGGGCTGCGCATGGTCAAGGGCCTCGCTGACAAGGATGCCGCGCGCGTCATCGCCAATCGTGACCAGCCATACACCGATATCAGGCAATTGCATCGCGCCGCCTGCCTATCCCTGATCTGTCTGGAACGTCTGGCCGAAGCCGACGCTTTCGCCTGCCTCAACCTTGATCGCCGGCGTGCACTCTGGGAGATCCGCGCGCTCGCGCCGTCCGAACTGCCGCTATTCGCTGGCGGCGAGGATTTTGCTGAAGCACCGGCGGCCATTTCGCCCATGCGCCCGGGCCGCGAGGTAGTGGAAGATTACCGCAGCACTGGCCTGACATTGCGCCGCCATCCGGTGAGTTTTCTACGCGCGGAACTCACGAAGCTGGGCGCGGTGCGCGCGGCCGATCTGGCGCACGTGCGTGATAACACCCGGCTCCTCGTAGCGGGCATTGTGCTGGTGCGGCAAAAGCCCGGCAGCGCCAAGGGTGTGATGTTCATCACCATCGAGGATGAGACGGGCCATGCAAATCTTATTGTCTGGCCCAGCGTGTTCGAAGCGCAACGCCGCTTGATCCTGTCCGCCGGCATGATCGCCTGCCACGGCAGGCTGCAACGCGAAGGCAGCGTAATCCACATCATCACGGAGCGGCTGGAAGATTTTTCAGACCAGCTGCGCAGCGTCGGCGCGCGTCAGGATCCCTTCGTGCCGCCGACAGGTCGGGGCGACGAGGCGAAGCATGGCGGTGCGCCGGATACGCGGGGGATCAAGGTGCCTACTCGGGATTTTCGGTGAAACTAAAGAAAGGCAAGGACTTCTTTTTTGAAAAAAAGAAGCAAAAAACTTTTATCTGGCTGTCGCGGTTTTATGGGGCTGGATGGGTGGCGGCCATCTGTTCGCTTTTCCAGCGCATGGCGGTAAAGATCCGGGTGCGGCCGCTTGGGTGGTCGTAGAATACGAATTCTTCCAGGGACGACGGATCAAGCTTGCGATAGGTGGAGAGCTTCAGGATTGCGGTAGCAAAAGCATCCGGCTTGCGCGCCAGATTGAGGCCGAAGAGATCAGCCTGCATTTCCTGCTGCCGCGTTAGCGTGTTCGTCACCGGCGTCAGGAGAAGCCCGTAGATGGTCGCGGCAGAGACCAGGATCGGCAGGCCTGCCGGATCGGCGATATCGCGCACACCCCAGCGGCCAGGTTGGCCGATGACGGCGCTGAACACCACGCGCGTGAACAGGAAGCCGCCGGCGGTAATGAACGACAGCAGCAGCAGGTAATTGAAAACATGGCCCATGACGTAGTGGCCCATCTCGTGACCGACGATGGCCAAAGCTTCGTCGGGGGAGCCCTGTTTGACGAGATTGTCCGTCAGCGAGATCTGCGTGGTGCCAAAGGCGCCGGAAACATGCGCGCTGATGCGATTGGTCTGACGGGAACTGTCGTATTCCTTTACGTCGGTAGCCGGCACGCCATTGGAATGCGCCATTGCGAGGATTTGCGTGCGGAGCGGCCCATCCGGCAGCGGCTGAAAGTGGTTGAGCAGCGGCTCGAGGAAAACAGGGCCCAGGATCACGATGACAGCGAGGAAGACCACGACCACGCCAGTGCCCCAGAGCCACCACAGCCGCGGTGCCGCGCGTATGGCGGCATAGATGAACGGCAACACGAGCGCGGAGACGACCACACTGACGGCTAGGTTGATCCCCGCATCCCCAAACCACGCGCCAAGACTCTGGTTTGATAGGTTATAGGCATGCT
>Ga0123336_10005301_pt1 | contig 10288 bp, 9 predicted proteins | sample SSSSmetaG_FD_96466 | JGI IMG/M metagenome (GOLD analysis project Ga0123336, IMG submission 96466) | Glacier valley bacterial and archeal communities from Borup Fiord, Nunavut, Canada, to study Microbial Dark Matter (Phase II) - ​SSSS metaG | ecosystem: Environmental > Aquatic > Freshwater > Ice... | reverse complement strand
TCATTCCATTGACTTCCTGGTTTAATAGTACCTGAATCTTCTCCTGCTAATTGAACACCCGTTCTACTTCCCATTCCAAATTTGACTAAATAGTCAGATAAAACATTATCTCCTAATAATTTAGCTGTGGCAAAAAGAGCCAAATTATCAGATTTAACCATCGCATCGGTTGCAGTTAAAGGACCTTGTGGCTTTTTATCGGCCGTACAAATAACCCTATTTTCAATAATCTTTTCACACCCACTATGCCCGTTCATAACTATAGTATCTGGGGTTACTTTTCCTTGATCAACTGCTGCACTCATAGTATATATTTTTCCAACTGAGCCAATTTCATATGGAGTAGTAATTGCTGTATCTCCAAATACGCTTGCATTAGTTACACTTTGATAATTACCAGGATTATAATCAGGATAATTAGCAAGAGATAGAATTTCACCTGTACGAGGATCGATTATTATGACCATTCCACTTCTTGCTTTATACTGACTAACAGCATCCTTCAAATGTTGTTCTACCTTAGCTTGAATATTTTTATCTATAGTTGTAATTATAGTAGAACCCTTACGGGCATCTTTTAGAGTATTGTCTCCAATTGCAATAATATTATGATTAGTATCAGTTTCTTCAAAGTTAATTCCTGATTGCGGCTTTAAAACTCCATCAAAATATTGTTCTAATCCTGATCTTCCGATAACTTTACCCAGCTCATCTTGACCTAAAAAACCTACTACGTGTGATCCTAAGGTCTGCTCAGGATAAATTCGAGCTGATGTATCAGAATAATCTATCCCATCTATATATGTCCTTGCATCTTTATTAGTTGGAATGGTTGTTAATTTATCTTTAACATCGATAGTAACTCCTGAGGCAATTTTTACCCAATCCGTTTTTTGATCTAGTTGCTTTTGTAAAGTAGCAGGATCCATACTTAGCACATTAGCTACCTTAGCAATAAACTCAGTCCTAGTTTGTCTGCCTGCATTTTCAGCGGCAACTAGACCTTGCGATGCACTTTTATAAACATAGATATCAAATCTAGGCTCACTATAGGCTAAAACTGAAAGGTCTCTTGCTAAGATATCTCCTCTTAAGGCTGGGATTTCTTTTTGTAGATATCTTTGACTAGCAAGAACTTGATATTTATTGTGATCAAATACTTGCCAGCGGACTAAAAAAATGACGATTGATACAAAAAAAGCAGACACTAAAAAAAATAATCCCTTTAGCTTCCGTTTAGAAATTATATTTGTTTCTAGTTCTTTTTTAGAGTTGCGTTTCTTAGTCATAATTAACTATTTTTGCGCTACGACATTACTTGATCCTAATTTAGCAGTTGCTGAAGTTATATATTTAACAGTTGTTGGGTGCATTTGTAATTCACTAATTGCAGACTGCTGTACTTGGCTATTTGTTTGATCTTGTCTTATTTGAGCTATTTTAATTTCATTATCTAGTTGCAGTTGGGCTACTTGGTTAGAGATCCGAGAAATTTTGGGTCCAATAGTCCCTACACTACTCAGAATAACAAACTGTATTATTATAAATGCACCAACTGTTAATAGTGTTAGTACGACCAATCTTTCTTGCAATTTAGCAATAATTGTTTTTTCTTTAGCTTTATAAGTTTTATTGTTCATAAAAAGTTTTTTAACAATCTAACTCTTTACTTGAACAATTCTTATTAAAACCGTCTCTACTGTTATTTAGTTAAAATATATAATTTTGCACTCCTAGAACGAGCATTATATTCTAATTCTTCACTACTAGCCTCTACAACCCTAACTTGGTAGGAATTATCTAAAGATTTCAAAAATTTACTTACAACTTTTTGCTCTCCCGAATGAAATGTAATCAACGCTAAAATCCCCGTTTTCGATAATCTTTCATAGCTATTGCTGATAAACTGACTGAGATTATCATATTCTAAATTAACAGCAATTCTGAATGCTTGGTAAACTTTAGCTAGATTTCTCGTCAATTCCTTTCCTGTAGAGGGGATATTAATCTTTATTAAAACTTGCTTAACAATTTCATTTAGCTGGTAAGTTGTCGTTATTTTTTTAGTTAACCTATAATCTATAATTTTTTCTGAGAGAGTAAGCGCATATTTTAAATCAGCATATTCTCTAAATAAATAACAAAGTTGTTTTTTGGATAAAACCGCCAGTAAATCACTTGCCGTTACTGAAAGTTCTCGGCTTATGCGCATATCTAAATAGTTATCTTTTAAATAACTTAACCCATTATCAGCATTTAAAAGATTTTGGGAAGGGCCTAGATCAGCAATAAATCCGACTATTTTTTTTTGTGTTACCAATTTAATTTCTGCAAAGTTTTCTAATCTAAATTTAACGTTGATTAGGTTTTGCACAATTATTTCCTCGTCAGTTATTTCTTCATAACTTATAGCTGAATGTACTAAATTTTTTAAAAATAGCTTCCAAGCTTGTTGGTCTAGATCACACGTAATTAGATCAACATCCCTGCAATTTGCTTCAAGTAGTTTTTTAATCAAGGCAACGCTGTGGCCGCCTCCCCCTAAAGTTGCATCTACATAAGCGACATTACTTTGGATAGGTAGAGAACCAATCAACTCTGTTGTTAATACGGAAATATGTTTATTTGTAATCATTTATTGTTTTGTTCTAGCATAAAAGCTAATCTTTCGCTAATTCCAGGAAGATTTTTTTCTAAAAATTCTTTCTTAATTTCCCACTTTTCAGATTGCCAAATCTCTATATATTCCCCGACTCCAACTATAGTTAATTTTAACAAGCTAGATTCAACATCTAAATTTAAGTTAGCAATCATTTTTTCAGTAAGAATAAACCTACCTTGTTGGTCAAGTTCAACTAAAAGAAGTTGAGAATATAACAACCTATAATAATCTTTTAAATCACTTCTGAGACTGGATAGTTTACTTAAATGTAAACCAAATTTTTTCCAGTAATTCAGAGGATATATTTCTAACCAATTTTCATTATGGGTGCTGACAATTAAATTAGTACCTAACTTCCCTCTTAACGGCGCTGGAATTAGAATTCTATTTTTAGCACTAAAGTTAACAGAGTATTCTCCAACAAATTCTTCCACTTAATATTCAAGAAAAGAGTTAAATTGTAAAAGATCGCATCAGCTGCCATTCATCTAGTCGGCAACCAATCCGACTTTATAAAGGTGGTTAAAGTTTAGGTGATAAGAGGTTATTTTATTGGGCAGTTTGAAGCAAATAGTTAATTGTGCATTAATATTTAATTCATCACCACTTTTCACCACCTACTTATAATATAGATAATTCAAAGGTCTTTAGTAATAGAGTTTTAGATTTAAGAGACGAAATAAGTCCGAATACTGGCGAATATTCAAAGTTTAGGAGTAAAGCAGATTAGATTAACCAAATCAATCAGATTTAATTAATTCAATTATGTAGTTCATATATCTTCTATATTAACTACTATATATGTTTTTAAGAAAATAAGGTAGATAAGATAAATAAGGTAAATAAATAATAAATAGGTAAGTTTGCGTTAACAATTAATTCTCAAATGAATAACTAACTCCTGTAGATAGTCGGTATGCTTAAACAATTAGATTCTACGCGCCATATTCATATGTACTAGCAATTTTCCAAATCCCTTTTTCCCTGAAAGCTGGAATAGTTTGCCTTTTAGCTTTATTAAGTAGTATCGATAAACTTATTTGTTTAGTTGCTGCGTAGTCTTTAATACGCAATATCTTTTCTCCCTTTAAATAAGTAATTCTTTTGTGTAAGGATTCTAATAGTCCTAGACATAAAATTCTTTCCATATTGTTATATTTACCTTGGTTATTATTCTTATATTCCGAAAATGATCGATAATAGAATTTCTTCTCTTTATCCCGAATAATGACCGGGGGAAATCCTAGCTGTAGTAATTGATAATTTATTAATACACGTCCAATTCTTCCATTACCATCACAAAAGGGGTGTATATGTTCAAATTCTAGGTGAAAAACAGAAATCTTCTCGAGAATATATTGTGTAAAATTACTGGAATACTCTGCTAGTAAAGCGTGGAGCATAATAACCACTTGTTCTGGAGGTGGAGCAATATATCCACCCACACGGACATATTCTCCTTTTTGCCTAAAGCGGCCAGCAATATCTTCATTAATATTACTAATAAGCATTTTATGTAGCGAGAGTATTAATTCCAAAGAGATATTCTGAGGAGTTATTTTATGAACTAGATAAGTAAAAATAGTAGCTAGATTTTTAGTTTCAAAGACTTCCCTTACCGCGACATTACGAGAGACTTGCATGTTTAGTATGATTTTCTCAGTTTCTGCTATGGTTAATGTTGAATTCTCAATAGCATTCGAGTTATATACTGACTCCGGCAATTCCACTTCAAAAATAAGGTTTAATAATGATTCCTTCCCTATTTTTAAATAGTCATATTCTTTTTTTAAATCCTTTATTCTTTCTTTAATATTTATTGGGATTGCCATATCTCTATATAACGTGAATATTACTATTATATTAACATATTCATGCTAAAGTACCAAATTAACGTGAATATGTATCTCATTGTGCGGATATTCACGACATACATTCGACAAATCAATCAGGTAATTGAGAATATTTTAATAATAAGGAATTATTAAGTTAAATATCCATTGTTTAAAGTATTTAATCTAAAACTTAATTTAGATTAAACTTTTTTTAAGTATCTGCTTAAAGATAACAAAGTAAATATGGTACATGTTTGTTGTTAATAATCTATACAATAAGCTACAATACTTTCATGCAAAAGCTAAGAGGATATCTTAAAAAAATACCGCGAAATATTAGTCTTGTTTTATTCGTTATCTTAATAATAATTTTAGGTCTGATTGCCTTTCCTAAAATTGACTTCACTTACAGAGGACAACATATAGTTTTCCACGGTCTAGATCTTAATTTATTATCAAAAGGTAAAATCCCCCTTAATTTTGCCTTTGGTCCCAGCTTAGACTTTTACGGTGGCAGTGAATCAATTTATACTTTAACAAGTGACACTAATATTAAATATCCCAAAGAAGAGTTAGCAACAGATTTAGCAAAAGTTGAACATCGTCTAAGAAGTATAAGTTTTACTGACTATGATTTATTTATTAGACAAAGCAGTAGTAAACAAGAATTAGTTCTAAGATTACCTAAGAAACCGGAAGAATTAACTAACTTTAACCAACTGTTAGCATTAAATGGAAATATAACCTTCCAGCAACGTACAAGTACAAATCCTACTGACCCTAAGGCGAGTATTGGACTAACTACAGTTCCGTTAACTAAAGATGACATTGCCAGTTCTATGGTAGTTTATGGGGGTGAAACTAGGGAGCAGTATGGGATAGCAATTACTTTTAAAAATAAGAGCATACCTGATCTTCTATCCTACGCAGCTAGTGATTATAATAATACGCAATTATCCGGTCTTTTCCTAACCATCGATGGTCAGCCTTACGCTTTACAATCAGTACTATACAGTTCAAGTGATACCTCAGGAGTAGTCTATTTTTCTACTACTTTTGGCAATGATTACCTAACAGCAAACCTACTTAATCAAATGATTATAAACCCCCAAGATAATTTAAGTTTAAAAATAGAGGGTGACCCGACATCAATTTCTGGTAAATACGATCAATACATTACAGCTCTAAAGATCTTGAGTACTTTAATCTTAGTTATCTGGGTCGGTATCTTAGTAATCAGAAATAGAATTTACGGTCTCGTTGTAGCCTTATCTCTGCTGTTTGTAATTATTGGAAGCGTAGCCATTCTTAAAGTATTAATGATCATTCCAATTACAATTATTGGAATATTAGGGTTTTTCACAGCACTATCTATCTGGTTATTTGATGTTAGAAATATTATTCCGATATTTAAATTTTCTAAAACAGAGCTCGTATATAATAATATTTTACTCTCTAAGCTAAAATTTAACCGCAATAACTACTGGCGATATGTTGTAATATTAGTACCCATGTTATTAATTATTAATAATTCTCAAATTCCTAGTATTGGTCTATTCACTATATTCTTTGTAATAACTTCCTTTGTCGCTTGGTTAAGTTATTTAATAGCGATACCAATTAGCTTAAATTTAGTTAAACTTACACAAAGTAATGCGAAAAACTAAGAAAGCAAGAAAACAATTAAATCCGGCTCAATACGCTCAAAAACTAAATTTGAGCAGTGATATGGGAGAAAATATTCAAAAACCAACTATTAGCCCTAGAAAGGGAACCAGATTGACTAATATTTTAAATAGGTTAGTAAGAATAAATAGGTTTATCTGGATATGGGTAGTATTAATTTCTTCAATTGCTACTATATATTTATTCAGTGCTCAAACGGGGGAAACATATTCACCAGATAGGACCATTAGTATAATCTTTGATCATAAAGCCGCTTTAAGTGATATCCAATCTAATTTAAATAGTAGCGGGTTAAAAATTAAAGAAACCAAAACAATTAATGATAATAATCTAGAATTTAGAACTTCCAGCGATATTAAACAAGTAAGCGATTTCGAAACCGGTCTACAAGCTAATAAAAGCATTGTTAAATTGAGCGACTATTTTATAATTCCTATTAACCCTCTTACCACATATTATCCTGGGGTTTTAGGAAGCCTATTATTATTAGCAGTTTTAAGTATAATTGCAATTACTATTGGTTTAAGAAAAGAAAGCCTAGGAACAAGATTCAAAGTATGGGCATTAGAATTAATATTAATTGTTTGTTTTGCCTTAATTACTGCTTCTCTAGGAATATATTTGTCCAAAGCTAATCTTCTATTATTAACTAAGAGCACATTTGATCTATATGCCTCATTGGTAGTAGGATTTAGCTTGATTATTATATATATAATTAATAATTCAGATTACCGCAATAAATTACTAACTATCTTTTATAGTAATTGATAGTGTTGGTAATATTTACCGTCACGAAATTGCTGTTTTCTATAATATTCTTTTGTACCAATCGAAGATATAACGGCTAGACTAGGATAACCATTAGTCTTAGCAATTAGTTTTGCTCGGTCAATTAATTTAGTACCGAGTCCAAGATGCTGGGAACTATCCTTTACCTTTTCACCTAATGTTTGAGCAACCCCATATACATGAACCTCTCTAATTATTGCTGAATTAGCTAGTTCGGGAATAAAGTGAGTATTGGTTTGTACTGGTAAAGAGATCCTTAAAAACCCACAAATCTTGTCATCTGCTGTAGTAAATTCTAAAAACTTTTCTGTGACTGGACCGTAAATGTTTTCAGCTTGATAACTAGTTTCTTTTAAAACCAAGTCTTTTAAACTTACTTCTTGTGATTTAATTTCTCGAGAGCGAATATCTAACATTGTAATATTAGCTTTCTGTAAATGTTCTTCTGCAATTTGCCTAAAATTTGTTGTTTTATTACCAACTACTATATCTGTTGAGGGGATATCCCTGATTATCCTTGTTAATCTCACGTGTCTAGGAGTATTGGCAATTGAAAATGTTAGGATATCTAATAACTCTTCTCTATTATAGGGTTTCCATTTACCCTGGTTATAATAATCCATTAATTCCGCTGTTTCTATTAGGGAACAAGGATAAATCTTTAATTCATCAGGTTGAAAACTAGGTGTAAATAACTTTAAATAGTCTTTTTTATCTAGCTCAACGTTTGATCCATACAAATTAGGCATCCAATGAGCATGAATTTTAAAACCAGCAGATCTTAATAATGAAACAGATCTAATAGTTGCTGCTACATCATGTCCCCTATTATTTAATTTCAAAACCTCATCATTTAATGATTGGAAACCAACTTGCGTTTTAGTTGCACCTAGTTTTCTTACTCTAATGACTTCCTGTTCTGAAATATGATCAGGTCTTGTTTCAATCACCAATCCGACACACCTTGCTTGTGCTGTTTCGTTTTGACTTTGAGCTGCATGTAGATCTTCCCATGTACCCGTTTCAGTGACTTTCTTCTTACTCTTAGTATTTATTTCTGTTACCAATTCATTATAGCTTCGACGTCTGCCTGTTGCACTAAATTGTGACTTTGATTTTTCATCCTTTTTAAATAAATTAACCGTAGCTACTTCATCTCTATGATCCTGATTACCAAAATCATTTAAGGCTTCAAAGCACCTTAAAATAAACCAAATTTGATAAGCCTCTGGATAATATGACCAAGTTCCCCCCAATATGATTAGTTCTATTTTCGCTACTTTATGACCAGTATTATGGAAGGCTAATAATCTATTATATGTCTGTAGATATGGGTCGAAATTATTCCTCTCAGCTCTTTGAGCGCCCGGTTCATCACTTAAATAGCTCTTGGGCATCCTAATATCATTTGGACAAAATATACATCTACCTGGACAAGGAAATGGCTTTGTTAAAACGGTCAGTGGTAATACTCCAGAAATTGATCTGGTAGGCTTCAATTTTATTTTAGCTAATAAATTATTTTCACTACTTAATTCTCCCTTAGCCTTTAAATAGTAATATCCTTGTACCAATTCATCTTTGGCAAATAGCCCGTTATCCTTCGGATGTTTTTTTAAAATCTGGGTTAATTTCTTTCCAGTTATATTGGCATTAGCTTCTATATCTTGTAAGATATTTAACAAGTCCAGTTCATATTTACTCGGATCAAATTGGTAATTTTTCATTTTCTAATTATAAACTAGATTTATGTCAGATATAGAAATAGCTAATCATTTAGAGTTTAGACAGTATCCAATCTCTATAACCAATAATACAGCTAAAGGTCAAGCTCAACCACATAAAAAAAAACGTCTTACTATTGCAGCAGGGGGAATGATATTTGCACATAATAAAATACTTTTAGATAGATCCGATAACATTGACTTATGGAGTGTCCCTGGAGGAACAGTCAATTTTAATAAAAGCCCCCAAGAAACAGTTGTTAGAGAATTAAAAGAAGAATTGAATTTAAACGTAGAAATCTTATCAACTCCGCCATTTTTATTTAATTTTGAAGTTGAAGATGATGATTACATTGATATAATTATCTTAATTCATTTTATTGTAAAGGTAACAGATAAAAATAAGATCATCATGGGAAATGAAATAATTGATTATAAGTGGGAAAGTATTGGCAGTAGTTTTAGAGATTGTTACCCAAATGTAAAACCTGCAGTTGACCACTATATGAAAATTTAAGTTAATGCCTAATCAAATTACTAAATCCATTAAGGATTTCTATAATTATAAGGCGAATGAATTTTCCACTTCTCGAAATCTAATGTGGGGCGGATATAAAAGAATCTGGGATGATACCCTAAACCTTGAACTACCTGCAAATAGTTACGTCTTAGATTTAGGCTGTGGTAATGGTCGTCTCGCTGAGTTTATTCACAACAGATGTAAAGCTACTATCAACTATTTAGGAATTGATTTAAGTAAAGAGCTATTAATTGCAGCAGAAAGTAAACTATCTAAACTAGCTAATGCAAACTTTATTTACAAGTTGGCTGAGGCAGATCTTACTGAGCTTGATCTCTTAGAAAAACTGACTTCTAAAACCGAATATAATTTGATAAATCTACTTGCTGTTTTCCATCACTTCCCTGATCAAGAAAGTAGAATTAAATTATTAAACTATGCTAGCAAAATTCTAGCTCCAAAAGGTTTTCTTATTTTTACAACTTGGAATTTTTTATCCTCCCCTACTTTAGTTGATAATATTAATCTCGTGGATGCAGATAAATTTCTTGCAGAGTACAAGCTAGAATTAAAAAGTGGCGATCATTTAATTTCTTGGAATAATGATAAATCATATTTTAGATTTGCGCATGATTTTTCAAAGCTAGAAATTAAGGAACTTCTTAATATTCCTGGACTTAAATTAAGAGAAGAATTCACAACAGATGGCAAAAATGCTAAATTAAATAATTATTATCTATTACAAAAAATATGAGAAAAATCCAATTTCTTATCCCCTATACTTTAGGAATAGTAGTAATTAGTATATTAGCAACCTTACTAGTAGTAAGTGTAGTTAGGAATGCTACTATTGTCCCTCAAGTTGTTAATAACGATGTAGTTATTGAACGAATAAAAAATCAATCTTTCTTAGTTACTAAAACAATTTATACCGACCAAACAACCGATTTTAAGATTGATCAAGGTTCAGCCTGGTCTAATTTTTTCTGGGGTAAACAAATAGTAGCTAAAGCTAGAATTAGAACTGACTATGGACTTGACCTACAAAAACTAACAAGTATGAATATTAGCG
>Ga0123336_10005300_pt1 | contig 10290 bp, 10 predicted proteins | sample SSSSmetaG_FD_96466 | JGI IMG/M metagenome (GOLD analysis project Ga0123336, IMG submission 96466) | Glacier valley bacterial and archeal communities from Borup Fiord, Nunavut, Canada, to study Microbial Dark Matter (Phase II) - ​SSSS metaG | ecosystem: Environmental > Aquatic > Freshwater > Ice... | reverse complement strand
TGAAAGCGTAGGTTTCGTCGTCCAAGTCAGTCTTGTACGGAGTACGAACGGAGGGCATGGACTATTCTGTCATGAGCAAATTCAGGTGTCCAGACTTCAAAACCTTGTTAGGCACCCTCTAGAAAAGAACTAGGTATCTTTGGGAAACGCTATAGAACCTATTCAAAAACGAAAAATGACCCTCCCACACGTCTTTTAGCTCAAAACTCAAAACTCACCACTCATAACCTGCTCGAGCGCATCCATCACCACCAAATCGAACTCGAAGACCTGCCGCCCAGCCGACTCTTTGCGCCGCACATCTACAAATTTCATCAGGTTCAAATCAAACCACACGTTGGGCCGCAGCCGCTCCCATACCCTACACGGGGTTCCTGCCTCGAGCGCCTCGAGCATCAGCAGTGTGGTGGGCGTAATTTGCTGGTCTCCGGTCACACCATCGCCCAGGTAGCGCAGGGTCTCGCCTTCCCAGTAATCCAGGTAGCCCGAGAGGCCGTAATCGAGCAGCAGACTCAGCGTTCCGTCCGGCTTTCTGCGAACCCCACGCCTGCCGCCGTGCCAGCCGCCTACCTCGAGCCAGGTGTAAGGGCCTTTGCGCTCGAGGGTGGTTGGGCCGGGAAGGGGAGGGGACATGGGGGGTGGCTCGAGGGGTGGGGACAAGTTTTCGGGTTTGAGGGCAACCACGAGGGATTGCCCCTACAAAATTTAGGGTAGGGGCAATCTCACGCGGTTGCCCTGTTTTTCTGGTTTCACAACATCGGACGGTGCAGGCTGACCGCCAGCCTCAACCCCTGACGGGCCAGCACCGCGTAGTCTTCGCCCATCGGGTACACCAGAATGTCGCCCACGTTTTCCGAGGGTTGACCTACCGCCACCACGGTGAGGTCGCCCTTGTAGTCCGAACGTACCGTGAGCGCGCGCCCCGCCAAATCAATGGTGAGCGGTTCGCCCCGGTAGGCCAGCACCACCACCTGACCGGGTTCACTGATGCTTTGTCCAGCGACGATGGCGCTCGAGTGTACCCCACTGCGACCCTCGCGGTTCATGTCCTCAAAAAACGTTTGCACGTAGCGGGCGCGCTCCTTGCCACCGCGCTCACCCATCAAGCGGGCCACCTCGCCAAAGGAATCCTCGACCATCTCTCGAGGTAGTTTTTTGAAGCGCCCCACCAGGCTTTCGGCCCCTTTGCGGGCAAAACTGAACAGGGTGTCGAGCGGTACGTTGCCGTACTTGACCGCGCTGTCTGGCGCAATCGAGGCCAAATCAATGCGTCCATCGCGCACCCAGGCCGCTACCCCCCTCGAGAGCCGCAGATTAAAGTGGTCGCCGCCGCCCTCGAGCAGCGCGGCGGTGGCTCTGGCCAGCCTCAACTGGTCGGATAGGCTTTCGCCACTGCCTTCTTGAACCTGAAGGTGAACGTAATGACCCAACCGGAAGGCGCGCACCTCATGGGCCTCGAGCGGAATTTTGAGGTCGCGCTCCTCGAGCAGCGGATACTCGGCCCCACCCACCTCGAGCATCCAGCCGCCGCCCGGTTGGGGTCCCCAGCTCAGATAAATGGGGCCGACCTGCGCGCCGCCCGCGCGGGTCAGGCGCAGGGTCAGGCTCTGGCTTTCGTCGGGTTCACCGAGCAGCCTGCGCCCCGGATTCTGGGCGTACAGCACCTTCTGGCTCAGAATCAGGGTTCCGGCGGTGCCACCGTACAAGTCGGGCAACATGGACTTGAGCATGTCGAAAAACCCGGCAAACGCTTGGCGGAGCATCCCCTGTTCGTGCTCAAGTTCGCGCTTTTCCTGCATTTCCTGGGCCAACACGGTATCGAGTTGATTTTGTAGCCGCGCAATCAGGTCGGCCCGCGCCGAGGCGCTCATCTGCTCGGCCCGCGCGCTCTCGATGGCCATTCGTAGTTCCGACGAACTCATGTTGCGCTGGGTTCCAGCCCGACCTTCAAAGGGGCGGTCAATGATGAGCATGGCCATGCGCCGCAAATACGGAATGCGCTCCGAGGGAGCTACCTCGAGCTTGAACACCTTGTCGAAGTTGATGGCCGCGTCGAGCACGCGCCGCACCACCTCGAGCGCCATTTCGGGGCGTTCGCTTTGCAGCAACGGGTCTCCGGCGGCGGGTACCGCCACCTGGGTCTTGAACTTGAGCAGGTTGAGGTCGGTCTTGCCCACCGTCTCGCGCGAGTAAGCCTCGATGTTCTCGAGCAGCGCGTACACCGCTCTCAGGGTGTACTGGGCCGGTTCGCGGCGCAGTTTGTCGGCGAGCTGGGCCATTTCGTCTTCCAAACTTGCGGTCCACACCTTGTCGGACAGACCGCGCAGTGCTGCCGATTCCTCATCCTCCTCGAGCGCACTCTCGTCGGACTCACCGGTGATCAGCGGCACGTCGTCGCCGGACAGGTCGCGCACGCTCGAGCGGTGGGTGGGGGTATCCTCGCCGTCGTCGGCAATGGTGACGGCCACCCCCTCGGAGGCGCTGCGTAAATCCTTGAACAGGCGGTCCATGCGCCGAAAGCGCCGGATGATCAGGCCCTCCAAGGGCGCGCTCCGCAGGTGGTCGCGCAGGGCGATGACACTCCGCAGGCCCCCCTTGGGAGCACGTCCCTCCTGAAGGTCCATCACCTTGTACTCGTAGAGTTCGACCCAGCTAATCCACTCTTCCAAAAGCCCTCACCGCCCCGGTTATTAAATTAGTTACCGTAATCGTCTTGCCCTCATTATACTCGAGGAAGATAGGATGGGGCGCTGAAAAAAGAGCGCTGAGAAAATCGAGACTCGAGGGTGTCATCATGCTTCACGGCAAATCTACTCAGACGCTGAGCGTGCGCGAACTCGAGGCTGAATTAAAAGCTCGAGAAGATGCACCCTACGGGACACGCTCGAGTGAGCCGGACTCGAGCGTGTCCCCAGAAACCCCGCTCCAGATGCGTCAGCGCGTCGAGCGCGAGGAAAGGGTGCGCCTCCAGGTGAGGTCTCGGCTCGAGGGTTTGGCTCAAAGCTCGCCCAGGCCCACCCTGCCCTTTGGGGTGCGGTTGGTTTACTTCTTCGTGGTGGGCTACTGGTTCGGTTGCGTGTGGCTGGCGCTGAGCCTGGTGTTGTGCCTCTCGATTATCGGCTTTCGGCCTGGTGTTGCGATGTTGCGCCGCACCGGGGAGGCGTTCACCTTATGGTAAAAATTCGTCCGCTCGAGCCACGCGATTTCGCACAGACCCTTCCCCTGCTGCTCGAGATGAAACACGTTCATGACGACGAAGAGGCGCTCGAGGCCCGGTTCACAGAGTTCTGCTCGAGCGAACTTCACGGCCTGCTGAGCGCTGAACTCGAGGGCGTGCTAGTGGGTTATGCGCCGGTGCAGGATTACGGGCCTCATCTGCGGGCGGGCAATCATTACAGAACCGTCCGCCTGCACGATTTGTTCGTGCTCGAGCCATACCGTAAGCGGGGCGTGGGTAAAGCTTTGCTCGAGGGGGTGCAGGACTGGTGTCGTGCGCGTCCGATTCGCTATCTCGAGTGGCAGGCTGGGAGCGAAGCGTTGGGGTTTTACGAGAGATTAGGATACAAGGGAGAGCCGTGTCCCCAACCGGATTTTCCCTACTTCGAGGTAGATTTCTCGCTCGAGTGATTTTTTAAAATTGACCCTACAAACCCCACTTATCCTCGAGCGGAATCTCACCTGATTTTAAGTTCCAGGACAAAGTGCTAAACTCTACAGCGTGACCAAGCCTGCAAAAGCAGGTCTCGAGGGCCAAAAACCCACCTCTCGAGCGCCCGCTTCGTCCAAACCGAGAGTTGTCCGCGCCAGCCCCAAAACGCCGGGGAGTGGCGTCCGCAAAACCAGTGCTCGAGCCGGGAAATCCTCGAGCCGTACCAGAGTGGGGTCTCCCTCGAGCGTGCTCTCCGAAGTTTTAGGGCTGGTGCTTTTAGTCGTTGGCCTGCTGCTGTGTTTCAGTCTGTACGCCCCGACCCGCTTTGTGGGTGGCATGGGCGAGCTGATAAAGCGCGAATACCTGCTCCAACTCGGCTGGGGCGCGTTCGCCCTGCCCTTGCCTTTTCTGGCGCTCAGCCCCTTCGTGTTTCTGGGCCGACGCTTGCGTCCGCTGCTGCGCTACTTTGTGGGCGCGTTCATCCTGCTGTTTGCCGCGATGCTCGGCTCTGAACTACTCCAAGCGCTCAGCGCGGGCAGACTGTCGCACCTGCTGGGTAAACCGCTCTTAAGCACGCTGGGGATGGTCTCGCTGCTCATTCCCTTCTTGCTGCTCGAGCTGGGCTTAGAGGTCTTGTTCAAGGTGCGCCCGCTCACCTTGCTGGCCGGAGCTTTTGGGCTGCTGGTGATGGGACTGCGCCGGGTCTGGCTGGCTTTTCACCGCCTGGGCAGCGGAGCGCGGGACGCGGGCCAACTGGCCAATACCCGCCTGGAGCTGCGGCGCACGCTCGAGAATCACCGCCGCGACCTGAGCGCCCTGTCCAAGCTCTACCCCCAGGCGCAGGAACTCGAGCGCTGGGAAGCTGAGGCGCTCGAGGCGCAGAAAAAAATTGGCGTGGCCTCGGGTCAGGACCTTGAGCACCTGCGTGAGGACCTCGAGCAGGGCCATAAATTGGTGGGCGAGTTCGCCACGTTGCGGGCCGGAGATTTGCGCCGCGATTTGGCCGATGAAAATCAGATTCTGCCCCCACAGCTCACGATGATGGACGAGCGTCTGGCTAACCGGCTCGAGGGGAAATTCAAAGCTACTGGGCAGCTCGAGAACCTGCGCCGTTCCTTACTCCTGGACGCCGGCAAGCTGCAAAACGCGGCGGGCAAGCTCGAGCGCGAACGCGAAGCCTGCGAGAAGCGCCTGACCAAAGGCATTCCTACCGCACACCTGGAGCGCGAACTCGAGGCGCACACTTCCCGGCTGGCCGAGTGGCGTGAGGTGCAGGCCAGCGCCAAAAAATGGGTGGAACGCTCGAGCGACTTTTTGCCGTGGGTAGCGCTGATTGAGGACCTGGAAGCGAACCCGCATGCCACCGATTTTGCTACCGACCTCGAGACGGCACTCAAGGACGACCTCGAGCGTGCGCTGGGCGAATTCAAGCTGTGGCAGCGCACTTTTGTGCTGGCCAAGAGTCAAGCTGTGGTTCCTGTGGTTTCTGTGCTTGAGCCGAAACAGGAAGTTGTGGAGGGGGCGCTCGAGCTGGAAGGTGAATCACCCATAACGTTTGTCGGAAGTGTCAGTGTCCCTGCGGAACCCAAAGTCGAGTCTATTTTCTCGCGTCTCAACCCGCTCGAGTCCGAAGATTCGGACGACGAGGACGACGACAAAGAATCTCCCGTCCAACCTGCCCGCATCCCCGCTCGAGCGCCGCTCACGCCCCCCTGGGAAGAACCCAGCGAAACCCTCATCCCCAGTGAAGCAAAATCCAATCCCATCGGCGGAATCCCGGTGGAGCGGCCCGGACTGAACCTGCTCGAGCCGATTCCCAACACCACGCTCGACACTCGGGCACTCGAGAAAAACGCCCTCGAGCGCGGCGCACTCATCACTCAAGCGTTCGAGCATTTCAAGGTGCAGGCTAAGGTGGTGGATTTTGCCAGGGGACCCACGGTCACGCGCTACGAAATCGAACCCTCACCGGGGGAGAAAATTGCTCGAGTCTCGAGCTTATCTAACGACCTGGCCAGGGTTCTCTCGGTCAGCAGCGTGCGGGTGGAGGGCACCATTCCGGGTAAAAACCTGATTGGTCTCGAGGTCCCCAATGCGGTGCGTGACCCGGTGGGCTTTCACGCCACCATCGCGGCCCCGGCCTTTCGGCAGAGCAAGGCCAAGCTGCCCATTATTTTGGGTAAAAGCATTGACGGCGAAATCTACGTGGCAGACCTCGCAAAAATGCCGCACGCCCTGATTGCCGGGTCTACCGGTTCGGGCAAGTCGGTGGCGGTGAACGTGCTCATCTCGAGCCTGCTGTTCAAATATCTGCCGCAAGAGCTGCGTTTTATCATGGTGGACCCCAAAATGGTGGAACTCACCCCCTACGACGGCATTCCACACCTGCTGCGCCCGGTGGTGACCAACCCCGCCGACGCCGCTGGGGTGCTGCTCGGCTGCGTGGCCCACATGGAGCGGCGCTACAAGATGATGTCGCAGATTGGGGCCAAAAACCTCGAGCAGTACAACGCCAAGGTGCGGCAACTGGGAGAGCCGGAGCTGCCCTTTATCGTCATCATCATTGACGAACTGGCCGATTTGATGATTACCTCGCCTAAAGAGGTGGAGAGCGCGATTATGCGTCTGGCACAGATGGCTCGAGCCACCGGAATGCACCTGATGCTGGCCACCCAGCGGCCCAGCGTGGACATTTTGACCAGCTTGATTAAGGTGAACGTGCCTGCACGCATGGCTTTTGCGGTCTCGAGCACCCACGACAGCCGCACCATTCTGGACTGTGTGGGCGCAGAAAGGCTGACTGGTATGGGCGACATGCTGTTTTTTCAGCCGGGACTGGGCAAGCCGGTGCGCTTGCAAGCGCCGTACATAAGCGAAACCGAGACCGGGCGCATCGCGGACTTTTTGCGCCGTCAGTTCTTCGACGACGCCTTCGGCGAAGCCTACGGCTCGGACTTTGAAGGAATTATGGAATCGGACGGACCCTCGAGCAAAATGAGTAACGAGAAGATGGATTTCTCGGACCCACTCCTGAGGGAAGCCGCCGTGATTTCCATAGAAGAGGGTCAGGGCAGCGTCTCGAGGCTTCAGCGCAGGCTCTCGGTAGGGCACGCCAGGGCCGGAAAACTGATGGATTTGCTCGAGGCGATGGGCATTGTGAGCAAGAGTAAGGGTAGTAAGCCGAGGGATATTTTGATTACCGAAGCCGATTTGCCCGAGTACTTTGGCAAGTAAACACTGTGAAAAATAAACTATGACTATTTTGCTCGAGAGTGACACCTTGGAACTCAAGGAAGAGTGGACCGAACGCGTGTTCGAGTCGGTAGCCGCGCTTGCCAACACCGAAGGCGGGCGCGTGCTGCTGGGCGTGCGCGACGATGGCACGGTTAAAGGCTTCGATGTCAGCGACAAAAATCAACGCGATATTTCGGGCCGTATTGCTGACAAACTGCGTTTCAACGTGCCGCTACATGTGCTCGAGCAGGATGGGAAAACCATTCTCGAGCTGCTGGTGCCCTCCTCGAGCGTGCTGGTGGGGTGTTCAGGCCGTTATTTGACCCGAGTAGGCACCACCAACCGCGATATGACCGCCGCCGAGATTCAAAACCGGGCACTCCGCAACTCTGGGCAAAGCTGGGACGCTCTGGTGGCTCCCGGAACCTCGCCTGGAAGTGTGTCCGACGAGGCCATCGAGGAGTTTCGCTATCTGGCTTACCGCAAGCTGCCCTACGCCAGAAACAGCTCCAAGCTGGAGTTACTGAGCAATCTTGGCTTGCTCAGGGACAACATGCAGCTCTCGAGGGCCGCTGTTCTGGCCTTCGGCACCGCGCCTAAGAGCGTCTCGACGGGGGCCGAATTGCGGGTGGCCCACTTTGAGAACGGACAGCTAGCCGAGGGAGCCGACTTCAGCGGTTCCCTTTTCCTGCAATTGCGGGGCGTGCTCGAGTGGCTGCGTCCCCTCCTGTTCGTGCATTTTGAGATTCCTAATCAGCTTGAGGGACAGGATGTGCTCGACGCCTTGCAGCGGCGCGAGGTCTGGCAGATACCCTACGACGCGCTGCGCGAAGCCGTGCTCAACGCGCTTATCCACCGTGACTACACGCTCACCAGTGATATTCAAGTCCGTCTGGAAAAGACCCACCTCGAGATTTGGAGTCCAGGTAATCTGCCCCCTGGAATGACCCTGGAAATGCTCGAGGCCTCTCCACATCCTTCTATTCGGCGCAACCCCGTTCTGGCTGATATTTTCTTGCACACCAGCCTGATTGAACGTTGGGGAACAGGGATTGGGCGAATCAAAAACGCTTTTCTCGAGCGCAGCTTACCCGCACCTACTTTTACGGAGGTCGCACAAGGAATGCGGGTTGTCTTGCCTCGAGATTTATCTTTGGTCCTGAAGATTAGTGAAATTACCCGTGACCCTTCAGTGTTCAACCCGCGACAGAGCGCAGCGTGGGACTATTTGAATAGCTACAGCCAGATTAGCTCAGGAGAATATACAACATTGACTGGTGCTTCAAGTGCAACTGCGCGTCGTGATTTGGCTGATTTGGTCGCAAAAGGACTGTTAGAAAAGGTAGGTTCTAGCTATTCCACGGCTTATCGCAAAGCACGCTAGCCGCTCACTGCCGCTCACTGCCGCTCACTGCCGCTCACTGCCGCTCACTGCCGCTCACTGCCGCTCACTGCCGCTCGAGGGAACTTTCCCCACAACCCCACCCTCTAAGGGGTAGAGCAAGCACGCTCGAGGGGATGTTAGGGTGAATTTGACTTGGATGATTTGACCGATGCAGAACTCATTGGGCGCGCTAAGCGCGACCACGCCGCTTTCGAGGCGCTGATGCGGCGACACGGCCCTCGAGTGAGCGCTCTGGCCCGCTCAATGGTGGGCGACTCCAACGCCGAAGACGTGCTTCAGGAGGTGTTTATCTCGGTGTATAAATCACTCCCCGGTTTTCGCGGTGACTCCGAGTTCTCCACCTGGCTGCACCGAATCGCGCTCAACGCCTGTTACGCCAAACTCAAGAAAACGCCCATAGACTCGCTCGAGCACCTGGATTTGCCCTCGAGCCAGAATGTACACAAAAACGCCGAACGCGCTCAGGTGCGCGAACTCATCGAGCAGGGGCTGCAAACCCTGCCGCTCGAGCAACGCGAAGCTTTTGCCCTGCGTGAGTTCTCCGGCCTCGAGTACGACGCCATTGCCGAGTTGTTGCGCTGCCAATTGGGAACAGTGAAATCGCGCATCTCGAGGGCTAGAAACAGTTTGCGCGAATACCTGAGCGCCAGGGGAATCAGCCCATGACATTGAACATGAATTCGCTCGAGCAACACGATATCAGAGTATTTATTCAAGCCTCCAATTGCGGTAAAAAGGAAGAAATCACATGAAAGACCCCTGGGATGAACTGATGGACGGTGCACTGAGCGCCTCACAACCCGACGAGCGCGACACTGCCGCCGTGGAAAAGGCGCTGTTTGCGGTGCGAAAGTACCGCTCGAGGAGCCTGTTTAACCGCTATCTGCAAACTGGACTAGCTGCCGCTGCGGTGATGGCTGGCCTGACTTTGACGTTCAGACCTCAAGGCTCGAGCACGGGGAACACGGCTGGTACCGTATCGCCGCAGTACGCTTACGACGCTTACAGCGAGGTGGACGGGTGGTAAATCTGAATATTTCGCGGACCGCTCGAGCAGCCACATTCCTGCTCACGGTGTTGTCGCTCTCGAGCGTGCAGGCTCAGGACTCAACACCGGACCTGAGCAACAGCGCACGGCTCGAGCGACTCATTGCGGCCCTCGAGCGCGGCGGAATTCCTAAGGGAACGGCTGAAATCAGCGTGTATTTTCCGCCGCGCAAAGTGCCCACCCAGAGCGCGAACAAGCTGCCCCGGCTCTCTCTGGTTCCCAACCTGATTCGCCAGAACTTCGATTTGAACGTGCTGGGCACTGAAAAACTGTTGGGCCGCGACGTGGACAAGCTCGAACTCAAGCCCAAACTCGAGGGCGCTTCCACCTGGAATTTCTGGATTGACGCGCAGTGGAGCATCCCGCTGGCCTTCGAGCAGCGCAGCTTCGACGGTCAACTTATCCGGCGTGCCGAGTACACCGCGCTCAAGGTGCAAAAAGTGCCTCAGCGCCGCGACCCGCTCGCGCCGCTCACCGTGCGCCCCGGCCTCGAGCGGCGCGTCGTGGCAGCGCTGCCCAATTTTGCGCCACCGCAAGGCTTTCGGGCGGTGTCCATCAAACGCGGCAAGCGTGGCGATTTGGTCACTCTCGAGCTGACCTTCTCCGACGGCCTCAACACCTTTCCGCTGGTTGTGGCTGCCAAGGGCACCAAAGCCGCCGACGGCATCGCGGTTCGCAAACTCGAGGGCAAGAACGGCGCGCTGTGGCTGTGGATGGTGGGCCGTTTTCCCAAAAGCACACTCGAGGGAACGCTGGCCACGGTGCAGGGTCCGGTGGATGTGGACGGCCTGGGAACTTTTGCCGATTCGGTGAACTCTAATCAGTGAGTGGTGAGTTTTGAGTGATGAGCTTTCAACAACGAGCAATTTGAATTTATGTCACCCTCTCCCCCTCTCCCCCTCTCCCCTCACTCGAGCGAAACCGCCCCACCTACGCCTCAGAACACCGCCCGGA
>Ga0123336_10005299_pt1 | contig 10291 bp, 8 predicted proteins | sample SSSSmetaG_FD_96466 | JGI IMG/M metagenome (GOLD analysis project Ga0123336, IMG submission 96466) | Glacier valley bacterial and archeal communities from Borup Fiord, Nunavut, Canada, to study Microbial Dark Matter (Phase II) - ​SSSS metaG | ecosystem: Environmental > Aquatic > Freshwater > Ice... | reverse complement strand
GATGCGGGGCTCCACAACGTCGAGCGCGTCCCGGTGTGGGAGGTCCTCGAGGAGGTGGCCATCGGCGCGGTGCTGGTGGCGGAGGCCCGGGGCTTGAAATTCGAGGTGACCTCGATCGAGCACACCGTGATCGTCGCCGCCGACCGCCAGATCCTCGCGGCAGCGATCGCGAACTTGCTGCAGAATGCCCTGAAGTTCACCGCTCGCGGGACGAAGGTCTCGCTCCGCGCGAGCAGCACGGCGACCCGCGTCCTCATCACGGTGGAGGACGAATGCGGCGGCCTGCCTGCCGGCGCGTCGACCGACCTCCTCGTGCCGTTCAGCCAGCGCGGGGCCGACCGCACGGGCCTCGGGCTCGGGCTGACGATCTGCAAGAAGGCGATGGACGCCATGGATGGCGAGCTGCGAATCGAGGACCTGCCGGGGCGCGGCTGCATCTTCACCGTCGACCTGCCGAAGCATCCGCCTCCGCCGACGTCGATCCACGCGCCACGGCGCCAGCCGACCGAGGGCTCGTCCGGCGGTGGTGGTCGGCTCGCGCGTGCGATCTAGCGCCCCGCAGCCCGCGCTCGTCCTCGTCGTCGACGATGACGAGGACAATCGCGTCGCGGCGACGACGGCGCTCGAGGCCGCAGGCCACCGGGTGGTCATCGCCACGGGCGGAGAGGAGGCGATCGCGGCCTTTGCGACCGAGACGCCGGACTGCATCCTGCTGGACGTGCGCATGCCCGGGCTCGACGGTTTTGGCGCGTGCCAGCGGATCCGCGCTCTCCCGCATGGCGCGGATACGCCGGTCATCTTCCTGACCGCGCTGCGCGACATCGACACGTTCGACCGCGCGCTGCTCGCGGGTGGCGACGACTTCCTCTCGAAGCCGGTCCGCGCCGCCGAGCTGCTCGTACGGGTGCAGTCCGCGCTGAAGCTGCGCCGGATGAGCGCGGAGCTCCGCGAGCACTACGACCTCCTGAAGCAGCAGCGGGACGCGCTCCAGCGCGTGCAGCTCCAGAAGGAGCGGCTCATGGCGTTCGTCGTCCACGACCTCAAGAACCCGGTGAGCGCGATGGACCTGCACGCGCAGGTGCTCCTCCGCGCCGAGGGTCTCACGCCGTTCCTGCGGGACTCGGCCACGCAGATCCGCACCGAGGCGCGGCAGCTCACGCGCATGATCACGGACCTGCTCGACCTGAGCAAGGCGGACGAAGGCCGGCTCGTGCCGCAGCTGGCGCGCGTGGACCTCGCGTCCCTCGCGGCCGAGGTCGCGAGCGAGCTCGGCGTGACGGCGCGGAGCATGCGCGTGGAGCTGGCATGTGCCGTCACCGCTGCGCCGGTGCGCGCGGACGAGGATCTCCTGCGGCGCGCGCTGACGAATCTCGTCGATAATGCCCTGCGTCATGCGCCGCCGGGGAGCACGGTCACGCTCGCCGCCACCACCGACGGCGAAGGGACGCTGGTGCGCGTGCTCGACGGCGGGGACGGGATCGCCGCGGAGCTCCGCATGACGATCTTCGAGCCGTTCGTGCAGCTGGGAACCGGGAGCTCCCCTCCCTCCACGCGCACCGGCCGCGGCCTCGGGCTCGCGTTCTGCAAGCTCGTCGCGGAGGCGCACCTCGGGAAGATCTGGGTAGAGGACAACGCGCCCGGCGCCGTGTTCTGCCTGCGGTTGCCTCCGGCGGCGTGACGGGCTCCACCCGCATCGAGTAGAACATGGCCACGCGGGATCGAGCGCCTCAGCCCTGCGCCGCCCTCACCGTCAGCACGGGGGTCGGGGAGAGGCGGACGATCTCGCCGGCGACGCTGCCGAAGAGCAGGCGCGGGAGGCCTTGGCGGCCGTGGGTGCCCATGACGACGAGGTCACATCGCTCCTTCGTCGCGGCGTCGAGGATGGCGGTGGTCTCGCTGCCTTGCTGCAGGATCGCCTCCGTCTTCGCGTGAAGCTTCCTGGTGCTCGCGAGCAGCGTGTCGAGCGCCGCCTGCGCCGCGCGCTGGAGGCCCTCGCGCGGCCAGAGGAGTGCCTCGGCGTAGCCCGTCGTCGGCAGCGACCACACGTGGAGCAGCGTGACCACCGCGCCGTCGACGCGCGCGACGTCGAGCGCGGCGTCGAGTGCCTTCTGGGACGCCTCCGTGAGGTCGGTGGGGACGAGGATGTGTCGGAAGGGACCCGCGACGGTCCGGGGGGCATGCACCGTCATGACGGGGCGAGCACAGGTACGCACCACCGACTCGGCAACGCTCCCGATCAGGGCGCGCGCGATCCCGCGTCGGCCACGCGTGCCCATGATCACGAGGCCGGCATCGATCTCGTCGGCGGTCTCGAGCACCGCGTCTCGCGGATCGCCCTCCGCGATCCGCGAGACCACCTCGATCCGGGTTCCGCTGCGCTTCGCGACGCAAGCGGCGAGGTCCGACTCGGCCTGCTCGCGCATGCGAGCCACGAGGTCGGCCGTCGGGAGCGCGAGGCCATCCGAAAAGCCGACGTACGGCGGCTGGATGGCATGCATCACGTGGACCTTTGCGTGGGCCTCCGCCGCGAGCTCGAGAGCGACGTCGAGCGCGGCCTCGGCGCCCGCGGAGAAGTCGGTCGGGACCAGGAACGTCCTGGGGTCGCTCAAAGCGCTGCTCCTTCTTGCTTCGTGGAGCGATTCCATCCGCGCTTCGATCCCTCCTCGTCGGTCCCCGTCGCGTCGAGCTCGCCGCGGGAGGTCGCGTCCTCGACGCAGCCACTCGTCCCGACGGCCGGTAGCACGCCGACGAGGACGAGATCACGACGCCCGAGAGGGAGGGATGGGACCATGAACGCCACGGAGCATCCGGCGTGCCGTCGCCGCGGCGCCGATCGTCGCCAGAAAGTGCCGCTGTTCCGCGACGGCGCGCGCAAACGATGCAGGGCCCGTGGATCGGCGCGGCACGACGGATGCAGCCACGGACGAATGGAGGTGGTTACGATGAACGGTCGATTCAAAGACAAGGTCGCGATCGTCACGGGCGGAGCGAGGGGCATCGGCGCCGCGACGGTTCGCCGGCTGGCGCGGGAAGGCGCGGCCATCCTCGTGACCGACGTGCTCGACGAGGAGGGCGGCGCGCTCGCGGAGGAGGTCCGCAAGGCGGAAGGTCATGCGCTTTACGAGCACCTCGACGTGTCGTCGGAAAGCGACTGGCGACGCGCCGTCGATCGGGCCGCGACGCTGGGGCGCATCGCCGTGCTCGTGAACAACGCAGGGATCGCGCGAATGGACGATCTGGAGACCGAGACCAAGGAGGGCTACGACAAGCTCATCGCGGTCAACCAGACGGGCCCGTGGCTCGGGATGAAGACGGTCGCGCCCGAGCTCCGCAAATACGGCGGCGGCGCGATCGTCAACCTGTCTTCGATCTACGGCGCGTCGGGCGGCGACGGGACAGCGTTCGCGTACCACGCGTCGAAGGGCGCGGTGCGCCTGATGACGAAGAACGCCGCGATCCGCTACGCGAAGGAGAACATTCGCGTCAACTCGGTGCATCCGGGCTTCGTCGACACGCCCATGGTCGGGCCCCTCGTCGGCGTAGATTCGCCGGAAGCGAAGAAGTTCCTCGACTACATCGAGACCCGCACGCCCATGGGCCGCATGGCGCGCGCGGAGGAGATCGCCAGCGCGATCGCGTTCCTGGCCAGCGCAGATGCGTCGTACATCACGGGCGCCGAGCTCTATGTCGACGGCGGCTTCACGGCCTGGTGATCCAGGACGTGAAACCACGGGGAGACGCTCGCACGCCGGCTCGAGAATGCGAACTGGCGCGCTCCTTGCGTCGCGGAGCGCGGAGGAGCACCGCATGCTCGCGTTCAAACACATCCTCGTCCCCACGGACTTCAGCGCGCCGGCCGAGCGCGCGCTCGACCTCGCGATCCAGATCGCTGCCACGTTTGGCGCGAAGCTGACGCTCTTCCACTCCAGCTGGCTCCCGCCTGCCGCGTATACGGCGTACGGCACGCACGTGGGGGGATCGACTGGCGCGCCGATGATGTCGCTCGCGCCGCCAGAAAGACGCTCGAGGACGCGCTCGCGAGGGCCCGCGCGCGCTATCCAGCCGCCGAGTCGGCCGTGGCCTTCGGCGAGCCGTGGTCCACGATCTTGGAGTGCATCGAGGCCCGCGCCGTGGACCTCGTCGTCATCGGCACCCATGGCCGACAGGGCCTGGCGCACGCCGTTCTCGGGAGCGTCGCGGAGAAGATCGTGCGTCTATCGCCGGTTCCGGTCTTGACGGTCTCCGCCGACGCGGTGCGCCAAGCCAGCGAGCGATCCTCGAACAGCGAAACGAGCGCCACGGCGAAGTGAGCCATGCGCATCATGGGACCCCTCGCCGAGCACGCATTTGCCGCGCGTCCCCTGATTCCGATCGCCATCGGCGCGACGATCGTGCTCGCCGTCGCGGGCGGGTTGGCGGTCCGTCGATTCTTGCTGGAGCTTCCCCCCGACGTCCTCGACGAGAGGTGTGCGCCGCGCTCTGCCGCACGCAGAGCTCTTCGGATGATCTTTGGTCTCGCGCTGATCGCCCTGGGCGTCGCCTTGCTCGTGCTGCCCGGGCCCGGCGTGTTGCTGATCGCGCTCGGCCTGCTCGTCTGCGCGCCCAGGAGGCTCATGCGCTGGACGGCGACCCTCCCCCGCGTCCTCCGAGCGATCAACGCTTTTCGACGCCGCCACGGTCGGCCAGACCTCGCGGCAGGCGCTTGCCGCGCTGGACAAGGCCCTGCTCGTGTACTCCGCCGTGATCGGCGGAGTGCCGGTCACCTACGTGGTCGGAAAGGACGCTGCGACCGACGACGAGGCTCACGCTCTCGCCGCGAGAGGGGGCTCGATGTTTCGATGAACGTCGCGCCCTGCGTCAGGTGATCCGACCTCGGTGACGCTCGGCGTCTGCCACGACGAGCTCCGGACGTGCACGCTTTGCGGCGCGACGCAGATTCGGCGTGCACGCGCGGGGCACCGTCGGGGCGATACCGCCGGCCGGCCGCACGAGGACACCCCCGCGGTCTCACACTCCTCCTGCGGCACTCTTCCTGCTCGGCGGTCGTGATGCTCGTCCAGTTCCTGGTTGCCAATCGTCAGACCATCATCGACCGGACCCGCATGCTCGTCGTGGCCCGGGGCGCCCCCGAGCTGGCGCCCCGGGGCGCCCCCGAGCTGGCGCTGACGGAGCAGAACGCGAACGGCGTCCCGGCGTTCCTCGACCAGCTCGTCACGGCGCTGCGCCTCCCGAGGTCGAAAGATGTCGTCGCCGACCACGAGCAGATCGCGAGGAGCGGCGCGCAGCACGGCGAGGATGTCCTGCGCTCCGGCCTCGGCATCGCGCGGGTGGTTCGTGACTACGGAGACGTCTGCCAGACGATCACCGAGCTGGCGATCGAGCAGGCCGCCGTGCTGTCGCCGGCGGAGTTCCAGACGCTCAACCTCTGCCTCGACGACGCGACGGCGGGGGCCGTCGCCGCCTACGAGGCGAAGAATCGACGGGCCAGCGACGACGCCGGGACCGAGCGCCTCGGCGTGCTCGCGCACGAGATGAGGAGCCTCCTCAACATCGCCGTCCTCGCGCACGATAGCATCAAGCGCGGACGCGTCGCGGCGGGCGGCAGCACCGGGCTGCTGCTCGAGCGAAGCCTCCTCGGTCTGCGCGACCTGATCGATCGGTCGCTGGCCGCGGTGCGTCTCGACGCCGGGCTCGCCTGTGCCGATCGCATCGTGGTGTCCGAGCTTCTCGCCGAGCTGGAGATCGGCTCGTCGCTCGAGGCCCAGGCACGAGAGATCCAGCTCACGGTGGGCCCGGTGCACGAGGCAGTGGCCATTTACGGCGACCGCGCGCTCCTGGCCGCGGCACTCGCGAACCTGCTGCAGAATGCATTCAAGTTCACCCATCGCCGCGGTCGCGTGAGCCTGACCATGCTCGTTGTCGGCGATCGCGTCCTCTTCCACGTCGAGGACGAGTGCGGCGGTCTCCCGCCCGGGCTGACCGAGCAGCTCGGCGCGCCCTTCAAACAGTACGGCAAGGACCGGTCGGGCCTTGGCCTCGGCCTCTCGATATGCAGGCGCGCCGCGCAGGCGAACGGCGGCCATCTCCACGCGCGCGATCTGCCCGGCAAGGGCTGCGTGTTCACGATCGATCTGCCGCTGCACCATGGGCAAGCGACGGCGAAAAGCTCGTCCCCCGAGCCCGCTCGGTGGCCAACGTGATGCTGCGCGCGAGCAAGCGCTCGCGCGCCCGTTGAGACATTGCGGCCCACGCTACCGAGCTGACGCACGCTACACGGAAGACCATTCGTGGCACGCGGCGTGCTTCTCGCGCCGGCAGCATGTTCCTTCGATCGACGGCTCGCTCGCCGCGGGCACCGTCGCTGGCTGCGCCCGCGCATCGCCTGCCGCACGGGATTGCCGTTGCGCCGCTCGTGGTCGCGTGCGCAGCGCTCGATGCGAGCGGCGTCTTCGACCACCTGCAGACCCGCGCCGAGGGCCTGACCACGAAGGAGGCCGAGGCACGGCTGCTGGAGCACGGGCCCAACGTGCTCGCGAAGGACCAGCGCGTCGGCGTCGCCCGGCTGCTCGGACGCGCGCTCCTCGATCCGCTCGTGATCCTCCTCGCGGTGCTGGCCGCGGTCTCGGCCGTGAGCGGCGACCTCCGCGCCGCGGCCATGATGGCGCTCATGATCACGCTGAGCGTCGGGCTCAAGCTCGTCCAGGAGACGAAGGCCAACAACGCCGCGGCCGAGCTGAAGGCCATGATCACGATGAACACCACCGCGGTGCGTGACGGCGTCGTCCGCGAGGTGCCCGTCGCGAGCCTCGTCCCCGGCGACGTCGTGCACCTCTGCGCGGGCGACATGATCCCGGGCGACGTCCGCATCGTTCACGCCAAGGATCTCTTCGTCGTGCAGGGCTCCCTCACCGGCGAGAGCCTCCCCGTCGAGAAGTTCGAGCTCGAGCAACGTGATGCAGCGACCGCCGCGCCGCTCGAGCTGACCAACACCGCGTTCCTCGGCACGAGCGTCGGCAGCGGCTCCGCCACCGCCGTGGTCGTCGTGACCGGCCACGGGACCTATCTCGGCGGCATGGCCACGGCCCTCGCCGAGCCGGCGCAGCCGACCGCCTTCGACCGCGGGATCTCGCGCTTCACGTGGCTGATGCTCCGCTTCATGGCGGTGATGGTGCCGCTGGTGTTCTTGATCAACGGGCTCACCAAGGGCAGCTGGACGCAGGCGTTCTTCTTCGCGCTCGCCGTCGCGGTGGGCCTCACGCCCGAGATGCTGCCGATGATCGTCACCGTGTGTCTCTCCCGGGGCGCCGTGGCGATGGGCAAACGCAAGGTCATCGTCAAGCGGCTCGCGGCCATCCAGGATCTCGGCGGTATGGATGTATTATGCACCGACAAGACCGGCACGCTGACCATGAACCAGGTGGTCCTGGAGCGGCACTGCGACGTCGCGCTCCGCGAGAACGACCGCGTCCTCGCGCTCGCGTACACCAACAGTCACTTCCAGACCGGGCTCGCGAGCGTGCTCGATCGCGCGGTGCTGGCGCACGAGGAGGCGAAGAGCATCGGACGCATCCCGCAGCTGGCGAAGGTCGACGAGATCCCCTTCGACTTCGAGCGGCGCCTCATGTCGGTGGTCGTCCGTACGCCGGAGGGCAGGGATCTCATGATCTCCAAGGGCGCGCCCGAGGCCATCTTCTCGCGGTGCACGAGCTTCGCGCTCGACGGGCAGCGCCTGCCGATGGACCACGCGCACATCGAGAACCTCAAGAAGGAATACGAGCGGCTCAGCACCGACGGCTTCCGGGTGCTCGCCATCGCGACCAAGGAGACCGCGGCGCACGCCGCCACCCCACGCGGCGCCACGCCCTATGGCAAGGCCGACGAGCGCGAGCTGGTCCTCGAGGGCTACGCTGCGTTCCTCGACCCGCCGAAGGAGTCCGCCGCCGTCGCCATCCGCCGGCTCTCCGAGCACGGAGTCGCGGTGAAGGTCGTCACCGGTGACAACGAGCTCGTCGCGCGCAAGGTGTGCAAGGAGGTGGGGCTTCGCACCGACGTGGTGCTGGTCGGCGACGACGTCGAGACCATGAGCGACGCCGCGCTCGCCGATGCGGTGGAGGCTACGACGCTCTTCGCCCGGGTGTCGCCCGCGCACAAGGAGCGGATCATTCGCGCGCTCCAGTCGCGCAAGCACACGGTGGGCTTTCTGGGCGACGGCATCAACGACGCGCCCGCCCTCCACGCGGCGGACGTCGGTATCAGCGTCGATACCGCCGTCGACATCGCGAAGGCGTCGGCCGACCTGATCTTGCTCGAGCAGTCGCTGCTCGTGCTCGACGAGGGCGTCCTCGAGGGGCGCAAGGTGTTCTCCAACATCATCAAGTACGTGCGGATGGGCGCATCGAGCAACTTCGGCAACATGTTCAGCGTGCTCGGCGCGAGCGTCTTCGTGCCGTTCCTGCCGATGTTGCCGATGCAGATCCTCGTCAACAACATGCTCTACGACGTCAGCCAGACTGCGATCCCGACCGACACCGTCGACCCCGAACGGATCACGACGCCGCGCACCTGGGACCTCAAGGAGCTCGAGCGCTTCATCCTCTTCCTCGGTCCGTGCTCGTCGGTCTTCGACATCCTGACGTTCATCGTGATGCTCCACGTCTTCGGCTGCCGGGACGTCTCGACCCCGGCCATCGCCGCGCACAGCCAGAGCCTCTTCCAGACCGGCTGGTTCGTGGAGAGCCTCGTGACGCAGACGGTGATCATCCACATCATCCGCACCAACAAGATCCCGTTCCTCCAGAGCAGGCCTTCGCGGGCCCTTCTGATGACGAGCGGCCTCGTCATCGTGGTGGGGATCGCCATCGCGACGACGCGCGTGGGCCGCTACTTCGGCTTCACGCCGCTGCCGCTCCTCTACTGGCCGTTCCTGCTGCTCACGCTCGGCGGCTACGTGGTCCTCACGCAGCTGGTCAAGGCGCTGCTCCTGCGACGGAAGTGGATCGGATGATGCACGCCGACGACGACGGAGCGACGACCCGATGAAGACCGCTTTCACGATCCTGCTGGTGGTCCACGCGCTCATCCACGCGCTGGGCTTCGTCAAGGCGTTCGGGCTGGCGCAGCTGCCTCAGCTGACACTGCCCATCTCACGGCCGCTCGGCGTGCTCTGGCTGGGCGCGGGCATGGCGATGCTCGGGGCGGCGGTCGCCCTCCACGCCTGGCCGCGCGGCTTCTGGATCGTCGGAGCCCTGGCGGTCGTGGCGTCGCAGGCCGTCATCGTCTGCGCCTGGCGCGACGCGCGCTTCGGCACCGCGGCCAATGCGCTGGTGCTGCTCGGCGTGGTCGAAGGGTTCCTGGCGATCGGGCCGCTGAGCCTCCGCGCTGAGCTCGATCGCGAGGTGACGCGTGGTCTCGCGCGCGCCACGCCGCAGGATCTGGTCACCGAGCAGGATCTCGCGCCGCTTCCCTCACCGGTGCAGCGGTATCTGCGCTACGTCGGCGTCGTCGGCCACCCGCGGGTGCAGAGCTTGCGGGTGCGGTTCACCGGTCGGATCCGCAGCGGACCGACCGCGGCATGGATGCCGCTCGTCGCCGAGCAGTACAGCTTCACCGATCGCCCAACGCGCCTCTTCTTCATGGAGGCGCGGATGTCTGGATTGCCGGTCGAGGCGCTGCATTCCTACGTCGGCGAGCAGGCCTCGATGCGGGTGAAGGTTCTTTCGCTCGTGCGTATGGTCGACGCGCGCGGCCCCGCGTTCACCGCGACGGAGACCGTGACGCTCTTCAACGATCTCTGCGTGATGGCGCCAGCGGCGCTGATCGACCGAGCGATCCGCTGGGAACCGGTGGACGAAACGCTGGTGCGCGCGTCGTTCACGGCTGCGGGGCACACGGTCGCCGCGACCCTCCGCTTCGACGATGAGGGGCGCCTCGTGGACTTCTTCTCGGACGACCGACCTTCACTGGACAGCAACGGTACGACGTTCACGCGGCAGCGCTGGTCGACGCCGCTGAGCGGCTATCGTGCGTTCGGGCCGTACCGCCTCGCGTCACGCGGGGAGGCGCGCTACGGCGACGCGCAGGGAGGCTACGCCTACGGCGAATTCGCAATGGAGAGCATCGAGTACAACGTGGCCTCGCGAAACTGATCCTCCTCGCCGCAGGCGAGCGAGTCCCCGCGCGAAAACATCGTGACAAGGCCCCGCTTCGAGGAGCTGCTCGGGGTGACCCCGATGACTCCGAGCAGAGCCCGACGTGCTGCCATACGTTGCCTGCTTCTCTGCGTGCTGTGCGT
>Ga0123336_10005298_pt1 | contig 10292 bp, 11 predicted proteins | sample SSSSmetaG_FD_96466 | JGI IMG/M metagenome (GOLD analysis project Ga0123336, IMG submission 96466) | Glacier valley bacterial and archeal communities from Borup Fiord, Nunavut, Canada, to study Microbial Dark Matter (Phase II) - ​SSSS metaG | ecosystem: Environmental > Aquatic > Freshwater > Ice... | reverse complement strand
TTGACTGACGGAGAACGCGCTGTTGCGCAGAAAACGGTTCACTTGGTCGTGGCTCACGCTGGGCAAGTGGTCCGCCAGATGCGTACACGTATAATTGCGGGGCGTACTAAGCAGGTACTCGATCTAGGGCGCTTGCGTCAGCATAATACACAGGTTTGCCTCAAGATAGCACCGAGTGCGTAAGTCCTATTGAAGTAAAAGCTAGCTGGCTGGCGGCCCGGCGGCCCCGGCCCCGGGCCGACGCCGGGCGGGGCGGTACGTGCGGTGGGCGGCGCGGCCCTGCCCCAGGCCCTTGCGCACCCGCCGAATCAGGCGGGCCAGCACGGCCGGCTCGGGCAGCACCACGCGCGCGGCCACCAAATGGGCCGTGGTGAGCGCCAGCAGCCGCTCCTCCGCAACCACCGGGTGGGCCAGCAGCTCGGCCCCGAGCCAGTGGACCAGTTCCGCAACCTGCCGGGCCGCAAACGGCTCGTAGCCCAAGTACGCCCGAATGCGCGCGGTGCGCGCGCGCCAGACGTGAGGCGGCAGGCTCGGGACCGCAGCCGTGGTGGCCGGCAGGCGCAGCTGCCGCGCCAGGGCGGCCACCAGCTCCGGCTCTGCGCCCGCCGGGTCGGGCAGAAACGTGCCCAGCCCGCGCAGGGCCACCACCTCCACGGCGTACCAGAGCCGGTGCTCGGCGGCCACCGTGCGCAAAAACCGCTCGTCGGCCGGGCCCAGCAGGCAGTGCTGGCAGTAGTGGTGCAGGTGAAAGCGCAGCTGAAGCGAATCGATGCCCGCGGCGGCTTCGTCGTTTAAAAATTCCATTAACATATTCATCAAGCAGAAATCCGGGTTCGGTGCCGCTGGCAAAGGTCCCGCCAAGCCCGCTGTGGGCGCATTGAGGCAGGTCAATGCGCGCCTTGATTCTCGCCCGCCGTGGTCCCCACCAGCTACATGCGGTAAAACGTTTCGGGCTCCGCCGGCCGGTGCGGCGCGGACTCCCCCAGCAGTTGCCGCAGGTCGGCCTCAACGGTGTGGGCAATGGCCGTGACCGGCGTGTCGGTGGGCTTGTTCTTGAACGGGTCCTGCAGGTAGCGGGCCGTGCGCTCCAGCAGGAAAAAAGACGAGGAGATGGTGAGCAGGACCGGGATTTCCCAGAGTCCGATGCTGCTCACCAGCCCCAGCGAGAGCGTCATCAGGAACAGGTAGATGAAGCAGTACACCAACAGGCGGTAACTCACGGGAAATACGGTGGTTTTGATGCGCTCGGCCTGTCCCATCTCGTCGGTCAGGCGCGCCAGCGTGGCGTCGAGTTGCAACTGCTGGTAGGCGTTGAGCGCCCCGCGCTGGTAGAGGTCCCGCAGCTGGTCGGCGTGCAGGGCCAGCAAGGCCAGCGGCTGGTGGGCCACCGGCGCGAGGGCGGCCAGCTCAGCCGCCGGGAGGTAGGCTCCCAGCCCAGCGGCCTGGTCCAGCCCGCGCAGGCGCTGGCCCAGGCTGTAGCACCAGGCCATCTGCCGGTAGGCCAGCCGGTGCAGGGGCGCGGCGGGCCCGGCCTGCTGCCGGTCGGCATCGGGCAGAAACGTGCGCACCTGGAGCACCAGCGTGCGCGAGTCGTTGACGATGCCCCCCCAGATTTTGCGCGCCTCCCACCATCGGTCGTAGCTCTGGCTGGTTTTGAAGGCGAGCAACAGCGAAATCAGGCTGCCCAGGATGGTGGGCAGCTGCAACGGAATCAGCGGCAGGTAAGCGCCGAGCGCCAGCTTGAGCAGGTGAAAGAAGATGGAAATCAGCAGCACCCGAACCACGTCTGCCCGGATGTGCTTGAAAATGTAGGCAATGGGAAACGACTTGTCGAGGAGCATAAATAACGAGGAAAGCAGGAAGCGGGGCCTGGCGCGTCACTCGTATACGGCCGCTGGCTGCGGCGGCTCGGTTTCCCACAGCACTTCGCGCAGGGCTTGCGTCACGGTACGAGCCAGAACCGTGATGGGCCGATGAGACGGCTGATGGCCGAAGGGGTCGTGCCGGGCCCGGGTAGTGCGCGCCAGCCCAAACAGCCCGGCGGCCGTGAGCAGCAGCACCGGCATTTCCCATAACCCGATGGCCGGCACCAGACTCAGGGACAGAGCCGCCAGGAGCAGGTAGGCGCTGCCGTAGCCCCAGCGCCACGCCGTGAATTCGGCCGGGGCCGTGCGCCGCAGGCGCTGCACCCGAAACATGGCCGCGCGCAGCCGCCCCACCGTCGCCTCCAGCTGCGCCGCCTGCACGGGGTGCAGCACGTGCTGCTCGGTTAAGGCCCGGAGCTGCGCCGCGTGCAGCGCCAGCAGAGCCAGTGGCTTGTTGGTGTGCCCGCGCAGGCCGGCGAGCTCGCCGGCCGACAGGTACGGAGCCAGCGTGGCCAGCGGGTCCAGGCCCCGCAGCGACCGGCCCAGGCAGTAGCCCCAGGCCATCTGGCGGTAGGCCAGCGTGCGCAAGGCCGAGCCCGCGGCGGAGTGGTCCCGCGCGGCCAGCGGGACCAGATTGGCGAATTGCAGCACCAGCCCGCGCGCGTCGCACACGATGCTGCCCCAGCTGCAGCGGGCCACCCGCCACCGGCTAGTGGCCCGCCGAGTGGCCAGAGCCAGCAGCAGCAGCAGTGCGCCGCCCAGCACCAGGGGTACCTTCAGGGGCAGGTGCGGCAGCTGCTCGCCCAGCACCCGGTGCAGCCCCTGAAAAAGGAGAGACAGCAGCAACACCCGGCCCGCGGTCGGCCCGCTGGCTTGCAACAGGTAGCGCAGCGGGAGGGGGAGGCGGAGGGGCATAGCAAGGAAAGCGAAAGCGGCACGGTTCAGCGGCGAGCGGGCCGACGTAAACGGGAAGAAAAACCGGGTCAGGCGGCCAGCATGGGCCGTTTCAGCGGCCCCTATGGGCCACGCGGGCCGCCACCTTGGGGTCGTAGTCGGCCCCGCCGAACAGGTAAAGCATCGTGGCGCGGGCGTACCGAAACGAGAGCGGCACAAACAGCACCGTCGTCACCGCCACGGCCGTGATGTAGACCCACGTGCCCGGGTCGTGGCCCAGCCAGTACACGGCCACGCCCACAGCCACCACGATGAGCACCGAGAAGCCATAGCTCACGTACATCGCCCCCCAGTAAAAGCCCAGCTCCGGCTCGTAGAACTGCCCGCAGCGGGGGCAGCGGTCCGGCATATCGTCAAACGTGCGCAGGTGCCAGGCCGAGGTAGTAAACAAGCCGCCCTGGTGGCAGCGGGGGCAGCGCAGCGCGGAAAAGGCGCGCAGCGTGGAAGCAGTGGAAGTGGCCATAGCAGCGGGGTACACCGGCCGGGCCGGCGGGGCAGGGAGCCCGGAACACCCAGGGCCTATGCGTACTACAAAGGTCCCCCCGTCTCCGCGGCGCTGCATTGAGGCAGGTCAATGCCGGCGTTGATTCTCACCCGGCGGCGTCTTTCCGCCGCCGCCCCCACCTGCTGCGCGTCCACCACGGCCAGGGCCGTCATGTGCACGATTTCGCGCACCGAGGCCCCCACCTGCAGGATGTGCACCGGCAGGCGCAGGCCCAGCAGAATGGGCCCCACCACTTCGGCGCCGCCCACTTCCTGCAGCACCTTGTAGGCGATGTTGCCCGCCTCCACGTTGGGGAAAATGAGCGTGTTGGCCCCTTTTTCGGCCAAGGGCGAAAACGCGTAGTGCTCCTGCAGCAGCTGCGGGTTCAGGGCCACGTTGGCCTGCACCTCGCCGTCGAGCAGCAGGTCGGGAAAACGGGCCCTGGCCAGCGCCGTGGCCCGGCGCATCTTCTCGGGCAGCGCGCCCGCGTTCGAGCCGAAGTTGGAGTAGCTGATAAGGGCCACGCGCGGCTCGATGCCGAACGAGCGCACCCGGGCGGCGGTCAGCCCCACGATGTCGACCAGCTCCTCGGCCGTGGGGTTGATGTTGACGGTGGTGTCGGCAAAGAAGAACGGGCCCTTGCGGTGCAGGATGAGGTAGAGCCCCGCCACGCGCTGCCCGACGGCCGCGGGGCCGATAACGCGCAGGAACGGGGCAATGCTCGGCCCGTATTCCTTGTTGAGCCCGGTGATGACGGCATCGGCCTCGCCCGTGTCGAGCAATAGGGCGGCGTAGTAGTTGCGCTCGCGCAGCAGGCGCTGCGCCTCGTAGCGCGTGACGCCCTTGCGCTGGCGCTTCTGAAAGAGCAGCTCAGCAAAGGCCGCGCTTTGCGCCGCTTCCTCCCGGATGTCAATGACAGTGCACCCGGCCAGGTCCAGGCTGTGGGTGGCCGCCAGCGCGGCAATGCGGGCGCGGTGCCCGAGCAGGATGGGATGGGCAATGCTTTCGTCCACCAGTAACTGCGCCGCCTTGAGGGTGTTGTAGCTGTCGCCGTCGGCAAACACCACCCGCCGGGGGCTGGCCTTGGCGGCCGAGGTCAGGCGGTTGAGCAGCTTCTGGTCCACGCCCAGGCGGGCGCGCAGCTCGTCCTGGTAGGCCGGCCAGTCGGCGATGGGCCGACGGGCCACGCCGCTCTCCATAGCCGCCCGCGCCACGGCCGGGCTGATGGTGGTAATCAGGCGTGGGTCGAGTGGCTTGGGAATCAGGTACGCGGGGCCGAAGGTGAGCGTGTCGTCGCCGTAGGCCCGGTTCACCAGTTCGGGCACGGCGTCGCGGGCGAGGGCCGCCAGCGCGTGCACGGCGGCCAGCTTCATGGCCTCGTTGATTTCGGTGGCCCGCACGTCCAGCGCCCCGCGAAAGATGTAGGGGAAGCCCAGCACGTTGTTCACTTGGTTGGGGTAGTCCGAGCGGCCGGTGGCCATCAGCAGGTCGGGCCGGGTGGCCAGGGCCAGGTCGTAGGCAATTTCGGGGTCCGGGTTGGCCAGGGCAAACACGATGGGACGGTCAGCCATGAGCAGCAGCAGCGGGGCCGGCAGCACGTTAGCGGCCGAGAGGCCCAGGAAAACGTCGGCGCCGACCATGGCCTGCGCCAGCGTGGTGATGGCGCGGTCGGTGGCAAACTGCAGCTGCAAGGGGCCCAGGTCGGTGCGCTCCCGGTTAATCACGCCGTCCTTGTCGAAGACCACCACGTTTTCCAGCCGCAAGCCCAGCGCCAGGTACAGGCGCAGGCAGGCAATGGCCGCCGCGCCGGCCCCGCTCACCACCAACTGAATGTCTTCCAGGCGTTTGCCCACCACTGCCAGCGCGTTGAGCAGCGCTGCCGAGGTGATGATGGCCGTGCCGTGCTGGTCGTCGTGCATGAGCGGAATGCTCATCTGCTCCCGCAGCGCCGCCTCAATAACGAAGCACTCGGGGGCTTTAATGTCCTCCAGGTTGATGCCGCCAAACGTGGGCTCCAGCGCCTTCACGATGCGAATAAACGCGTCGGGGTCGGAGGCATCCAACTCCAGGTCGAAGCAATCGATGCCCGCGAATTTCTTGAACAGCACGGCCTTGCCTTCCATCACGGGCTTGCTGGCCGCCGGGCCGATGTTGCCCAGCCCCAGCACCGCCGTCCCGTTGGTAATCACGGCCACCAGGTTGCCCTTGGCCGTGTACTTGTACACGTCGTCGGGGTTGGCGGCAATGGCCAGGCACGGCTCGGCCACGCCCGGCGAGTAGGCCAGGGCTAGGTCGAGCTGCGTGCTCATGGGCTTGGTGGGCACCACTTCAATCTTGCCGGCGGGCGCCAGCGCGTGGTACTGCAGGGCGTCCTGCTGATAAGTTTTGGGCATGCAAGGGCGGCCTGGAAGGCCATGACGGGAAAGTGGCGGGTGGGAAAAGGCGTGCTCAGGCGTGCTTAAGCGGGTTCGGCCAGGGCCGGTTGGGGTTGGGTAGCCGCCTGCCGGTAGCGGCCGGCGGCCAGGTTGGCCCCCATGATTTCGAAGGCGGCGATGGTTTGCTCCACGTCGGCCAGCGTGTGCAGGGCCGTGGGAATTAGGCGCAGCATAATCACGCCCTTGGGCACCACTGGGTACATCACGATGGAGCAGAAGATGCCGTGGTTCTCGCGCAGGTCGTAGGTCAGGGCCGTGGCTTCGGCCAGCTCCCCGTTGAGCAGCACCGGTGTTACCGGCGACTGGGTGGTGCCCAGGTTGAATCCCTTGGCGCGCAGGCCGCGCTGCAGGGCCCCGGCAATTATCCACAGGTTTTCGCGGTACTCGGGGTGGTCGCGAATCAGCTCCAGCCGCTTCAGGGCCCCCAGCACCAGGGGCATGGGCAGCGACTTGGCGAAAATCTGGCTGCGCATGTTGTAGCGCAGAAACTCAATCACGCTTTCGGGCCCGGCCACGAACGCGCCGATGCTGGCCATGCTCTTGGCAAAGGTGTAGAACACCAGGTCCACCCCGGCCATGCAGCCCAGCTGCTGCGCGGTGCCCGCCCCGGTGGCCCCCAGCGTGCCGAAGCCGTGGGCGTCGTCCACGAACAGGCGGAAGTTGTATTTCTCCTTCAGGGCCACGATTTCGGGCAGCTTGCCCAGGTTGCCCGACATGCCGAACATGCCCTCGGTAATCACCAGAATACCGCCGCTGGTCCCCTGCGTGAGGCGTTGGGCGCGGTCCAGGTTCTTCACCAGGCTGGCCATGTCGTTGTGGGCGTACACGAAGCGCAGGCCCTGGTGCAGGCGCACTCCGTCGATGATACAGGCGTGCGACTCGGCGTCGTACACAATCACGTCGTGGCGGTTCACCAACGAATCAATGATGCTGAGCACGCCCTGGTAGCCGAAGTTGAGCAGCAGCGCGGCCGGCTTGTCCACGAAGTCGGCCAGCTCGTCTTCCAGCTGCTCGTGCAGCGCGGAGTTGCCGCTCATGATGCGCGCGCCCATCGGGTAGCCCATGCCGTACTCGGCCGCGCCGTCGGTGTCGGCCTGCCGCACCTCGGGGTGGTTGGCCAGGCCCAGGTAGTTGTTCAGGCTCCAGGTGAGCACCTCGTTGCCCCGAAACCGCATGCGGGGCTCAATGGGGCCTTCCAGCTTGGGAAAAGCAAAGTAGCCGTGGGCGTAGTGCGCCTGCGAGCCTAGGGGGCCCAGATTGGCCGAAACCCGGTCAAAAATATCCATGGAAAAAGGGGTAAGGGAAGAAGCGAAAGCGGGCCCTTAAGGCCGGCCCACAAAAGTCCTTCCTTCCCCGGGCCGGTGCATTGAGGCAGGTTAACCCGGCCGTTGATTCTTACCCGCGTCGGCTGGTTCGCCTTCGCTTTACCCCGGCCCCGCCTGCTGGCCCGCTGCCGCCGGGGCTAGCGGAAAAAGATAAACATCACGGCCAGGGCCAGCAGGAAAACCCCGTACATGAGCCCGTCGGTTAAGATGTACTGGCGGTACTGGCGATAAAATTCTTGGAGCTTGCGCATAAAAAAGGGTATAGGGAAGCCCGACGCCGGCAAAAACCGGCGGGAGCACATGAAAAAAGTCCTTGGGGCAGGCCCTTACAGTTCGAGCAGGGCGCGAATGGCGGCCTCCTCGCTGTCAAAGCCAGCAATTAGGCCGCCGCCCACCCGTTGCAGGGCCAGCTCGGTGGAGCGCCGGCCGTAAAAGTCGGTGGCGTAGATGACGGCGTGCACCGTCAGGCCGGCGGCGCGGGCGCGCGGGTACCAGTCGGTGGCCACCCAATCAGCCAGGTCGGCCCACAGGCCGTGAATGTGGCGGTGGTCGTCGAGCAGGCGGTGACAGTGCACCCGCTGCAGCTTGCCCAGCAGCAGCTCGTGGCCGCTGCGAATGGTGTCCACGGTTTGGTCCGGGGCCCAGGTGGCCCGGATGAAGTCATCGATGACGTCGTACTCGACCGACAGCGTCGGGGTTTGCAGGAGCAGGCGGTGGTGCATGGGGCAGGCAGTCGGTCAATCGGCGGTCAGGAGAAGGCCTATTTGCGTGCCCTGGCACGCAAATAGGCAGGGAATTCATCATACGTAGGGGCCGCAGGAAGCAGCTAAAAATTGGGTAAACCCCGAACTGGTGGTGGGCGCTGCCCCGCCGGGGCCCCGGGAAGATGAGCGTCCGCATCAGGCGGTGAGCAAGGCGCGCAGGGCCGCCTCTTCCGTGTCGAAGCCGGCCGTCAAGCCGCTGCCGCGCACCCGGCGCAGGGCCAGCTCGGTGGAGCTGCGGGCAAAAAAGTAGCGGGCATACACCACGGCGTGGGCCGTGAGCCCCGCCTGCCGGGCCCGGGGGGCCCAGGTAGTGCCGAACCAGTCCGCGAGGTCGGCCCACAGTAGGTGCAGCTGCCGGTGGTCATCGAGCAGGCGCGAGCAGGCGTGGCGCTGCATCTTTTCGAGCAGCAACGTGTAGCCGGCCCGCAACGAGCCCAGGGTCTGCTCGGACGACCAGCGGGCCAGCAGGCACTCGTTCACCGGGTCGTACTGGATGGTGAGCGTAGGGGTGTGGGAGAGCAGGCGGGGATGCATGGGGAAGGGGGCAAAATGGCGGACAACGGGGCGGAATTTCCAGGGCGCGCTGCCCGGCGGCGCGGCGCGCAGGCGCAGGGGCCCGGGCGCCGGGCGGCCCCACCAGCGCCTCATGGGGTCAGGGAGATGGTATGCGGGTGGCCCGGCCGGAGCACGGCGGCGGGCAGCAGGCCCCGCAGCCGCGCGGGCAGGTCATCGCCCCGGGGCCAGCCGGCGCAGCGCCAGAGCTCGACGCCCTGGTGCAGCAGCACGCAGGAAGGGAGCGCCGCCACCCCGAAGCTTTGCACCACGGCCGGGTGCCGCTGGCTGTCCACCAGCAGCAGGTTGATGTCCGGCCCGAGCTGCGCCTGCAGCCCGGACCACTCGCCCAGGCCGGCCGGCACCACGGCCCCCGGGGGCAGAAAGAGCAGCAGGACCGCCGAATCGGGTAAGGGTAACATCGCAGGCATCAGCTAAGAAGACAAACAGGAAGGCAAACCTACCGCGGGCGGCTGCCCCGTCCCAGAACCTGCGTCAACCGGGCCGTTGATTTTCAACCGGTGCCTGTCCACCGTTGATTTTCAGCAGCGAATTATGGCGACCTTGCCGGTTCCATGAAAACCGATGCCTACCACAGCCCGCTGGCCACCCTGCTGCTCAACCAGCTGCCCGAGTTCGGCGGCATCTACGACGTGGAGCAGGGCGAATTCACCCGCGTGAACGCCCCGGGCCTGCAGCTGCTGGGCCTGGCCTCGGAAGCCGACTTCCTCCAAGCCCACCTGCGCACGCTGCCGCTGGAACCAGCCAGCGCGGCGCGGTGGGCGGCCTGGCTGCGGGCGGCCGAGCAAACCGGCCACCACGCCGTGGAGTGCGACCTGCGGCTGCCCGCCGACCGACACCAGCGCGTGCGCATCGACCTGACCCTGTTCCGGGTGGAGGGCGCGCCTTTTCTGCTGGTGCGCCTTACCCAACAGGGCCGCCTGCAGCAGGCTGAGCGCGAGCTCATCGCCCAGCACCAGCGCGTGGAGCGCCTCAACGCCGAGCTGGAGCAAAAGGTGGCCGACCGCACCCACGCCCTGACCAAGACCCTGCAGCAGCTGGAGCAGAGCCGCCAGGAACTGGCCCAGGCCCTGGTGGCCGAGCAGGAATTGGGCGAGCTCAAGACCCGCTTCGTGACCATGGCCTCGCACGAGTTTCGCACCCCGCTCACGGCCGTGCTCACCGCTACCGAGCTCATCGAGCGCCACCCGGAAGCCGACCAGCAGGCCAAGCGCCTCAAGCACCTGTACCGCATCCGCCAGGCCGTGCAGCACCTGACCGATATTTTGGAGGAATTTCTGTCGGTGGGCAAAATCGAGGCCGGCAAGGTCGAAGCCCACCCCGAGCTCGTGGACGTGACCCGGCTGTTGCGCCAGACTCTGGACCAGCTGCAGCCCCTGCTCAAGCCTGGCCAGTCGGTGGCCCCGCAGCTGGCCGAGCGCTTGTTTGGTTGGGTGGACCCCTCGCTGCTGCGCAAAGTTGTGGTCAACCTGGTTTCCAACGCCAGCAAGTACTCCCCGCCCCAGGCCGTCATCACCGTGCAAGCCGCCGCCGCGCCCGGCGAGGGCTTTCGCCTGGTCGTAGCCGACGCCGGCATCGGCATTTCGACCGAAGACCAGCCGCACCTGTTTGAGCAGTTTTTTCGGGCCCGCAACGCCGGCCACGTCCCCGGCACGGGACTGGGCCTCTACATTGTCGGCAAGTACGTGGAGCTACTCGGCGGCACGCTCACGCTGCACAGCACGCTCAACGCCGGCACCACCGTCACCGTAACGCTCCCCGATGCAAACCATTCTGCTGATTGAAGACAACGACGTCATCCGCGAGGATACCGCCGAGATTCTGGAAATGAGCGGCTATGCCGTGGCGCAGGCCGCCGACGGCAAGGCCGGCGTGGCGCTGGCCCTGGCCCA
>Ga0123336_10005293_pt1 | contig 10298 bp, 11 predicted proteins | sample SSSSmetaG_FD_96466 | JGI IMG/M metagenome (GOLD analysis project Ga0123336, IMG submission 96466) | Glacier valley bacterial and archeal communities from Borup Fiord, Nunavut, Canada, to study Microbial Dark Matter (Phase II) - ​SSSS metaG | ecosystem: Environmental > Aquatic > Freshwater > Ice... | reverse complement strand
GGCCACGTTGAACGGGCCGCCTGCGTAGGCGAGCGAGGCTGCCTTCGTGCTGCCGTTGGAGAAGTTGCCGGCCTGGCCGCCGAACTGATACTCGGCCGCGGCGACGAGGCCACCATCGAACGCCTTTTTCCAGACCACGCCGTTGTCGATGCGGGTTCCGGTGGCGCTGCCGGCGTAGAAGATCAGCTGCTTGAAGTTGTTGTTGTTGGTGTAGCCGCCTTCTTCCGTCGAAGGCGCGGCCGGGCCGTATGGGTCGCCGTAGATGGCCGACGACGCCGGGTCGCGGGTGATCGCGTTCTGCCGGCCGAAGGTGAACTTGCCGTACAGCGGGCTCTCGACGCCGACCCAGGCGTCGCGGTTGAAGAGCACGCCGGGAGTGTCCATCGCGCCGGACTGGTTCTCGAATTCGCTTTCGAGCCGGAAGATCACGTTGAGGCCGCTGTCGCCCATCGTGTGCTTGCCGGTGAAGCCCCAACGGTTGCCGCTGAACCACGACACGCGCGGCGAGGTGACGCTGTCGCCATTCGGGTTGGCGTGGTTGGTGTGCACGTAGGTCACGTCGATCAAGCCGTAGAGCGTGACGGAGCCGCCCGGCGTGGCGAAGCTGAGGCCGTCGCCGCGCGCGTAGCTCACGCCGGCGGGCTTGCCGTCGGGGCTGGGCGCCGGCTGGTCGTTGGCCGCGGCCCGAACCGAAGACGGCGCTCCGGCCTGAGCCGGGGCGCCGCCGGATTGCACGGCAGGTGCCGTCTGCGCCTGGTTGAGGCGGGCCTCGAGTGCGTCGAGCCGGGCCTTCTGCTGCGCGGCCTGGACTTTCTGCGCCGCGATCTCGGCCTTGAGGTCCGAAAGCTCGTCGGCGCGCGCCGGCGTGGCCGCTGCATAGATGACGAGGATGGCTGCGCACAGGACCGTCTTGTTCATGGTGTCTCCGAAGGGATGTCGCTCTGAGACGATTGTTCGAAGCCAAACTTTCACCACGCTTTAGCGGTGCATGTGCACCACTATGGAAAACCCCGAGCGCGGCCGGCCGAGCACCGCAGCCCAATGATCTTTTCCAAGGAGGGCGGCGGTACACGGCGCCGCAGACATCGATGCGTGTTCTGCTCGTCGAAGACAGCGTCAAGCTCGCGACCTGGCTCGCCCGAGCGCTCGAGCAGCACGGCTTCGTCGTCGACGGGGTCCACGACGGCGCCGAGGCCGACGCGCTGCTGCGCACCGAGCACTACGACGCCATCGTGCTCGACCTGTCGCTGCCCTCGATGGACGGCCTCGTCGTACTGCAGCGGCTGCGCCAGGCCGGCGTCGCCTCGCCGGTGGTGGTGCTAACGGCGCGCGGCGATCTCGAAGATCGCGTCAAGGGCCTCAATCTCGGCGCTGACGACTACCTCGCCAAGCCGTTCGACCTGAGCGAGCTCGAGGCGCGCCTGCACGCCGTCATCCGCCGCGCCCACGGCGTGAGTTCGCCGGTGGTCAAGCTCGGCCCGCTGCAGTACGAAAGCATCGGCAGGGCGTTCACCATCGCCGGGCGGCGGCTGCAGCTGCGGCCGAAAGAGCACGCGGTCCTCGAGGTGCTGCTGATGCGCATGGGCAAGGTGGTCAGCAAGGCGGCGCTGCACGACCGCGTGTTCGCGGTCGACACCACCACCGGCCAGGAGGTGGTGGAGATCTACATCCACCGCTTGCGCCGGCAACTCGCCGACACCGGCGTTGCGATCGTCACCCTGCGCGGGCTCGGCTATGTCCTCGAAGTGGCCTGAGAGCCTGCGGATCCAGCTGCTGCTCTGGCTGCTGGTCCCGCTGCTGGCTCTGCTGCTCTTCAACGCCTGGCTCGCCAATCGCGCCGCCGTCGCCGTTGCCAACGGCGCCTTCGACCGCCTTCTCACCGCTTCGGCCGAAGCGATCGCCGAAAACGTCGACGTGAGAGAGGGCGAGGTCCACGTCGACCTGCCCTACGCGGCGCTGCAGCTGCTCGAATCGAACATGCAGGAGCGCATCTTCTATCGCGTCGTGGCGCCGGGCGGCAAGACCGTCACCGGCTACGACGACCTGCCGATGCCGTCGGTGCCGATGCCCGATGGCGACGAGTCGGTGCCGTACGGCGCCGAGTACCGCGGCGAGCCGGTCCACCTCGTGGCCCTGAACAAGCAGCTCTACGGCACGGCGCTCGCGACCGCTGCGGTCACGGTCGTCGTCGCCGAAACCGGCGAGGCGCGGCAGGCGCTGTCGCAGCGCATCGTTGCCGATGCGCTGATGCGGCAGTCGCTGCTCATCGTCGCCGCGGCGGTGCTGGTCTGGTACGCGCTCGTCCGCGGCTTGCGCCCGCTCGAGCGCTTGCGCGCGAGCATCGCGGCCAGGCCGCCGACCGATCTCGCGCCGATCGATCTCGCCGGGGTGCCGGCCGAGGTGGCGCCGCTGCTCGCCGCTCTCAACCACCACACCCGCCGCATCGAGGTGCTGCAGTCGAGCCGGCAGCAGCTGATCGCCGACGCGTCGCATCAGATGCGGACGCCGCTCACCGAGATCCGAACGCAGATCGAGTACACGCTGCGCCAGGACGATGACGACCTGCTTCGCCGGACGCTGGTCGAGGTCGGCGACAGCGTCACCGACCTGAGCCGCCTGCTGACCCAGCTGCTGCTGCTGGCTCGCTCCGATCCGGACGTCGGCCCCGACCAGCGTCTGGCGCCGGTCGACCTCGGCGAACTGGCGCAGGCGACGACGCTGGAGCTGGTCGCGGCGGCGCGGCAGCGCGGCATCGACATCGCCTACGAGGCGCCGCCAGCGCCGATTCGCGTGCGCGGCAACGCGCTGCTGCTGCGCGAGCTGATCGCCAACCTCGTCGACAACGCCATCACGCATGGCCGCGGCGGCGGCCGCGTCACCGTGCGCGTCGTGGCCGGCGATCCGGTCGGCCTCGAAGTCGAGGACGACGGCCCGGGCATTCCGGAAGACGAGCGCGATCGCGTCTTCGAGCGCTTCTACCGTGGCGGCGACGCATCGGTGGCTGGCTCCGGACTGGGGCTGGCGATCGTCCGCAACATCGCGGAGACGCATCGCGCCAGCGTCGAACTGGGCACGCCCGCCGTCGGCAGCGGCCTCGTCGTGCGGGTCGGCTTCGCCGCCGCGCCGGCCGGCGGCGATGCCGCTGCGGCTACTTCGTCAGGCCCAGTTCGCGCCGCCAGCGGCGCAGGAACTCCTGCTGCTTGGACTGGTCCTGGTAGACCAGCAATGCGGGGCCGACCGCGATCGCCCTGAGGCTCGGGCCGAGCGTCTGCCGCAGCGTCGCCGCGGTGAACTCGCCGGCCACGTCGGTGCGGATCGAGAACAGCTCGGAGTGCGTCGACAGCAGCGTCTGGCCTCGGCGCGACAGCAGGTAGTCGAGCCAGAGCCGGCCGGCGTTCGGATGCGTCGCCGTCTTGGAGATCAGCGCGATCCTCGACATCACGAGCGTGTAGTCCTTCGGCATCACGACGCCGATGGCAGCGTCGCGGCGCGCCCGCGTCAGGGCGTAGGAGCCGATGAGGTTGTAGCCGAGGTAGTCCTTGCCGGCGGCGATGCGCTGCACCATCACCGACGTGTTCACCTCCATCTCGACACCGTTGGCGCCGAGCGCCTTGACGAGGTCCCAGAAGCCGGGCTGCAGGCGGCTGTCTTGGGTGGCGAAGAGAAAGCCGACCGCCGATTTCTCGACGTCGTAGGTGGTCACGTTGCCGGCGTACTTGTCGCGCTGCGTCGTGATCAGGCGAATGAAGTCGGCGTGCGTCTGCGGCACGTCGGCGCCGGTCACGAAGCGCGTGCTGTAGACGAAGACGGCGGGCTCGAAGGTGGTTCCGAAAGCCTCGTCGCGCCAGACCGCCCATTCGGGCAGCGAGGCGGCCTCGGGCGATTGGTAGCGGGCCGCGAAATTGTCGTTGGCCAACTTCATCTGCAGGTCCATCGCCGAGCTCCACAGCACGTCGGCCGAGGGTCGGCGGGCGGCCGTCTCGGCGAGGTAGCGGTTGTTCAGCTCGGCGCTGTTGAGGTCGTTGTAGTCGACGCGGACGCCGGGATAGAGCAGCTCGAAATCGCGGATGAGCGCGGCAACGACGGAGACGTCGGTCGTCGAGTACACGACCACCTTGCCCTCGTTGCGGGCGGCGGCGACGATGGCGGCATAGGAGGCCGGGTAGGACCCGGCCGGCCGTGCGCGTACCGCGGCAGGCGCGATCGCGAGCGACAGCGCGACGGCTGCCGCGACCGCACGACCGACGCCGACAGCCAGCCTCATCGGTCGCCGGCGCCAGCGGGCGAGTCGCGCCGGCTGAAGACCAGGTCCCAGACACCGTGGCCGCGGTCGAGGCCGCGCTGCTCGAATTTCGTCAGCGGCCGTGACATCGGTCGCACTGCATAGCCGTCGCTGCTGTTGACGAGGCTCGGCTCGTCGGCGAGCACCTCCAGCATCTGCTCGGCATAGGGCTGCCAGTCGGTGGCGCAGTGCAAGGTGCCGCCGGGCGCCAGACGGGTCGCCAACAGACGCACGAAGGGCGGCTGGATCAGGCGCCGCTTGTGGTGGCGGTTTTTGTGCCAGGGATCGGGGAAAAAGATGTTCACGCCGGCGAGAGAAGCCGGCGCGACCATCCGCTCGAGCACCTCGACCGCGTCGTCCTGAACGATGCGCACGTTGCCGAGGCCGCGCTCGCCGATCTCCTTCAGCAAGGCGCCGACACCGGGCGGATGGACTTCGATGCCGAGGTAGTTCGTCTCGGGATGCGCCGCGGCGATCTCGGCCGTGGCCGCGCCCATGCCGAAGCCGATCTCGACGACGAGCGGAGCACGGCGGTCGAACGCAGCGGCCGCGCCGTCGGTTCCGGTCGACAAGGGCAGCACGAATCGAGGACCGAGCTCGGCCATCGCCCGCGCTTGGCCGGGGCCCATCCGTCCCGGCCGGACCACGAAGCTGCGCAGGCGCGGCCGCTCCGTGGGCGAAACAGCGTCGATATACTCGGATTTGCCTGGCTGTGCGGGCGATTTCATGGCCTGGGGAAGTTCATTGAGTCCAGTTCTGCCCGTTCAAACTGCCGACGGTTTTCGCCTTGATCCGGCCCGCGCCCGGGCCATCGGTGAATCGCTTTCGGCCGACTATTGTTTCGCCGAGCCGTTCCCGCACATCGTCATCGACAATTTTCTGCCGACCGATTTCGTCGCCGGCCTGCTCGAGCACTTCCCCCAGGACAAGCTCGCTTCCGACGTGGTCTTCGACATGGGCTATGCCGGCTTTCACAAGCGGCAGATTCTGCCGACCGATTGCGATGCGTTCTGCCGGCAGGCGTTCGACTTCTTCAATGCGCGGCCGTTTCTCGAATTCCTCGAGGGCTTGTCGACGATCCAGGGCCTGATCCCCGACCCGCACTTCGAAGGCGGCGGCTTCCACGAGATCGGCAGCGGCGGCAAGCTCGGCATCCACGCCGACTTCCGCATCAACAACCGGCTGCACCTGAGCCGGCGCATGAACGTCATCGTCTATCTCAACGACGGCTGGCCCGAGGAATACAACGGTTCGCTCGAGCTCTGGAGCCGCGACATGACGACGCGCGTGAAGAGCGTGGCGCCGCTGCTGAACCGCTGCGTCGTCTTCAACACCGACGCCGATTCGTACCATGGCCATCCCGACCCGCTGACCTCGCCCGAGGGTGTCTTCAGGCGCTCGGTGGCGCTCTACTACTACACCGCCTCGAAGGCGGTCTACGAGGAAGTCCCGAACCGGTCGACGATGTACGTGGCGCGCCCCGGCGACGACGCCGACACGCGGCGCGAAGCCGCCCAGCTGCGCCTCGACCAGCACCTCGAGCAGTGGGTACCGCCCGCGGTCCTGCGCTATTCGCGGGCGATCATGCGGCGGGCGAGAAAGCTCCTGCGCAGCCCCGCTTGAGCACGGCCGGCGTGCCGGCACCCGCGATGGACCGGCCCGGTCCGGCCTTCGTCGTCGAGCTCGATGTCTTTCGCGGCTGGGCAGCCGTGCTGATGGTCGTGAACCATGCCGGCTACGCGCTGCTGTCGCCGGCGAACGCCCATGCCGGCGCGAGCGGCCTGGCGGTTTTCCTCGGCAGCTTCGCACCGGTGCTGTTCTTCTTTGCCACCGGCTTCGGAATCGGCCTCCGGCCGGTCGGCCAACCGCCGCCGAGCCTTTTCGAGACGGCTTGGAAGGCGGCCTTGCTGGTCGCCGCGGATCAGGCGATGTACTGGCGAGGCGGCGCCATGTTCGGATTCGACTTCTTCAGCTTCATCGGCGTCGCGTCGATGCTGGTGGCGTTGCTGGCGCGTTCCCGGTGGCCGATTCGCCTGAGCCTCGGCCTTGTCGTCGCGATCCTCGTCGTGCGTTATGCGGTCGGCCCGTTCGCGCGCGCGTGGTTGCCCGAACAAGGACTGTTGGACTGGCTGACCGGACTGAGAGGTCAATCGGGGGTGTCGTATCCGTTCGCACCCTGGATGGCCTACCCGCTCATCGGCTTCGTGCTCGGCCGCCTGTACGTGGCCCGGGACAAGGCGGCGCCGCAGCGGCAATGGCTGCTGGCGGGCGCAGCCGTCGGTGTTGCCTCCCTGGCGCTGGCCGCGGCGATGGTCTGGATGGGCGCGGGCCTGTTCCGCTGGGGGTCGATGAGTTCGGCTTTCTTCGTTCTCTCGCTCGGCGTGCTCGCCGGCTTCGCCTTGCTGTCGGTCGCGACGGCACGATCGACGTCGGCCGGCCGCCTGCTCGCCTTGCGCGGCGTCGCCTCGTTCGCGGTGATCCCCATCCACTACGCCTTGCTCGGATTGGCCGAGCGCCTCGACTTGCCGCTGCCGCCGTATGCGTTCGTGGTGGCGGTGCTCGCGCTCATCGTGGTGTCATGGATCGGCGCCGGCGCACTGGCCAGGTTCGCACAAGGCCCGTGGCTGACCCGACACCGGCGCCTCGCGCTGCCCGCGCTCGTCGGTCTGCTGGCGGTGCTGCTGGTCGTGACCGCGGCAGGACCGCACGGACCGTCGGCCGGGATGACGTCGGCATCATTCGGCGCGCAGCTTTCGATCGCTTGCCTGCTCGGCTTGCGCGCCAAAAGAAGAGCCTCACCCAGCGGCTAGACTTCGCTCCGCGCGGGTGTAGTTCAATGGCAGAACGGCAGCTTCCCAAGCTTCATACAGGGGTTCGATTCCCCTCACCCGCTCCAGGTCGGTGCGAACGCACGGCCACCTCCCAGTCCCTCCGCGGCCTGGACGACCGCGTCGATCGAGCCCGCTTGGACGATCGCGGCCGGGTAATGGTCGTCGCCGCTGCTGCGCCACGAGCCGCGCGGCCAGAGCAGCCGCGAGCCCCGGGGTTCGAGCCAGCGTTCGAAGTCGATCGCGATGTCGAGAAAGCTGTGTCCGGGTGACTGGTCGCTGAGGTCGCACGAGCCGGCCAGGCCCGCCGCGCTCGCCATCGCCTGGCAGAGAACCACGGCCTGCACGAGGTCCTGCTTGTCGAAAGTGATCAGCAGGCCGTGCTCCTCGAGGCCGTCGAGCAGCGCTTCCCAAGCGGCGTCCTCGGCGCTGTCCTCGACATCTTCGATGCCGCGGAAGGTCACGGGGTCGGCCGCTTCGAGCTGGACCGGCTCGGCGTTGGCGCCGTCCTGGTACCAGACGCGGCTGCCGTCCGTCAGGTGGCAAGCGCTCAAACGCAGCGGCGCGGCGGCCGAGGCGCGGCCGAGCGCTTCGCAACGCTGGCGCTGCATGAATGCCTGCCATGCGGTCAGAAGCGGCGAGCCCTGTCGTGCTTCGTCGGCACGCCGGGCTTCGAGGGCGTGCCAGGGTGATGAGTCGTCGATGCCTGACGTCAACGAACCCAGCCATTGCCGGGTCGCCCGTTGGCATCAGCTCGAAGAGGGCCACGCCATCGGCCGGAAGGCGACATGCCAGCCGCTCGACCAGCGCTGCATCGGCGTATGCGAACGCGAGAGAGGCGACGCTGCTGCCTTGTCGATGCCATCCCCACGGCCGCATCCGCTCTTCGCGGCAGGCCGGGCCGGCTTGCGCATCGAGCAGCACGACCAGGTCCCATTCGCTCAACGCGGCGAGCCACTCGACATGGGCCTGGAGCCAGGCCGCGTCGGCGTGATGCTGCAGCGAGTCCGGGTCCGGATGAAAGAGGGGCAGGCACGCCGCGTCGACGAGTGCGCGCAGCTCGGCCGAAGCCCGACCGACCGGCTCGCCGAGCGCTTCCTCGATGCTGGCGCGGCGCAGCGGCAGGACGAGGGTCGACGCGAGGTATGAGGTCGGCCTGGGGAGCAGCTGGGGTGTGATCGCGTATGCTGGACCCGTCTCTTCATCGCCGCCATGAAATTTGCCACGCACCTGCCGCTGATCGGCAAAGCCGCGATCGCCCTGGCGATCTTCTCGGCGGGCTATTACTTCCCGCTCATCAAGCTGCCCGGCGCGGCGCCGGCCGCCGCCGAGGGTGCTCCGTCGGCGCCGGCGGCGCCCGGTTCGCGGCCGGCGCGCTGACACCGTGGACCGCACCGTCTGGGTCAGCCGCTTCATGCACCGCATGGAGACGCTCGATGTTCGGCTGCGACCCGCGCAACTCGCCGAACTCGCTGCAGCGATGTTCATGAGCGACGGCAGCCGCGACCCCGAAGCCGTGGCAGAAGAGCAGGGCAAAGACGGCCTGCGGCGAGACGACTGAGCCTGCATGACGGCCCCGAGCTGGCGGATCCTCTGCGTCGACGCGACCTTGCCGCCCCGCGCGGCGCCGGATTTCGTCGCCATCGCCTCGTCCGACCCCGAGCCGACAGTCGAGCAACGTCACGGCGATCCGGCGATCGATGCCGTGCTGCTCGACGGCGACCGGCCCGAGCACCGCGACATCGACATCGCGGCGCTGTTCGCCGGCGCCGCCTGGATCGTCGTGCTTCGCGATGCCGACGACGCCGCTGCCAGTCTCTGGGTTCAGCGCGGTGCCGACGACGTGCTGTCGCAGGATGAACTCGCCGCTTTCGGCGCCGCGACGGCACGTCGCTTGCGCTTCGCCATCGAGCGCCGCCGCCGCGACCGCGAGCGCCTGCTCGCCTACTCGACCGATCCCGGCACCGGCCTGCCGCATCGCCAGCAGCTCGTCGAGCACCTGAGCCAGCTGCTCGCCCTGCGCGAGCGCGAGCCATCGCCGATGGCGGTCGTGGTGCTGCGCGTCGAAGGCCTGCTCGCCGACGACGGCAGCGGCAACAACAGCGGCAACAGCAGCGGCATCGAGCCGCTGCGCCGAAAGCTCGCCGTTCGCCTGCGCGCTGGGGTTCGCGCCAGCGATGTCGTCGCCGCGGTCGACGGCCAGTCGTTCGCGGTCCTGCTCGGCGCCATCCTCGCCCCGGGCGACGCCGAGCGCGTCGCCGAGAAGCTGGCGCAGTCGCTGATGCTGCCGTTCCAGATCGGCGGCGGCGAGTGCGAGGTCGCCGTCGCCGTCGGCATCGGCCGCTACCCGCAGGACGGCAAGGACGCCGAGCGCCTGCTTCGCCGTGCCGTGGCACTGGCAGCGGTGGCGCCGGCCTCCGGGCGCACCGGGCCAGCCACCGTCGTCGATGCGGCCGGCAGTGCTCGCGTCGCCGCCAACGACGACGGAGCGTGACGGGTTCTGCTACATTCTGGTTGATTCAACCAGATTATCCCGGGCATGGAAACGCAGACGATCGGCCTGTTCGAGGCCAAGACGCACCTCTCGGAGCTCGTCGCCCGGGCCGAGCGGGGCGGCGAGGTCATCATCACGCGCCACAACAAGCCGGTCGCGAGGATCGTGCCGATCTCGGCACCGCAGGCCGTCGATGTCCGGGCCAGGCTTCAAGCCGTCGCGGCCATGCAGAAGATCGCGGCCAAGGCTCGCGACAAGTACGGCCCCATCAGCGTCGATGACCTGGTCGGGTGGGTCAGAAAAGGTCGAGAAGAGCGGACGGAGCGGTACGCCAAAGCGGCAAAGCGCCGGAAATGATCGTCGTCGACAGCTCCTACGCGCTCGCTTGCGTGATGCCCGACGAGCCGCGCCCGCAAAGCATGCGGGCGGTGCTCGCGAATACGCTGATCGTTCCCTTCACCTGGCCTGTCGAGATCGCCAACGCGCTGCGCAGCGCCATTCGCAGGAAGCGCCTCGATACACAGGACGCGCGCCTTTTCGCCGATCAATTCAGCCGCTTCGATGCGCGGGTGGCGGCGCCGTGGCACAGCGACACCTTGCGCTACTTCGATGTGGCCTCCGCTCATGACCTGACGCCCTACGATGCCCTGTACGTCGAGCTCTGCCTGGCCGAGCGCGGCGAGCTGGCGACCTG
>Ga0123336_10005292_pt1 | contig 10299 bp, 10 predicted proteins | sample SSSSmetaG_FD_96466 | JGI IMG/M metagenome (GOLD analysis project Ga0123336, IMG submission 96466) | Glacier valley bacterial and archeal communities from Borup Fiord, Nunavut, Canada, to study Microbial Dark Matter (Phase II) - ​SSSS metaG | ecosystem: Environmental > Aquatic > Freshwater > Ice... | reverse complement strand
TGGGACGGCGACCCGCTCGAGCTGACCAGCGCGCCGGTCGCGGTGCTGATCGACGGCGTCAGCCAGCCGGTCACGTCACGGCAGACCGAGCTGCGCGACCGGTACCTGCAGCTGCGGCACGACACGCTGCCGCTCGCGTACCCGCGCTAGCCGATGGCCGTGCTCCGGCTGCTGGTCGTCGGGGTCATCGGCGGGCCGTTGCTGTTGATCGCCGGGGGCTATGCCGTTGCATACTGGCACGCGATCGCGCTGGCGGCAGGCGTGGTCGTGGCGGTGCTGCTCGTGCTGGTCGTGATCGAGGGCGTGCGCCAGCAGCGCGCGTTCAACCGGCTGCGGCCGACGTTCGACCCCGATGCCGCGGCCCGGCGCGCCTTCGCGGTCGATCGCGGCGCGGTCCCGACGTGCGCTCCGCCCGGCGGCGATGGTCCGCCACGCCCTCCCCGCCGGCCGGCGTCGCGGTGGCGCGCGAGCGACTTCGACGATCTGCCGCGGCGGTGACCCTCCTCCTCGTCGCCCTGACCGCGTTCGTCGGCAGCCATTTCCTGCTGTCGCATCCGTTGCGTGCGCCGCTCGTCGCCCGGCTGGGGAACGGCGGGTTCGTCCTGGTCTATTCGCTCGTCGCATTCGCTACCCTTGGCTGGGCGGTCGCCGCATGGAAGGCGACGCCGGTCGACCTCTGGTGGGTCGCGCCGGCGTGGGCGTGGCCGATCGCGGCGGTCGTGATGCTGCTCGCGACCATCCTGTTCGTCGGGTCGGTCGCGACGCCCAATCCGGCGCTGATGGGCATGCCCGCTCCCGATGGGGCGCCGCGCGGCGTCCAGCGCATCACGCGTCATCCGATGATGTGGGCGTTCGCGCTGTGGGCGGGGGTCCACGGCGGGCTCGCGGGGAGCAGCCGGACGGTGGCGCTGGCGAGCGCGATCGCCATCCTCGCGCTCGTCGGCGCACGGCTCCAGGACGGCAAGAAGCGCGCGCAGGTCGGTCCGGCATGGGCAGCGCACGAGGCGGCGACGAGCTTCGTGCCGTTCGGCCGCGGGTTCGCCCATGGGCTGCCGATGCCGGGGTGGGTCGCGTTGATCGGCGGCATCGTTCTGCTGCTGGCCGCGACGTGGCTGCACCCGCTCGCGGGTGGGCCGAACCTCTGGGCGCTCGCGGGCTGAAGCGCGCCGCTGTCCTACACGGTGCCAGTCGTGCTAGCCTCGCTCGATGATCCGACCCGTATCCCTATCTAACGTCTTGATCGACTTGGCTTTCTCCTCGCTGGATCAAGGCGTGCGCACTACCGCTGATCGTGTGATGTGTGTTAGCTTCCAGGCCCGGTCTCGGGTCGGGAACCTCGTTCGGCGCGGCGATGGAAATCGTGTACCCCGCCGTGTGAGGTGTGTGAGCTTTCGGACGTCGCGGGGCAGCGCCGGCGCGCCTGGATCAATTGGGAAAAGCGTGTGAGCTTTCAGGACAGGACGGTCTGGATCACCGGGGCGTCGTCGGGGATCGGCGCGGCGCTGGCGGTCGGTTTCGCCGCTGCGGGAGCGCACGCGGTGCTGTCGGGGCGCAACGAAGCCGCGCTGGCCGACGTCGCGGCGCAGTGTCGGGGCGCGCGGACGCTCGCGTTCGACACGACCGACCTCGCCGCGCTCCCGGGGATCGTCTCGGCGGCGGGGCCGGTCGACATCCTCGTCAACAACGCCGGCATCTCGCAGCGCAGCCTCGCGCTCGATACGACGTTCGACGTCTACCGGACGGTGATGGAGGTCGATTTCTTCGCGCCGCTGCGGCTGACGCAGCTCGTACTGCCCGCGATGGTCGCGGCCCGCGCGGGCGCGATCGTCAACATCGCCTCGGTCGCGGGCAAGATCGGCTCGCCGCTGCGCACCGGCTACTGCGCGGCCAAGCATGCGATGATCGGCTGGTCGGACGCGCTGCGCGCCGAGATCGCGCAGTACGGCGTCGCCGTCCACGTCGTCACCCCGGGGTTCGTTCGGACCAACGTCGCCGTCAACGCGGTGCAAGGCGACGGCAGCACCCGCGGGCGGAGCGACCCCGACATCGAGGCGGGGGTCAGCCCCGAAGCGGCGGCGGCGACGATCCTCGCCGGGATTGCCGCGAGGACGCGCGAGATCAGGGTCGGCGACGGGCCGGAGATGGCGCTGGTCGATCTGCGCGGCAGCGATCCCGACCGGCTGTTCGACACCATGGCGGGGTTCGCGCCGGTGGTGGCGCGTCCTTGAGCGAGGACAAATCTACCCCAGCTGGCCCATCAGGTGCTCGGCCGACGAGACGCTGAACGCACCCGGGTCCTCGACGTTGAGCCGGGCGACGACGCCGTCCTTGACCAGCATCGAGAACCGCTGGCCGCGCGTGCCCATGCCGAAGCGGCTGCCGTCCATCGTCAGCCCGAGCAGGCCCACGAACTCGGCGTTGCCGTCGGCGAGCATGGTAACCTTGCCGGCCGCGCCCGCGCTCTGCCCCCACGCGCCCATGACGAAGGCGTCGTTGACGCTGATGCAGACGATCTCGTCGACCCAAGCCGCGCGCATCGCATCGGCATTGGTGATATAGCCCGGCAGGTGCTTGGCCGAGCACGTCGGGGTGAACGCGCCCGGAACCGAGAACAGCGCGACGGTGCGGCCCTTCAACAGCGCCTCGGTCGAGATCGGCTGCGGCCCCGCCTCGGTCGCCTTGATGAGCGTCGCGCTCGGTACGGCATCGCCGACCTTGATCGTCATGGCGTCTCTCCTTCGTGGAATACGCGTCTGCGATAGCCGGGTGCATTGCCGTCGTCCAGCAACCGCGGCTATGCTTGGATCGGTGAGCGATCCGCCGTTCCTCGTTGGGCAGTTCCTGCTGTCGATGCCCGGCATCGGCGACGACCGCTTCGACCGGGCGGTCATCGCGATGTGCGTCCACGACGCCGATGGGGCGCTCGGGCTGATCGTCAACCGGCCGGACCCGGCAATGACCGTGCGCGAGCTGATGGAGCAGCTCGACATCGATCCCGGCATGACCCCGGCGAGTGCACGGGTCATGCAGGGTGGCCCGGTCGAGCCCGGCCGCGGCTTCGTCCTCCACTCGCCCGACTACGGCGGGCAGGGCACGATCAGCGTCGGCGGCGCGGCCGGAACGCGGTGGAACCTGACGTCGACCATCGACGTGCTCCGCGCCATCGCCCAAGGCACGGGGCCGCGGCGATGGCTCGCCGCGCTCGGCTATACCGGCTGGAGCGCCGGGCAACTCGATGCCGAGCTGCTGCGCCACGGCTGGCACGTCGCGGGCGGCGACGACGCGCTGGTGTTCGAAGCGCCCGCCGACCGGCGCTGGCCGCGCGCGTTCGCGACGGCCGGCATCGACGCGCGCTTCCTGTCGGCCGCGACCGGAACCGCCTAGAAGATCCCGAGGATCTTCCTGCGCTTCTTCGCCTTGGGGTCGGGCGGCGCGGCGGCGACCTCGGCTGCGGTCTTCGCGCTCTCGATCGCCGCGCAGTTCGAGTTCCTGGTCGTGCCGAGGTCGACGAACGGCAGGATCGCAGCGACCGGCGTCGCGACGATCCCGAGCAGGACGCTCGACCCGGCACGCGCGATCAGCTCCTTCGACACGGGGTTGACCTTCGGTGCCGCAAAATAGCCGTTGATGCCGATCGGCGACTGCGCCGAGAAGAAGCTGAGTTCTTTCGACCGGCCGCGCAGCGCGAGCCCGAGCGACTCGTCCCGGAAGCTGAACTGCCCCTTCATCGTATAGACCGCGCGGCCGGTATCGAAGATCACCGGGTCGGCAGCCGATACGCCGCCCCGCACGGTGAACGCCGCGACGCCGCAGCGGATGTCGCGCGGCTTCTTGAGGTCCTTTCCCAGCAGCGCGACGACGAAATTCTGTATGTCGAGCTTGGCGAGCTCGATGTTGCGGATCCACAGCGTGCCCTTGCTCACGACGATCGCGATCCGGCCGTTCGACGACGCGAGCGAGGCGCGCACCGAGTCGCCGGTGCCGCGCAGCCGGATCCGGCCGCCTATATTGGCGCTGGTGCCGTTGTCCTCGACCTTGAAGGACGTCAGCAGCTTGCCGATCGGTACCTGCGTCATGCGGATATCGTACGAGGTGACGACGGGCTCGCGGTGCGCGTCGAGATCGATGTCGGCCGTTACCCGTCCGCCGACGACGTCGAAGGCGACCGGGCTCAGCTTGAGGTCCCGATCGTCGAGGTCGAGGGTCAGGACGAGGTTGCCGATCGGCACGTTGCCGGTGTCGATGCGTCGGGCAGTATATTTGATGTCGGCGTTGAAGGCCTTCAGCGCGTCGATGTCGAGCGATGCGTCGGGCAGGACCCGCGGATGGCCGGCGACCATGGTGACGACGCCCTTGCCGCCCTTGGCATCGAGCTTGTTGGGTGAGAAACCGAGCCACGGACCGATGTCGAGCGCGGCGAGCGTGTCGCTATGGAGTTCGCCGACGAGTTTCGTCTTGGCACTGCCCGTCGTCACGTCGAGGTTGCCCGACAGGTCGGAGTCGCCGAACCGGCCGGCGATGTGCGTAAACCGGTAGTCCCCGCCGTCCTTTGTGAACCGCGCCGCAATCCGGTAGGCGCGGGTCGCCGGTGCCGTTGCGCCGGTCAGCTTGAACAGCGTCTGCAGGTTCCGGCCGGCAATCGTCACCCGAAGATCCGCGCCGTCGATCCTGGTCACGCCAGGCAGCGTTCCGGTGATGTCGATCGTACTTTGGGCGACGCCGGCATGGAGTTCCAGCCCGGTCCTCCCGCCCGTGATGGTCGAGTTCGGCGTCGTCAGCGCGCCGCGCAGGGTGAACGGCGCGGCAAGCGCGGTGCCGCCGCCGCGGAACGTCAGCGGTCCTCCGACCCGTTCAGCCCCGCGACCGTTGACGTTGCCGGTCAGGTCGCCGAACGCCAGCCGGACATCGGCCTCGTGCTTGGCATCGATGAAGTGGAGCGCGCTTCCGGTCACCGCCGCGCGGTCGATCGGCGGCACCTTGAATGGCGTGTTGCCGGCAAAGGTCCACGTGTTGCGTCCGGCCTTGTCGATCTCCAGCCCCGCGCGGGCCCCGTCGAGGGTCAGGAACAGCACGTGCTGGCGGCCGAAGATCAGGTCCCACGTGCTGACCTCGGTGTCGATCAGCCGGGCGGTGAACAGCTGCCGGTCGTGCGCCCACGCCGGATTGGCGAGCGTCAGGTCCTGCGTGAGGAACTTCAGATGGAAGGGATTGAAATAGAGCTGGAAGTCGCCCCCGACGGTCACCTGCCGGTCGGCGTACCTGCTCGCATAGCGGACGAACGTCGGCTTGAGGAAACGTCCCTTGGTCACGAACAGGATCGCCCATGCGAGCACGGCCAGCCCGACGATTGTCGCCACCACGCCGACGACCGATGCCAAGGCGGTATGGAGCGGACTTCGGCTGCGTGTCGTCGGTCGAGTCGCGGTCACGCTGTCCATACGCGGATAACCCCGGTCCGATGCACTCGTTCCGGTTGCGTGACCCGGCCGATCCCGCTATACGCCCGCCTCCACGTTTGGATCGCCCGGCTGAATGGGCTGCCGAGGCGGTTCTCTGCGTAATCCAAGGAGTTGAAATGCCCAAGCTCAAGACGAAGAGCGGTGTCAAGAAACGCTTCAAGATCACCGCGTCGGGTAAGGTTACCCACGGCGCGGTCGGCAAGCGCCACCGCCTGACCCACCACAATGCCAAGTACATTCGCCAGCACCGTGGCGCCGACACGATCTCCGAGCCCAATGCCCGGACGGTCAAGCTGTGGGCTCCCTACGGCCTGAAGCGCTAGGAGGCCCGGCATGGCACGCGTCAAGCGCGGGACAACCTCGCACGCCCGTCACAAGCGGGTCCTCGAACAGGCGAAGGGCTATTACGGCCGTCGCAAGAACACCATCCGCGTCGCGCGGCAGGCCGTCGAGAAGGCCGGGCAGTACGCCTACCGCGACCGCAAGGTGAAGAAGCGGAACTTCCGCGCGCTGTGGATCCAGCGGATCAACGCCGCGGTGCGCGAAGTCGGCCTGACCTACGGCGTGTTCATGCACGGGCTGAAGCTGTCGGGCGTCGAGCTCGACCGCAAGATGCTCGCCGACATCGCGATGCACGAACCCGACGCGTTCCGCGCGATCGCGGCGCAGGCCCAACACGCCCTGGACAACAAGCCGGCGCCCGACGCCAGGCCGGTCGCAATCGCGGCGTAAGCCACGCGGCGACGATCGCACGAGGGCGTGGGCAGCGAGAGCTTCCCGCGCCCTTTCGTTTTGCAGCCGACGCAGTTACGAGCCGAGCCGATGACCGACACCGCCGCCCTCGAAGCCGACCTGCTCGCCCGCATCGGCGGCACCGCCGATCTCGCCGGGCTCTACGCGGTGCGGGTCGCCGCGCTTGGCAAGGCGGGGTCGGTTACCGCGCTGATGAAGACGCTGGGCGGCATGGCCCCCGACGTCCGGCTCGTCGAGGGTCCGCGTCTCAACGCGCTGCGCGAGGCGGTCACTGCCGCGGTCGCGGGGCGCAAGGCGGAGCTCGAGGCGGCCGGACTCGATGCGCGGCTGCGCGACGAGCGGGTCGACATGACGCTGCCCGTCGCGGCCGCCCCTGCCGGAACGATCCACCCGGTCAGCCAGGTGATGGACGAGCTCGCCGAGATCTTCGCCGACCTCGGCTTCGCCGTCGCCGACGGCCCCGAGATCGAAGACGACTGGCACAACTTCACCGCGCTCAACATCCCCGAGACGCACCCGGCGCGGGCGATGCACGATACGTTCTACATGGCGCAGGGCGAGCACACGCACGAAGCCGGCCCGGCGCGCGGCACGGTGCTGCGCCACCTGCTGCGCACCCACACCTCGCCGGTGCAGATCCGTGCGATGCTGGCGTCGCCACCGCCGATCCGGATCATCGCGCCGGGCCGTACCTACCGCTCCGACAGCGACGCGACGCACACGCCGATGTTCCACCAGGTCGAGGGGCTGGTGATCGACCGCGGCATCCATCTCGGCCATCTCAAGTGGACGCTCGAAACGTTCGTCAAGGCGTTCTTCGAGGTCGACGACGTCACGCTGCGCCTGCGCCCGAGCTATTTCCCGTTCACCGAACCGTCGGTCGAAGTCGACGTCGGCTGCTCGTGGGCGGGGGGCGCGCTGAATATCGGTGGCAGCGACAGCTGGCTCGAAATCCTCGGCTCCGGCATGGTCCACCCGCGGGTCATCGCCGCGTGCGGGCTCGACCCGCAAGAGTGGCAGGGCTTCGCCTTCGGCTGCGGCATCGACCGGCTGGCGATGCTCAAATACGGCATGACCGACCTGCGCGCCTTCTTCGATGCCGACGCGCGCTGGCTGCGCCATTACGGCTTCAAGGCGACCGACGTGCCGACGCTGAGCGGCGGCGTCGGCGCGTGAAGTTCACCCTCTCCTGGCTCAAGGAGCATCTCGACACCGACGCGCCGCTCGATGCGGTGCTCGCCGCGCTGACCGACTGCGGGCTCGAGGTCGAAAGAGTAACCGATGCGTCGGCCAAGCTTGCGGCGTTCACCATCGCCGAGGTGCTGACCGCCGCGCCGCATCCGGGGGCCGACAAGCTCCAGGTGCTGACCGTCGCGACCGGCAGCGGCGATCCCGTCCAGGTCGTGTGCGGCGCGCCGAACGCGCGGGCGGGGATGAAGGGCGTGTTCGGCGCTGTCGGAACGTACGTCCCGGGCAGTGACCTGACGCTGAAGGTCGCGAGCATCCGCGGCGTCGAGAGCCGCGGCATGATGTGCTCGATGCGCGAGCTCGAATTGTCGGACGAGCACGACGGCATCATCGACCTGGCCCCCGACGCGCCGGTCGGTGCAGGGTACGCGGCGTGGGCCGGACTCGCCGATCCGGTGATCGAGGTCGCGGTGACGCCGAACCGGCAGGACTGCATGGGAGTGCGCGGCATCGCCCGCGACCTCGCCGCCAAGGGGCTGGGAACGCTGCGCCCGCTCGCCGAAGCGTATCGCGTCGCTTCCTTCGACGTCGCGCGGTCTGGTCCCGGGCCCGACGTCCGCACCGACGATCCCGGCGGCTGCCCCGCGTTCTTCGCGTGCACCGTCGACGGCGTCGCCAACGGGGTGTCGCCCGAGTGGTTGGCGCGCAAGCTGCGCGCCGTCGGACAGAAGCCGATCTCGGCGCTGGTCGACATCACCAACTTCGTCATGCTCGACCTCGGGCGGCCATTGCATGTCTACGACCGTGCGAAGTTGAACGGGGCGTTGACCGCGCGCAAGGCGTCGCCGGATGAGACCGTTGTCGCGCTCAACGGCCGGACCTACGCGCTCGACGCGGAAATGACCGTCATCGCCGACGACGCCCGCGTCCACGACATCGGTGGCATCATGGGTGGCGCGGAGTCGGGCTGCTCGGCGGAAACGACCGACGTGCTGATCGAATGCGCCTACTTCGACCCTGCCGGTATCGCCCGGACCGGTCAGAAACTGCTTCTGACCAGCGACGCGCGGACCCGGTTCGAGCGCGGGGTCGATCCTGCCTTCCTTGACGAAGGCCTCGACATCGCGACGCACCTGGTGCTCGAACTTTGCGGCGGGACGGCGAGCGCGGTGACGCGCGCCGGCATGCTGCCCATCCGCGACAAGATCGTCGCCTTCGATCCTGCCCGCACGCTGGCGCTCGCCGGCATCGACGTTCCCGCCGACGTGCAGGCCGGTATCCTGACGCGGCTCGGCTTCGGCGTCACCCGCGGCGCGCCGTGGCAGGTCGCGGTACCGTCGTGGCGTCGCGACATCGACGGCCCCGCCGACCTTGTCGAGGAGGTTGTCCGCATCCATGGCCTCGCGCACGTCCCGTCGACGCCGCTCCCACGCGTGGCAGGCGTCGCGCGGCCGACGGCGACCCCGGCGCAGCGCACCGAGCGCCGCCTGCGCCGGGCGCTCGCCGCTCGCGGACTGAACGAGGCGGTGACGTGGAGCTTCATCGCGCCCGCCGCCGCCGAGCCGTTCGGGGGTGCCGCGTGGGTGGTCGCGAACCCGATCTCGGCCGACCTCGCCGCGATGCGGCCGTCGCTCGTGCCCGGGCTGCTCGCGGCGGCGCGGCGCAATCTCGACCGCGGCGAGGCCGGCGTCCGGCTGTTCGAGATCGGCCGGCGCTATCTGGCCGACGGCGAGCACGCGACCGCGGCGGTCCTGCTCGCGGGGCAGGCGCGGCCGCGCGACTGGCGGTCGGGCGCGGCGGCGGGGTTCGACGCGTTTGACGCCAAGGCCGAGGCGCTCGCCGGGCTTGCCGCCGCCGGGGTTCCGGTCGAGCGGCTGACCGTCCTGGCCCCGGCCGATCCGTGGTTCCACCCGGGCCGCAGCGGGCGGCTGGCGCTTGGCGCGAAGGTGCTGGCGAGCTTCGGCGAGCTCCACCCGCGCCTTGCCGGCGACCTGCGGCTGCCGGCAATCGTCGCCGAACTCTATCTCGATGCCGTGCCCCCGGCCCGCGCGCGGCGGGCGAAGCCCGTCTTCGCGCCACCGGCGCTCCAGCCGGTCAGCCGAGACTTCGCGTTCGTCGTCGCGGCCGACACGCCCGCCGAGACGCTGCTGCGCGCCGTCCGCTCCGCCGACAAGACCGCGATCGTCGGCATCGCGCTGTTCGATCGCTTCGACCTCGGTGATGGCCGCGTCAGCCTCGCGGTGACGGTGACGCTGCAGCCGGGTTCACGCAGCTTCACCGATGCCGAGATTGACGCGCTGTCGGGGCGAATCGTCGCCGCCGCGGCGGTGGCCGGGGCGACCCTGCGCGGCTGACAGCGGCGCAATCCGCTTGCAGCGAAGCGCCGCGCCGTGCGTTCGTGATCCATGGCCAGCCTTCCCGCGACGACCCCGATCCACGAACAGCATTTCATCACCCGCATCGGCTGGCTGCGTGCGGCCGTGCTCGGCGCGAACGACGGCGTGCTGTCGACTGCGAGCGTGATCGTCGGCGTCGCCGCCGCCAATCCGGGCGCGCATGCGGTCCTGCTGTCGGGTGTCGCCGCGCTGGCGGCGGGCGCGATGTCGATGGCGGCGGGTGAATACGTCTCGGTCAGCAGCCAGGCCGATACCGAAGCCGCCGACCTCGCCCGCGAAGCACGCGAGCACGAACTCGACCCGCGCGGCGAGACGCGCGAGCTCGCGGCGATCTATATCAAGCGTGGCCTGACGGCGGCGCTGGCCAAGGAAGTCGCTGCCGCGCTCATGGCGAAGGACGCGCTCGGCGCGCACGCCCGCGACGAGCTCGGCATCACCGAGGTGTCGACGGCCAACCCGGTGCAGGCCGCGCTGGCGAGCGCAGCGTCGTTCTTCGCCGGCGG